>JABLTS010115351.1_pt1 | contig 51125 bp, 38 predicted proteins | sample 7160081 | NCBI WGS metagenome assembly JABLTS01 (sample SAMN14651231, study PRJNA627086) | human gut metagenome | isolation source: feces | host: Homo sapiens | reverse complement strand
TGACAGGAATCGGAACATGGCATAAAAACAATCAGTCACCGCGTTTGTCGGTGAGTGCAACCATCGTCGCAAAGCGTGAAAATATCACACATCATAGCCATGCAAATGCGGGTGACCTGTCAGGAGCTCATGGATTTCATTCGACTTCAAGTACCAGCTACTATGTCACGTTTCAAGTAGAGAGCGGTGACCGGATGGAACTACAGGTTTCAGGAAGAGAATATGGAATGCTGGCGGAAGGAGACATCGGAAAACTAACTTTTCAGGGAACGAGATACTTGTCATTTGAGCGCGCGTGATTCTGGAGGTGATAACATGAAAAAACGATTTATAACGCTCGGGCTTGTCTGCTTGCTTATAACCGGCTGTCAGGCTGCTCACGAGACGATACCGGAAGCAACTACGATTGCGCTTATAGATTCTGCACATGAAGAAACAGAGACAAATAACGAAGAACGTGCAGAAGATGCATCGGTAGCAGCAAAGGAGCTGAAGGCCGGAAGTTCAAAAAGAAATCCATCAGCTGTCAAAATGGATTATGGCACATCCGCTGTTTATTCTAAAAAGGATATAGATGCAGCGATAAAGATTATAATAAAAGAGTTCGAAACATTTGAAGGTTGCGAATTACACAGTCTTTCGTATGCATCGGATGAAGAGTGCAACACGGCAGAGAATATCGCCTGGATGAATCAATGTAAAGCAAAGGATGATCCGGAAGTGTTTACGCAATGCATCGCATTTGACAGCAGCTTTCACTCGCCGAAGACGGATTCCGGGGCCTGGAATCCAGATGAGGAGTATACCGACTGGTACTGGTGGCTTGCGCGAAGTGATGGTGGAGAATGGAAGCTGATGACTTATGGATATGCGTGATGATTTCTAAAACAGACAAAACGAACCAACAAAAGAAATACTGGACAAGGTATACATAACCGGTTAAAAATCAATTGTTCATCACTTTAGAGTTACGATAGAAAAGCAGGAAGAGAAATCGGAATTTATCAGCATCTCTATCTTGCTTTTCAGTTCCCTAGGGATGATTTCGGCCGGCCGGATGCATCCCTAGCTTGATCTTTTGTTCCCTAGGGATTATTTCGCCCGGCCGGATGCATCTCTATCTGGCTCTTTTGTTCCACAGGGATTATTTCGCCCGGCTGGATGCATCTCTATCGGACTCTTTTGCTCCACAGGGATTATTTCGCCCGGCTGAATGCATCTCTATCGGACTCTTTTGCTCCACAGGGATTATTTCGCCCAGCTGAATGCATCTCTGTCTGGCTCTTTTGTGCCGCAGGGATTATTTCGACCGCCCGGATGCATCCCATCACTGGAAGGCCATCGCTAAAAACATCTCTGCCAGGCCATTCCGTCAACTTCCGATTTGCCGAACATCACCCACTATCGTTCCAGGGTGCACACCCCTGGCTTGATTAAACGTTAAAAGGTGCACACCTTACCGTAAACGTTAGAAAATGCACCCACTTTGACAAATGAACACTTTTCTATGGATAGTAATTCCGGAATGCCGCAGTAGTCTGTTGCCTGGAATTTGACTACGATTTGACTACGTTTCATTGCCGCAATTTGTAACAATCTGCCGCGTTTTGCAAATTAGTGTAACGTTTCCGGGTGTGCAGTTTTTTAGAAGTAGATGCAAATCGCGGCAGAACAGGCCGTTTTAAGGCCTTTCAGGAAGGATTTTGACATGATAAAAATATTATTCGTGTGCCACGGCAATATCTGCCGCGGCGTCAGCGCACAGTATATTTTCCAGAATCTGGTGAATCAGAGGGGATGTGCGGATCGGTTTGTGATTGATTCGGCGGCGGCAACCAGAGAGGAAATCGGAAATCCAATCTATCCGCCGATGGCATCTGAGCTGAGAAGAAGGGGTGTGCCTCTTGGGACGCACAGGGCACGTCAGCTGACACGAGCAGAATATGACAACTGGGATCTGATCATCGGAATGGACGATGAGAATCGGAGTGACATGATGCGGATTCTGGGAAGCGACCCGGAAGGAAAGGTTCATCTTCTGATGGAATATACAGATCGTCCGAACCACAGGATCGAGGACCCGTGGTGGACGGACCGGTATGGAGTGGTATTTGATGATATTGCGGATGGATGCAGCGGGCTGCTGAAGAATCTTAACTTCCGATGAGGGTTAAACGATCTAAATGTACTACGATTTCAAGGTCAAAATACCCGAGGTCAAGGGTAAGATTTATGAACGGACGATCAAAGGGTGCAGTAAGAGCAATCAGAGGAAGCATCATCATCAATGCAGGAACTACCACCGCTACGCAAGGGACTGTCTCTGGGGAGACAGTCTTTTTTGTAAAGGCGACAAGCCAAAATCCATGGTGCAAGCTTCTGATTCTACAACAGGAAAGCACTTGCATTTCCGGGAGAAAGGGTTGATACTGTCAGTAATAGTAAAACGATTTACCCAGTAATGGAATGATACCTGTCATGATCCGCAGAATGGGGGAGCAAAAAATAGACGGGTTCTCTGAAAACAACAATGATTGCCGCAGAGCCGCGGCGGGGGTGCGAATATGATGAGAGTTCCGAAACCGGTCAGCAGCCGTATTTTGCACGTCAAAAGGACGGACCATGGGGTCGTTCTCACCAGCAAACGCTATAAAATGCGGATTTTGGCCGTTTCTCCTTCGATTTTGTCCATTTCTTATACGGAGAGGAGGACATTCAGCCATGAAGAAAAGCCGGAGCTTGCCGGAAATCTGCCTGGTTCCGATTTATTGTGCACACAGGAGAAGTACCTGATACGTCTGCGCACAGCAGTCATCACGGCAGAGGTCAGCCGGGAAACGGGAAGTATAGCCTTTTATAAGACGAACCTGACGGACCCGGACGCGCCAGGAGAATTGCTGTTTGCGGAGTCTGAAGAAAGGCCGCATGAAATGGAGGAATTCTCTTCGTATCGTCTGACTGACGAGGTGAGAGAAGGGGGGACCGTTACTACGGCAGACGGCACCAAGGATGTTCCAGATCAGGGCGCCAGGCGGCAGGTCGGTGTGCTGTATCATGTCCGGGAGAATTTTATCCTTCAGAATGATGAAGCGGTCTACGGCATGGGCCAGATGGAAGAACCAGTTCTGAATCTGCGGGGCAGAACGGTCTATGCGCATCAGGCAAACCGCAAAATTGCGGTGCCGCTGTTGATTAGTTCGCTCGGCTATGGCGTTTTATTTGATACGCTTTCACCCGTGGTCTTCCGTGATTCAGAGCAGGGATCAAGCCTCTATGGGCACGCAGCGGAGGAACTGGATTTTTATTTCCTGGCCGGAGAAGACGGCCGCTTCCGGATGGATGGCGTCGTAGCGGCGTACCGGAAACTCACGGGGAAGGCGGCGCTGCTCCCCAGATGGTGCTTCGGCTATCTGCAGTCCAAAGAGCGCTACTGCTCGCAGGAGGAGCTGCTCTCTGTGGCGGAGACATACCGGAAGAAGCACATCGGTCTCGATGGAGTCATTCTGGACTGGTGCAGCTGGAAGGATGGGCAGTGGGGACAGAAGACGCTTGATCCTGAGCGTTTTCCGGATGCTGCCGTGATGAATCATGCACTGCATCTGCAAAACGTACACAGTATGATTTCCATCTGGCCGAACATGGATGAAAGCTGCCCGGATTATCAGGAAATGAGAGAGCAGGGCTGCCTCCTTCCTGCAAGCCATCTGTACGATGCCTTCGACAGAAGAGCCAGAGAACTCTATTGGGAACAGACCCGGCGGGAGCTTTACCGGAGCGGCTTTGACGCCTTCTGGATGGATTCCAGCGAGGGCGTGACGCCTGAGTGGGGACATAGCATCAAACCGGAACCCTGGCAGATGATGCAGGAGTTCTTGATGGTCGCAGGCGCCTATATGCCGGAGAAACTGACAAATGCTTATTCCTTTTTTCATGCGCTCGGGGTTTATGAACATTTCAAAAGAAGCGAGAAGCGCAGAAAACAGGGCAGCCAAAGACGGCCTGTCATCCTGACAAGAAGTGCGACGATCGGACAGCAGCGGTATGGCTGCATTCTCTGGTCCGGAGATACCGGCGCGAGCTGGGAAACGCTTCGGGCGCAGATTTTGCAGGTACAGAGCTTCTCTCTGTCCGGATTTCCCTACTGGTGCGTGGACATCGGCGGATTCTTTGTAAAACGTGGTGAGCCGTGGTATTGGGGCGGAGAGTATCCGCAGACTTGGAAGGACCCGGCATACAGGGAACTCTATGTCCGCTGGTTCCAGTTCGGCGCTTTTCTCCCGATTTTCCGGGCGCATGGGACAGACTGCAGCCGGGAGGTCTGGCAGATCAAGAGGCAGGAAGGGAAAAACAGTCCATCCTGTGACGCTCTGATTGGGACAATCCAGCTTCGGTATTTACTGCTTCCGTATATTTATTCTGAGGCGGGCAAAACCTGGCTCGAGGACGGGATGCTGATTCGGCCGCTGGTCAGTGCATTTCCGGATGACCGCACGGCAAGAGAGGCACAGTACCAGTATTTGTTCGGCCCCTCTCTGCTGGTCTGCCCGGTGCTGAATCCGGGCATCCGGGAGATGGAGGTCTACCTTCCCCGCGGGACTGGCTGGTATGACTGGCATACCAGTCAGCGCTTTGAAGGTGGTCAGTGGATCCGGACAGAGACGCAGTATGACCGGATTCCGTTGTTTGTGATGGAGGGGGCGATCATCCCGATGGCAGACGGCGGAGTGGAGGCACCGGAGTGTGCAGCAGATGCGTTCCGTAAGGGTATGATCCGTTTCCGGGTCTATCCGGGCAGAGACGGATCCTATGCATATTATTCGGACGCGGGCGACGGTTATGGATATGAGAAGGGCGAGTACAGACTGGAGCAAATGACCTGGAATGAGCGGCAGAGACAGCTTTTTTCTGATAAAAAGGCGGTTGAGGCGGCTGCCGTGACAGTGATCGAGGAATCAGTATAGGAGGGGAAAGAGGTATGAAAAACAAAAACAGAGCGATGCGTCAAATCAGTGCACAGATACTTCGGATTCGCACCGCGGAGAAGAAATTTCCGGTCAGTCAGAATCTGTATGGCATCTTTTTTGAGGATATCAACCGGGCGGGGGACGGCGGACTTTATCCGGAGATGATCCGGAACCGCAGCTTTGAGGATTCCATTCCGCCGGCATCTTCGAAACTGGACGAGCGGCACTATGCGCTGATCTCTCCGCAGGGTTGGAAGGATCAGTTCAACAACGGAGAGGGACTGACGCGCTGGATTTTGTCGAACCATCTGCAGATGACGGAGATCCCGGCATGGTATGCACAGGAAGGCACAATCTGTCTCGACCAGACGGACACGCTCAACCGGAACCGGGAGGCATCACTTGCCGTGTCGGGACCTGCCGGGGAGGCAGTGCTTTGTAACACCGGTTTTGCCGGAATGGCATTTGAGGCCGGTCGGCGCTACCACTGTTATCTCTTCCTCAAGGCAGATCGTCCGCTTCAGCTCACAGTATCTCTGTCTGACGCGGACGGGACATTGGCCGACGATACGCTTTCTGTTCCGGCAAGTGGGGAGGATTATGTCAGAATTGATACAACCCTGACGGTGGCAAGGAGCAGCCGGGCAGAAACGCCGGACCCGGAAAAGGCTTATCACGGACCGATGTCAGATGTGGGAATTCAAAATCCGGCAGAACAGACTGGAATGCTGAAACTGACTCTGCGCACGACGCAGGGACCGGTCAGCGCCAGAATCGGATTCGCGTCCCTGATGCCGGAGGAAACCTATCTGGGACACGGACTGCGGAAGGATATCGTGGAAAAGCTCGCAGATCTACATCCCGGATTCATGCGTTTTCCGGGCGGTTGTATCGTGGAAGGATTCTCTTCGGATACAGTATGGAGATTTCGGAATGAGGTGGGTCCGGTATGGGAGAGACCGTCCCATCAGCTTCTCTGGCATTATCGCACCACAAATGGACTCGGGTTTCATGAGTTTCTGCAGCTCTGTGAAGATCTCTCTATGGAGCCCATGTATGTCTTTAACTGCGGTATGACCTGCCAGGGCAGAAAACCAGTTTATTTTACGGGAAAAGAGTTTGACGATATTCTGCAGGATACGATGGATGCGCTGGAGTATGCGCTCGGCGGAATTGGGACGAAATGGGGGAGCCTTCGTGCAAAGATGGGACACCCGGCCCCCTTCCGGATGACTTATCTGGAGATTGGAAACGAGAACAGCGGTCCGGAATATCTGTCACGGTATCGCATCTGTTATAACGCCATCCATGTAAAATACCCGCAGATCCGGATTGTGGCCAATACACATGTGGAGCAGGACGGACTTCCCTGCGACATTGTGGATGAACACTTTTACGACACGGCGGAATTCTTCGCACAGAACGCAGATTTTTACAGCCCTTACGACAGAAAAGGGCCAAAAATTTTCATCGGAGAACAGTCGGTCAACAAGGGGTGGACTGGTAAATTTTACGGAGCGCTTGGTGAAGCGCAGTTCCTGATCGGCGCGGAGCAGAATCAGGATCTGGTGGAACTCATGAGTTATGCGCCGCTTCTTGAAAATGTGAATTTCATGGTATGGTATCCGAATCTGATTCTGTTCACGCAGAACCAAAGTATCGGCATTCCGAGTTATTATGTCTGGAAGCTGTTTGGCACAAGACGGGGGAAGACCGTGATTGCCTCGGAGGAGAAGACAGCCCGTATCCGTCTGCCTTACTACGGCGGCTGTGCCCTTCTTGGAAAATATGGACTGCAGTACCGGAATCTCCACTGGACAGAGAATAGAGATGGTGGGGATAACACGGTATTGCAATCAAAAGAGTGCCATGCTGGCGGTGATGCGCCCTCCCATCTTCTTCTTGGACATCCTGAGGAACAGAAGGATGATTCGGTCATCATCCGGCAGGCGGATGAGAAACAACTGGAATCGGCGCGCTACACCCGCTTTTTGCCAGAGGATATTCTTGCGATATTCGGCAGTGATACCGCCCGAAGCTTCACCTTTACAGTGAGCGTGAAACGGAGAAAGGACACGCCGATTCTCATGGGTCTGTACGCTGGTCTGCAGCCCGCCTGTGTCTACATTCCGGATGAGACGAATCCGCCGGAAAAGTGGAATGCAGGGGATATCAAGCCATTGATCTGGAAGATCGAGGATACCCGCAGCGTGGTCATTCAGCAGGAATTTCCGAAAGACCGGATTCTTGCCCAAAAGGATGGACTGCCTATGTGCGGGGAGGATGACTACGTCGCACTCCGCGCGGAAGGAGACGGGGAGACGGTGAAGCTCTATGCAGACGGAGCTTTGATTCATGAGGTAGAGCTCCCGGATTTTGCCGCGATGAAGACCGTTGTCACGGAGACGGAGACAGAAATACTGATCAAGGGGGTCAACATGGGAGCTGAGAAGATACCGCTGCATATTCTGCTTGACTGCGGTGTGGAGCGATGCTTCCGGGAGGAACGCATTGATGGAGACCCGGATGCGGAAAATGATTTTGTGCACCCGGACCGTGTCGGCATCCGGACGGCAACATGCTTCGGTGCGGGCAGGAGTTTTGTCTATGAGGCGGAGCCGCACAGTGTCTATGTGCTCACGCTGACAAAGAAAGCAGAGGAGGGAGACTGATGAAACATGGAGACAGGATGCTTGCGGTGAACCCATATCTTCCGTCCTGGGAATATGTGCCGGACGGGGAACCGCATGTCTATGACGGGCGGGTTTATGTATATGGGTCCCATGACTGGTTTGGCGGCTGCGTATACTGTCCTGGAGATTATGTGGGATGGTCGGCGCCCGAGGACGATCTGGGGAACTGGCGTTATGAGGGCGTCATCTATGAGAAGACGCAGGATCCCCTGAACAGAGACGGCTCCGCGTGTCTTTATGCGCCGGATGTCACAGAGGGACCGGATGGAAGATACTATCTGTACTATGTGCTGGATCACTTTGACGTTGTTTCCGTGGCGGTTTCCGATACACCCGCGGGAAAGTTTCAGTTTTATGGCTATGTTCACTATCCGGACGGCACAAAGCTGGGCCACCGGGAGGGAGACGAGCCGCAGTTTGATCCGGGTGTCCTGACGGAAGGAGATCGGACATATCTGTACACGGGATTCTGCGGTTTTCATGACAAAACAAGACACGGAGCGATGTGTACGGTGCTTGGTCCGGATATGCTGACAGTCGTGGAAGCTCCGGTTTTCATTGCACCGGGAATGTGTTATGCTGATGGAACGGATTTTGCACACCACGCATTTTTCGAGGCACCGTCCATCCGGAAGATCGGAAGTGTATATTATTTCGTCTATTCGAGCGAGGTAATGTATGAGCTGTGCTATGCCACCAGTAGCAGCCCGACCGGAGGATTCCGGTATCGCGGCGTGCTTAGCGCCAACAATGATCTGCACATTGACAGTTACAAACCGGCAGAACGTCCGATGTATTACGGCGCCAACAATCACGGCGGTCTGGTCAGGGCAGATGGAAAATGGTTTATCTTCTATCACCGGCACACCAATGGGAGCAGTTTTTCGAGGCAGGGATGCATGGAGCAGCTCCATATGACGGAAGACGGATCCTTCCGGCAGGCAGAGATGACCTCGTGCTGCGGCCTTGCTCCGCTCCCTGCGGAGGGCGAATATCCAGCCTATATTGCCTGCAGCCTTTTCTCAAAAGAAGAGAGCATTTATACTGATTTGGGCGGCGGGTTTATGGATTGCCGGTTCCCGAAGATTACGCAGGAGGCATCCGTGGAAAAGGGAGAATCCTTCATTGCCAATATGCACGACGGCGCGACGGCGGGGTACCGCTATTTTGATGTACATCATGTGACGGGAGTTTCGGTCAGTGTGCGGGGATATGCCAACGGGTGGTTTGAACTGAAGCTCTCTCCGGATGGGGAGGCCCTGTGCCGGATACCGGTTCACTACACGGATATATTTACGACGTTCTCGGCAGATTGTGTTATCCCGGATGGTATCCAGAGTATCTATCTGACCTATGCCGGACCTGGAACTGCGCAGCTCAGGTCCTTTGCCTTTCGAACGGCGTGATGCAGAGGGATGGCGGCGAAAACTGCAGATGGGCTGATTTTGAAGCGGGATGAAGGGAAAAGATTATGGTGACGCTGAAGGAAATTGCGGAGGAGTGCGGGGTATCAGTCTCTACGGTCTCCAATGTCCTGAACGGAAGGAATAAGTCCAGCCAGGAGACCACAGATCGGGTGATGAAGGTGGTCAGAGAGAGAGGATATGAACCGAATCCGCTGGCGCAGGGGCTTCGCAGTCAGCGGACAAAGCTGATCGGCATCATAGCGGAGGACATCGCGCAGTTCACGACCCCGGAGATTGTCGAGGGCATCATGAAGAACCTGGAGGGACGCGGCTACAGCACGATCGTCAGCAACCTGCGTCTCTATGCCAGATGGAGCGACACGTGGTACGGCAATGAAGAGGAGCATCAGTCGGTGTTAAGACCGGTTCTTCAGCGCATGCTCCTTATGCATGTGGACGGCATCATTTATATCGCCGGTCATGCGAGACTCATACACTGCTTCCCGGAAAACTTCAAGACACCGGCAGTCATGACCTATGGCTTTGCGTCCAACCCGGACGTTCCTTCCATTGTGCTGGACGATGAAGATGCCGCTTATACCATCACCCGATATCTGATTGAACATGGTCACCGTGACATCGCCGTGATCGGCGGCATGCCGGATAACATGCATACCCGCAAGCGTCTTCTCGGATACCAGAGAGCGCTGTTTGAGGCAAATATCCTGTATAATACGGAGCTCATCCGATTCGCGAACTGGGACAGGCAGGGAGGATATAAGGAAATCCGTGCGCTGGAGGGGCAAAAATTTTCTGCGGTGTTCTGCATGTGCGATCGGATCGCAGGCGGCGTCTATCAGTACCTGCATGAAAAGGGACTGAGAGCCGGAGAAGATCTTTCTGTTGCAGGATTCGACAATCAGGATATTTCGGAATTTTTCACGCCGGGGCTGACCACCATGCAGCTGCCTTTGTCGGAAATCGGAGCGATGGCGGCGGACTGTCTCACAGATCAGATTGAGAATCCAAAGCCGGTCCCGCCGCATCAGGAAATTCCGATCCGCTGTGCGCTGATCGAGAGAGAATCGGTCTGTGAAGTCAGGAACTAAAGCGATCGAATCCGGCGGCTCAATTTTAATGTGGCAAGTACCAGAGTCAATTACCACGCACCTAAAGGTGCGTGGTAATTTGCTTTAAAAAAGCAGAAGCACCGGTGATATGGCATAGGGATTTTCCATCGGTGAATAAAACCATCTCTCTTTGCACGACCTGATTGCGGTTGAATGCATCGCTTATGCGCTCACCGGGGGATGTTTTCTATGCTGAATGGTGTGACAAGTTCCTTCCTGGTTATGGTTGGAGAACAGATAAGAAGAAAAGCAGCTCATGTTTGACAGCGCTCAGGCTTAAACACTGCGTGTACGGCGGCAATCCGGTCATCAGAGGGATGTGCCGCCTTTTTCATGTCAGTCTCTGATGGATGAGAAATCTGAGCGTGACATAGAGACAAAATGTGAAAAGGTCAAACGATGTAAATAACTGAAATATAAGCATTTCGCATAGATGTAAACAACTGGAATATAAGCATTCTGCATAGTAATAACATGGTAAAATTATATACTATCAACAATATTGCCAAAACTGCCCAAAATTAAGTTGACTATTTGAAAATGAGTCAATACAATTCAAGATACAAGGTAAAACGATAAACATAAGACAAACAACTTTTAAAAAGCAGGGGCTGGCCGATGCTCCTGACACGACAGAAAAGAGGCGCACAATGAGAAAATGGTTTGCGAATCCCAGAAATAAAAGGTCCTTTATCGAGTTTTTATATATCTGTCCGTTCCTGGCGCTGGTTGCGATCTTTTCCTATTACCCGCTGTATGGCTGGGTTTACGCATTCTTTGACTATCGCCCTCCGTTTCCGCTGGATATCCATAAGTTCGTCGGGTTCAAGTGGTTCATCTCCATGGTAGAAAATCCGGTGAAGGCGAAGCAGGTTCTGAGTGTCCTTCGCAACACTTTTGCCATGAGCGGATTGAATCTGTTCTTCTCCTGGTTTCCGATGGTCTTTGCAATCTTTCTCAATGAGATCAATTGCCGGCCGTACAAGAAATTTGTCCAGACGGTGACGACGCTGCCCAATTTTATTTCCTGGGTTCTGGTGTTTTCCATCGCATACGGCGTGTTCAACAGTACGGGCGCAGTCAATACAATTTTGCAGGAGCTTGGCATTACAAATGAGCCGATCATGTTCCTGCAGTCGGACAGACATATATGGTTCAAGATGTGGCTGTGGAATACATGGAAGAATGCCGGGTGGGCAGCCATCATGTATATCGCGGCGATTACCGGTATTGACGGAGAACTCATCGAGGCGGCAAAGGTCGATGGTGCGACCCGGAGACAGATCATTTGGCATATTGAAATTCCAAGTATTCTCCCGACTTATTTCGTTCTTGTGATGCTTCAGTTGGCAAACTTCCTGTCGAACGGCATGGAGCAGTTCTACGTCTTCGAGAATTCCTTCAACAAGGATACGATCGATGTGCTGGACCTGTATGTATATAACCTGGCGATGGGCGCCGGAGGATACTCACTCTCAACAGCAATCAGCATGCTGAAGAGTATTGTAAGCGTCGTTCTCCTGAGTGCAACAAACTTCATCTCCAGGAAGGTTCGCGGCGAGGGCTTTATCTGATGATATTGCAGCGGTGTGCTGCGGAAGGGAAGCAAAGCAATGGCAAAGCAGAAAACAAGCCATACAAAGTATAAGGTGAATGTCGGAGACCGCGTGATGAGCGTTCTCATCTATGTGATCTATGCTATTTTCGCCTTCGTCTGTGTATATCCGTTCTATTACATTTTCATCAATTCTATCAGCAACAATGATATCTCTGCACGAGGGAAGGTACTGTTCCTGCCGAAGGAAATTCATTTTACGAACTACACAAGGGTAGGACAGATTCCGGGACTTGCGGATGCCTTCAGGATTTCGATTGGTAGAACGTTGATCGGCACGGCACTCACTGTCGTGATTGCTGCCTTCCTGGGATACATGTTCACGAGGGATACGCTGTGGAAAAGAAAGTTCTGGTTCCGGTTTGTGGCGGCGACCATGTATTTCAATGCCGGAATTATTCCGTGGTTTATCACGATGAAAAACCTGCATCTGACAAATAATTTCTGGGGTTATGTTCTGCCGATGGCGGTACAGCCTTTCTACATTATCCTGTGCAAGACCTTTGTCGAGTCCGTCCCGCATGAGCTTCAGGATGCCGCGGAGATCGACGGCGCCGGGACACTGAAGGTGTTTTTCTACATTATCGTCCCGGTCATCAAGCCGATTCTTGCGACCATCGCAATTTTTGCCGCTGTCGCGCAGTGGAATGCCTTCCAGGATACACTGCTTCTGGTGACGGATCCGAAGCTCTACACACTGCAGTTCGTGCTGTATCAGTATATCAATCAGGCAAGTTCTCTGAAGTCTCTGGTGAATAACGCGACAAGCGGGAACCTCGCCGCATCCCTGGCGCATGCGCAGACAGCGACATCCATTCGCATGACGGTTTCTGTGGTCGTCGTGACACCGATTATGCTGGTCTATCCGTTCTTTCAGAGGTATTTCACGAAGGGCATTATGATCGGCGCGGTCAAGGGATGAAGGAGTATGTCATCTGTACTCATTGCTGAAAAGCAAATGAAACAATAAATGAAAGCAACAAATCAAAGTTAGGAGGGAGTTATGGAAATGAAAAGAGCAACATCACTTGTCCTGGTTAGTGCCATGACGGCAGGACTGCTGGCAGGCTGTGGTTCAGGCGGCGCACAGCAGAGCGGAGATGTATCGTCCACGGCGGAGAGCACTGCTTCTGCGACCTCAGAGGCGGCTGCAACAGCGGATACGCAGGCGGCTGCGGCGGAGAAACCGGAGGTCTCCCACGATGAGGAAATGACATTTGAGATTTACGATGCCGCCGCAAACTATCAGGGGGAGCAGACCGGATGGTTCGCGAAGGTTCTGAAGGATAACCTGAATATCAAGGTCAATATTGTCGCACCGCAGGTGGCAGGTGATGCAGTATATCAGACGCGTGCCTCCTCTGGAAATCTTGGCGATATCGTGATCCTTGACGGCACCCAGTTCAATGACTGCTTGAGCGCAGGCCTGGTCAAGGATATCTCCGCGGATATTTACAAGTATCCGAACCTGGCTGCATACCAGGAGCAGATCGATGTCTTCAATGAAAGTCTCGATGGAATTCAGAAGGGGCAGATCTACGGCATCCCCTGCCAGGTGACGGATACATCTCCATTGACCTATTCCGGGACGCTTGTTTATTCTGCGCCGCTCCTCCGCTGGGACCGTTACAAGGAGATCGGGGAGCCGGACATCAAGGATCTTGACGGACTGCTCGATGCGCTTGAGGCGATTCACAAGGCACATCCGAAGAACGACAAGGGAGATCCGGAGTATCCGCTCTCTCTCTGGGCCGACTGGGACGGCGGCGACGGCATGATCGGTATTGCTAACGTCGTGCAGCTCACTACCTGGTACGGAGAGAAGATCAAGGGTTCCGCTATTCTGAAGAGCGACAACACCTTCACGCCTCTCACTGACAAGAATGCAACCTATTACAAGATGCTGCAGTTCCTGAATCACGCCTATCAGAGAGGGGTGGTCGATCCGGACTCCGGCACACAGGACTGGAACTCCGTCATGACCAAGATCTCCAACGGGCAGATCGATCTCATGTGGTACAACTGGCAGAGAGGATTCTGGAACAGCCTTGACCGTCTGCACAACGGCACGGCATACACCTTCATCCCTGTGGACGATCAGAATTACTACACCGATTCCGATACGTATTTTGGCTCCGGCCGCGTGTTTGGCATCGGCTCCCAGGTGGATGATGAGAAGTATCAGAGGATTCTGGATTTCCTTGACTGGTATGCGAGTCCAGACGGACTGCGCTTCCAGCATGACGGCATCAAGGACTTCAATTATACAGTCGGCTCAGACGGCAAGCTGACGCTCATCAATGACAACGCTCTGATGGATAATCTTCCGGTACCCGAGGAATATGGCGGCGGCGGATACAATGATGGCAACAACCAGATCAATCAGTGGATCTGTGACGCGATCTGCACCGATCCGACGACAGGGGAGCCGTATAACAAAGACTACTGGGCGTCTTTTCTTGAAGATCAGAACAAGGGCACCATGGAAGAGTGGAGCAAGAAGTTTGACGCGACGGATGCCACAGACTGGATGGAGAAGAATGGCAAGCTGCTGGTCAGCCCGAACGTTCCTTACACCGTGAAATCCGATGACGCGGACATGTCCGTCATCCGTAACCAGGTCAACCAGTCCGTCTGTGACTATTCCTGGAAGATGGTGTTTGCAAAATCCGACAAGGAGTTCGATCAGATGTGGGATGCCATGACTGAGGAACTCAACGGGTTTGGATTTGAAACGCTGTATCAGTTTGACTGCGACAATTATCAGGGACAGGTCGATGCCAAGATTGAGGCAGCGAAGGAAGCTCAGTAAGGCAGGAGTACAGGGGATGCCCTGACAATTTGCCCGGTATCAGGGGAGCGCCTCTCAAGGGGCGCTCCCTTCTTTATCAGTCTATTTCAGATGGAGTCCGAAGATGGGGGAAAGCTACGTCTATATAACTGGGACGTCTGACAGACAGGAGGATAGGATGGAAGATCTTCAGGCAATTCTTCCGGATGGATCAGAATTTGATTTCTGGGAGCAGAAAACGCAGTGGAAGCGGGAGTGGATCGTGGATGCGAAGGCGTCGGAGGACGGCGCGGACGGAACAGCAGCACATCCTTTTCCGCGGATTCAGCAGGCAGCCTCGCTGGCAGAGCCCGGCGACAGAGTCCGGATTCATGCCGGCGTGTATCGGGAATGGGTCCATCCGGAGTGCGGCGGGACGGACCCCCGGCATATGATCAGTTATGAAGCGTTCGGAGACGGGAAGGTCGAGCTCCGGGCATCGGAGCAGGTAAAAAGCTTTCGGAAGAGCAACGGGTGGAGACTTGCGTCCAATCCCTTTGCCAGTACAGAGCCGGCGCAGATGCGTGTCTATGAGTATGACCTTGATCCGGACCTGTTTCGTGGCTACAACCCGTTTGGCATGGTGAACATCCTGCACGATCGTCTCTTTCTTGAATATGACAAGACGGATATGACGCCGTTTCTTGAGCGGAGAGGACGTATCTTCTGTGACGGCATGCCGCTGCGGCAGGTCGCTCTGTACAATCAGATGAGCGAAGGGGATGGTACGTACTGGGTAGAAGCGAACGGCATGAAGGTCCATTTCCGTCTGCCCGGGGATGCGGATCCAAAGAACCACAAAATCGAGGTTACGGTGCGGGAACAGTGTTTTGCACCTGCGGAGCCGTTTCTTTCCTATATCCGCGTGAAGGGGCTTACTCTCCTGCATGCGGCGACAGGAGCGCCTGTTCCTCAGAGAGGAGCGCTTTCCGCCTTTCGCGGACATCACTGGATTATCGAGGATTGCACGGTGGACTGGCCCGGCTGCGTCGGCGTGGATGTTGGGGATGAGTGCTGGCACCATGAACATGAACCGGGTCGTCTCACCGGATACAGCGTGGTGCGCCGGTGCCGGATTTTGCATGCCGGTGTCTGCGGTCTCGCGGGGCTGTTCGCGCGTCACATGCTGGTGGAGGACTGCCTCTTTGAGGGAATCGGCTGGCAGAAGATGGAGCTTTCCTGGGAGGCTGGCGCCGTCAAATTTCATAACAGCGTGAACGGACTGATCCGGAGGAATGTGTTTCTTAACACCTTCCGTGCGGACAGTATCTGGCTCGACTGCGGCAATGAGAATAACCGGATCACCGGAAATCTGTTTCTGAACGGGCGGGAACAGCGCGAGGCGATCTTCATCGAGTGTACACGCGATGGGGTAAATCTGATTGATAACAATATCATCTGGAACGTCGAGGGGAGATTTGATCCATCCAAAATTCCAGCCGAGCCTGGTTCGTCCGGCTGGTACAAGCTGGTGGAAAACGATGCCGTAAACGGCTATGGCATCTACGGAGAGGGGACGGATCATCTGTACGTCGCCCACAATCTGATCGGACTTTGCCGGGGATCCGGATTCTATGAAAAGCCGGTGGCGTTCCGGCAGTCCGGTATAGATCGCGGGGGAACCTCGAGAGATGCGCATATCAGAAATAACATCTTCTACCAGTGCGGGAATGCCGCCATCACTTTCCCGACCAGGGACAACGACAGCGATGGGAATCTCTTTGTCAATATGAGCGGCGGCTATCTCCGGGTGATGTATCCGGAGCCGGAACTCTGTCTTCACCTGCCGGCATGGAAGGAGTTTCTTGGGTTTGATCTGCATAGCCAGGAAGCATTTCTGCAGGTGCAACTGCAGGAAGAGGCAGATGAGCTGTCAGGCAGATCCAATACTGCGCTTGGAAAGGCAAAATCCGACGAAAAAGTGGTCGACATTTTGTTCAGCACCGGACAGACGCCTTTTGGTCTTCCTGAGGAAATCAGGAGAAGGCATTTTGTGTACCGACCGGAAGATATCTCCCGGGTTGAAGCGGATGCGCACGTGAAATGTGACTTTCTGGGGCAGAGGCGAGAGGAGGGCGGCGTGCTGCCGGGCCCGTTCCAGATGCTTCGCAGCGGAAAAAGGTATCAGATTGACCCCAGACGTGCAGAATAAGCTGACTCGGACAGAGCAAAAAGGAATAGAACGAGCGCGATGGCCGGAACTTATCGAGCGGACAGCAGCACGGGAGGACAAAAAATGATCAGAGAGACAACGACAGAAAACGGAGCAGTGCGCGGGATCCCCGCGGCGGATCCCCGAATCACTGCCTTTAAGGGCATTCCTTTTGCGGCACCGCCTGCAAAGGAGAACCGCTGGCGGGCGCCGGGGCCGGCGGAGAATTGGGAGGGAGTTCTTGACTGCGCCAGATTCGGCAAAGCCGCGATGCAGCCGGTGCCGGGGCTTTCCGATAACGTCTATACCAGGGAATGGCATGTCGATCCCGAGATACCGATGGGGGAGGACTGCCTGCAGCTCAATATCTGGACACCCGCGAGGACGGTTAAAGATCGCCTTCCGGTCTTTGTCTTTCTATTTGGAGGCGGGCTGCAGTGCGGCTATCCGTCTGAAATGGAGTTCGATGGGGAACGGATTGCCAGACGCGGAATCGTCGTGGTGACGGCAAATTACCGGGTCGGTGTTTTCGGCTTTCTCGCGCTGCCAGAACTCACGAAGGAGGCGCCGGATTCGCCGACAAATTTCGGCCTTCTTGACCAGCAGGCGGCCCTTCGCTGGGTGAGAAGAAATATTGACAGATTTGGAGGTGATCCGGGAAATGTCACGCTCGGCGGACAGTCAGCCGGCGGAGGCAGCGTACTCTGCCAGATGGCCAACCCAGAGAACAGCGGACTTTTTCACCGTGCGCTCATCATGTCGGCGCTGATTGCCGATCCTTACAACGGACAGGATATCTCCAGACCCGAGCCCCTCTGGGCCGCCGAGGAACATGGGCGGATTTTTCTATCCATGCTGGGGGTGGACAGTCTTGAGAAGGCGCGCAGCCTTCCGGCCGACATTGTGCAGACTAAGTACGAGGAGTATTGCAAGGCTTATGCGCCGATGGTCACGGTACAGGACGGCAGATTCCTCAGGGAAGATCCGATTTCAAGCTTTTATGAAGGAAAAGCGCTCAATATCTCGGTTATGGCAGGCAATACCAGCGATGAGTTTCTGAATTTTCTTCCTGCGGAGGAAGACAGAGATCACTTCGTGCGGAGAGCACAGGAGGCGTTTGGAGAAAAAGCGGATGCATTTCTGCAGATGCCGGAGGCAAATAAAGCAGATTACCATGGCCGGTGCGGCGTGGTAAACGGGATCGCCCTGACGGCAAAGCAGATCTTTCGCACTTTGGGGCAGCGATCAGACAGGCATTTTTACTATTATTGTTTCATGCCGGATATGCCGGGCTGGGACCAGGCGGGGACGTTCCATTCCTCGGATCTTTGGTTTTTCTTTGAGACTCTCGCAAAGAGCTGGCGACCGTTCACAGGCCGTCACTATGACCTTGCGCGGGCCATGTGCAATTATCTCTGCGCTTTTATCAGCAATGGTGACCCGAACAGCGGGAATGATGTAGCGAATCTTCCGGAATGGAAGCCGTATACCAGAGAATATCCCTGCGAGATGCATTTTACAGGATATGGGCCGGCGCCGCAGATTCCGCAGCCGTCAGCCTTTGAGACGTTCCTGATGGATCGCATCGGGGAGAATCTGACACAGAATCTGCCGCTATCCTCCCTGATGCATCCTGTCTGGCGCGCCGGGAGAATTTTCCGCGAGACCTTTCTCTGTGCCGGAGGAAAGGAGGAACAGATCCATGCACCTTTCCTGTATGCACCGACCCGCATTCTTGAGGTGACAAGCTATGACGGACGGTTTCGCTATGAGGCCGGGCATGATTATATGATCAGCGGCGATCAGCTTGTTCTGACGCCGGACAGCCGGATACCACATACGACATGGAGTACGTTCTATCTGGAGGATGAGGAAGCGGCGGAGCGTGATATGGAGGCGCTGCCGTTCCGACCGGATTTTGGACTTGTAAAAACAACGGATGGGAGATTTGTCACGCTCCGCGCGCTGGCCCATCCGGAGTATACGACAAAATGGCAGGTATGCGTGACATATGATACGGATGAGGTATGGCGGGGACCGGTTCCTGCAGGACAATTGTCAAGGCTTCCAAAGCTTTCCGAAAGGCTGCGGAAAAAGCAGAAGGTAAATGTCGTTCTGTACGGCGACAGCATTGCCTGCGGATTTGATTGCAGCGGCATGTATGGGTTGAAGCCGCAGCAGCCTGCCTGGGGAGAGCTGCTGCGTGAGGCGATGGAGCGCTCCTGGCCGTCAGAGATCTCCTTTTCCAATACATCGCGGGGCGGGGCAGACAGCCTGTGGGCGATTCAGCATGCCCAGGAGAATGTGTGCCGTCTCCATCCGGACCTGGTGATTCTTGCCTGGGGTATGAACGATCACTGCACCGCGGAGGAATACCAGGACAGGATGCGGAGACTTATCGCATCGATCCATGGATCCTGCCCGGATGCGGAATTGGTACTGGTGACAACAACGTTGCCGAATGCGCTTCTGGGGACACCGCCAATCCATTTCTGGGACAGGCAGGACCTGTATGGGAAAGAGGCGATTCTGCCGATCGAGGAGGAAGGCCTCGATGGAACAGGGCAGGGAATTGTCATTGCGGATATGCAGGCAGTACACAGGGAGATCCGAAAGCACAAACGCTTCGGCGACACAACTGCGAACTGGCTGAATCATCCGAATGACTTCCTGGCGCGCGTCTATGCACAGGTTTTGGCTGAAGTGCTGGAGTGTGGGGAGAGAGAATGATATGGCAGTGAGATTGGACGGCCCGGACGCCTTTATCATGGTGTATACAAGGATGGTGGAAGAGAACACCTATCCTTTAGGATTAGCAGGAAGCCTGCATCTGGCGGTCAGCCGGGATGGCAGAACCTATCGCGCATTAAATCGAAACTATGGAGTGCTTTTCGTCCGTGGAATGGTGAGAGCAGACAATACAATCTGTCCGCTGCGGGCGGAGACCCCCCGGGTTTTAAGACTGAAAAATGGAAAATATCTGATTGCAGCAAAGATGACCGGTGAGAATGGTGAGCCGGTGCCGGAGGGTGCGCCGGGATGGGCTTTCTGGGAGACAGCGGACTGGGTCAGGTTCCATGAGATCAGTATGGAGCCGGGAATCTCAATTTTATCAGGCATGACAGAGCGGGAAAAAAGAAGTCTGCTGTCAGCTGCGAACCACCTGCATGCTGCGGACATCGCAGTGATCCGGGTCCGCAGCTGGGAGGCAGATTTTGCAGAACGATACTGGAATCCACTTCACAGTGTTGCCGTCCGTATACCGGACAAAATCCGGGCAGAGGAATTGCCGTTTACGCAGGCAACAGTGATCTATTCAGACGGTTCCACAGACCGCAAACCAGTTGACTGGCATACAGAGCGCATTCCGCATAAACCAGGAGAATACTCCGTCGGCGGAACCATCATCCAGCGGCATTATCCGTTCCCGCTCGCAAAAGGATACGGCGATCCTGTACTCTTCTTCTGGGAGGGACATTGGTATGCAATCTCTACCAATGACAATCTGGATGATGTCGGGCTTTACATCAGGAAGGCGGACTCGCCGGCGGCATTGTTTGCTCCGGAAACCAGAGAACATCTGATTCTGGGGCTGGATGAGGCGAGGGGATTCCTGCAGTCTTTCTGGGCACCGGAATTTCATGTGATCGGCGGGCAGCCTTATCTGCTTTTTGCCGTCAGCGGAACGCCATGGAAGGTCAATTGCTATCTGATGCGGTTAAAAAAACATGGCTGCCCTGCGGATCCAAACGGCTGGGAGGAGCCTGTTCCCGCGGTGCTGCGGGACGGACGGCTGCTAGCCTGGAAGGAAGGTGCCATATCTCTTGATATGACGTATATTGAGGATGGCGGGAGAGCCTATCTGGTATGGTCCTATCGGGAACATATGGGAACTTTGCAGGATACCGGATCCATGCTGTATATCGCGGAAACAGATTCGGAACACCCATGGCGTCTGATTTCAGATCCGGTTCTTCTTTCAAGACCAATTTATGGATGGGAAAATGTCAACGGAACTATTAATAATGAGGGACCGAATGCCTTCGTGCATGACAGCAGAATCTATCTGTGCTATTCGGGAGGGGATGCCATTGGCTATACTTATGCGGTAGGACTTCTCTCAATCCCCTGCGGCGAAAATCTGCTGGATACGTCAAAATGGGAGAAGCGCTGTACTCCGGTCATGAACTTTACGACGATTCCCGGTGAGTATGGACCAGGACATAATTCTTTCTTCGTCGATGAAGATGGCCATCTGATGACCGCATATCATGCGGAGGATTCCTATGAACATCACCTGCGTTGCGATGGCATCCGCAGAGTGCACTTTGATATTCACGGAGAACCTGTGTTCAACATGGACGATGCGCATGACCTCTCATCGGCGCTTCGGGAGGTGCATGCTACTGTCCTGGTAACGACCGGTGAAACCGGAGAGAAAGAAAACAGCAATCATAGTAAGGCGCAGCCCACCGTCTGAGGAAGGCCGCCCACAGAAAGGGAAGGACTTAATTTATGAAGGAATTCAGGGCAGATTTTGATTCACTGAGGGCATATCAGTGTCCGGATTGGTTTCGTGATGCCAAATTCGGCATCTGGAGCCACTGGGGACCGCAGAGCGTTCCGATGCAAAATGACTGGTATGCGCGCAATATGTATATCCAGGGGACGCGGCAGTATAATTTTCACGTCCGTCATTATGGACATCCGTCAAAATTCGGCTATCTGGACGTATGCCGTCTCTGGAAGGCAGAGCGTTTCGATCCGGAGGAACTGATGGATCTGTATGTGCGCGCCGGGGCCCGCTATTTTATGGCGCAGGCCACACATCATGATCATTTCTTTAATTATCAGTCAAAGGTCAATCGGTTTAACTCCGTGAATATCGGACCTGGCAAGGATATCTGCAGGCTCTGGAAGGATGCGGCTGACAATGCACATCTTCCGTTTGGGCTTTCAGAGCATCTTGCGGCTTCGTTTACCTGGTGGGCGGTCAATAAGGGATGCGATTCCTATGGTCCTTACAAGGGTATCCCGTACGACGGAAACCGCCCGGAACTTCAGGACTTTTATCATAATAACAAGGCATATGCAGAGGAGCTGCAGAGCAGGGGCATCCTGGGCGAAATGCCTGAGCGCTGGATGACCACGGACCGAAATTATCAGGAATACTGGCTGAAGGCAATCCGGGAGATGATCGATCTGTTTCAGCCGGATCTGCTGTATTCAGATTCAGGACTGCCGTTCCTGCAGCCGGAGGCGGAGCTTTCCGACACACAGCCCGGACTGGAAGCAGTTGCACATCTTTATAATACTTCCATAGAAAAATTCGGATCTAACCATGCAGTTTATACCCAGAAGGATCGCAGGCCTCAGATCGCGGAAGTTGGCCTTGTGGATGTCGAGTGCAGTCAGCTTGCGGAAATTTCTCAGCGCCCCTGGCAGACCGATACATTTCTCGGTGGATGGTTTTACGACGAAGGGTGCTCCTACAAGCCGGTCAACCAACTCATTGAGATGCTGGTCGACATTGTGTCGAAAAACGGCTGCATGATGCTGAATGTATCCCAGCGCCCGGATGGTACAATTGACGAGGAAGCGCGGTGGGAACTGGAAGAGATCGGAAAATGGATTTCCATCTGCGGAGAGGGAATCTATGGAACCCGCCCGTTCCGTGTCTTTGGGGAGGGAGACACCCGCGTCACGATTCAGGGCTTCATGGAAGAGCGAGCGCCCTGGACGGCCAAGGATTTCCGCTTCACGACGGACAAGTCCGGCAAAATACTCTATGCATTCATGATGGCAGAACCTGCGGATCACAGGGCGGTCATTACTTCCCTGACCGAGCAGGAAAAGGTAAAGAGCGTCAGACTGCTGGGCGGCGAAACTCTTCCATTTGAGCAGGCATTCGGCGTTTTGTCCGTGAAACTGCCGGAGAAGCTGCCGACAGCCTATATCAACGCGCTGGCGATTCAGCTCTGATGTTATAGTACAATTCCTATACGGGGATCATGCATGGCGCGGGATGGCTGCCTCAGAGTGCATGCATGACGGGCTGCCGCTTCTCAAAGGTGGCATATTCCGTGAATCCGCATTCCTTCAGAAGCATTGCGGCGCGGTCGAAGGCAAAGCCTACGCCTTCCGGCGTGTGTGCATCGGAGCCGACGGTGACAAGGCGGCCTCCGAAATCATGATATTTCTTCAGAATGGCTTTTCCGGGATTGGTTTCGGGAAAGCCTTTTTTCAGCGGCGAGGTGTTAAGCTCCAGTGCCTTTTCGCGAAGAATCAGCTCGCAGAGGATAGGATCGATGACGTCTGCATATTTCTCATAGAGAAAAGAAGAGCTGCGCTCCGGAGAAGAGCCGTCCGCTGACAAGGGACCGCAGCGGAGAATGTAATCGAGGTGCCCGTAGGAATCAAAGTCGTCAAAGGCGCGGATGTTGGCAAGCGCTGCCTCGAAATACATCCGGTAGGGATCAAAAGCTTCCTCGCCCGGCCAGGCGCGGAAGAAGGAATCGTAGTAGGGATCCATGCCGTCTCTTGCGGAATGCGTGGATCCGATGACAAAGTCAAAATCCGGATGCAAGTCCAGATACTGGTGCAGCGGATCGGTCATGGAGGCGCGAAGGCCGAGCTCCAGTCCGAAGAAAATCTGAATCCGGCCGGCGTAGTGTATTTTCTTAAGAAGATACATCTGGCGATAGGCATCGTAATCCAGATGAAAATCAGCTGTCGGGTCAGAAGGGGGCGCATTGCGGAACGGGGAATCCAGATCGACATGCTCGGTAAAACAGATCGAAGAGAGCCCGGCAGCAATGGCTGCCTGGATCTGATCATCCATCAGAGCTTCGGAATCTGCGGAAAAAGAGGTGTGAATGTGGTAATCGGAACAAACGGCCATGGGGTCTCCTTTATGATTGATAAAATTTTTCTTAATTATACAGGGAAGAGACAAATTCAGCGGGGGAAAGCATCGAAACGCGGTTTCCCCACTTGAAATTATTCGTCTCATTGAGTATTATATAAACGCTGATAAAAAATTGACAAACTTTCAGGGGAGTCAATCAAAAAGATTTTTTTCAGGAGGAAACAGAAATGGCAGTAAGAGTAGCAATTAATGGTTTTGGCCGTATCGGCCGTCTTGCTTTCAGACAGATGTTCGGTGCTGAGGGCTATGAAGTAGTTGCAATCAACGATCTGACCAGCCCGGAGATGCTTGCATACCTTCTTAAGTATGACACCACTCACGGCCGCTATGACGGAACCGTTGAGGCAGCTGAGAACGCAATCGTCGTTAACGGCAAGAAGATCACCATCTATGCTGAGAAGGACGCTAAGGATCTTCCTTGGAAGGATCTGGACATCGATGTAGTTCTTGAGTGCACCGGTTTCTACACCTCCAAGGCTAAGGCTATGGCTCACATCGAGGCTGGCGCTAAGCACGTTGTTATCTCTGCTCCTGCAGGCAGCGATCTGAAGACCATCGTTTACAATGTAAACCATGAGACTCTGACCGCTGAGGACCAGATCATCTCCGCTGCATCCTGCACCACCAACTGCCTCGCTCCTATGGCAAAGGCTCTGAATGACCTCGCTCCGATCGAGTCCGGCTTCATGACCACTGTACACGCTTACACTGGCGATCAGATGGTTCTGGATGGACCTCAGAGAAAGGGCAACCTTCGTCGTTCCAGAGCAGCAGCTCAGAACATCGTTCCTGCTTCCTCCGGAGCAGCTAAGGCAATCGGCCTGGTTCTTCCTGAGCTCGATGGCAAGCTGAACGGCGCTGCACAGCGTGTTCCTACTGCAACCGGCTCCACCACCATCCTTGATGCAGTTGTAGCTGGCCAGGTTACTGCTGATCAGGTTAACGCTCAGATGAAGGCTGAGGAGACTGAGTCCTTCGAGTACAACACCGATGAGATCGTTTCTTCCGATATCATCAACAGCAAGGCTGGTTCCATCTTCGATGCAACTCAGACCAAGGTTCTTCCTATGGGTGACAAGACTCTCGTTCAGGTTGTTTCCTGGTATGATAACGAGAACTCCTACACCAGCCAGATGGTTCGCACCATCAAGCACTTCGGCTCTCTGCTGAACAAGTAATCCGAGTGATCACAAGATCATAGAGAAGAGTGTAATGATAACCGAGGCCCGGGCCCTTGAGGCCTGGGCCTCGGTTTATTTTTTTAAGGAGGCCAATCATGGCAGCATTAAATAAGAAAACTGTTGACGATTTTAACGCAGCAGGCAGAAGAGTTCTGGTAAGATGCGATTTCAACGTACCGCTCAAGGAAGGCAAGATCACCGATGAGACTCGTATCGTTGCAGCTCTTCCCACGATCAAGAAGCTGATCGAAGAGGGCGCAAAGGTTATCCTCTGCTCCCATCTCGGCAAGGTTAAGAACGGACCCAACGAGGGCGAGTCTCTTGCTCCCGTAGCAGCACGTCTTTCCGAGAAGCTCGGCAAGGAAGTGAAGTTCATCGCTGATTACAACGTAACCGGCGAGGCAGCAACCGAGGCAGTTGCAGCAATGCAGCCCGGCGATGTGGTTCTTCTTCAGAACACTCGTTTCAGAGGCAAGGAAGAGACTAAGCCGCAGGATGCAGGCGAGCAGTTTGCAAAAGAGCTTGCTGACCTTGCAGATGACTATGTATGCGATGCATTCGGTTCCGCACACCGCGCACATGCTTCGGTTGCTGTTGTAACCAAGTATATCCGCGAGAAGGGCGGCAACTGTGCAGTCGGATATCTGATGCAGAAGGAAATCAAGTTCCTTGGCAATGCGGTAGAAGATCCGGTTCGTCCCTTCGTTGCAATTCTTGGCGGCGCAAAGGTTGCTGACAAGCTGAACGTTATCTCCAATCTTCTGGAGAAGTGCGACACCCTGATCATCGGCGGCGGCATGGCTTACACCTTTGCAAAGGCTCAGGGCTACGAAATCGGAACCTCTCTTTGCGATGAGACCAAGGTTGATTACTGCAAGGAGATGCTGGAGAAGGCAGAGAAGCTTGGCAAGAAGCTTCTGCTCCCGGTAGATGCAGTGATCACGGATCATTTCCCGGATCCGATTGATGATGCTGGTATCGCAACCGAGGTTGTTGATATCGACAAGATCCCGGCTGACAAGATGGGCATGGACATCGGACCGAAGACCAGAGCTCTGTATGCAGAGGCAGTTGCTTCCGCAAAGACCGTTGTATGGAACGGACCGATGGGCGTATTCGAGAACCCGGTTCTGGCTGAGGGAACCAAGGCTGTTGCCAAGGCTCTGGCAGAGACCGACGCTACCACCATCATCGGCGGCGGTGATTCTGCTGCAGCTGTTAACCAGCTTGGTTATGCAGATAAGATGAGCCACATCTCCACAGGCGGCGGCGCTTCTCTGGAATTCCTGGAGGGCAAGGAGCTTCCTGGTGTTTATGCAGCTGACGATAAATAATTGAAGGTTGTTGTTTTACCCATCGGGGATCTTCTCCGAGGATCCCCGGTGCGGTTTTGGGAAAAGGAGAATCATAATTATGGCACGTAAGAAGATTATTGCCGGAAACTGGAAGATGAACAAGACTCCGAGCGAAGCAAAGGAGCTTGTAGAGCTGCTGAAGCCCCTCGTAGACAACCCGGATGTGGATGTTGTGTACTGCGTTCCCGCAATCGACATTGTTCCGGTTGCTGAGGCAATCAAGGGAACCAATGTACAGCTCGGTGCTGAGAACATTTCGGATCAGGACAAGGGTGCTTTCACCGGAGAGATTTCTGCTGCAATGCTGGTAGATGCTGGCGTTAAGTATGTTATCATCGGTCACTCCGAGAGAAGACAGTATTACGGTGAGGACGATGCATTCCTGAACCGCAAGGTTCTGAAGGCTCTGGAGAATGGCCTGACACCGATCCTTTGCTGCGGCGAGACGCTTGAGCAGCGCGAGGCCGGTGTTACTCTTGACTGGATTCGTCTTCAGATCAAGTCGGATCTGCAGGGCGTAACCGCTGAGCAGGCAGCTTCCATGGTTATCGCATACGAGCCGATCTGGGCAATCGGAACCGGAAAGACCGCTACCTCCGATCAGGCAGAAGAGGTTTGTGCAGCAATCCGTGCAGCAATCGCTGAGATTTATGACACCGATACCGCAGAGAAGATCCGCATTCAGTATGGCGGCTCCATGAATGCCGGTAACTGCAAGGAGCTTCTTGCAAAGCCTGACATCGACGGCGGACTGATCGGCGGAGCAGCTCTGAAGGCTGATTTCGGCGAGATCGTCAATTATGAGAGATGAAAATTTATAGTGTAAATTTAACAAAATAACAATCATTTTCTTCCATATTTTTTGAGCACATCTACTAAAAATAGATGTGCTTTTTTATATTCGTGATGTGTCATTGTGGTTGTAACTTGCTGAAGAGAATTGACGAATTCGATGCTCATTCATATACTATTCGTGGGCTACCAAAACGGTAGGCGGTTCGCCTTTCACGCCGACTTCGGTCGGAACCCTCAGGATAAAGGAGGAGTTCAAATGAAAGGTATGAAACGAGGTGCTAGAGGCTTTCCTTGCAATAGTCGGTTTCGTTGGATCTGTAACAAGCATTGTTACATTCATCGACTGGCTTGTGCAAAAGATCAAACAAGCATCAAAAAAGTGACCGCCAACTTTGCCGAGTTCGGTCACTGATTTGATAGAACATATTCTATTAAATTCATAACTGTTAACAAGGCGAACCGCTTGCTTTACGGTAGCTCTTTGTTACTCATATTATATCATTCTTTTCTGGATCGTCAATCTTGCACTTCTCGGGTGTACATTTCTGGTTTGACAACTGCACGTACAAAACCATTTGCTCCGTCGGATTTTTCGTAGGAATTGCTCAGCTCAGCTTGTCGGTCACGTGATTTTCCACATAGGTCGCGTATTTCTCTGAGGTTTGCGCAAGCGGTGTGACGGTGACTTCAGAGTCCAGAATCTGATTGATTTTGTTTGAGAGCTCGATTACGCGTGCGACTGCCTCTTCCTTGGTCCGCATGGTAAGCTCGCAGCGCTTCAGGATGGATATGCCGCCCTCATCGTACGTTTTCTTGACGGCGATGTCCACATCGGAAATGCGCGCATCCGAGATGAGATTTTCAGAAAAAAGTCTGGTCAGAATATCCTTTGCGTTGTCGCGGGAATAAGCCAGTGTTTGAATTTCGACAATTTTACTCATTGTGAGTCACCTCCCTGTAAGTCCCATCGTATCATTCCGGAAATGGAAAGAAAAGAGGTTAAGAGACCAGTTTTTTCAGAAAAGAAATCCGGCCGGAAAGGAGACTGGCACCCAGAGAAGCTGCAAACAGGAGAACAAGAAGAAGGGGGATTCCAAGGAAAGGATTGGAGATCCGTGATGGAATTCCGAGCCTGTCTGCAAGATCCAGAAAGAATGGATGGATCAGGTAGATGCCGAATGCGGATTGGGAAAGAGCCGCCGCTGCCTGGGCTGTTTTATCGCTGCAGGAGCTGCGGCAGATGGTAAGAAAAAGTGCTGTGGACAGAAGCAGAACTGCCGGAGTAAACGGCGAGGCAAGTGCAGTATATGCGCTGCCCTGTCCGACAGAGCGCACGGAGGCTGCATACGCTGCGGGAAACAGAAAGAAAATGACAGCGGCCCACAGGAGTGCCAAGGATTGGCAGCGGTGATCACACCGGAATGTCGATGATTGGCGACGCTGTGCACACGGGGATGCTGCGAGGCGGCTGTGCTCATACAGAATATGACCCAGAAGAAAATAGCCCAGATACCCAAGAAAATAATTCAGGTCAAACAGCTCCCGGAAGTCCATCAGAAGATATTTGAAGGGGAACTCGAACAGAAAGGCGGTGGGGAGAACCACTGCGAAAATGACAAAGAAAATCAGGTACAGGCAGGAGACCCCGCGGCGCTGAGCTCCCTCATAGATCATGGGAACAAGAAGGAGGAGAACTACAAGCATCGGAAGGTACCAGAGGTGATACTTGCCGGTGAGGCGGAAAAAGGCAAGAAACAGCTGCTCTTTGATTCCTTTTTCGGCAAGAAGCTCCGGGTTCAGCAGAGTATCCTCCAGAAGATAGAAAATCTTCCAGATAAAATACAGAAGAAGATAGTGCAGGCTCCTTTGACACATGAAGCGAATGGAAGTACTCTTTTCACGATGGGACGGAGCAAGGAAAAGCGCACCGCTTATCATGACAAAGAGAGAGACTCCGGCAAAGGAAGCGATGCTGCAAAGCTGTGTAAACAAAAGAGGTGCACCAAAAGCTGCACTGACCTGATCCAGCCACTGCGCAGAGACATGGGTCAGGATAACCAGAAGAATTGCCAGCACACGGATCCGGTCCAGAGAAGGATCTCGGTGCAGCTTACGGTTGTTGGAGGGATTGTCTTTCATAAAAAGTTCAGAATTCATAGTAAAACCATTATACACGTTTATGATAAAATTTTATGGTTATCATGTGAATATCAGAGAAACCCGGACGTGAACCGGAGAACAGTAAGATAAGAATAGAAGGATAGGATGGAAGAGAAGAAGGATAGAAAGTGGAATCAGACGGAGGCGGATGATTCCTGGACGGATGATCTGGCAGAGGCCATTCATCGTCAGACTATGAAAGAACAGCAGGAATACGGACAGGAGCTTGGAGATGCCTTGCAGGATTCCGGAGACGATCGGAATGACGCGCAGAATCCATCGTCGGAATCAGAGCTTCTGCGGAATGATATGCAAAATGATGTGACGGGCGATGTGGAGAGCGTGCTGAACCAGCCGCAGAGTCCCTTACAGGGATCGGACGATTTCCGGGGCGAGGATGTGCCGCCGAGAAGAAGCCGGAATTTTGCAGATCCGGAGGAGGCGCTCGGGATGAGAAGACATACGCAGCCGGAGGGAGCGGTGCTTTTTGACGAGGTAGTAGATGACGCGGATTCCGAAAGCCGTAAAGAGAAGAAGCACTTCGGACGGAAAGACAAATCTGCGAAGAAAGACCGCCGCAAGGAGAAGCCGGAGAGAAAAGAAAAGGAGAGCAGAGATACGGGAAAGCGCAGATACAGAGACGAAAACGGATATCAGGACGAATATGGAGATGAATTTGCAAAGGAGTATGGAAGACGCCGCGGAAGACGGGATTCGTATGAGAATGAGGATCCGGAATTCATAGATTCCCGTTACAGAAATTCCGATGATGACCGGTATGACCGCGGAGACGACCGGTATGATCGCAGAGATGACCGGTATGACCGCAGAGGCGACCGGTATGATCGCAGAGGTGACCGGTATGATTCCGGGCGAAGCCGCAGGGAAAGAGAGCGGGGCATGTCACGGCAGGAACGCCGGGAATACGAGGAATTTCTTGCGTTCAAGGAGCAGCAGGGCCGCGGACGGAAAAAGAAGCACCGTGTTCGGAATTTCATCATTACACTGCTGGTGCTCCTGTTTCTGGTGATTCCGATTCTGGCGATTGCGGCAAGAATGATCGGCATTACCCAGGGTGTCAGTACGCAGGATATTAAGAAGCTTCTCAGCGATGAGGTGAAGAAGAGTCAGGAGACCGGTGCCATGGCGGGGTACACGAACATTGCCCTGTTCGGCCTGGACTCCACCCAGCAAAGCCTGGATTCCGGCAACAACCGGACGGATGTCATGATCATTGCGTCCATCAATAACAAGACCGGTGATGCAAAGCTTGTTTCTCTGTATCGTGACACATATCTGGATGTTGGAGACGGGAATTATCAGAAGGCGAATGCTGCCTATGCCTTCGGCGGTCCGGAGCAGGCGATCAAGATGATCAATAAGAATCTGGATCTGAACATCACGGACTATGTGACCGTCGGCTTTGAAGGCGTCACGGATCTTGTGGATGAGGTCGGAGGCGTGGAGATTGATGTGCAGAGTGATGAGATTGAGCATCTGAACAATTATCAGTCTACGATGGCAACGGAGCTTGGGAAGGAATACATTCCGGTGACAGCTCCCGGCGTGCAGACACTGAATGGACTGCAGGCAACGGCATACTGCAGAATCCGTTATACGGACGGAGGAGATTTCAAACGGACAGAGCGGCAGAAGGAGGTCCTCTCCAAGGCCTTCGAGAAGCTGAAGAAATCAGGTCCTGTGACAATGATCAAGGCGGCGAACAGTCTGTCCAGCGAGGTTCGCACCTCCCTGAATCCGGCCGAAATTGCATCGCTTGCCATGAAGGCCATGCGCTTTAATATTTCAGAAACGAATGGTTTCCCGAATGATCAGTACCGGGCTGTCGGCTACATCGGGGATCAGTCCTGCGTCATTCCGGTACATCTGACCGATAATGTTGTGTGGCTGCATCAGTATCTGTTCAATGACAGCTCCTATCAGGTTTCGTCCACGGTTCAGGAGATCAGCGATCAGGTGAGTGCGAAGTCAGGCTATTGATCTGCCGCGAAAAAAGACAGAGAAAATGCCTCTGTCCGGAGTGCCGGTCAAGGGCAATCAGGGGGAAATGTGACACAGAAAAAGAGAATTATTGTAATTGGTGCAGGGGCTGCGGGACTTATGGCGGCCTGCGCCGCGGCGGATGGAGGAGCGGAGGTTACCGTTCTGGAGCACAACGAAAAGGCCGGTAAGAAGATCTATATCACGGGAAAGGGAAGGTGCAATTACACCAATGCCTGTGAGACAGAAGAGTTTTTCTCCAATGTTCTTCGGAATCCGAAGTTTCTCTACAGTGCCGTATATGGCTTTGACAGCAGTGCTGTGACGGAGTTCCTTGAGAAAAACGGCTGTGCCACGAAGGAGGAACGGGGAAAGCGTTGTTTTCCTGCTTCGGATCATGCCTTTGACGTGACGGATGCGCTTGTCCGTCATCTGCGGAAGAACAACGGGAGAATCCGTTTCCACGCGGATGTCGCAGAAATCCGGACAGAGAAGGGATCGGGGGCTGAGACGGAAGCCGCCGGAAAAGGCGGGACGGAGCTTCGGAGAACTACCGGAGTCCGACTTCGAAGCGGCGAAGAGCTTTTTGCGGATGCGGTGATTGTGGCTGCGGGAGGAATGTCATATCCTTCAACCGGCTCAACCGGAGACGGATACCGCTTTGCGAACCAGCTCGGGCTTTCGGTAAAACAGCCGCAGCCGTCTCTGGTGCCTTTTTCCGTGGCGGAGAGCTGGCCGCTTGAGCTGCAGGGGCTTTCTCTTAAGAATGTTGCCATCCGGCTTGAAAATCTGGAGAGAGGTGTTGCCGGCCCCGCAGGCAGAGCTGGGAAAAAGAAGAAGCGCCCTGTTTATGAGGGCTTCGGTGAAATGCTCTTTACACATTTCGGCGTGAGCGGGCCTTTGATTTTGTCGGCCTCGTGTCATGCGGATTTTGAAGAGCATCCGGAGGGCTTTGCGCTGCATCTGGATCTGAAGCCGGCCATGACGCAGGAGGAGCTGGAGCGGAGACTCGAGAGGGAATTCACACTTCAGCCAAGGAAGGAGCTTCGGAATGCGCTGAAGGCTCTTCTTCCTGAGCGGCTTGCAATGCTTTCTGCGCAGCTGTTTGCGGCTTCTCTGGAGAATCCTTCTGCAGAGGGCAGAGCAGATCGCCCGGTATATACGCTGAATGAGAAGGAGCTTCGGCTTCTTGCTGCTTTTCTGAAGGATCTGACGATGACCGTAACAGGGACCAGAGGCTTTGCGGAGGCGATTGTGACGAAGGGCGGCGTGAGCGTGAAGGAGATCAATCCGTCTACCATGGAAACCAGAGGGATCAAAGGTTTATACTGGGCCGGTGAGGTGCTGGACGTGGATGCGTATACAGGCGGCTTTAATCTTCAGATCGCCTGGTCGACGGGACATCTTGCGGGAGCCTCGGCGTGCGAAGAAGACTGAGCCGATTGGCATTTTGAAGGAGAGAATAAGACATGTCAGCTTTTAATATTGCAATTGACGGTCCGGCAGGGGCCGGAAAAAGCACGATCGCGAAGAAGGTGGCGAAGCAGCTTGGTTTTGTATATGTAGACACGGGGGCAATGTACCGTGCGATGGCGCTCTATCTGACAAGAAACGGACTGGTCAGACCGGATGAGTCCGATGATGCTGCCAGGGAGGTGTTCTGCCGCAGAGCAGCTAAGCTGTGCCATGGGGCGGATATTACCATTGTTTATCGCGACGGGAATCAGGTGGTTCTTCTTGGCGGTGAGAATGTCAATCCGTACCTTCGGACCGAAGAGGTGAGCTCCATGGCCAGTGTCTCCTCGGCGGTACCGGAGGTCCGTGTGAAGCTGGTGGAGCTGCAGAAGAAGCTTGCGGAAAAAGAGAACGTCGTGATGGACGGGCGGGATATTGGAACCGTGGTTCTTCCGGATGCGCAGGTCAAGGTCTATCTTACGGCGAGCGTGGAGGTTCGCGCGAAGCGCCGCTACATTGAGAATGTTCAGGCTGTGAAAAGCGGTGCGCAGAAATCAGCGGACGATCTGGATCTGGAGAAGATCAAGGCGGATATCGCGGAGCGGGATCACCGGGATATGACCCGCGAGGTCTCTCCCCTGAAGCAGGCGGAGGATGCCGTTCTTGTGGATTCCTCGGAGCTTGGCATTGATCAGGTCACAGAGACGATTCTGAACCTTGCGGCGAAGAAGCTTGGAAGACCCTGCGTGATTACGGCTGCGACAGCAGGCTTTTGCTTCGGCGTACAGAATGCGGTGGACACGGTATACAAGGAAATTGAGAAGAATCAGGATGGCCCCATCAATACCTTCGGCCCGATCATTCACAATGAGAATGTGGTAGAGGAGCTGAAGGAAAAGGGAGTCGGAATTCTGAATTCCGTGGAAGAGGCAGGAACGCAGAAGAGCGGCACCATTATCATTCGCTCTCACGGTGTTGCGAAGGAAACCTGGGAGGATCTGAACCGGACCGGTGCGCGGGTTGTGGACACCACCTGCACCTTTGTCAAAAAGATTCATGAGATCGTTCACAAGGCAAGCGAAGAAGGCAAGCAGATCGTGATCATCGGCAACCATGGGCATGCGGAGACAGAAGGGACCGTCGGCTGGAGCAGTACGCCTGCAACCGTCATTGAGACCGAAGAGGAAGCAAAGAATTACCGGGCGGATCCGGAACGTATTGTCTGTATCGTTGCGCAAACGACATTCAACGCAGAAAAATTTGAGAAATTTGTTGATTTAATTGCGAAAAATGGATATAATATCGAGACGAATGAAACTATCTGCAACGCAACCAGCGAGAGACAGGCGGAAGCCCGCCGGATCGCGAAGCAGGCAGATGTCATGATTGTGATCGGCGGCAAGGGTTCTTCCAACACCGCCAAGCTCTATGAGATCTGCAAGGCGGAATGCGCTGACACTTATTTCATTCAGACGGTTGATGATCTCGATCTGAAGCTTTCAGGAGGCGAGAAGATCATTGGCATCACCGCCGGGGCTTCGACCCCGAAAAATATTATTGAGGAGGTTCAAAGTAATGTCAGAAGAACAGACTTTTGAACAGATGCTGGATGCATCATTTAAGACAATTCATAATGGAGAGGTGGTCGAAGGTTCCGTCATTGATGTCAAGCCGGAAGAAGCAGTCCTGAATATCGGCTATAAGAGCGATGGAATCCTGACCCGTCAGGAGTATTCCAATGACAACTCTCTGGATCTGACCACCAAGCTTTCCGTAGGCGACAAGCTTGATGTCAAGGTTCTGAAGGTAGACGACCGCGAGGGTACCGTAGCTCTCTCTTACAAGAGACTGGCTCTGGATCGCGGCAATAAGGTAATCGAAGAGGCATATGAGAACAAGACCGTCCTGAAGGCCGAGGTTTCTCAGGTACTCTCCGGTGGTATCTGTGTTGTTGTAGAAGGCATCCGTGTATTCATTCCGGCTTCCCTTGTCAGCGACACTTATGAGAAGGATCTTTCCAAGTATCTCGGACAGGAGATCGAGTTCGTGATCACCGAGTACAATCCGAGAAGACGTCGTTACATCGGCGATCGCAAGCAGCTTCTCACTGCAAAGAGAGAAGAGGCAGCTGCGAAGCTGTTCGAGAACCTTCAGGTTGGCGATGTAGTAGAAGGAACCGTTAAGAACATCACCGATTTCGGTGCGTTCGTAGATCTTGGCGGAGCAGATGGTCTGCTTCACATCTCCGAGATGAGCTGGGGCCGTGTTGAGAGCCCGAAGAAGGTCTTCAAGGTTGGCCAGAAGCTTCGTGTTCTTGTTAAGGACATCAACGGCCACAAGATCGCTCTGTCCCTGAAGTTCCCTGATGAGAATCCGTGGATCGGTGCAGACGAGAAGTATGCAGTGGGCAAGATCGTTACCGGTAAGGTAGCACGTATGGCTGATTTCGGCGCATTCGTTGAGCTGGAGTCCGGCATTGACGCTTTGCTTCATGTTTCCCAGATCTCCAAGGAGCACATCGAGAAGCCTTCGGATGTTCTGAAGGTTGGCGATGAGGTTACCGCTAAGATCGTTGATTTCAATCCTGAGAACAACAAGATCTCCCTTTCCATCAAGGCCCTCAAGAACGATGAGGAGAAGGCGAAGAAGGATGCAGAGAAGGAAGACGAGATCGTGGTTCCTTCCAAGGGAAATGATGACGACGAGGCTGTTACCGTTGACATCGACGCTATGATTGCGAAGCAGCAGGCTGAGGACGCTGAGAACTGATCCGGCTGAATGATCGCAGACAGCGATATCTGAACAGCATGACAGAGAAGCCGCACGGATGATCCGTGCGGCTTCTTTTTGCGTCCGGCGGCTGGTCACCGCCTTCCGCCCGGTTTATATGTGCGCCTGGCGGCGCACGTATTTGTCAGAGGATTTTTCGCTCAGTAAATTTTAACTTCATCCCAGGTGTCATCCGGGATGATTCCAATGTAGGTTTTTCCGGGATTGATTTTGATCTCTTCCCCGGAAGCATTGAAGAATCGGGTGACTCCGCCTTCGCCTTCCTTGGTCCAGAGGATGGAAATGTTCTTTCCTTCGGTGCAGTAATACGCGAACTTGAATTTATCAATGCAGTTGTAAATCAGGTAGCCGTTCTTATCGTACTGGTGGAAGGAGCAGTCCTGCAGGAGAACATTCGTAAAGGTCAGAGGCGCCTGGGTTTCTGCATCCAGATGCTGCTTCCCGTATTCATAATAGTCGTAGGTTTTCGTCTCTTCGTTGTAGACGAGTTTCGACTTGTTGTGATAGAACGGAAGCTCAATGCGGTTTGCTGTGCGGATTCCGTCTGCGTCCCAGTCATCGAGATTCGTCGTTGTCCCGTAATCGGCGAAGTTAAAATGCGGAGCGGGTGCTTCACGGTATTCCTTTGACCAGCCGGTGCGGGCGAAGTTGCGGTCCAGGTCACCCTTCAGAATGTACTCCGTGAATTCTCTGGCTTTTCCGTTGTTCACCCGGGAAAAGGTGCCGGAGAAGTGATAGGGGTAGCGGGATAAATAATCATTGATATGAAACGGACCGCCATCGTGACAGATCACGGCATCGTATTCCTGTGCGACCAGAATGTTGGTGGGACGTACGCTGCGGATGCTGCCTGTCTGCGGAAGATCCTCCCAGTCCTTGTAGATGCACATGAGCCGGGTGATGCGGTCATTGGCGGTACTGTTCATCATTTCGTAGACAATATCGGCACCTGCCGTGTTGTAGTGGGGCAGAGCCTTGATTTCGTTGTCGATCATGACGGCAATCGGACGCTGCATTTCCAGATCCTTGTTGATGGGAAGCCCTGTAAGCTCGCTCAGATACTGGCCTTCCGGAACCGGGAGCGGCGTGCCAAAATCCTCCTCGGGAGCTTCGTCTGAGGGATCCTCTGCCTGATCCGCTGCATCAGGGACAGTGTCTTCCGAGGCTTCCTCCGTGCTCTCCGTTTCGGAAGAAGCTCCGTCCGTGCTTTCCGTTCCGAAAGAGGCTCCGTCTGTGCTCTCTGTTTCGGAAGAGGCTTCGGAAGAAGCTGCAGAAGACGTGTCATAACCGTCGCTTGCAGTGTTGGAGCAGGCACAGAGTCCTGCGGTCAGAGCTCCTGTCAGAGCAAGGAGCGTGATCCTTTTTCGAATATTTTTTCTTATCATGGGTATTTTTCCCCCTCCCTCTCGTTTATCACATCATTATAGCATTGAATGACGGCGCATCGATTTTAGAAATTCTTAATGCTTTACACAAGAAAATCACACATTCATCGGTTAGGATATCGGAGACTGAAGAAAGGAAAGGCTTTCATTCGTTATTGATTACGAAGCGTGGCACATATAAACAGCTCATGCATGAAACATGAAGAAGGGGATAATGATGCGAGATTCCTGGCTGGTACTTCTGACACAGCTGCAGACGGAGATGACTGCAGTTCCGAAATTTCCGCTGCTGATACAGATTTGCTCTGTGCTGCAGTTTGTTCTGATGCTCCCGATTCTCTGGATCGGGGTGGTTGCGGTGCTTGGCCTTACAAGACGGAAAAAGGATTTTCCGCTGGTAAGGAAAATAAATCGCTTTGCCATTGTGGTTTGTGCAAGAAATGAAGAGGCCGCTCTTCCGAGTCTTCTGGAGAGCATAAGGCGAGCGGATTATCCGGCGGATCACCTGCATGTTTATCTGTTTGCGGATCACTGCACGGACCGGACCGCGGCGATCGGAAGAAAATATCCTTTTGTCTCTGTCTATGAGAGAAAAAGCGGGCCGACAACCGGAAAGGGCGCAGTCCTGAACTGGGGAATTCCGATTTTGTTCCATGATGCAGGGGACTCGTTTGATGCGGTTGCTGTATTTGACGCAGACAATGTGGTGAGCAGCGATTATTTTACCCAGATGAACGCTCAGCTGAATGCAGGCGATGAAATCATACAGGGAAACCGGCTGGGCGGAAAGCCGTACACATCGATTGTTACCAAATGGTACACCTTGTACTGGTCCTGCTATTCGACCTTCTTCTCCTATGCGAGAGAAAAGCTGAATCTGTCGGCTTTTCTGACGGGAACGGGCTTTGTTGTGACAAGAAATGTGCTGAAGGATGGATGGCACACGAAGACCATCACCGAGGATGTGGAATTCACGATTCAGAACTGCCTGCAGGGAAGAAGAACGGCGTTTTGCGTATCGGCGGTCTGCTATGATGAACAGCCCTGGCAGTTTGGCGTGATGCTGAACCAGCTCTCCCGTTGGTGCACGGGCAGCTATCAGATTCTTCGGGAATATGGGAGAGCGCTTTTCCGAAACCAAATGGGAAAGAGAAGCCTTACACGAAGAGAACTTCTGACCCGGATGGATGTAATGATGCTCCTTCTGATGGGGCCGGTTTCCTGGATCGGATATGTGTTCACACTGATCAACGGCTTCTTTATGTGGGAGCACTGGCAGATCATTTTCTGGCTGTCTGTGGATATTTCTGTACTGGGGCTGATTGCTTCGGTCGTTCCGATCGCAGGTGCAGCCAGATTTAACCGGATTTCCATTCGGACCATGCTGCCGGCGATTGTTACCTTTCCGATCTTCATGTTCTTCTATATGGTATGTTCGATTCGCGCCTGCTTCTTCCCGTCCCTGAAGTGGAAGAGAATTGAGCATAAGGCACTGGATGTACTACCGTAAAACCGGGGATCAGGAAAGCTCCAGCAGAGAGCGGATCGCCTTCTGTATGTTCTCGGGAGCTTTCAGGTAGGCATCCAGAACAGCGCGGGCTTCGTGGGTAAGTCCGCTTACAAGATCATGGCGATAGGGTTGAAAGGAATGGGAGCCTTCGGAGATTAAGTTTTCTCCGAAGGCTTCGCTGTTGTCTGAGGAAGCATTTCCGGAGTCTGCAGCATCGTGCAGCAGCGGCATGCGGGAGACATCTCCGCCCATGAGCCATTCCGGATCTATGTTCAGACGTTCCCCGAGACTTTCTGCCTTGTCGCGGCGGATCAGAGATTTGCCGTTAAGATAATTGGAGAGTGCAGACTTTGAAATGTCGTACGCGTGCGCAAATTCCGTCGGTGTCATGGAATTTTCCATCAAAATAAGATTTAATCGTTCCGATGATTTTTTAATCGACAGCATCATGCACCTCCATGCAAAAATATTAGCATATCAGAGAAATTTAATACACATGTGCAAAATATTGTTCAAACCAGATAAACTGTAAACCTTGACAGTTCAAATGAAATAAACTATGATTACTGCAGTTGAAGCCATTCAGGAGAGGAATTACGCATGAGACCAAGTCAGTCCATCTTTGATTATGCCAGGCTGCGCGGTGCAATCCGTGAGTACTGTGGCACGGAGGGAGCTTTTGCTGCGGCAATCGGACGAAGTCCGAATTATATTTCCAAGGTATTTCAGGGAAAGTCGAATTTTGACGCGATGGATATCAGCAGATCCGCAGAGGTGCTGGAGATCGAACTGGACGAGATCGGACGGTATTTTTTTACGCGGAGAGTGCAGAAGAATTGAAATAAAACAAACGGGACCGGAAAAGAGCCGTGAAGGAATGAGAATGTCATTTCTTCACGGCTCTTTTTTGCAACGTGTGCCCGGCGGCGTACATTTCTTTAGCAGGGAAATCATGGAATTGGATTGATGAGCACCGGAACGCCGGCAGGAGGTGTCTGGATGACAGGTCTTGCATAGCCGGAGTAATTGACCCCGAGTGCTGTCGACTGGAGATGCAGGTACTGGGCAAGGGCGGTAGCATCTGCATGTGCCAGCTTCTGATAGGAATCGGGCTGAGCAAGAAATTTGCGGTCGTTCTCATTGTCCAGGAAGCAGTGCTCGGTGATGACAGCGGGCATATTGTAATTGGTGGAGCGGCGGATGATACCGAAATAATCGGCTCCGGTGCGTCCGAGTCTTGTCCAGAAGCCATGACTTTTCAAGCCGATGGCGGAAAGCTGCTGGAGATTCAGAAGACCGTAGGAGCATTCCTGGGAGTACAGGCTTCCGAACGCGGAAGGAAGAATCATGGAGCCGCTCTTCACTTCACCGGTGCCAACCGCATTGAAGTGGAGGCTCAGAAGGAAGTCGGCGTTTACGGAATGCGCGAAATCCACACGTTCCGCCAGGGAGACGTCCTTATCCTCTGTACGGGTAAGATATACCTCCACGTTGTCGTACTGCGAAAGCTCCTGGTAAAGGTAAATGGCTGTACACAGCGTCATTGCCTTCTCTACGTAAGGAGCATAGTTGGCGCCGATATCGGATCCGCCGTGTCCCGGATCCAGAACAATGACCGTTTTGCCGTTGTGCATGGCCTGAACCGGAGCGGCACCTGCAGGAAGCAGAATTCCAAGTACGGAGAGTGCCAGTGTGAGCAGAACCGTAGACAATGCCCGGCGGATTCCGGGAGAAAGCGGGCGGATGGCGCCTGCGCTTTTGCGGCCGGAAGCGGCGGTTTCCGGGAAATGCGGTATGAAAGAAGTCATCATAAAATCCTCCTGGTAGCTTTTTTCTGTCGGAAGACAGATCGCTTTAGTATAGCACGTCGTGACGTCAGGAGGGTTATCTTCTGTTATAATAATTCTGCTGACAGAAACGATCAGCCGGAAAGAGAGCAGAAAAAATGAATTATGACTATCTGATTGTAGGAGCAGGACTTTTCGGGAGTGTTTTTGCGCATGAAGCGAAGGCGGCCGGAAAGAGAGTTCTTGTGATTGACAGGAGACCGCATATTGCGGGCAATGTATACTGCCGGGATGTGGAGGGAATCCACGTGCATGAGTATGGCGCCCATATTTTTCATACCAATAACAAAGAGGTGTGGGACTATGTAAACCGTTTTTCCGAGTTCAACCGCTTCACGAACTCACCGGTAGCCAACTTCCGCGGCGAGCTGTATTCACTTCCGTTTAACATGTACACCTTCAATAAAATGTGGGGAGTGGTAACGCCGAAGGAGGCTGAGGCGAGGATAGAGGAGCAGAGAAAGGGGTACGTTGCGCAGAAGCAGGCAGAACGCGGGCTTGCCCCGGATGCGCCGTTTGAGCCGGAGAATCTCGAGGAACAGGCCATTTCACTGATCGGCGTGGATATCTATGAGAAGCTGATTAAGGGCTATACAGAGAAGCAGTGGGGGCGATCCTGCACCGAGCTCCCTTCTTTTATCATAAGGAGACTCCCGGTACGTCTGACCTTTGACAACAATTATTTCAATGCTCTGTATCAGGGAATTCCGATGGGCGGCTATACGAGGCTTGCAGAGCGCATGCTGGAGGGGATTGAGGTACGGCTGAACACGGATTATCTGGAGCAGAAGGAGGAGCTGGATGCACTGGCGGACAAGGTGATTTTTACAGGTCCGATTGATGCCTATTACGGGTATCGTCTGGGAACTCTGGAATACCGCTCGGTGCGTTTCGAGACGGAGCTGTTGGATCAGCCGAATTTCCAGGGAAATGCAGCGGTCAATTATACCGATCGCGAGACGCCCTGGACGAGAATTATTGAACATAAGTGGTTCCAGTTCGGGAAGGACGATGAGGGGAGAGAGCTTCCGAAGACAGTGATCAGCCGGGAGTTCAGCTCGGAATGGAAGCCGGGAGACGAACCCTATTATCCGGTCAACGACGAGAAGAACGGCGCACTTTATATGCAGTACCGCGAGCTTGCGGACAGAGAAGAAAAGGTGATTTTCGGCGGACGTCTTGGCGAGTACAAGTACTATGATATGGATGCGGTGATTGCATCCGCGCTGGCCATGGCCCAAAAGCTTCTTTCGTAGCATCGGAGAATCCGATTTGTCCGGCAGAGGCTGACAGAAACATAAAGGCAGGCATCCGGGATCCGGCAGGGAGCTTCGGCTCATGCCGGATTTTTAATACCGCAAAAGTTAGTTGACACAAACACTCAGAGGATGTATGATCAGTACGCGGGTTAGATAAAGCTAACTTAGAGCGAAGGAAAGATCCTTCTGACCGAGAGAGGAAAGCAACCGATGCCTGAAAGAGTCTTGATTGAAACCTGTTCTCCGACGCTGGCGGGAATGAAGCCGGCCAATCTGATCAGTCTTCCTTATCAGAACGAGGAACAGGCAAGAGCAGATATTCGTGAGATGAATCGGATTTTTGCAGGGAAGGGCCTTCGGGCGGTCCCATTGAACTTCCGTAAAGGTCATGTCCTCTTATATTTGTACCGGCCTGCCTCTTTGAAGCTGGAATTTGCCGGAGAGGGGATCCGGAGCTTTCTGGAGCCGCTGGGATATGACTGCAGCGATGCGGACCGGTGTGTCGCGAGGCTTGGCGAGAAAATACGGGCGGGCAGGGACTCCGCAGAATTTCCGCATGAAGTCGGGGTTTTTCTGGGATATCCGCTGGAGGATGTAGAAGGCTTTATCCATCACAAGGAGGAAGGCTGCAAGTGCATCGGCTGCTGGAGAGTTTACGGCGATGAGAAGAGGGCACGCAGGGTCTTCCGGCGCTATCAGAGCTGCACAAGGGCCTATCTTCGCTCATGGGAGTGTGGGAAAAGCCTGGAGGAGCTGACGGTAGCAGAAGTTTCGTTGTGAAAATATCATTTTCATGATTAAGGAGGAAATGCAATGAGCAAGGTAGCAGTTGTTTACTGGACAGGAACCGGAAATACCGGAATGATGGCAGAGGGTGTGGCAGAGGGAGCAAAGGCAGCCGGCGCAGAGGTAACCGTGCTGGGGCCGTCTCAGTTCTCGGCAGGAGACATGGCTTCGTATGATGCGATTGCTTTCGGGTGCCCTGCGATGGGGGCGGAGGTTCTGGAAGAGGGAGAATTCGAACCGATGTTCTCTGCAGTGGAAGGTGTGCTGGCCGGAAAGAAGGTCGGACTTTTCGGCTCCTGGGGCTGGGGAGAAGGTGTCTGGATGCAGGACTGGGAGAGCCGCTGCAATGCAGACGGCGCGAAGGTGGCCGGCACGGTGATCTGCCAGAATGCACCGGATGACGGAGCCCTGGAGGAGTGCAGGGCGCTTGGAAGAGCGCTTGCCTGACTCTGTCGGTGAAGGGCGGATCGCCCGGACCCCTTCCAGGGAGCTTACACCATCATCAACCACCAGGAGAATTACGATATGAGTATTGTCATCATCGGCGGGAATGAATGTATGGAGCGCCGGTACAAGGAAGTCTGCAAAAGGCATGGGTGTGACGCCAAGGTGTTCTGTAAATTCAAGGGAGGCATGAAGGATCGTATCGGTTCACCGGATCTCATGATTCTGTTTACACATACCGTGTCGCACAAGATGGTTCAGTATGCGTTGAATGAAACAGCGGAGAACACGAGAGTTGTGCGTTCTCACACCAGCTCCATTTCATCGCTGGATCAGATTCTGGCGGAGCATGCCGGGTGAGGCACGAAGACCGTCAGGGACACGCAGGGCCGGAAAAAGCACAGCAGGAGAACAAGGCTCAGAGTGCTGCGGAGGAAGCGGGAACAAGCTTCCCCCGCAGCATTTTTGCGGCATTTCCGGTGGGCCGCTGCGGGTCATATACCAGACAGACGCTGCGGGAAGGAATTTCTTCCAGAGTCGGAATCTTTACAACCTCACCGCGGGCAATCAGCTCGCGAACCACGGGCTCCGGAATAAATGCGAGACCAAGCTCGCTTCGGACCAGCGCAATCAGCTGGTCCGTGGTGGCAACCTGAATATCCGGTTCGATTTCAAGATGATACCGGAAGAAAAGATTCTCGTAGAAGCTGTAGGTAACGGTGTCGCGTTCCAGACCGATCAGGGAATAATGCTTCAGCTCGGAAAGGGGCAGAACCTGACCGGAAAGAGCGGTAAAGGTCCGTCCGCCGACCAGAAGCTCGCGAAAGGAGAGGAGCGGAATGCTTCGAAGCGGAGCCTCGACTTCCGCCGGGGTCGTGACCACGGCAAAATCGACCTCGCCGTTCTTTACTGCTGCAAGCGCGGTTCTTGTCGTGTTGTTGGAAATGCGAATCCGGATATGCGGATACTCCAGGTGGAAATCTTTCAGAATATCCAGAAGATAGCTGTTGAGCGCAGTTTCACTGGCACCGATGGAGACACTGCCGGAGGTTAAGGTATTGAGCGCGGAAAGCTCCTCCTCGGCCTGATGAATCTGCGCCATAGCGCCCTTGACGTAGGCATAGAGATGTTCGCCCTCCGGAGTAAGCCGGATTCCGCGGTTGGTCCGGATGAAGAGGACACAGCCGATTTCTTCCTCCAGCCGATTCATGGCTCTTGTGACATTGGGCTGGTTGCTTCCGAGAATTCGGGCAGCCTTGGTGAAGTTCTCATATTTTGCCACGTGATAGAAGATTCGATAGTATTCCAGATTTACATTGTTCATCCCAGTCCTTTCCCTTCATTGGATTCATGCGTACAATCCATGAAATTTCAGAAATTGCGCGGCTTATGAATTCGTCAGATCGAAATGCATTTCAGACACATCTTGACCGACACTGTCAACATCATGTCCGGAAAAGCACGTATTTTCAAGGCTTTTTATGTCTCTAACCGTTTTAACATGTCATAATGACATATGCAATATACCAACAATACTTTTTACATATTCCAGAGACTTTTTATAATGAAACATCGTGAGCAGCAGGTGTTGCTGCGGAAAGGATCGTATGCTGACAGTAGTGACTGGAATCAACTGGGGTGACGAGGGAAAGGGACGCGTCATAGATCTTCTTGCAGAAAAAGCAAATGTTGTTGCCCGTTTTCAGGGCGGCGATAATGCAGGACACACTGTCGTGGTCGGGAAAGAAAAATATGTGATGAATCTTCTGCCTTCCGGCATTTTGCATCCGGATGTCGTCTGTGTGCTTGGGCCCGGCATGGTGATAGATCTGGAGGAGCTTCTCCATGAGATGGATTCTCTTCGGGAAAAGGGAATTTCCATTACTCCGCGTAATCTGAAGATTTCGGATAAGGCAACCATTTCAATGCCCTGGCACCGGATTCAGGATGAGCTGGAGGAGGAAAGACTGTCCGGAAGCGGAAGAGCCTTTGGATCGACAAAACGCGGTATTGCATATGCGTACAGTGACAAGTACCGCAAGAAAACGCTTCGGATTGGAGACCTCCTTCACCTGGAGGAGCCGGAGGTGCAGGATCGGATATCGATGATTCTTGAGGCGAAGAACCTGGAGCTTGCAGGGTGTTACCACCAGGAACCGATGTCGGAATCGGCATTCCGGTTCTGGTGCGGCGGGATGGCAGAATCGCTGAGGGATTATATTTCTGATACCGGCACCTTCCTCGAGAATGAGCTGAAGGAAGGCAAAAGGGTTCTGCTGGAGGCACAGCTTGGTGCAATGCGTGACATTGACTATGGAATTTTTCCCTATACCTCAAGCTCCAGCACCATTGCGGCCTATGCACCGATCGGCGCCGGAATTCCGGGCGAAATACCGGATCATGTGGTGGGAGTTCTGAAGGCATATTCCACCTGTGTCGGTGCAGGCCCCTTCGTCGCAGAAAAAGCAATGGACAGAAGCTGGCGGGACGGTCTTCGCAAAAAGGGCGGTGAGTTCGGAGCAGCAACCGGAAGGCCGCGCAGAGTTGGTCCCTTTGACGCTGTGGCAAGCCGCTACGGACTAAGGTGCCAGAAAGCGGACAGAATTGCTCTTACGAAGCTGGATGTTCTGTCCGGGATGAAAGAGATTCCGGTTATCACAGGCTATCGCCTGAAGGAAAAGCAGGTGGATCGGTTTGATCCGCTGAGCGATCTGAAGGCAATGGAGCCTGTGGTGAAGTTCCTTCCCGGCTGGAAGGAGGATATTACCGACTGCAGGAGATGGACAGATCTTCCGTGGAATGCACAGAAATATGTGCATTCTCTGGAACAGCTCCTGGACCAGGAAATTCCTTTTATTTCGGTGGGTGCCGGACGGGAAGAGTATTTTACCAAGGAAGCCTGGGTCTGAACCCCGGACTTAAGAAAGGAGTGTTGCAAGCAAATGAAAGATATGGCTGCAGAGCTGGTAGCAAGGCTCAATGTGGATACTGCCTTTACGATTCCGATATTCGGCGGTATTCAGATTGCGGAATCGGTTGTGATCAGCTGGGTGGTAATGGCAGTTCTGGTACTGCTTTCCTTGATTCTGACCAGCGGAATGAAGGTCTGGAATCCGGGAAAACGACAGGTTCTTGCAGAGACGGCTGTGAACTGGCTGGATGGCTTTACCAAGGATATGCTGGGACCGGACGCGACGGAATACAGTGAATACATTTCGACGGTGCTCCTCTTTATCGGACTGTCCAATATTATGGGCTTGTTCGGTATGAAGCCGCCGACGAAGGACATGAACGTCACGATAGCATTGGCGGTTATGAGCATTGTCCTGATCGAAGCGGCAGGAATCCGGCGAAAGGGAGGAAAGGGCTGGCTGAAGAGCTTTACCCAGCCGATCGCCATTGTGACGCCGATCAACATTCTGGAGATTTTTATTCGTCCGCTGTCTCTGTGCATGCGACTCTTCGGAAATGTCCTTGGCTCCTTTGTCATCATGGAGCTGATTGAGATGATCCTTCCGGTGGCACTGCCTTTGGTATTCAGCATGTACTTTGACATCTTTGACGGCTTCATTCAGGCCTACGTATTTGTATTCCTGACCTCGCTGTTCATCGCAGAAGCGGCGGAGCCCTTGATGCCGTCAGAGCCGAAGAAGAAAAAGAATCGGAAACAGAAGAATCCTTCACCGGCAGCATGAGTGAAGATTCGAGATAGAAAAGAAGAAACACAAAAAGCTATCGAAACAGACAAAACAAAATTCAGTAGAACCTGACAGGAGGAACAAAAAATGACAGCAATCGGAGCAGGAATTGCAGCACTTGCGTGCATCGGAGCAGGAATCGGTATCGGCATTGCAACGGCACATGCCGTGGATGCCATCGCCAGACAGCCGGAGGCGGATTCCAAGATTATGAGAAACCTTCTTCTTGGCTCTGCCCTTGCAGAGGCAACCGCCATCTACGGATTCGTACTTGGTATTCTGATCATTTTCATGCTGTAAAGGAAGGGATAACTTATGTTACGGATTGACAGCAACATTCTGTGGACCATCATCAATCTTCTGATCCTGTATGTGCTGCTTCGCAAGTTTCTGTTCGGCAGAGTCCATAAAATCATGGATGAGCGGGCTGCGCAGCTGCAGAAGATTCATGCAGACGCAGATGCGGACAGACAAGAGGCGGAAAAGCTCTGGAAACAGAACGATGACATTCTCCGGAAGGCGGATGAGGAGCTGGCAGTAAAGGAAGCGGCTTCCCGTGAAAAGGCCGGTGTGGAATATGACCGCATTGTTTCGGATGCCAATGAAAAGTCTGCACAGATCATTGAAGAGGCCCGCAAGAAGGCACAGGCTGCGGCGGATATTATGAAGCAGCAGGCGGCTGTGGAAATTGCAGGAATGGTAAAGGATGCTGCGGCAAAGGTTGCGGCAGCGGATGAGAACCAGAGACTTTACGATGATTTCCTGTCACAGGTAAAGGACGGACAGTAAGCCATGAACGATATGACACAGAACACTGAGAAAATCAAAGCAGTTCTCCGCTGTGTGGTGCGCCCTGACGAGAAACAGACTAACGGCTTTGTTTCGTTCCTGAAGCGGGAGTATCAGACAGACGATGTGGAACTGGACATCGTGGAGGACCCGAAGATCTGGGGCGGCTTCATCCTTGAGGTTGGCAGCGAAGAGTACGACTGGAGTCTTCGGGGACGTGAGAACCAGATCGGTCAGAGAATAGACCACGCGTGTGAAAAAGCCGGGACAGCAGTCAGTCAGGATAAGATCATTTCAATCCTTCGGGCTGCGGCAGAGGACTTTAAGGTTACGGCCGAAAAAAGAGAGGTCGGATTTGTAGAGACAGCCGGCGATGGAATTGTCACGGTACATGGACTTCGTCATGCAATGTACGGCGAGATCATTCTTTTTGAAAATGGCGTAAAAGGAATGGTACAGAATATTACCGATGACGGCATCGGTGCCATTTTGTTCGACGAAGAAGGCTCGATCGGCGAAGGCAGCAAGGTGGTTGGAACCGGCAAGCAGGCGGGAATTCCGGTCAGTGACGAATATCTGGGCCGTGTTATCAATGCACTCGGCGAGCCGATCGACGGCGGTACGGAAATTCATGCGGGTGAATATCGTCCGATTGAGGAGCCGGCACCCGGAATTGTAGAGCGAAAGAGTGTTTCCGAGCCTCTTCAGACCGGAATTCTTTCCATTGATTCCATGTTCCCCATTGGACGCGGACAGCGTGAGCTGATCATCGGAGATCGTCAGACCGGTAAAACATCCATAGCGGTGGATACCATTCTGAACCAGAAGGGAAAGAACTGTATCTGCATTTATGTTGCGATTGGTCAGAAGGCTTCGACCATTGCAGGTCTTGTCAATACGCTGCAGCAGCATGGCGCCATGGAGTACAGCATCGTGGTAAGCTCCACCGCTTCGGACCCTGCACCGCTTCAGTATGTAGCACCTTATTCGGCAACCTCTCTTGCGGAATACTTCATGCATAAGGGGCAGGACGTTCTTATTGTTTATGATGATCTGTCCAAGCATGCTGTGGCTTACCGTGCCCTGTCGCTTCTTCTCGGAAGAAGTCCGGGACGTGAAGCCTACCCCGGAGATGTCTTCTACCTGCATTCCAGACTTCTGGAAAGAAGTGCAAGACTCTCGGATGAGCTTGGCGGAGGCTCCATTACGGCACTTCCTATTATTGAGACGCAGGACGGAGATGTTTCCGCCTATATTCCGACGAATGTCATTTCCATTACAGACGGACAGATTTTCCTGGAGAGCGACCTGTTCTTCGAAGGACAAAGACCGGCTGTCAACGTTGGCCTGTCCGTGTCCCGTGTCGGCGGTGCCGCTCAGACCAAGGCCATGAAGAAGGCGGCAGGCTCGCTTCGTATTGACCTTGCACAGTACCGTGAGATGGAAGTGTTCACGCAGTTTTCTTCGGATCTGGACGAGGCTACCACGCAGCAGCTCAAGCAGGGAAAGGTTCTGATGGAGCTTTTGAAGCAGCCTCTGGAGCATCCGCTTTCTCATGCAGAGGAGGTTGTTGTTCTGACGGCCGGAGAGAGCCGGAAGTTCATTGATGTTCCGGTGAAGCAGGTGAAGGAATATGAGAATGCCTTCCTGTCCTGGATGGAGGAAGCGCATCGCGACATCATGGAAGAAATCGACCGCACCGGAAGACTGGAAGACGGGTTAAAGGAACGGATTCTGAAGGCCGCAGATGAGTTTGCGGCAGAGAAAGGCAGCCATGTCAGCAATACGTGAAATACGGGATCGCATCGCAAGCATTCAGAATACGATGAAGATTACGAATGCCATGTATATGATCTCATCAACGAAGATGAATGCTGCCAAATCGGCGCTGAATGCGACGGAACCATACTTCTTTGCTCTGGAGGCCATGTTTGCAAGAGTCATGCGCCATCTTCCTCCTGATTTTGAGCATGCCTATCTGGATCGGCGTGAGAAGGTCCCGGATGCTGATGTCAAACGTGCGATCGTGTGCGTTACGGCAGATAAGGGCCTTGCGGGAGCATATAACCACAATGTCCTTCGGATGATGGAGGAGATGCTTCGGCCGGACGGAAAGGATCTTCTGTTTGTGATCGGAGAGGTGGGACACGCCTACTGCGAGCAGCGTGGAATTCCGGTTTATAAGGACATTCACGAGACTGCGCAGAAGCCTACGCTTCCGAAAGCAAGGGTGATTGCATCCAGAATGCTGGATCTGTTTGCGCGGGAAGAGGTGGACGAGGTTTATATTATTTACACCCGGATGAAGAATTCCATGGAAAATGAAGTGCAGAAGACGCAGCTTCTTCCATTGGTACGTCTTAACAGCGGCGTGTTCCGCGAGAGCGCAAACGCCATCCAGGAGGAATTCGACCTGCAGCCGGATCCGGAGACTCTTCTGGACAATATCATACCGGATTTTGTATCCGGCTATATTTACGGTGCACTGGTGGAGTCCTACTGCGCTGAGCATTCGAGCCGCATGCAGGCCATGGATGCCGCCAACAAAGCAGGAGAGAAGCTTCTTTCCGAGCTGTCGGTCAAATATAACCGGGAGCGCCAGGCGGCTATCACACAGGAGATCACCGAGGTGGCTGCAGGCGCCAGAGCAAGAAGTGAGCAATTGAAGAAAAGCCGCAGAAAGAAAATGGCGGCAGGAAAGGAGTCCTGACAATGCAGATCGGAAAGATCACTCAGGTTATGGGACCGGTTGTAGACGTTCAGTTTCCGGAACGGCCCCTTCCTGTTATTAAAACCGCACTGCAGGCGGACAATCACGGGAAAAAGGCCGTGATGGAGGTGGCACAGCACATCGGAGACGATACCGTTCGCTGCATCATGCTTTCCTCCAGTGAGGGATTGCAGAAGGATATGCCGGTATTGTCCACAGGCAGCGGGATCGAGGTTCCTGTCGGAGATCAGAACCTTGGACGTCTGTTCAATGTACTGGGGGATACCATTGACGGAAAGGAGAGCCTTGCGGATGCAAAGCGTTGGGAAATTCACCGCAAGCCTCCGAAGTTTACGGATCAGAGCCCGGTACAGGAAATTCTGGAGACCGGAATTAAGGTTATTGATCTGATCGCACCTTATGCAAAGGGCGGAAAGGTCGGTTTGTTCGGTGGTGCGGGTGTCGGAAAAACCGTCCTCATTCAGGAGCTGATCCGCAACGTTGCGGCTGAGCACGGCGGATATTCGATTTTCACGGGAGTCGGTGAGCGTTCCCGTGAGGGAAATGACCTTTGGAGCGAAATGACGCAGTCCGGCGTTATTGATAATACAGCCCTGGTATTCGGACAGATGAATGAGCCGCCGGGAGCCCGTATGAGAGTGGCCGAGACCGGTCTTACCATGGCGGAGTATTTCCGGGATCAGAGCGGACAGGACGTATTGCTCTTTATCGATAATATATTCCGTTTTATTCAGGCAGGATCTGAGGTGTCGGCTTTGCTGGGCCGTATGCCTTCCGCGGTAGGATATCAGCCGACATTGGCAAATGAGGTGGGAGCGCTTCAGGAGCGGATCACCTCTACGAGAAATGGTTCCATCACCTCCGTTCAGGCGGTCTATGTACCGGCGGACGATCTGACGGACCCGGCGCCTGCCACAACGTTTGCTCATCTGGACGCAACAACGGTTCTGTCCCGTTCGATCGCGGAGCTGGGAATCTATCCCGCAGTGGATCCGTTGGAGTCTACCTCCAGAATTCTGGATCCTAAGGTGGTAGGAGAAGAGCATTACCGGACAGCGCGTGATGTGCAGGCCATCTTGCAGAGATACCATGAGCTGCAGGATATTATCGCGATTCTGGGTATGGATGAATTGGGAGACGAGGATAAGCTGACGGTCAGCCGTGCCAGAAAGATTCAGCGTTTCCTGTCGCAGCCATTCCATGTCGCTGAGAACTTTACCG
>JABLTS010092174.1_pt1 | contig 51292 bp, 45 predicted proteins | sample 7160081 | NCBI WGS metagenome assembly JABLTS01 (sample SAMN14651231, study PRJNA627086) | human gut metagenome | isolation source: feces | host: Homo sapiens | reverse complement strand
GCCATTTCTTCATCCAGAACTTCATGGCAATCAGTCTTCCGGTCTCTTCAAAAACCGCTGCAGCCAAAGCCGCGTACACATAGTAAAGCCATGGTCTGCTCTGTGCGTTCAGTCCACAAAACTGAATGACAAGAACGTGCAGCAGCTGCTCCAGCAGCATGGCGAACAGCAGAAAGGTTCCTGCTCCGATCAAGAACGAGGAAATCCTTGCCTTAAGCTTCACCCTTCCTGCAATGAACAAAGCAATCGGTACCCCCATCGAGAGAACAATGGAGCAGATAACTCCCGCTATCGCCAGACCTGATATTGTGTGCAATTCCATCTTTATACCTCCTTAAGGTAAAATCCGCGAAGGCGGTTTTCCTCTTTCTTAATCAAACAGCGTCGCCATGTCCGGATTCATTGCAAAACAAACCGAAGATTTTACTGGTCGGGATGTCTGTTTTCAGAGACAGCATTTCTGCCGCAATCTGTCTCAGCTCTTCATCTCGCTCTCTGTCATACGGATCCTTCCCGTACTGCAGTCCGGCCATTCATCTCATCTACGACAGCGGCAGGTTTAGCCGTCATTTCCACCCAGGCCGGAACAAAGCCGCATTTTATGGCGTTTCTGACCGACCTTACATTCGACCATGCGGTACAGTAAAAGGGCACCTTGTTTCTGTTAAGGATTTCTCTCATAAGCGTACTGGTCAGGACCGATGCAATTCCCTGCCTCCGGTATTCCGGCAGAACATCCACACCAATCTGCCACATATCCCTGCAGTCCGCAGAGCACCCGGCCAGTCCAATCAGGGTGTCTCCATCGTATGCCCCGACACCAAGCACGTCCAGCTGCATGCGCTCCTTGCACAGCGCATTGCTCCACTCCGGTAAATATAAGTTCCGGAAGTCCTTCTGCTCCAGGACACGTGTCTGATATCCGCAGGAAAGATCCGGAATCCTGCTGATGTCCGGCAGATAATATTCCGCCATAAAGCAGATTTTGTGGCCCTTCTCCAGCAAGCGTTCATTCAGCCAGTGCATATTCGGTGTTTCAAAGCAATGATAAAACTCGAACTTCTCGGCGTACGCAGAAACGATCTCCATGGTCTCCGGTATGGAGGCTGCCACGATATTGTTTCCATAGGAGACAAAATTGCAGGTAATCGGCTCCTTCAGATATTTACGTGCCGCCTTCCCCAGCTTCAGAGGAAAAACAACATTTTCCTCAGCCATGAAATCTTCCCGGCAGCCACCCATATCCTCCGCCGACTGCCGCATGGCAATTTCCAGCATTTCCTGATTTGTCATTCGCTTCCCCCTGTTTTTTATGGACACACCGGACCAGATACGTTACGATATAAATTCATTATATCTGTTCTTTTCACACGCGAAAGTGCGTGTTACGGCAGAAAATGGTATTTCAGCAAATAAGTGTGTGTTACAGCAGAAAGTAGCATTGCAGCAAATAAATTCGAGGGATGGGTGATCATGAATTTCCTGGAAGAGCGTATTGCAAAAGACGGGATTGTAAAGGAAGGAAATATTCTGAAGGTCGACAGCTTTCTGAACCATCAGATGGACATTGATCTGTTTAACCAGATGGGAGCAGAGTTCAAGCGCCGTTTCGAAGGAAAGCCAATCAACAAGATTCTTACCATTGAGGCGTCCGGCATCGGCATTGCCTGCATTGCAGCAACTTATTTCCATGTTCCGGTTGTTTTTGCGAAGAAATCCCAGAGCATCAACATCGACAGCGACGTCTATGTGGCTGAGGTGGAATCCTTCACCCATAAGCGTAAGAACCAGGTCATCGTATCGAAGAAATTCCTGAATGAGGGCGATCACGTTCTGATCATCGATGATTTTCTTGCAAACGGCTGCGCTCTGCAGGGGCTTTTGTCCATTGTCGCACAGGCAGGCGGCACGGTAGAGGGCATCGGCATTGCCGTGGAAAAAGGATTCCAGCAGGGCGGACGCATCATCCGCAATCTTGGCTATCAGCTGGAATCCCTTGCAATTGTAGACAGTATGGACGCTGTAAACGGCACCATTCAGTTCCGTAAGCAGTAAGAAAATGCCTGAAAAAAGTCGGCCAGTATTCCCATTTCGGAATATTGGCCGACTCTTTCTTCATTGTTATTCCATCACCAGAACCGCGCGTTCCTCTTCGGTGAGCATCACCGCCTCCATATCATTCCGGAAGGTTCTTCCCGGAAGAAGGCAGAGAACATGAGCTTCCTCCTCATGAATCGCAAACTGTGCTCCGTGAATGATGTAGGGATTCAGTCTCACAAAGGTTCCCTTCGGCACCAGAAACGCTTCCAGCTGATCCACATTGAACTTCTGTCCCGGAGCAGGTGCTCCGACAAAGATTGCAACGTCGTCATCCAGAGGCAGCAGGCCTTCGCAGGTAAACTGATGCGCTTCGAGCATCTTCACTTCCATCTTCTCCGGCTTCATTGCCTGACAGACAGATACGGTGGGAAGCGTGGTGCTTCCGAGATCCAGCTTCATCACATCTGCAAAGAAGCCGCCCGGGAAAATAGACTTTTTCGCAAGCTCCTTGTCATCCAGTAAATTCTGATACTCGCCGTAGCGGGCAAATTTCTCATTCGAAAGTTCCTGAACCTTGATTGTTTTCATCACAGCTCTCCTTTACAGAGTTTTCCATTATAAGCAGGAGGGTCCGCATTCTTCCACGGAATCCAGCTTCACTCCAAGATATCTTGCCGCTTCCTTCAGTACCGGGAACATTTTTCCGTAAATGCCTCCCAGGTGATGGATGTACGGGCCGAACATCAGCTTCTCTTCCCACTTCTTCCAGTTGTCCGTCTCCATCCAGACATAGGTTCCCATGGTTTCCGGTCCGGTCGTGGTTCTTGCTTCGCCGGCAAAGAGATAATACTCTCCGTCGATTTCATCGAAGCGGCATACCGTCAGGTCGCCCTGCTTCAGCTCAAACTGCTCCTGACCTCCGACAATTCTCGCCTTGCTTTCTGCCGCCTTCAGCGAATACGGGAACGGTCCGCAGTGCCATAAGAGCTCTGCATTGTCGTTCTCCGGATGACGGATGGTAAGGTCTGCAAGGAATTCCGCCTGCTCTCCCAGCGTGCAGGCACGAAGGATCGCCATGGTGATGGCTCCGTTGATATCAGTCTCGCAGGAAACCGGGATGCCCATATCCGTAAGCTCACCAATCACGGCGCAGGCCGGAAGCTTCATCATTGCACAGGTCGGCCAGCACTCGATTGCCGCTACATTGCAGTTGTTCTGTGCCAGAACCTCAAGAAGTGCCATTTTGAAAGCAACAAGACGCTCTACGTCTTCGTCCGTCATAGCCGAGCAGTCCATACGCTCTTTGAGATCCTTCAGGGTTCTTTCAAACTCATCGCTCTTTTCCGCCAGGATTTTCTCCACCTTCATCTGCACAACAAGCGGTGCAATGGCAACCGTCTGAGCTCCAAAGTCCTTCATCAGCTTGGTTTCATTCGTCATGACGCTGCGGAAGGGAGACGGGTGCTCTCCGATTTTACCGATGCGAAGTCCCCGGACATCCTTCACGATGCAGGCAACGCGGATAAAATTCTCAAAGCCCTGACGGAACTCTTCCGTATCCGCTGCCACGTTGAAGATGTAGCTGTAGGTCACCCCATAACGACGCAGCACCTTCGTTGCTGCAAACATGCCGCACTGCGTATCTCTTCCTCTCGCCTCCAGAGTGTTGGGTCTCTCATCCCGTGCGCCCCAGACAAGGACCGGAACCTGGAATTTCGATACCACATCCGCAACAGAACCTTCATCACCGAAATCGCAGAACGGCACGAAGATTGCGTCCACATTTGCCTTCCGGAACTTCTCCACAACGGCAGGAGAATATGCCTCGTTCTCGATGATTCCGTTTGTGCAGATATCATCGACATCAACCAGTGTCACCACCTCCGGCTTGATTTCCCGGATTACCGCCATGAATTTCTCTTTTTCTCTGGTTGCAGTCTCCAGATCCAGCATCCCCCGTCTGGTCGGAAGAACTCCCAATGTCACTTTTGCCTTATACATGCTCTAACCCCCTTCTGTAATAAGCAACTCTCTCGTCAATCTCTGTGTAATCGATCTTGCCGGTCTCCAGAAAAGCTTCCAGTGTCTTTTCGTCCGGAATTCCGGCTCTTCCGCCGATCCTCGTGCACTTGATGGCAGAGGTAGCACTCGCCGCCCGTGCACATTCCTTTGCACTCTTCCCCTTCAGGAGCTGCGCAAGAAACGCTCCGTGAAAAACATCGCCGGCTCCTACGGTATCGACCGCATCCACCTGGAAGGCCGGAAGAACGAAGAAGCCATCCTCGCTATAGCCGACGCACCCCTTTTCGCCGAATGTGAATACCGCAATTTGCGGTCCCCGCCGGCAGATCTCGCGGCATTCCTCTTCCAGCTGCTCCACGCCTTTTTCCTTGTGGCCCGGGAAAATCCCGTCAAACACAAACTCGGATCCGACAAAGACGTCGATCTTCGGAATCAGCTTCTCCAGCTCTTCGGAATACATATCCGCATCGATGAAGATCTTGGTTCCATTGGCTTTTGCAAAATCCACTGTCTTTTCCGTCAGCTCGGAAGCATCTGCGATAAACAGATATTTGCTGCTTCGTATTTTCTCCCAGTCGATCTCCTGCTCCGTCAGCCTCTCGGCATTTCCCATTTTGAAGAGCATGGTTCTCGTCTGCGATTTGCGGTCACTGATCACAACACTGAAATGTGTGGTCGCCCCCTTGCGAATCACCAGGTTGTCTGTATTGATTCCATGCCGGATGAAGTCGCCGTAGCAGAAGCTCCCGTAAACATCGTCTCCGACCATCCCGCCTATTGCACATTTTGCTCCCAGTCTTGCGCAGGCGGCGAGTCCGCTGGACACCTTTCCGCCGCCCTGCCAGGACAGGTCATTCACCATTTCCCCATGGTTCAGTTCAGGTAATCCCTGTACATTCAGATTCAGATCGATACAGGGGGTATCCAGACCGAACACATCAAACTGTTCATTCATGAGGTCCCCTCTACTTTCTATATTCCCTCAAGGCCTTCTGTTACAAAGAGTATTTATTCGGATTCAGAAGACGCATCTTCGATGCAACAAAATCAATCATGCCCTGTCTGGCGGTAAAGAGAAGCTGCACTCCGTTGCCGTCGTGCCCGCTGGTCTCGATTCCCTGATCCAGAGAGCGGTACATTGCTGCGAAGTATTCCGTCGCGATGTTGAATTTGCTGAGTCCGAGATTTACGGCCTCCTGCATCTGCTCATCCGGAATTCCGGAGCAGCCGTGCAGAACGAGCGGAATGGAAACCGCCTTCCGAAGCTCACGGATCCGGTCGAAATTCAGATTCGGTGTCTGAATGTAATTGCCGTGTGCGTTTCCTACTGCGATCGCAAGAGATCCGCAGCCTGTTTTCTCCACAAATTCAACTGCCTTGTCCGGATCTGTCAGATGATCTGCGTTTGTCAGATCATCCAGGATCTGCGCATTTCCGACATGTCCAAGCTCAGCCTCCACATCAACGCCAAAGACCGCTGCTGTCTCTACCACGGCCTTTGTCATCGCCAGGTTCTCTTCAAAGGGACGTGCGGACCCATCCACCATGACGGACGGGAAGCCGTCCCGGATTCCGCCTACCGCAATTTCATAGGAAGCCGAATGATCCAGATGCACGGCAACCGGAACGCTGGCCTTTCTTGCCAAGTCCTTCGCCATATAGGCGATATGGCTGAGCGGAATGTACTGATCAAAGCCGGGATAAAACTGGATAATGACCGGCACTCTCTCTGCTTCGGCCGCTGCAATCGCGCAGCTGATGGTCTCATAGTTAATCGTATTGATCGCCGCCACGCCGTAATGATGCTCGGTTGCATGCTGCAGCAGTTCATTTACCTTTACAAGTGACATCTTCTTACTCCCCCTTTATCTTTGTGTCAAAAAACAGCTGGTATTCCGGCATCTCCGAGCAGAATTTCCGGCTGACTTCATCAATTCTCTGATGATCCGCTGCATCCATCGTAAAGTCCAGTGCCTTCAGGTTCTGCAGTGCATGAGCAGCGTCGGCTCCGCCCACAATGGGTGCGGTGAGATCCGGACGGTTTACCAGCCAGTTGATGCAGATCTGTGCAGCGGTCCTGTCATATTTGCTGCCAATCTCCACAAGTACGTCTGTAACCTCCAGGCATTTCTCATAGACTCCCGGCTGGAACAGGGCTGCCTTGGTTCGTCCTCCGGTAATCTCGGTATCCTTTGTGAATTTACCGGTGAGAAGTCCCTGTGCAAGCGTGCTGTAGGGAATCACTCCGATTTCTTCCTTCCTGCAGTAGGGAAGGATGTCTTTATCGATGTAGCGCCACAGCAGGTTGTAGCAGGGCTGAATGACATCGACCGTTCCATATCTTCCGGCCTCCTCCAGCATCTCCTGTGTGAAGTTGGATACTCCGATGCTTCTGATTTTGCCTTTTTCCTTCAGACGGTTCATGTTCTCCATCGCCTCTTCCATGGAGATCCCGTCTGTCGGCGGATAGTGGAGGAAATAAACGTCCAGATAGTCCATTCCGAGCCGTTTCAGGCTCTCATCGCACGCTTCCTCCATATTCTTTCCGCCGTAATGAGCCGGCCATACCTTGGAGATGATGACAACAGATTCCCGGTCTGTTCCCTTCAGAGCTTCCCCCAATACCTTCTCTGCTCTTCCATTTCCATAGATCTCAGCCGTATCAAACGTATTCACGCCATGCTCCAGATAGGTCTGGATGCAGCGGATGCTGTTCTCGTCCTCAACGCTTCCGAAGTAGTCTCCTCCGACCGACCAGCATCCCATCACAATCGGCGAAACCATAACGTCACTTTTCCCAAGTTTTCTGTACTCCATAACTTCTCCTCCTTTGAAATTACCTGTTTTGGAATTACTTTTCCCCTTTTTCTGTTTTCCGATATTCGTTCGGTGTCATTCCGTTCATTTTTTTGAATTGCTTTGAAAAATGTGCAAAGCTCGGATAGCCCACCTGCTCTGCAATCTCACTGATGCTCAGATCGCTGTGAGCAAGCAGTTTTCTGGCCTCCTGCATCCGGGTTTTCTGAATGTATTCACTCATCGAGAGCCCGGTCTCTTTGCGGAAGATCTTCGACACATAGCCGGGTGACAGATAAAACTCACCGGCAATCCGGCTTCTTGTGACATCCTCCAGATGGAGCTTCACATAAGCCTTGATGTCTGCAATGATCCGATCCTCCTTTGCCGCATAGCTGATCTGATCTTCAAGCAGCCCTGCTTCCGTCAGAATCAGCTTTTCGAGACCGGAAACACTGACCTTTGCCTGCTCCTCCAGCTCCTTGCTGCGAATACGATCCAGCGCCTGATAGGTTGTGAGATTGCATTCCTTCAACAGGTTGACGGTCATCATGCTCCAGTCCGCAAGGACGGCATTGAGAAAACCGGAATCAATCGTCTTCGCCAGCTTCACACTGTCAAAATACCTGTGTACCTTCTGCTCCAGAAGATCCTGTCTTCGCTCCGAGATCAGCGCACGCCATTCATCAATCTCCGGAGCGTTATAAACCATTTCCCTTCGCTCATCGAAGTCACTTTCCCGGAATACGCCGCTTTCCGGGCTGATATTGTTGAAAAAGATTTCCTCCAGCTTCCGGATCTTTCTTCCCACCTCCGCAATCGTACAGGGCTTTCCCACATAGCAGGCGACTCCCCTGTGGTAAAACTGCGAAAACGTTTCCACAAACTGCTCTGCCATCTCCAGAAACTGTTCTTCCTGTAAGGCATCTCCCGCCCGAAAAACAGAAGCAAACTGTGCATATCCGTTGTAGGACAGAAATTCCAGTTTCGGCTTGCTGTCGGCTGCAATCTCGCTGAGAACATTCTCACAGGTAAAGCTCAAAAGCTCTCTGCCAAAGCCTTCCCGTTCCTCCTCCATGCATATCAGAATGGGCACAAACTTCTGATCCATTTCATACGGCATCTGTTCCTTCCGGATCTTCTCTGCGATTCTCTCCGGATCCGATGCCGTATCGTCTCCAATCACATCCCGCCAGAACATTTCCTTGATCAGATTCTGATGAGAAATCCAGTTGTTTCCGAACTGCTGCAATCGAAGCTGCTTCTTATCTTCAATCCTCTTGATGACCAGCTTTCTGACAACCTCTTCCAGATCCTGCCTGGCAACCGGCTTCAGAAGATAATCAAAGCACCCGTATTTGATGGCCTTCTTTGCGTAGGAGAAATCGGCATAGCTGGTCAGGAGAACAACCTCCGGGCTCAGCTCCTGCGAGCGAATCCACTCCAACAGGTCAAATCCGTTTTCAACCGGCATTTCGATGTCACTGATCAGAAAATCAATTTCTGTACTTCGCAGCGCCTCTTTCGCCTCTTCCACACTGTAAACACCGATCAGCTCTTCGACTCCGAAGGCCTCCCAGTTCAGCTGCCTGCGAAGAAGCGTCACGACGTATTTGTTGTCATCCACAATCAGCAGCTTCATAAATTCCCTCCTGTGGAATCTGAATCTCTACACTTGCTCCGCCGTTCTCGCCGCAGGACAATGCAATGGACGCCCTGCCGCCATAGATCAGGTTCAGCCGCTGCAGGGCATTGCTGATGCCGATGTGTCTTCCCTGCCCCTCCTTCGGGAAATCTCCCTTCCGGAAGCGTTCCAGGAATTCCTCCTGAAAGCCTGCTCCGTTGTCAGAAATCCGGATACAAAGCTGATTTTTCTCCGACCGGACACACAAATCGATCCGAAGTGTTCCGTCTCTTCCAACGGCATGCTTGATGGAATTCTCCAGGAAAGTGCTGATCAGAAGAACCGGTACTTCACATTTTTCCGTGCCGGCTTCGATGTCATAGAAAAACTCGATCTTATAGTTATTCCACTCATCGTTGATATGAATGACGTCTCTCATATGAGAAACTTCCTGCTCCACGGTCACCATATCCATGCAGTCATGCATGATATAGCGGAAATAATTGGCAAGACATACCGTGAGCTGATTGACCTTCTCGGCTTCTCCGCTTTCTGCCATTGCTGACAGCATCATCAGACAGTTCACGAAGAAATGCGGCCGGATCTGCAGATTCCGGAAATTGATTGCCAACTGCTTCTTCTCCAGCTCACTGACATATAGCTGAGTGGCCATCCGGTCCGCGCTCTTTCCCAGCTGGTCCAGAATCTCATAGGCATCCTCAATCGACGCCTTTTTCTTCTCTTCCATTTCCGCATCGTCTCCGGCATCCTGATATTTATCCAGAAGATCCTTCAGATTCTGCGTGGGAATCAGAAGAGATTTCCTGAGGAACCCGACCAGAGCGGTCAGCATACAGGTCACCCAGACGGAGATGAGAACCATCAGAAGCGGAACGATCAGCTGCCAGCCAATTCCCGCATCCGGGGATATTGTGATCCGCACAAAGAATTCGGTATTGCTTCCCGCAAGGCTGTACTGCAGGACACTGTTTCCCAATATATGGAAGGCCTTTTCATCCGCTTCCTTCTTCCCCCTGATCAGCTCCGCCTTTCCGTTCTGTCCCCGGTTGATGGTATTCAGTCCGGAAAGAAAATCCTCTTCGCTTGTCCAGGTTCCCAGCACAAAATCCATGTACCTCCATCCGGAAGAAACCACAGATCCTGAAACGGTTTCGGTCAGATACCAGCGTCCGTTCTCGCAGTTTCCATCAGACCACTGCTTCTTGATCGTCTCACGGATATCCCGATACTCGGAAAACGGCCTCTGTACCGTTGTCAGCTCAATATATTGTCCCTGAATGTCATAGATAAAATAATTGTATGGCACATCCGTCATCAGCCCGCGCAGATCATAGATCATCTGAAGCTCCGAGATCTTGGTGACCATCTCATAATCATCCTGCGCAAACATGGTCCGGTAATCCGATCGCAGCGCCACCGTCTGGTTCATACAGTCTGCGTTGTTCTGCAGCTCGAACTCCACCTTTTTCATAAGACGATCCGCAAGCTCTTCTGTTTCTCTTTCTCTGCTGCGCATGCGCTCCATATAATTCCATGACAGAAATAAGATGCACAGACATTGCAGTACAATGCTTATGAGCAGAAGCTTCTTTAAATTCCTTATGAAAAACGGCTGTGCCATATTGATAAGCTATCCTTTCACCGCCCCCAGCGTAATTCCCTGCTCGAAGTATTTCTGCAGGAAGGGGTACAGGATCAGTATCGGCAGCATGGCCACAAAGGCGATCGCCATCCGGAGGCTGATGCTCGGAAGATTTCCATCCGCGCCGCTTCTGCCGTACTGGGTCAGATACTGAATATTCTTCACCATAACATTAAGAAGCTGCTGAATCGAATACTTGGAAGAATCACTGACATAATACAGACCGTTCATCCAGTCATTCCAGTAACCCAGTCCTGCGAAGATTCCGATCGTCACGAAGATGGATTTCCCGAGAGGAAGAACCATGTCCGTAAAGATTCTGAACTCCGTGGCGCCGTCCATTCTGGCAGACTCGTATAGCTCCGCCGGGATGTTGCCCTGCAGGTACGTCTTCACGATGATGGCATTGAAGGCGCTGAACATCAGATTCGGAACCAGCAGTGCGAAATACGTATCCTTTATGTGCAGAACCGTGGTGTAGACCATGTAGGTCGGAACCATTCCGCCGTTAAACAGCATCACGAACAGAACCAGGAACGATAAAATCCTTTTCCCCGGAAGCCGTTCCATTGAAAGCGGATAGGCGACCATTGCCGTAATGATAACATTTATGGCAGTTCCCACTGCTGTGACACAGATGGTGGTCAGATAGGCTCTCAGAATCGTTGCTCTTGATTCCCAGATGTAGCTGTAGGCTGCAAAGCTGATCTCCTCCGGGAAAATCGAATATCCGTTGATCAGCAGTGAGTTCTCCTCCGTAATCGAAGAAATGAACAGCAGCAGAAACGGAAAGAAAATCAACGCCATCACAATGATCATGACGATATATGCAGCAGCTTCAAAATGTTTGTCCTGTTTTGATTTTACCATGCCACTCCCCTCCTAAAACAGCGCATTTTCCCGGCTGATTTTCCTGGTAATGGCATTGAACACCATAATCATAAGGAAGCCCATCACCGACTGGAAAAAGCTGGCTGCTGCAGACATTCCGACATTGCTCTGCGTAATCAGTGCATTATATACAAAGGTATCGATCGTCTGTGTCGTGCTGGAAATCAGGCCTGAATTCTGCGGGACCTGGAAGAACAGACCGAAGTCACTGTTGAAAACTCTTCCGAGTGATAAAAGCGATACCGTAATCATGGTCGGCTTCAGAAACGGAAGTGTGATGTAACGGATCTTCTGGAATTTCGTCGCGCCGTCCAGAGATGCGGACTCATACAGCGACATATCAATTCCGAGAATGGAAGAAATGTACAGAATACATCCGTACCCGACCCCCTTCCAGGTATTGACAAAGATCAGAATGAAGGGCCAGTATTTTGCGGTGTCATACCAGGCCACCTTCTGGTGCCCCATGGACACCAGAAGATGATTCAGCAATCCTGCTTCGGGATCGAGAAATGCCCGTACCATATATGACACAATCACGATGGAAACCACAAACGGAAACAGGATGCTGCTCTGCGCAGCCTTCCGGAATTTCAGATTCGTGATTTCGGTAATCAGAATCGCCAGCGTAACGCCCAGAACCAGATTGATCAGGATAAAGCACAGATTGTACCCAAGCGTATTCCGGAACAGAATCGGAAGATCATTGCTCTTGAGCAGGAAGGTAAAATTCTTAAATCCTACAAATTGGCTTCCCCAAATGCCATCCTTCACATTGTATTTCTCAAAGGCGAGCACAAGTCCGGACATGGGCAGGTAGTTGTTGATAAACAGATAGATCAGCGCCGGCAGCATCATCAGATAAAGCGGCAGATATCTCTTGTAATACCGGATCTTCTCTGCAAATGTTCTTTTTGATTTCATGTTGTCCCTCACTGCATTTCCTTCCACAGGTCCTTCCTTGTGGCGCGCCCTTTCAAGTTACTTCCTGTGTGTCAGTCTTTTTTACTTGGCTGCCAGAAACTCATCCAACTGTCTCTGCGACTCTGCGATAATTTCCTGCATGCCTGCGGCATTCATTTCCTCGATCATCTTCGGCAGATACTCATCCGGATCCACTGCGCCGACAATCAAAGCCTTGTAGTACTTATTCTTTACGTTTGTAATGCCTGCAATTTGATCTGCCACCGGTTCCGGATTGAAGTTAAAGCCAAGAGCCTTGGAAGCGACTGCTGTTTTGTTATATTCCTGTACCTTCTTATAAACGTCCGGTCCATCATCCACCCAGGGTGTGCATACGAACTGGTTCGGAAGAATCCAACCTGCTCCCAGATGATAGCCAACCGTTGTGGCATCCTTGCCCTCCGGATAATCCAGAAGTCCGTCCTCATTTACGATGTAGTCTTCACCCTCTACGCCCCAGTTCAGAAGGTTCATCATATCGGTATTGGTCTCGATCAGATTCAGCATCTGCATTGCCTTTGCGGGATCCTTGGAGCCTGCAGAAATCGCATAAGAGAATACCGCTGCCGTTTCCGTCGTTGCGAAAGGCTCGCCCATGGTAACCATGGTCAGGTCTGTGCCGCCGCAGTTCTTCTCCTGGTCGGTCTCAGAAAGCGGATGACCGTAATCGCTGAAGAACGAGAATGCCTGACCGGACTTGATGTAGGAATAGTAAGATTCGGTATCGGAAGCTGCGCCGGAATTGATCCAGCCCTTCTCGAACCACTCGTGGTTGTACTCGCACCATTCCTTGAACTCATCCGCCTCCAGCAGGTTGGTGACGGTGGTGTTCTCCGTAATATCCATCAGACCTGCAAACGAGGTACCGCCGACCGCCCGGTCACAGACAACCGTCTTGGCATTTCCAAGATTGTCTGCAGCGAGCATCCACATGCCGGGCTCCTTTGCTGCAACCTCTTCAAAGATTGCATCCACGTCTGCCAGGGAATTCACATTGCTGACGTCAATGTTGTATTTCTCCAGAATGTCCGTGCGGAAGAAGATCGTAGGCTGGTAACAAACCTCTTTGTGAACCGGCATGCCATAGATAATTCCGTTCATGGTAGCAGCCTTCGCATACTCCGGATCCGGATAGGTAGCAATGATATCCTGTCCGTACTCCTTCAAAAGATCGGTCATATCCAGAAGATATCCGGAAGTTACCCAGTTCTGTGCATTTCCGGTAGGTGCCGTCAAAAGATCGATGTCGGCGCCGGCACTCAGCTCAAGCGGGATCTGCTCATTGAAAGTAGCATACGGAAGAACCTCGAGCTTCAAGGTCATATTCAGTTTGTCCAGTGTGATTTCATTGATCTTCTCGGCCACTCTGTCGACTTCGTCCTGAGTGGGACAAGCTGCAGGGAGCGCAATCACCATGCGCACCTGATACGGACTCTCCGAGGAGGTCGCCCCCTCCGTGGTCACCTGCTCCGTACTTGCCTGCGAGTCCCCGCTCTCTGCAGGCTTTCCAGCCCCACAACCTGCCAGCATTCCTGCTGCCAGCGCTGCACACAGCAGCATACTAAGTTTTCTTTTCATACCCTTTCCTCCTTGTTTATATGTGTAATTTTTAAAATTACTCTCTTTTTATGCCGGAAGGATCCGATAGCTGTTTTCCAGCTTTTCAACCTTCCACTCCTCACCGTTGACCACGCAGCTTCGAATTTCCTTTTCGCTGTATACCTCAAAAGCTTCGATTGCCATTCCGGAGGTCTCTGCGATCAGCCGGTCATCCTGAATCATTGCCTGCAGTCTTCCGTTGATTTCGTCATCATAGTAAGCGGTTTTCAGCTCTGTGTTCAGATTCATGCGGATCGTCAGTCCCTCAAACGGCTTGTCTTCGATGTGCATCGGTGCCGTTGCAAACATCGGAATCGCATGATTCTCACGCAGATACAGCGGAATTCTGTCCAGTCTGTTCTCAGCGGTAATCCATCTTCCGCCCTCCAGGCGCTCACCGGTGTAGAAGTCCACCCAGCTTCCGTTCGGAAGGTAAATTGCGGTTTCCTTCTGATCGAAAATCGGAGCAACCAGGAGACTTTCTCCGAGCATGTACTGTCTCGAAATGTTCCGGACATTCCGGTCATTCTCAAACTCCAGAATCATTGCTCTCATCATCGGCAGACCGTAAAGGTGGGTCTCATATGCCGTGCTGTACAGGTAAGGAAGCATCCGATAGCGCAGCTTGTTGATCGCAAGGAACGCCTCCTGTGCCTCTTCTGAGAAGCGCCAGGGCTCACGCGGTGTCGACTGTCCGTGGCTTCTGCTGAGTGGAGACATCAGGCCCATCTGCACGGAGCGGATGTATTCCTGGTCGGTAGGAATGCAGCGATTTCCTTCGTAGTCACAGTTGTAGAAGCCGCCGATATCGAAGCCCCAGAACGAGACGCCGCTCATTCCCATGCTGAGTCCGCCGTTCAGGATGGACGCCAGATTGTTCAGAGAAGCAGAGGAATCGCCTGCCCAGTTTGCCGGGTAGTTCTGGCTTCCTGCATATCCGCTTCTTCCCCAGAGCAGTGCCTTTTCTCCCATTTCCGCCTTGGCCTCTGCGGACGCCTCGTAAATGGTACGGGCATACAGCAGGGTGAACTTGTTATGTCCCTGCAGGCCTGTGGAGCCATCCCAGAAAACAGCATCCTCGGGAATTTCCTCCGAGAAATCAGTCTTGATGACGCCAACGCCCATCTTCATCAGGCGCTTTACGCGTTCTTTCATATAAGCAACCGCTTCCGGATTCGTGAAATCGATGGCAGTAACGCCAACGCCGCCCACATCTCCTTCTCCAGGAGAGAAAATATACGGCTCACCGTCCGGCCCCTTTACCAGGAAGCCTCTTTCCTTCATCACAAGATACTGCTTCGTCACCTTGCCATGCTCAACCGAATGTACATAAGGGAACATCCAGAGTGAAAGGTGGAAGCCTTTTGCACGAAGATTTGCGATCATCTCCTCCGGGTTCGGGAAGCGGGTCTCGTCAAAGCTCAGAACCTCCTCGTCATCTCTTCCCATCCAGCCATCGATATGGATGACATCCGAAGACATTCCGAATTTCAGCATTCTGTCTGCGATGTCTTCCACCTCTTCGCGGCTCATATAGCTCATCTTCGACATCCAGAAGCCAAATGCCCAGCGGGGGATCATCGGAGACCTGCCGCTCAGCCCTGTGTAGTCATACAAAAGGCCCTTCATGTCGCGGTTTGCAAACAGATAATAATCCAGATAAGGATCCTCGGTTTCCATCGTATAGGAAACGCCGGAGCTTGCTCCCATGTTAAAGTGTGTTCTGGTATAGGTATTCATCAGTACGCTGTAGCCCTGCGTACTTACGAAATACGGCATTCCCTTGTACGAGATATCGGAATTGGTTGACTGCGCATCTCTCTGCCACACGCAGATCTTCTGTCCTCTCTTGTTAAAGCTCGTGAACTTCTCTCCGAATCCGTAGAAATCTTCATCGGTATAGAGATACATGGTTTCAAAAGCATCGGTCACTTTTCCGTTCTTGTCCGTCGTAAAGCCGACCGGAACCGCCTTGTACTTCTGGTCCACGTTGTGGTCCCGGATCTGCTCGCAGGTGAGCTCTCTGCCATCCAGAAGGATGGTCATCTCCCAGGGGCTCTTACGGAACTGCAGTGTGACTCTTTCCGTTTTCACACGGATAAAGAGCGGATCCTCTTCCGTCGTGACACCCTTTACATCCGGAAACTCGAATACTTCATTGCGCCGAAGTCCTTCGGTTCCTTCCGGGAACATGCGAAACCGGAATACGGTTTCTCCTTGGAAGGAAACCATAACCTTTGCTGTCTTCCCGCGGAAGGTCGCGGCTTCGAACGTGCAGCCTGTCTCCGACGGCTCATAGCCGAGGATGCGGTCCAGAAAATCCTTTTGTCCGTTGCTGTTGTAGTGGCAATATCCCTTCTCCACCAGGAGCGGATCTCCCTCCATTTCCGGGTGATATCCCCGAATTCCATTGTCCTGAATCTGAATCATCACGGTTACCTCCAGTTGTGTTGTTTCTTACTGACTACATTCTATTCAGTCTGTAATTTCTGCTCTATAACTTGCGGCTCTCAAATTATCGTTTTTGTTCTTTTCGTTCTGTTTATTTTCTTTATTCCTTTTGTTTTTGTGCATTTCGTTTCTATCCTGTTATAAAAAGCGGACAGGACACCGTTAAACTGATGTCCTGTCCGAAGGAGGGTGAATACACTATAAAACAAAATGACGATTACATTTCCACCTGCAGCTCGGTTTCGGAATGATCATAGAGGCGGACAATAACGGTCCCATACAAGCTATCGCTTCGCTCACTTCTTCCGGCATTTTTGTGTCAATTTTGGTGGAAATCTGCGCAGGAAGTATGCGTTCCCTTGCGCAGGAAGTACGCACCGCCCACCAGCAGGGCAACGACCAGCACTCCCGCCGCCACAGCAAAAAACGCCTGCCGGGTGCCCACCGCGTCCACCAGCATCCCGCCAAAGAGGTTGGAGGCCACCGCCGCCAGCCCGGACTGCACAATGGCCAGGGCACTCTGGCCCTGAGACATTTTTCCGGCGCGGACGTGCTTACTGATATACTGAGTGCAACAAATGTATGTGGTCATATAGGTCACGCTCTGCAAAAACTGGGCGGAGATCATAGCGGGGACCAGTCCCATTCCCGTCAGGCACAGGCGCAGGCTCATCATTACCCCGGAAAAGATCAGCAGAGGAATTTCTCCAAAACGATCCACGAGCTTCCCGGCAAAGAGCAGAATGGGTACCTCGCTCAGCGCGGAAATGCAGCTCAGCACGCCGATCAGGCTGCTGCCAAAGCCAAGCTCCACGGCATAGCTGCCCATGAAGGAGCCGCAGAAGCCCAAACCCAGGGACTCGATCAGGGCCAGAGCCAGCACAAAAAGAATCTCCGAGGTATCGAATATACTCTCCCGGGCCGGGACAGCCTTTTTCCGGGCCGGGGCAGCCTCCTCCCGGGCCAGGGTAGCCTCCTCACGGGCGCCGCCCTGGGGCAGAAGCATCACCGCGCCGGCAAAGAGCAGGTAAGTCACGGAGGCCACGGCGAACTGGGCCCCGTCGAATTTCTCCAGAAACATGCCTGCGCCGAAGACCATCGCCGCGTAGCCCAGTGTCCCGCCGATGCGAATCCTGGCAAAGGGAAAACCGTAAGCATTGGCCCGGTCAATGACCAGCGCGTCGCACAGAGGCAGCAGGGCCAGGCTGAACAGGGAGACGACCAGCACCGCCAGCAGGCAGACTGCAAAGCTCGCCCCCAGATAATACAGCAGATAGGCCCCGGCCGTGCACAGGGCAAGCAGGATCAGCAGCAGCTTGCGCTTGCCGGTGCGGTCACTGAGCATGGCCCATAGGGGTTGGATAAATATGGCGAAGATCGGCCCGATGGCCAGAAGCACACCGATCTGGGTGAAGCTCAGGCCGATCCGTTTATAATATGCGGAAATGAAAGGAGCACAAGAGCCGCAGGCTACCCAGAAGCTAACATTGATGAGGAACAGACGAAGCCAGGCGGAGCGCTTCCACTGGCCGTTCCGATTTACCGGGGGTTCACGCAGGGGATTTCCCACGAATAGCCGCATTTGACCTCACCTTCCTTCATAATTTTATAATTGGTCTGTTTCTTCGTTCCCTCCAGTACATTCCGGCAGAAATCAAGCAGGGCGGTCCAGTCCTCCGGATTGTATTCATGACCGCCTTCCCTGTAATGAATGGCGCATTTGTCCGAAGCATCCATCCATCTGTAAACCTCCGCAGCTGCCAGCCATGATATCTGTGTTCCAAAGACATTGCTCCACTGATCGTCCAGGCCCTCTGCCAGAAAAAGTCCCCTTGGTGCGATGCAGGCTCCGAGGATATCCGCATCAAAAGAAAGCTCATTTTCCCGATATCCGGTCAGCCCGTCCGCAGTTCCGTACTCTGCCATGCCGTCCAGAAGCCAGTAATAGAACCTGTCCTTCCGGAGCATCACACCGATTCTTTCTACGTTCCCGGAATTCTCTCCAAGCCGGCTCCCGGTCAGGCGAAGGCTTCCCATGCCTCCGCAGCCGGAGCCTGCAGGTGCCGTTATCGCCGCCCGTTCGTCGTAAATTCCGCAGCAAAGTGCCATTTTTCCCATTCGGGAATGTCCTGTCACGACCACCTTATTCAGATCCGCAAAGCTCTGTGCCTCCAGCCAGTCAATAACCCGGCTCGCAAGCCACGCCCACATTGCCAGGGAGCGCCAGCTATATTCCGGATATGCAAGAGCGCAGCTGCCCTGATTCCATCTCTCTGTATCATCCGGAGCCGCTTCATCAATCTCATAGCTGAGAACTGCAGCCCCCTGCTGAACCGCCATCTGAAGGATCTGCGGATCGAGTCCATCCCCGCCCGGGATGACAATGCACATCCGTTTCTCATCCCCCTGCGGACGATACACATGCACATTAAAGGCTACCTTTTCTTCCGGTCCTGTGTATAACCTTACCCTTTCATAGATTGCCGATTCCTCCCACAGGAACTTCGACTCGACCCTTTCCCCTCGCACATGGTCCGGTCTCGGAGGCATTTTGCCGTAATACTGCTCCTCCAGTATTCGCTTAAAATACTCTCTCTGTTCTTTCCACTCTTTAGCTGCCTCTACCCGGCTCCCATCTTCCCGCAGGAAAGGATCCGGCAGTTCCCAACTTCTGTTATCCCCCATATTGATGTTCTCCTCACGTATGTCTTGTTTCCTGTCACATTTCCACTTGCAGTCAGGCATTTCCTTACGAAATCACCCTTCTCTCACAGTTTAACAAAACATTTCGCGGGCGGACTATAACTTAGCTCTCTTCAAAATAGCATTTTTGTTATTTGTTAAAGATCCTCATGGCCTGCCTGTAGCAGCGGGCAAAATAAATGATTTCCGCAATCGCGGTCAGCGACCAGGAGCAGGGATACAGCAGATACAGCGCGGGGATGGTATGAATCCGCGCGAAAATTGTATAGACCCAGATCACACGGAAAACGCAGGAGCCCAGCACCACAATGATGGTCGGCACCACGGTTTTATCCAGGCCGCGGGAGGCTGCAATCGTGCAGTCCATAAAAGCGGAAATGCAGTAGGCGAGGGCCATGACCCTGACACGCTTCATTCCGGCATCGATCACAACGGCCTCTGTGGTAAAGAGAGCCAGAAACTGTCTGCCGAACACAAGAAGCAGAGCACCGAGAACCAGACCGACGCCAAAGGAATACGCAAGGCTGATAAAATAGCTCTTCTTTACGCGTTCAACCTTGCCTGCTCCGTAGTTCTGGCTCATGAAGCTTGCGCAGGCCATATAGAAAGCTGCCATGGCATCATAAATCATCGCATCCGCATTCGCAGCAGCGGAGTTTCCCTTGACCATCAGCGAATCAAAGGAGTTGACGCCTGCCTGAATGAACAGGTTGGCAATCGCAAAGATCGCATTCTGCAGCCCCGCCGGGACTCCCAGAAGCAGAATGCGCTTTGTCATATCGGGATCCAGGCGGATCTCCTGCAGATGAAGCGCATAGCAGTCCTGCACTCCGGTCAGTGCATGCAGAATCAGCGCCGCCGACACACACTGGGAAATGGCGCTGGCCAGGGCAACACCCATGACGCTGAGTCCGCAGACAATCACAAAAAACAGGTTGAGGACAATATTCAGCGCACCTGCAATGGAAAGATAAACCAGTGGCTTTTTCGTCTCTCCGATGGCACTGAACACCGCATTGCCGAAGTTATACAGCGCAAGTGCGGGCATCCCGAGAAAATACACCCGAAGATAAACAACGGCTCCGGGCATCAGATCCGGCTTGGTATTCAAAAGCCGAAGAAGCGCCGGTGAGCCGAGAAGTCCCGCAAACAGCAGGACAATCCCCGCGATCAGGCTGACAAGCAGTGCCGAGGACACCGTCTTCTGCACACTTTCCGGATGTCTCGCACCGTAAAACCTTGCAACCAGCACGTTGATGCCGTTGCCAAGTCCGATCAGAAAGCCGGTAAACAGCGTGACAAAGATGCTGGTGGATCCCACCGCTCCCAGCGCCGTGGAGCCCGCAAATCTGCCCACAATCGCAACGTCCGACATGTTAAATAACACCTGCAGAAGGTTGGATAAGGCAAGCGGCAGACTGACAATCAGAATCTGTCTGGCCAGCGGCCCTTCCGTCAGGTTGATTTTCTTTTCCATTCTCTGCTTTCCCCCATTCTCCTCACTCTGCTGAAGTGCTCAGGAACCACTCCGGAATACGCCCCGCTTTGGGCGCAACAGTTCCCGTTATAGCAACTTTTCCAGGCTTTGTGAAGGGCTGATTTCATGATTTCCGGGAAAAAACAAAAAAGCGGGCAGGAGCCGTATTCAACAGCTTCTGCCCGCCTCTTTCATTATGAAGTTTTAGCGGTTCCTCTGCTTATCTGCAGAGGATTTCCCTGCAAAGCTTATTCGCAAAGCTTCGAGAACGCATCTGCGACAAACTGAACCTTGGTTCCGACGATAATCTGTACGGAGGTCTTGCCGGGCTTGATCACACCAGCAACGCCTGCAGCCTTGATGGCCTTGTCGTTGACTGCGGTCATATCCTTCACCTCAAGTCTCAGTCTGGTGACGCAGTTGTCAATGCTGGTGATGTTGTCCTTGCCGCCGCAGCCCTCAAGGATCTGCTTTGCAATCGCGGTATAGTCATCACTTGCAAGCTCAACCTTCTTCTCAGCCTCAAGATCGTCATCCTCTCTTCCGGGAGTCTTCAGATCAAACTTCTTGATGGCGAAAAGGAATACGAAGTAGAATACCAGGAATGCTGCGATTCCAAGCGGAATGATGAGCCAGGTCTTCGCTGCTGCCGGAAGGGAAGCGGAGAAGAGAAGGTCCATAGCGCCTGCAGAAAAGCTGAATCCTGCACGGAAGCCAAGAGCAACCGTAATGATGGTGAATACGCCGTAAAGCAGTGCATAGATTACATAGAGTCCGGGAGCAAGGAACATGAATGCAAACTCGAAGGGCTCTGTAACGCCGCAGATGAAGGAGCAGATTGCTGCGGAAAGAAGGAGACCGATGGCTGCCGTCTTCTTCTCAGGCTTTGCACACTTCACCATTGCAAGTGCTGCACCGGGGATACCGAACATCATGCAAGGGAAGAAGCCGGACATGTACATTCCAAGGCTCCAGGAAACATCTGCAGAGGTCTCTCCTGCCCAGAAGTGCTGAAGATCGCCAAGTCCGATGGTGTCAAACCAGAATACGTTGTTCAGAGCGTGGTGAAGGCCGGTAGGAATTAACAGACGGTTCAGGAATGCATATATACCTGCGCCTACAACACCGAGCTTTGCAACGCCGTCGCCAAGTGCAACGAGTGCACCGAACAGAAGCGGCCATACGAACAGCAGAACAGCAGATACCAGAATGGAAACCACGCCTGCAACGATGGCAACGCAGCGCTTGCCGCTGAAGAATGCCAGCCAGTCCGGAAGCTTCGTGTCCTTGAACTTGTTGTAGCACAGGGAACCGATGACACCGGCAAGAATTCCGATGAACGGGTTTGCAATCTTGTTGAATGCAAGGGTCTTGGTTGCGCTGTCAGCGATCGACGGCATGATGGTGGAAACAACTCCCGTAGAAAGAAGTGTTGTCATCATCAGCCAGGATGCCAGAGCTGCAATTCCGCCGGTTCCGTCGTTCTTCTCGGACATGCCGACGCCGACACCGATTGCGAACAGAATCGCCATGTTATCGATGAGAGCTCCGCCTGCCTTCACGAGGAACAGACCGATCAGATTTGCCGCACCTGAGATGTCACCACCCTGCATGGTTGCCGGGCACAGTAAATAACCGATACCCATGAGCACGCCGCAGATTGGCAGTACTGCTACCGGAAGCATCAACGCTTTCCCCAGCTTTTGAAGAAATTTCATATTTCTCCCCTCCTTAAAATAGTGTATACACTTAACTGGATTTCTCCAGTCAGCTACCTGTGTGATGCAGATGATTATGTGAGCTTCAGAACGGCATCCTCCAAAGTGGCGTCGCCCTTCTTCTGAAGACTGATTTCCTTATAATCATCTGTGTTGCAGATCAGGACCGGAGTAATGATATTCAGTCCGGCAGCCTTGATCTTATCCAGATCCACATCCATCAGAAGATCGCCTTTTTTTACGTGATCACCTGCCGCAACATGTGCGGTAAAGGGCTCCCCCTTCAGAGTAACGGTATCGAGTCCGATATGGATCAGAATCTCTGCTCCCTGTGTACTGGTCAGCGTAACCGCATGACGGGTATCGAAAACCATCGTCACCTCTCCGTCTGCCGGGGCATAGATCTTTCCCTCAGCGGGGATCACCGCAAAGCCGTCTCCCAGTACCTTTTCGGAGAAAGCCGGGTCCGGAACATCCTCCAGAGCAACCACCTCCCCCTTACAGGGTGCGTAGATAAAATTACCTTTTGTCTTTCCCTTGAAAAGTCCTAACATGCTATCTCCCTTCCATCGATGTAGACGCTCACAATGTTGAGATCCTTATCCAGAAGCACGAAGTCTGCTCTCTTTCCCACCGTGATGCTTCCTGCTTCCTCAAAGATGCCGATTTCCTTTGCGGGATTCTCCGCTGCACACATCACGGCATCCTCCAGAGAGATGCCCGCTTCGCGGACCACAAAGCGTACACAATCCATCAGATTGGTTGCAGATCCGGCAATGGTACCGTCATGCAGCGTTGCAAGATTTCCCTTTACCGTTACCGGCTGTCCGCCAAGTGTATACTCTCCGTCCTCCAGTCCGGTTGCCCGCATGCTGTCACTGATCAGAATCATGCGCTCTGCTCCGAACATTGCGAATGTCGCACGAATCACCGACGGATGGATATGCACACCATCGCAGATCAGCTCCGCATGACATTTATCAGAATCTCTGACCGCTCCGATCACGCCCGGATGTCTGTGAGTGAAAGGCGGCATGGCGTTATACAGATGCGTTGCATGAGAAGCACCGCGCTCAATGGCTTCCTTTGCCGTATCATAGTCGGCAGCGGTATGCGCAATGGAAATTACCGTTTCGTCCTTGGCTTTCTCAATAAACTCCATGGCTCCCGGCTCTTCCGGCGCAAGATCCACAAGCTTGATCAGGCCCTTTGCCGCACTCTGCAGCTCACGGAAGAAATCATAGTCACAGTGCAGAATGTTCTCCGCTGCCTGTGCCCCCTTCTTCGCAGGGCTGATGAAGGGTCCCTCCATATTGATGCCGACAAGATGCGAGCCGCCGTTGTATTCATAATCTCCGGCGTTCTTCATGACCTTCCGGAGCTCCTCTTTGGCAATCGTCATCGTAGCCGGGCAGACCGAGGTCACACCGATGGAGGCTTCATACTTCGTGATGACATCAAGAGCCTCTTTGGTTCCGTCGCACATGTCTGCACCCATACAGCCGTGGAAATGAATGTCCACAAGCCCCGGGATCATATACAGGCCTTCTGCATCCAGAACCTGTCCGTTCTCTTCCTTCCAATCCGAGGGATCTGCAAATCTGCCGTCTGCAACTGCAGCATCGCCCTTTACGAATCTGTGTTCTTCTGTAAAAACATTTGCATTCTTAATGATCATGATTTCTGTCCTTAAATCTTACTCAGCGCCGCCTCATCCGCGACCAGAGTGACATCATTGTGCAGCTGCAGAACAGATGCGGGAACCTTCGGTGTAATCGGACCGAAGAAGGCGTCTCTTACGATGTCGGCCTTGTCCTCTCCGCTTGCTACGATCAGGATCTTCTTCGCCTGCATTATGGTCTTGATTCCCATGGTATAGGCCTGCTTCGGAACATCGTCCGCAGAAGCGAAAAACCTCTTGTTCGCTTCAATGGTGGACTGTGTCAGATTCACGCAGTGAACGTCGTTGTCGAACGCATCCCCGGGCTCATTGAAGCCAATATGACCATTATGTCCGATTCCGAGAAGCTGAAGATCCACTCCGCCCATGGAGCGGATCAGCTCGGAATATCTTCTGCATTCCTTGTCCGAATCCGGCTCCATTCCGTTCGGAAGATGTGAATTCTCAGCCGGAAGATTGACATGATCAAACAGATTGTGATGCATGAAATAATAATAGCTCTGATCGTTCTCGCGGCTGAGTCCCTTGTACTCATCCAGATTCACCGTCCGGACCTCCGAGAAGTCAAGATCGCCCTTTTCGTACCACGCAACAAGCTGCTGGTAAAGGCCGATCGGCGTGGAGCCTGTTGCCAGTCCCAGCACGCAGTCCGGCTTCATAATCACCTGTGCGGAAATGATATTCGCCGCTTTCCGGCTCATATCTGCGTAATCTTTTCCCTTGTATATTCTCATTGCTTTCCCCTTCCGCCGCCCCCTTGCGGCATTTGTTTAAGACGAATTCCCCTTGCAGCGTATCCGGCCATCCCCTTTTGCCGGGTTACTCCATCCCGCAGATTCTGCTGCGGGTTCCGAGCACCATCGACGGTGCAACACTGAGCTCATCAATTCCCATCCGGACAAAGCGTTCCGTAAGCTCCGGATCTGCCCCCAGTTCTCCGCAGATGCCGACCCACTTGCCGGCCTTGTGTGCTCCGTCAATTGTCATCTGAATCATCCGCAGAACAGCTTCGTGATGCGGATTGTAGAAATCATCCAGTCTCTCGTTCTGCCGGTCGATTGCGAGCGTGTACTGAGTCAGATCGTTGGTTCCGATGCTGAAGAAATCCACCAGCTCTGCGAGCTCCTCGCTCATCATGACCGCCGCCGGTGTCTCCACCATGATTCCCTGCTCCGGAATCGCATACGGGATTCCCTCGTGCTCCAGCTCCCTTGCCACCTCATCCACAATTTCCCGGATCTTCTTCACTTCCTCTACGGAAATGATCATGGGATACATGACGGAGAGATTGCCATATTTCGCAGCGCGAAGAAGCGCTCTCAGCTGCGTCCTGAAAATGTCCGGCTGCTTCAGGCAGATCCGGATTGCGCGATATCCCATTGCAGGATTGGCTTCCTCTCCAAGCTCAAGATAATCTGCGTTCTTGTCCGCTCCGATATCAAGAGTGCGGATGACCACCTTCTTACCTGCCATGGTCTGAAGCACCTGCCGGTAGGCATTGAACTGCTCCGTCTCATCCGGAAGCGCATCTCTGCCGATGTACAGGAACTCACTGCGGAACAGTCCGATGCCCTCCGCATCGTTCTCAACCGCATATGCCACATCGGACACACTGCCGATGTTCGCATAGACATGAATCTTCTTCCCGCTCTTTGTCACCGACTCACGGCCCTTGTAGCTCGCAAGAAGCTCTCTCTGCTCCAGCTCCTTCTGCTGCATTTCCTTTGCAGCATTCAGCTGACTCTCATCCGGATCCACATAGAATGCAGCATTTCTGCCGTCTACAATGGCAGTCGTTCCGTTTCGGAGTGTCTCCAGATCAAGCTGCACACCGATCAGTGCCGGAATGTTCATCATTCTGGCAAGAATTGCCGTGTGCGAATTCGTTGAGCCATGCACCGTGACAAAGGCCAGAATCTTGCTCTTATCCATCTGCACGGTCTCACTCGGCGTCAGATCATCCGCAACGATAATGGATGGCTCCATGCTGTCCCAGTCAAACTGCTCCTCGCCGCTCAGATTCCGGATCAGGCGATTGGAGATATCCTTCACATCCGCGGATCTTGCCTGCATGTACTCATCATCCATGCCTGCAAACATCTCGGCGAAATTATCACCGGTCACAGCCACAGCATACTCTGCGTTCACCTGCTCGTTCTGAATCATGGACTGAATGGCTTCCTGATAGTCATCGTCCTCGAGCATCATCTGATGAACCTCAAAAATAGCCGCATTCACCTCGCCGACCTCCTGCAGGGCTTTCTCATAAAGCCTGCCGAGCTGCTCGAGCGTAAGTTCCTTTGCGGCTTCCAGGCGTTTCAGTTCTTCCTCCGCCTGCGTGATATGCGTTCTCTTGACGAGACCGTCCTTCTTCTTCAAAACATTGATCGGACCGATTGCCGTGCCTTTATACACGGACTTTCCAGCAAACTGTTCCATGTTCCCCTTTTCTTCCGCAGCCTCTCTGCGGAAATCCGGTCAATCAAAGATTCTCCTGGAAGAATTTCTCCAGCGCTTCCGCTGCAGCATCCTCATCGGGTCCCTCTGCCTGCACGTGAACCTCATCGTTCTGCTTCACGCCCATGCCCATGATCGCAATCAGCTTCGTTGCCGCTGCGGTCTTGCCCTTGCACTCCAGCGTCACCGTGCTCTCAAACTTCTTCGCTTCCTTCACCAGCAGGCCTGCCGGTCTTGCGTGCAGTCCGATTTCATCCTTGATGACGTACGTAAATTCCTTCATCTGGTGTTCCCCTCCTCACAATCTGTCTGTATGATCGATGCTTCTTCTGTGCTGTTTCACAGGTGAACGGCATCGCATTTTGCATCAAAACCTTAGCAAAATTTTATCAATCCATATACACCTTAACAGCAGTTTGGCGGTTTGTCCACTGTTATTTTCGTTATTCTGCATAAAATAAGAGCTGCGTGCCTCAAAACACTGCAGCTCCTCTTCTATCTGCGGAAATCACTTTTCACCGGTGTCCTGCAAAAATCAGCAAGCGCTATGATACCGGTTTCTCATTATTCTGTCAACAATGATCTAAAATTCCATAAATTTGCTTTTTTCTAAAATTTCCCGAATTTGCCTGCTGGCTGTTCCGTCGCCGTAAGGATTCTTCGCTTCGCTCATCTTCCGGTACAGCTCCTGATCCGTCAGAAGGCGTCTGCATTCCCGGTAGATTGCTTCCGTTCCGGTTCCCGTCAGCTTCAGAGTTCCCGCCTCGACTCCCTCCGGACGCTCCGTGGTATCGCGCATAACAAGAACAGGCTTTCCGAGTGCCGGTGCCTCCTCCTGAATTCCGCCGCTGTCTGTCATGATCAGATAGCTCGCCTTCATCACGTTATGGAATTCCACCACATCCAGCGGCTTGATCAGGCGGATCCGGTCACATCCGCCAAGCTCCTCTTCGGCAAGAAGGCGAACCTTCGGATTCATGTGAACCGGATAGATGACCTTGACATCCGGAAATTCCTCTGCGATTCTCCGGATCGCACGGAACATCTCGCGCATTGGCTCCCCGAGATTCTCTCGCCTGTGTGCAGTCACCGTAACAAGGCGGCTTCCCTTTGCCCATTCCAGCTCCGGACTGGTGAAATCCGCGCGCACCGTATACTGCAGTGCATCAATCCCTGTGTTTCCGGTAACGAAAACGTTTTCCGGATCCTTTCCCTCCCGATACAGCGCCTCCGCCGCCTTCTTCGTCGGAGCAAAGTGAAGCTGCGCGATCAGACCGACCGCCTGCCGGTTGAATTCCTCCGGATAAGGAGAATTCATCTGATAGGTCCGAAGTCCCGCCTCCACATGACCGATCGGAATCTGCTGATAGAATGCGGCGAGCCCCGCGGCAAAGGCCGTTGTGGTATCTCCGTGCGCCAGTATGATATCCGGTTGTTCTATCCGGAGAATTTCGCGCATTCCCATAAGAATCGCTGTTGTCACATCGGTCAGATCCTGTCCCTGCTTCATAATATCCAGGTCGTAATCCGGAACGACGCCGAAGATATCAAGCACCTGCTTCAGCATTTCCCGGTGCTGTCCGGAGACACAGACGATCGTCTCCAGCTTCTGACTTTTCCGAAGCTCCAAGACAAGAGGACACATCTTAATCGCTTCCGGTCTTGTTCCGAATACCATCATTACCTTTCTCATTCCGAATCCCCTCCCAGCTCTGCATCCAGGAATTTCAGCCGTTCCCGGATCGTATTCTTCAGCTGCTCCTTTGCTTCCTCATAGCTGTTCAAATTTCTTGAACCTCCGTCCGGACCGCTGCCGACCAGAAGACTTTCCTCAAACGAATACCCCCACACGGCGAAGTTTCTCTCCGCTGCTCCTTCCAACTCCTGTTCATATGCGGCAATTCTCTCAAAAATATGCTCCTCGGAGAGCGTGCTTTCCCGAAGCTCCTGATATCTCCTGCAGACGCTTTCCCGAAACGAAGGATCCTGCCACAGTCTCTCAAACCAGGAATTGTCCGCCGTCTGCAGCGCATCGGTTTTTGTCCGGAATCCCTGATAATTGTCAAAGGCATTGTTAAAATCCCACACAGCAAGCTGAAGCTTTCCGCCGAGCTCCTTGTATACATAGGTGGACAGATTCCCGGCATCATAGTTCATGGCAAATTCATTGATGATGAAATAATCCACCCAGTTGTCCCAGTCAATGTATGCGGCGTAGCCTGTGTACGGGTCCAGAAAATCTTCTCCGTAAAGTGCCTGTTCAAACGCCGAAAGGTCCTGCCGGACGTACTCCTTCTGCTTCTCCGTCACCTTTTTCCTCGAAGGATAGCTCAAATACATGGAGTTTTTCGTAAACCCTGCCGTCTTCCCGTAGGTCAGAAGCTCCTCCTCTTCCGTATCGTCGCGGTCCCGGTTCACAATATAGGCCGTTTCCCCGGAAAGCAGGCCGAATTTGCCAAGTCGCAGCCTGCTTGCTCCGTTCGTCACAGGCTCAACCGCCAGATATACGCCCTGATACTTTCCATCCGTAAACAGCTCCACAAATCTGGAATCCGGAGCCCAGCCGTTCAGCTCTCTGGCAAGATCATAGACCAGCTTGTTCCGGATTAACGTCTTATCCAGATAAGGACCGTTCAGAACCCATTCGCTGTTTGCTCCCATTCCGACCAGAGAAACGTCCTTGGCTTTCTCCTTCTGATCCTTGAAGAATTTGATTCGATACTGCTTTTTGTCAAACTGGGTATAGGAGGAGGCTCCACGGTATTTGATTGCGACGCGGTGCAGCGAATTCGGCACCGAATAAATGGACTGGTCTTTCCCGTTTGCTTCCAGGACTGCCAGGTTCCCCATAATCATATTTTCCTTCAGGACCTGCTGACCTTTGGTATTCAGATAAAGCACAGGGAGCGTTGTCCGAAACTCCCCGAGTCCGTAGTAGTCCAGGACCTCCGGATCCGGCGCATCCCACTCCTTCCGTTCCTCCTTTGTGAGCGAGGTTCTCTGGTTTTCCCTGGTTTTTGTTTCTGATTTCACAACCGCGTTTCCGGCTATGGAGACTCCGAAAAGAACTGTGATCATCAGAATGCATAGCAGAATCCGTTTCATTGCCTTCATGGCAGCACCTCGTTTACATGTACCCGTTACTGCGAGAGCTCATCCTTCTGATCCACCACATTGACCCGCTTCACGCCATCGATTTTGATCAGCTTTTCGGAAATATCCATCTGGTTGTCTTTGGCAGCCTTTTCCAGAAGACCTTCTCCGATGGTGTAGACAAGCTCACAGCTCGTCTCTGTGACATTCCGCATGGAAGCATGCACCTTTCCGGAAAAGAAGGTATCCACTGCCGCCTCCACCTTGTGAAGACTTCCTGCCTCCGCCTGAACCACCATCAGCTTGCTGCAGGTCACAAACCCCTTTCTGGTAAGCACCAGGAACAGGAGCAGAAATGCAGAACCGATCACGATCAGCGCGTACTGGGAAACCCCGCAGCCGATTCCTGCCGCAATCGCCCAGAAAATATACGTTGCATCCCTCACATCCTTCACCGCAGTACGGAAGCGGATGATGGAAAGCGCGCCCACCATACCAAGGGAAAGCGCTATGTTGTTGCTGATGATGCTCATGATCATTGCCGTGATGATCGTAATGGAGCCAATGGAAATATTGAACTTCCGGCTGTATGCAGGTCCCGTATAAGATATTTTGTAGGTGAACATGATAAAAAATGCGGCAATCAGTGCAATCACATTGTTCATCAGGATCACCGTCACGCTCAGTGCTTCGGTGTTGGTCAGATTTTCCACAATAAACTCTCTCATCGTTCATTTCCCCCGTTCATCATCCTTGCCCTGGAATATTTGCTGTGATTTTGCGGCAGCTCATCGGCATCCGCCAGAAGCTCTGCAATCTTATCCGGCAGAAAGCCGGTGTACTTCACTTCCATCAGAACACGCTCCGTGCTTCCGACTGCGACACTTCCCACATCTTCAAACAGGCCGTACGGATAAATGGCTCCCCGGATATCCGTATCAAAGGTGATTCTTACATCCCCCGCAGGGTAAGCAAATGCGAGTCGCTGGTAATCAATAATCGTTTTCGGGCGATAACACCCCTGCGAGATCCGAAGGTACAGCCTCATCGCAAGCTCTGAATCGTAGCCCAGCAGAAAGGAAGCATCTCCCTGCTCCATCAAAAGGGCCTCCTCCCTTTTGATCGGGAGCGAATACTTCACGCCGTCGAGTCCCATCTTGCACTTGAATTCCAGCTTCACAATGGAATCTGACAGGGAATAGATGCGCAGCCGGATTTTTCTTTTCTCATACAGGCCGTCAAGGTTATCCCACAGATCCCGATCATCCAGCGAGTCATAATACTGGGACCGGATAAAGTACCGCCCCTGATCTCCATGGATGTCACGCTCCATGATGGGATCCAGCCGCTGCTGCAGCCAAAGAGCGGTTCTTCGGCTGATCAGGTATTTGATTTCTTTGCGAAAAACCGTTTCCATATCCGCTGTCCCCTTTCTGATTTCCGTTCAAAAAGAAGTACCTGAAGCAGAAATCCGCAGGCTGCAAATAGTGCAGCGTAGTTCACTCCGGCTTCCCAAAGAAGGATTCCTCCTGCTGCCGTTGCGGCCAGGATTGCGCCCTCCAGAGGGAAAAATCCGGCAGCAGCCGCCGCGGCTACGCCGAAAACAAACGGTGCCCACAGGGACGGCTGCCATATCCATGCAACTGCCGCAGCAGCCATTCCGGCAAAAAGGATCGAATCCGCGGTTTTCCATGAAAAAGCCATAAACCCCAGCAGGCAGCCCAGGATCGTAAATGCCGTCACGATGGTTCCCCATCCGGCTCTTCCGTCCAGCAGCGTACAGAACAAAAGCGTGACTCCGATGAACATTACCAGAGAAATCACCACGCGGTACAACTTCGCCCCCGCAAAAACAAGAAGAAACCCCAGTACCAGAAAAACAGTCTCCGTGATCTCAGGACGGATGGAAAGCTTTCCTGCGGAATGCGTTTTATCCAGAAATAAATCTAATCCTCTGAGTATAAGCTCACTCATTCGAATCCCCTCCTTCCTTCAGAAGCGGATTCAATGCCCTCATGTAGGAGGGCCTTCCGATTTCTGCCGCGTTCTGTGCCCAGAGAATCGCCTCAATATCATGTTCCTGAATCGTCTTCTCCAGATTCCCGGCAAAATCTGCGTCCTCATCAATATTGGAGACGTAAACCTGATCAAACACCTCCGAGAGAACAGAGATCATCATCTTTCCTTTGGAATCTGTGATAAGAAGCAGATTTCCTTCCCGGTTCCCCTTGCCTCGTCCTTCCACCACACTGTGTAAATAATTTGATGCAATCACTGCATTGACTCCGTTCCTGATGAACTGAATCGTGGGCCGCTTCAAGGTCCGGATTTCGCCGCTTCCGCTCTCCAGCGTAAGCTCCTCGCGGTTTGGATTGGATCCCTTAATATAAATGTAAAAGGCATCCCCTTCTATGCTCCGGATCGACTTCTTCAGCGAATCATCCGTGCAGGTACTTGCAGCCCTGTGCATCAGATTCCCGTTAAAGCTCCCGAAAGCATATTCCCGGTAAGCCGTCAGATTCTCCTCCTCCATTCCAAGTGCCCGGAGAACCGCCTGCGCACCATAAAATGCCCCCCGCATCGTCCAGTTGTTCTCGGTCCGGAAATACAGATACTCGTCAGGGTGTTTTTCAAGCTCCGGAAGAGGATCCAGGAGCACGGTGCCCTCTGGAAGTGCTTCCTGCAGCTCTGAGACCCACCCGGAATACTCTGCCTTCCTGCCTTCATATCCTTTCTCCAGAACCACCCGCTCCGGAACCGGCATCACATAGATCTCGCACCCCGTTTTCTCAGCAAGCGCACCTGCCATTTCTGCAGCATACGGAATCTGCTCCTTTTGAAGCTTCCCGAGCTTCAGAATGCGATCGGTATAAATCACCTGCTCCTCGCTCTCCACGAGAATCTGCCCGGACAGTCTCCGTTTTCCCCGAAGACCGAAGCCGTTATACAAATCTCTTGTCTCCGGATAATACACTTTCTCCTCCGGAAGCCTCTGAAGTCTCTCCAGTCCGTTCTGAAGAATCACAAGGAAGCCCCCAAATCCCAGCAGAAGGAGGAAAAGAAGCAGCAGCTTTGCTGTTTTACCCAGTTTCATTCTCGGACTCCTTTCCGCCTACGTCCCTGACATCCGGCACGCTTCCCGAAGCGTCCTCCTTCTTCACCGGCCGGAAGATGATCCTCGCCTTCGGGCAGATTTCCTTCAATTCCGCAATTCCCCGCTGATCCTTGATCTTCACGGACATGGAAATTTCCTCCAGAGAGCAGCAGCCTGAAAAGGCGCTGACTCCCACATATTCCACACCGTCCGGAAGAGAAACCTTCTCCAGCCTCGCGCAGTCCCGGAAGGCATGATCTCCGACCCGCTTCAGCATGGCATCATCCGGGAAAATCAGCTGCTGCAGCATGGTGCAGCCGGCAAAGGCCGCTCCCCCGATTTCCTCCAGCGAATCGGGAAGAGAGGAAAACGTAAGCTCCCTGCAGTTTTCAAACGCAGACGTCCCGATCCTCTTCAGCAAAAGCTCTGCAAGGTCACCCTGAAGCCGCAATCCGACGCAGTCCGCAAAGGCATAATCCGAAACGACCGAAATGGTTTTCGGAAGCCGGACGCGTCCCAGATTTCTGCAGCCAAAGAACTGACTCGCGGGAATTGCAGCTGCTCCGTCCGGAATGACCGCCTCCTTAAGATGCAGATCCAGCCGGAAGCCCTGCATGTCGACTCCCAGATATTCATCCAGATCACGGAAGGTAAGTATCGCCCTGTGCACCGGCTCCTTCGGGAAAATATATTCCTTAGCCGCCTCCCGGTCCGCCTTCAGAACGCTTCCGCCTCCCTCCGCAGCCACATAGCCGAATACATAATTTCCGCCCTGGAAGCGGATCCTGTCACGCGCAATGACCGAGCTGATTTTATCCGGCTGTCCGACGCTTGCTCCCTCTTCCAGGATGACGTTTCCCTGCGTAAAAACATTCCCCAGAACACTGGTATTTCTCTCCAGCAGAACATCCTTCTCCGCAAAGATATTTCCCAGAACCACAGCGCCCTCCATAATCCGCACCGCGCCGTCACTGTGAATGTCTCCCTGAAGAATCAGGTCCTCAATGACCTTCACGTCACCTCTCGAGATAATCGTGTAAGGAACCGTTCCGCTTTCTGAGATCATGTCATCGTGGATGTAGTGGCGGTTGAATTCCACATCGGTGATGACCGGCAGACGGAAGATCCGGAAATCGCGCGTTTTCAGAAAATCATCCGGATCCTCCGGGCGCTGTCCGATCCGGATCACCGGTGCGTACAGACTCTGAAAGGTATTGTCAAATCCGATCACAAGCTGATTTCCACTGGATACTCTTCTTCCCAGCTCGCAGCCGTCATAGATGACAACCGCTTCTTCTGCGTCTGCCCAGCGAAGGAGGCGTACCCCGTTTCCGAAAAGAATCCGCTTCTTACTGTAAACCGCGCGCAGGTACATATCCTCCTGTACAAACAGCGCATCCTTCTCACTGTAGATTTCCTTGTGAAAGGAAAGTCCGCTTTCCTTCGGGCAAAACACCGTTTCCCTGGCAATAATCAGCTTTTCCACATCCTTCTCCGGAAAAGTCTGACCTTCCCGGCTCTCCTGCACCTCTTCTTTGCGGGAAAGTGTAATCACGCCATCCTTCATGTCAGGCAGTGCCTTCTCAATCAGCTCTGCAAAGCGTTTTCCGAAATACCTGGCATTCCGGACATAATCCTGCCGGATTTCCAGAATCTTTCCCTTCTTCAGACTGCAATGAAGCATCGCAACCACAAGAGGCATCGTCATCATACAGAGAAAGAGCAGGATCCATACGCTCATTGGCTCCCCTCCTTTCCCTGCACGGCAAACCGCACGGTCTTATCCCATTTCACGCCTCTTCCGGTAACGACGTCCACCACGGCATCCCAAAAGCCCAACGAGATGTTCCACATATAGAAAAAGAAGTTGAACATCATCAGCGGCAGAAGCAAAGCCTCTCCCATAAGGCCATCCAGAACAAGAGACGTCCCGATTTCAAAGAACGGAGCAAAGTTTCCAAGAGAATTGTAGACTCCAAGAAACAGAATGACCCACCAGCCGCTGAAAAGCTGCATTTCTCCGAGGAAAAAAAGTCCCAGGGATACCACCCATCCGATCAGCAGGAAAACCGGCACGGAATAGATGAACAGAAGAAACAGACCGTCAATCTTCTGAAAAAGTCCCAGATGGGGAGTCACAATCGTCGGAATCAGATATCGGAACAGCACCTCGTTGTGTCCTCTGGACCATCGGCGGATCTGCCGTCCTCTCACCTTCCAGCTCTCCGGAGATTCCTCATAGCATTCGGCAGAATTGGCATATACCACCTTCCAGCCGCTGGTAAACAGGCGATAGGTAAGCTCGGTATCTTCCGCAAGAACCTTGGGATTGAACCCTCCGGTCTCCAGAAGGAAATCCTTCCGGAAGCCTCCCACCGTTCCCCCGTACTGAGGAATGGCCATGAGGTTATAGCGGGCCTGCTGATCGACCTGATATCCTCCGGACCGCTCCAGGTTAATCAGTCTTGTCAGCATCTTCTTGTTGGTGTTGTACGGAATCACCCTGCCCATAACCGCACCGACCTGAGGATCCTCAAAGGCGATGGCAATCTGCTTCAGCATGTTCCTGGCAGGACGGTAATCCGCATCAAAAACAATGATGATTTCCCCTTTGGCCAGCTTCATCGCATCGTTCAGGCCGACCGGCTTTCCCCTCTCTCTGCAGTCCCTGTGCAGAGGACGGATGAATTCGTATTTTCTGTGATACTCCTCCAGCATTTCCTTCGTTTTGTCGGTCGAATTGTCATTGATCGGAATGATTTCAAGCCTGTCCCGGTCGTAATCGCACTCCAGAAGCGCGTTCAGGACATTGAACAGCACCTGTTCCTCATTGTGCATGGGAATCAGCACCGAAACGGTTTTCATTCTGCTGGTCAGGATATCGTTGTAATACAGGCGCTGCTTCCCCAGGAGTCTCACAAGCGTGAAGTAGAAATGTCTCGCCGTGTACAGCAGCATCAGAATAATCACAAAAATGATGTAGCCCTTCATGATCGCTATAACCATTTCCACGCCTCCTTTCCTTTTCGGGAGTCATAGACACCGATCATACGATTTACAAACACGGCATAAATCATTACCAGATATAAGAAATCAAACATCGGCCCGATCATGAAATAAAACAGCGCCATGTAGATCATGGAAAACCGGTACAGGAAATACAAGAACACCATGTAGCGGACGGTCCCGAAGACGATGGAATACAGCATCACCGCAAGAACGGTAAGAAGCTTATAAGGAAGCCCCCTGTTTCCCATCACTCCGGTGACCATCACCGTCATCACAAAAAACATGGTCCAGATTCCCAGCTCCTGAAGCATGTAAAGTCTGGAATAATCCGTTAAGGAATAGGGGAAATACGCTTCGCCGAAGAAAAACCAGAGGCTGTTGACGAGATGAATGGCCCCGTTCAGGATGAGATAGATGATAATCGGACGGTTTGTTTTCCGGAATCCGGCCAGAATCAGGATCACCGCAAGAGAAGCGCCTGCATGAATCAGGCTTTTCTGTGCTCCCGGCAATACCGTTCTCGCGCCCAGATAATGCACCCGTCCGAATAAGGGATATGTTTCGGAAAAGGTCCACACCTGCATCCCGGGCACCTGCCTGCTTAATACCTTCGCACAAAATCTGCAGATTTCTTTCGTCAGATCATCCGTGTGCGCCCACAGAAACAGAAACGCGAGAAGAATCAGTATCAGGATGTACAGAGCGCATCTCTTCCAGTCCGCCCGGATGCTTCGATACGTCCTCTTATAATCAATAACTTTCTTCTCCTTCATCGGCGCTCCCTCCTGTCACTTGTCCTTTTGGTGACAGATCCGCGTCGTCTGTCGCGTCTCACATTTGCTGTGATTCTTTCATATTCATGATTATATTCTGAACCTCATCATCGAAATGATCATATTTCGTAAAGTTTTTGTGCTTTTATTCCAGCGTAACCGTCATCCGGACCGGATTGTGATCGGAATAAGCAAATTCGTAATTCTTCGTCTCCACCGATTCCACACGGATGTTGGAGGAAACAATGAAGCCGTCGATCAGATAGTACTGGAAATTCTCAGGATCCGCTCCGGCATAGGGCCGGTCCAGCGATCTGCAGGACGGCTCTGTGTTGTCTGTATGGAAGGTCAGATCATCTCCAAATTCCGCCACATCAATACTGCCCGGTGCCCACAGATCCTCATCCAGAATCGGATATGCACTGGTATCCACGTTTGAAAAGCTCTGATTGAAATCACCGGCGGCAATGACGTAATTGCCCTTCTCAACCTCCTTCTGCAGGAGATCACTCAGCATTTTCGTCTGTGCCAGCTTGCCTTCCCCGTCATCGTAGGCTTCCAGATGAAGATTGACGAGCACGAGATACTTGTCGCTCCCCTCCACCGGAATGCGGCTGACCATGACGCATCTCTTCAGATTTGCAATGCGGACCGGATAGTGAAACGGACACGGGAGCGCCACTCTGACTGCGTCCACCACCCGGTACTGTGAAAAGGTAGTAAGTCCGCACTCCACCTTTCCAATCGGCGGAACGGGATAGGGAACGTACAACACCTTATGATTTGCCGCAAACGAATCGCAGTAGCCGGTCAGCTTCTGCTCCAGAAAGCTCTGCTCGTTGATAGAATGGGACCGCCTGGAATCCAGGTCCACCTCCTGCAGAAGAATAACCTCCGGCTGCAGCTCCTTCAGAACGCCGGCGATTCCCTCCATGTTCTGCTGTACGCGCTCCTTACTCGCAGAGCTGACCATCTTCCCGCCATCCATGAAGAAATCCGCGTTGTCTCCGAGTGCTCCGTATCCGATGTTCCAGGTCAGCACCGAAAACGGCTTTCCCGGTGCCACCTCTTTTTCCTGCACATTTGCAATGACAAGCTCTTCCTCCGGCTCCGGTCTGTATTCCGTCACCGTGAGCACGACAAGCAGCACCACAAAGACTGCAAGCACAATGCCCAGCACTCTCCCCACAAGAGCCGCTGTTCGTTTCATCCCCCGTTTCATGTTTGTTTTTCCCTCCTTTTCACTCCCTGGTTGTTATTATGACGCGTGCTGCGTCCATTTCAGAATGTCCGTAACCTCTTTCAGATTTCCGGCAAAATAAATTCCCTCCTGTCGCTCTTCGGACGACAGCCCCATGTCAATCATGTGATTAAGAAGTGCCTTCAGGCTGTCGTAGTAGCCGTTCAGATTATAGAGAATGCACGGTGCCTGCAGATGCTTCAGAGAAACCATGGACATCACCTCGGAGATTTCTTCCAGTGTCCCCGTTCCTCCCGGAAAAGCGATGAAGGCATCCCCCAGCTCGATCATCTTCCTTTTCCGTTCCGTCATATCCTTCGTTACAATCAGCTCGGTCAGTCCGTCGTGCTGCACCTCGCTTTCGATAAAGAACTGCGGCTCAACGCCGGTTGCCTTGCCTCCGGTACGCAGAACACTGTCCGCGATGGCCCCCATCAGGCCCGATTTCGATCCTCCGTAAATCAGCGCATTCCCGCTCTCACCGATCCAGGTTCCAAGCTCCTGCACCGCTTTTTTCAGTCTCGGATCGTTTCCCTCGTTTGCTCCGAGATAAACTGTGATGTTCATGAATCGGTTCCTCCGTTTTCAGCCTGATTCCCGGATTCCGAAGAGGCCGCAGATGATTCCGGCGCTGCCCCTGCATCCGGCACGTCCTCCGCATCCAGCACCTGGATTCCTGCCCGGAGCAGCATCCCGGCAAAAACCCCCTGCCCCGGAATTTTCTTCCCGGAAAACGTTCCGTCATAAATTTCCTTCACGCCGCAGCTGGGGCTTCTTGACTGCAGAATCGCAAGCTCTGCGTGATGGTGCTGCGCGATTTCCAGTGCCTTTTCCGCACCTGTCCGAAACTCGCGGTCGACGCTGACACCTTCCCTGTTCCGGACAACTCCGCCCGCAATCTCCGATGGAGTCCTCGGCGTCGGCAAACCGCCCAGAACCTCCGGACAGACCGGGATCACCTCGCACCCCTTCACAAAATCACAGACCTTCTTACTATAATTGCTGCCGCCGTTGTACTTGCAGTTCTCTCCAAGCAGACAGGCGCTGACCAGAATTCTCATTCCTTCCCCACCTTCCTTCCGGTACCGAGCGATTCTTCCGTCTCTTCCTCACCGATCGCCTGCAGAATCCGGGAAGCCCGCCGGATCTCTTCCTCATCCGTGCGATAAAGCTCAAATTCACTCAGTCCTTCGATTCCCATATGCACACGCTCATTCCGGTAACGCATCCCGCTGTCCATAATCTTTTTCCCGGACATGTGAAAGGCATGCGCACCGGTTGTCATGGCGATTTCCTTTATATTGGAAGAAACGACACCGGCGCCGACCAGAATCGTCACTCCTTCCGGAAGCGCGGCCGTCTCCCTGCCATCCGACCTGCTGTCTTGAGTCGCACATACCAGCTGCCGGATCAGCTCTCTCCCTTGCATGCAGCCTGCCTCCTGCCCGGAGGTCAGAATTGTATCGACTCCCAGCTCCGCCGCCTTCTGCAGCGCACCAAAGGGATCCACGCAGACATCAAATGCACGGTGCAGCGTGATCCCGGAGCCGCCTGCTGCCCGGGCCAGACCACGCATCTGCGTCTCATTCAGCGTACCATCCGCATTCAGACTTCCAATGACAACACCATCCGCTCCCGCCTCTGCGAAATGACGGACATCGCAGAGCATCTGCTGATATTCATACTCCGAGTACAGAAAATCTCCGAATCTCGGACGGATCAGAACCCGAATCGGAAGCCCCGTTTCCTTCTTCACCTGTTCAAACAGCTCGTATCCAGGCGTTGTTCCGCCGATAACAAGATTCGCGCACAGCTCCAGCCGGGTTGCACCTCCGGCCTTTGCGGATAATGCGGATTCCACACTGTCTGCGCACACCTCCAGAATATAATTCTTCATCTCATCCTGCCCTCCGGTCAAAGCTCACATGGAAATCCATCCAAATGCATTGGCGATGGAGCTTAACAAAATGATCCCTGCGAAAACAGGGCACAGGTACCGGATCATGAAACAGAAAATCTTTTTTCTGCGGAATTTTCCCCCGTTCTGCATCACCTCTTCTTCGATTCTCTGCACTCCGACCACTCTCGAAATCAGAAGACAGGTCGCAATCGCCGCAATCGGCATCATAATCGTATTGGTAAGAAAATCGAAGAAATCCAGAAACTGCATTCCGATGACGGTAACATCGGCGAGTGGTCCGTACCCAAGGGCAGACAAACTTCCAAGCGCTATGGTGATGACACCGATCACCGTGGTTGCCTTCCTTCTGCTCCATTTGAACTCATCCTCAAACGTCGACACTGCACTCTCCGTCAGTGCGATCGAGCTGGTAAGCGCCGCAAAAAGAACCAGCAGAAAGAACATGCAGCCTGTCACCGTACCAAGTCCCATGCTTGCAAACACCTTCGGAATCGTAATAAACATAAGAGCCGGCCCCGCCTGCAGCGCTTCGGCATCCCCGCCGGAAAACGCGAACACGGCCGGGATGATCATCAGTCCCGCCATAATCGCAATCGCGGTATCAAAGATTTCTACCTGCTCCGCAGACTCCTCAATGGACGTATCCTTTTTCATATAGGAGCCGAAGGTAATCAGAATGCCCATGGCAATCGACAGCGAATAAAACATCTGCCCCATCGCCGTCACAACGGTCATCCAGGAGAAATTGGCCGGATTCGGAATCAGGAAGTATTTTACCCCGTCAAGCGCTCCGGGCCGTGTAATGGAATAGATGGCAATGATCACCGATAAAACAACAAGAATCGGCATCATGAACCTGGATACGCGTTCAATTCCGTTCTGCACGCCGGCGTAGATAATCACCAGCACGATCAGGGAAAAGACCACGAAGCAAAGCTCCGCCGAAAGCCCGTCTGAAATGAATGCGGAAAAATATCCGTCAGCAGCAACCTCCTGCGTTTTGCCGGAAAGATAATCAACAAGATAATTGACGACCCAGCCGCCGATGACCGAATAATAAGGGACAATGAGAATGGGAATGATGGCATTGATCCATCCGCCCGCCCGAAGCCGCCTTGAGGAGCCAAAGGACGAATAGGCTCCCACCGGACTCTTTTTCGTAAGACGTCCCAGTGAGGTCTCCGCGACAATCATCGTATAGCCGAAGGTTAGTGCCAGAATAATATAAACAACGAGAAAAATTCCGCCGCCGTACTTTGCCGCAAGATACGGAAATCTCCAGATATTTCCAAGTCCCACCGAAGCTCCTGCTGCCGCAAGTACAAAGCCGATTTTTCCTGAAAAAGAGCTTCTGCTGTTATGCTGTTTCATGTTACATCTCCTCAATCAAATGATGCTCCAGACAATAGTAATAAACTCCGTCCTCTTCCACGGATCTGCAGATATCATCTGCTCTCTCCTTCACTTCATCTCCGGCATTTCCCATGGCAACCCCTGTGCCAACCGCTTCCAGCATTTCGATGTCGTTCTGTCCATCACCGAATGCAAGAGCTTCCTCTCTGGAAAAGCCATAGTGCCGAAGCACCGCCTGGACCGCATTTCCCTTTCCGCCGTTCTTCGGAATGATATCAACGGCTTTCTCCCACCATGCAGTAATCCGGATCTTGTCCGTTCCCTCCAGCACCTGATCGTATTCCGGTTTCCGGCAGGCGCACATAATCTGATAAATATCGCCCTTACAGCGCTCATCAAAATCGTCGACGATATGGATCTTTTCATTTCCGAATGCAAAATACTGCTCCAGATCCGGATCCGTGCCGTTGGTGACAACAAAGTCCTCATTGCTGATTGCAATCGCGCGGTTCATGTTCTTCAGATTCTGAAGGATGCGCTGCTTGTCCTTCGCATCCAGCGGATTTTTAAACAGGACCTCTTCTCCCGCTCTCACATACGAGCCGTTAAAGGTCAGAAGAACATCGAATTCAACACCCTGAAAATGAGGAACCGTCGGATTGCCCCTGCCCGTTGCCATGCAGATCAGAACATGATTTCTCTGAAGCGCCAGCAAGGCCTTTCTTGTTTTCTCTGACAGCTCCCTGTTTCCAAACTTAAGAAGGGTACCGTCAACGTCAAAAAAAGCAATTTTTATCATAAGACATTCCTCCATAGCCGCCTTATGTCATTGTTTCACTGTGGTTGAGAACCGAGGTGCTGTAAAGAAACAAAATGTCCTGATCCTCGAACCTGATAAACCGGTCCAGAAAATCCGCCCGCAGATACCGGATATCGACCAGCGTAATTCTGGCATACGCTTCTGCAAGAAGCGGTGCAATGCTGCTTGCAAATGAGTCCCGGAAGACAATCAGCTCTTTGTCCGATTCACAGTCCGGGTTCTCAATGGTGATGAGCGAACGAGGCCCGGAAAGAAACATTTCGTACGGGTCCTTGCCGGCCGCCTTGTCCATATTATAAATTCCGCCCGTCGTACCATCCTCATGATTTGTGACAACACAATCATCCAGGACATCCCCGGTCAGGTAATACATGGTTTCCGCAGGCAGGGGAAGTGCCGACTGTCCGCAGTAAACACCGTAAAACGGCACATCCAGTGCCTGCTTCGTATAGGAATCTTCACCGGAAAGGGACACTCCCAGTCCTTCGGCAAGCACCGCCGCGGTATCCTGCAGCCTCTCCTGCCGCCAGTGCGAGTCGGTTTTATAATAATCTGCGAGCTCCAGCGTTCCTGTGAGATCGATGTATTCCGCATAGCTCATCTGCTCCTGCATGAGGTGGAACAGCTCCTCATAGTTCATGGAGAGATATCCATTCTCCTTCGCAAGAAAAAAGCTTTTGTCCGGAACAATCGAAAGGTAAACATTCACCGGCTTGTCCGCAAGATACTTCTCATAAATATATCCGAATCGATCCGCGGCATGGGCAAGCGAATCCGTATTCAACGGATATTCCAGCTTCGCGGCATATCCGTTCTTCACATAGATTCCGTGATTGTCGAGCTGACCAAGCACATCATAGGTTGTAACCGCCTTCAGCCCGCGAAACGCATTCCGAAGAGGGAACTGATCCTGTGCGTATTTCTCAAAGTCCTTCATAAAGCTTCCGTCCGAAATCGCCGCACAGGAAAGCTCCGGGAGCTGTGCAAGCTTTCTTCTTTCACTGTCGGAGAATTCCTTCTCCGGCGAAAACCAGACCGCAAGCGTCAGCCCCGCATAAACAAAGCCGATCACGGCCGCGCCGGGGATGCTCCTTTTTTGTTTTCTTTTTCCCTTTTCCACAAAAACCTCTCAACCCTCTGAATGATTTCTCCGAATGCTCTCCCCCCTGAATTTTCCCCTGAATTTTCCCCTGAATTTTCCCTCTGAACGATCCCTCAAAACCGGAAGTACAGGAATGGATTGTAGGAGCCGTCCACGAGAAACGCCGTGCAGATAAGAAGCAGCGCGATAAGCGCCAGAGGCTCCGCAATGGTCAGAACGTGTTCTCCCGCAGCCGTCTGCCGGATCCTGCCGCGCAGCTTTGCAGGAAGAGGTGTGGCTCCGAACAGGGCAATGACAAAAACAACGAAGTAGCTTCGGAAATAATAAAGAAACTCCGACGAAAAAAGTGGATATCCGCTCCCCCCGAACATAGCCTTCAGATAAGAAAAGGCCTGCTGCAGATCAGACGCATCGAAAATGACAAAGCTCACCGCCACTGTCGCCGTCACATAAAAGTGTCCGATCACAGGCTTCCCTTCCAGAGACTTTAAAAGCCATATTTTCTCCAGAATGAGTAGTCCGGCAAAATACAATCCCCAGATCACAAAATTCCAGGCGGCGCCGTGCCAGAACCCGGTCAGCATCCAGACCACCAGAATATTAAGCAGATGCCGGGGAGCGCTGACGCGGTTTCCTCCGAGGGGAATATAGACATAATCCCGAAACCACGAGCCAAGCGACATATGCCAGCGGCGCCAGAACTCAGTAATGCTCTTCGCGATAAATGGATAATTGAAATTCTCCCGGAAATCAAAGCCGAATATTTTGCCGAGCCCGATTGCCATATCGCTGTAGCCGGAAAAATCAAAATACACATGAAGTGCATATGCTGCAGCATAAAGCCAGAAAAACAGCACCGATTTGTCATTGGACTCCCGGAATATGCTGCACAGCTCGCCAAGCAGATTGGCAATCAGGACTTTTTTCCCAAGTCCCAAAAGAAAGCGGCGCATCCCCAACGCCGTCTTCTCCGGCGTGTGTCTGCGCTCCTTCAGCTGCGCAGCGACATCCGCATAACGGACAATGGGGCCTGCAATCAGCTGCGGAAAAAGAGCGACATACGCCGCCAGATCAATGAAGTTCTTCTGCGCGCGAACCGCTCCTCTGTAAACATCCACAGTGTAGCTGAGGATCTGAAAGGTATAGAAGCTGATTCCGATGGGAAGCGCCATGCGCAGCAGCGGCACAGACAAGCCTGTCACTGCATTGAAATTGCGGATAAAGAAATCCGCGTATTTGAAATATCCCAGCATGGCAAGGCTGAAGGAAACGGAAAGCACAAGAAAGGCCCTTGCCAGACGCAGAGTGCTGCGAAAGCGTTCGATCAGAAGACCGGACAGGTAGGCCATGACAATGGCAAGCAGCATCCAAAGGACATAAACCGGCTCTCCCCAGCCATAGAAAAAAAGGCTGGAAAGGAGCAGCACCGTATTCTTCAGTCCCCTGGGTGCGGCGAAATAAAGAAGCACCACGCAGGGCAGAAACCAGTATAAAAAGGGGATGCTTGAAAAGAGCATGGAAGCAGACGATCCCTTCTACATGAAATCAAACACTTCAATCAAGAGCTTCAATCAAGGACTGCAGGTGCATCGACCAGAACCTTGGACCCGGGAGCAACCACGCTGCAGGCATCCACGAGATCGTTTATGATGTCCTCATAGCCGTATGCCATAATCACATAATCGTCCACAGAGATCACAACTACCTTGTCCGGAAAGCCGCACATCCACTGCTGCTCCTGCACCGCAGTCTTATAGGCCTCGGCAAACGCCTCTGCCGCGGAAGGATCCTTGAGTTTTACCGCTGCGGAGCTGAAGGTGTTGGTATTCATCATATGCTGCAGAGTTGCCGCATCGTCATCCAGCATGTCATAAAGATCATCCGTGACATGAAGAAGATACTCAAAGGTCTCCTTGTTCTCCTTTGTCAGCGCAAATTTCGCAGGGGCCTCCGCCTCGTGCTCCGCATCGCCGCCGGCCGCCGGAAACTGCCTGTCCTCGCCGAGAGTATCCCAGATCTGCGTATAGAGATCCACCGCAGACTCAAATGCAGGAGCCTGTGATTCGTCCGGCATCTCCGAAGGCTTACTGCTGCCGCAGCCTGCGGCAAGCAGGGTCATCAGTGTCAGAAGAATTGCAATTGTTTTCCTCATAGTGAAAGTTCCCCTCCCCTTACAGGATATACTCCATCTGTCTTTCCTTGGTTCTCATCCCCATCTTATCATAGAACTTCTCTGCCGCTGTATTTCCGGCCCACACATTGAGCGTCACTTCGTAGCAGCCCATTTTCCTTGCCTCCGCTTTGACATAGTCAAACAGACTCTCCCCGACATGCTGCCCTCTCGTCCTCTGATCCACACATAAATCGTCAATGAAAAGAGACCTGAACGGCACCATGTTGTTGGAAAATGGCTGTTCCTTCAACTGGCAGAATGCATATCCAAGGCATTCATCCTCTTCGTTCACCGCAACATAAATCGGCCTCTCCTCGTTTTGCAAAAGCTCCGCCAGCTCACCTGCGGTATACTTGGTCGTTCCCGGGATAAAAATGTCAGGTCTTATGTCCGCGTGAATCTGCAAAACCTGTCCCAAAAGCTCCAGGATCCGTGGAATATCCTTTTCCTCTGCTCTTCTGATGTCCATCCATGTTCTCCTCTCTTCCAGGCTCTCTTCTTTTCCTGATTACCTTTCCATTATACCGAAAGTGAACTGCTTTCCAACCAAGAGCAGCCAACAGGTCAAAATACCGTAGTTTTCTGTCACATTAGCAGTAGATTTTCCTGCCCGATCCAATTATAGTAGCAGATAACAAAATGAAATGATTCCGGCATTTTCCGGCCAAAAACTGATACAAAAAGCAGCCATACAAAAAAGGGGGAAACGCAATGACAGAAGAGAAAAAAGCATGGTGGAAGGAAGCCGTCATTTATCAGATTTATCCTCGCAGCTTCGCGGACAGCAACGGCGACGGCATCGGTGATCTGAATGGAATCACCGCACATCTGGATTATCTGGAGACGCTCGGAATTGATGTGATCTGGCTTTCTCCGGTTTACAAATCACCCAACGATGACAACGGCTACGATATTTCCGATTACCGCGATATCATGGAGGATTTCGGTACCATGGAGGATTTTGACCGGCTGCTTGCGGAGGCACACCGTCATCATATCCGAATTGTCATGGATCTTGTCGTGAACCACACCTCCGATGAGCATGCATGGTTTATCGAAAGCCGCAGCTCCCGAGACAATCCGCACCGCGATTATTACATCTGGAAGGAGCCGAAGGACGGGAAGGAGCCGAACAACTGGGGAGCCTGCTTCGGCGGTTCCGCATGGGAGCTTGACGAGCGAACCGGTATGTACTATCTGCACTGCTTTTCCAAGAAGCAGCCGGATCTGAACTGGGAAAATCCAAAGGTCCGTGATGAAGTATTCGATATGATGAACTGGTGGTGCGAGAAGGGAATCGATGGTTTTCGCATGGATGTTATCAGCATGATTTCCAAGGATCCGGCTTTTCCGGACGGACCGGTCGAAGACGGATTGTATGGAAGCTTTGGCCCCTATGTATGCAACGGCCCTCGTGTCCACGAATATCTTCAGGAAATGAACCGGCGTGTCCTCTCCCATTACGATCTGCTCACCGTTGGTGAAGCTGCAGGCGTAACGATCGAAGAGGCACAGAAATACGCAAACAACGATGGCACCGAGCTGGGAATGGTCTTCCAGTTTGAGCATGTGGATCTCATAAGGGGCCCGATCGGAAAATGGTCGGATCAGAAGCCGAAGCTGAGAGACTTCCGCCGCGTCATGAACAAATGGCAGTATGAGCTAGAGGGAAAGGCGTGGAACAGCCTCTTCCTTGATAATCATGACCAGCCGCGCGTTGTCTCCCGTTTTGCAAATGACTCCGAACAGTACCGCGTTGTTTCCGCCAAAATGATTGCCACCTGCCTGCACATGTTAAAGGGTACGCCGTATGTTTACCAGGGCGAGGAGCTCGGCATGACAAACGCTTACTTTGACAGACTGGAGGACTACCGCGATATCGAGAGCATCAATGCCTTTCATCAGTATGTAGACAGCGGACTGGTAACAGCTGAGGATATGATGCGCTATCTCAAGGAAATCAGTCGCGACAATGCCCGTACCCCGATGCAGTGGGACGCTTCCCCGAACGCCGGCTTTACAACCGGCACTCCCTGGATCCGCGTAAATCCGAACTACAAGGAGATCAATGCCGCAGCCTGCACGGCTGATCCGGATTCCGTATTTCATTATTATCAGGAGCTGATTCGCCTTCGTCACACGCTCCCGATCATTGTCTACGGAACTTTCCGGGGACTTCTTGAGGACAGTGAGACCATTTATGCTTACCAGCGCCTTCTGGACGGCCAGGTACTGACCGTTGCCTGCAATTTTACCGATCAGGAACAGGCCTGTGACCTCTGCGAGGATCCGGCTGCCAGGGAGCTGATCTCCAACTATAAAACACATAAGACCGGAACGCTGCAGCCGTACGAGGCGCGCGTCATTCTTCAGAAATGAAAACAGAAACAAACCTTCCGCTTCCTTCTTCCTTAAAGGAAGCAAGGCAGCATGGGAGCTTTTGCTTTCCATGTGCATTTTACCAGGCGGTGCGTGCTGGCAATCCGCCTGGCCTTCCATTTACGGTCAAGCACCACTGGCACGAGCCCATCGAGATTATTTATCTTGAGGAGGACTCTTATCAGGTGGAAATCAATATGGCGCTGACTCATCTTGGCAGCCCCTGCTTCTGCTTTATCAACAGCGGAGAGCTGCATGCACTGACCTCCGATTCGGACCGGTACCGTGAACAGGCTGTTGTCTTCTCCCCTGACCTGCTCACCTTCGCTGCGCCGGATCCGGCGCAGGAACAGTTTCTGCTTCCACTGGCAGAGCATAAGCTTTCGTTTCCTGCTTTCCTTGGACCTGAGCATCCGGCCTTTCCGGAAATCCAGCAGGAATTCTTCCGGATCCGCTCGGTCTTTCTCCGGGAAAACCGAAATCAGCTGGATCAGTTTACCATCGAAAGTCCTGTTTCGCAGCTGCAGGTCAAGGCGGCGCTTCTTGGCATTCTCGGAATTCTCGCAGAGCATGCTCTGCTCACCTCGAACGAGCCGGTGCACAACCCTCGCGTGGAGCTTCTGAAGACCGTAATCAGCTACATCCGCGAGAACTACCAGCATTCCCTTACTCTTGGAGAGCTGGCAGCGCTGGCCGGAATGAATGAGCAGTATTTCTGCCGTTTCTTCAAAAAAGCACTCGGCAAAACACCGGTTTCCTACATCAATGACTTCCGCATCCGCCATGCGGCAACGCTGCTGCGCACGACGGAGCTGCCCGTCACGGAGGTCTGCCTGGAGAGCGGCTTCAACAATCTCGGGCATTTTATGAAGGAATTCAAAAAAATGACCCAGCTTACACCGCTGCAGTTCCGCAAGCAGAATATGGCGGAAACGAAGGCATCCTTATAAAACGAAGACAGCTTATCAAAGAGAGGTATTTGAGCTATGCAGAAAAAATGGTGGCACACAAAAACAGCCTATCAGATCTACCCGAAGAGCTTCTATGATTCCAACGGAGACGGCATCGGTGATCTCCCCGGCATCATCAGCAAGCTCGATGATCTCAAGGAGCTCGGCATCGATATTATCTGGCTCTCCCCGATCTACTGCTCTCCGCTTGCCGATCAGGGCTACGATATTTCCGATTATTACAGCATCGACCCGCGCTTTGGCACAATGGACGACATGGACCGTCTGATCGCCGAGGCCAAAAAGCGTGACATGTACATCCTGATGGATCTCGTTGTCAATCACTGCTCCGATGAGCATGAATGGTTCCAAAAGGCCTGTGAGGATCCGGACGGCAAGTACGGAAAGTATTTTTACATCGAAGACTGCCCGGACGGAAAGCTGCCCTGCAACTGGCGCTCCTACTTCGGCGGCAGTGTCTGGGAGCCGCTCCCGGGGCATCCGGACAAATGTTACCTGCACCTGTTCCACAAAAAGCAGCCGGACCTGAACTGGGAAAATCCGGAGCTTCGTGAGGAAGTTTACAAAATGATCAACTGGTGGCTCGACAAGGGGCTTGCCGGCTTCCGCATCGATGCGATCATCAACATCAAGAAGGCACTTCCGTGGCAGGATTATCCGGCAGACCGCGCAGACGGCATGTGCAATCCGGGTGAAATGCTGAAGCACGCCGTCGGCGTCGGCGATTTTCTGGGAGAGATGCGTGACCGCACCTTCCTTCCGCACGGCGCATTTACGGCCGGCGAGGTCTTCAATGAAAAGCCGGAGGATATTCCGGCCTTCATCGGCGACAACGGATACTTCTCCACGATGTTCGATTTCAACGAGACCATCTTCGGCAGCAGTGAAAAGGGCTGGTACGATCAGACTCCGATCACCCCGAATGACTACCGCAGCTGCTGCTTCGCCAGCCAGAAAAAGATCGGCGACATCGGCATGCTCTCCAATATCATCGAAAACCACGATGAACCGCGCGGCGTTTCCCGCTATATTCCGGAGGGGGAATGCACCCCCGCAGCGAAAAAGCTGCTTGCCACAATGAATATCATGCTCCGCGGCCTTCCGTTTATCTATCAGGGTCAGGAAATCGGGATGGAAAATGTGAAATTCCAGTCAATCGAGGAGGTCGATGACATTTCAACGCTCGACGAGTACCAGGTAGCTTTGAATGCCGGTCTTACGCCTGACGCTGCCCTCAAGGCTGTCAACCGCGTCAGCCGTGACAACGCCCGCACTCCGTTCCAGTGGGATGCTTCCGAAAACGCAGGCTTTACGACCGGTACGCCCTGGCTGAGGGTAAACCGCAATTATACAGAGATCAATCTGGAGAGCCAGAAGAAGGATCCGGATTCCGTTTACCAGTACTACCGCCGCCTGCTGGCCCTGCGAAAGGACCCGGCTTATGCCGAAACCGTCGTATACGGCGAACTGGTTCCGGTCTTCGAGGATCAGGACCGCGTGATGGCCTACTACCGGAAGTCTGCTGACCAGACGCTGCTCGTCATCGGCAACTACAAGACACAGCCGCAGACCCTGACGCTCCCGGCAGAAATCAGGAAGATCGTGCTGAACAATCTCCCGCAGCTTAAGACAGACGGAAATGAAATTGTGCTGGAGGGGTATCAGGCCGTCATTCTTGAAGTATAATTCGAAAACAACTGCAATACCGGAAATAATCCCTGTCGTGCTTATCTGCACGGCAGGGATTATTTTGTCCCGGCCGGATGCATCTCTATCTTGCTCTTTTGCTCCACAGGGATTATTTCGGCCGGTCGGATGCATCCCCAGCTTGCTCTTTTGTTCCACAGGGATTATTTCGACCGGCCAGATGCATCTCTATCTTGCTTTTCTGTTACACAGAGATTATTTCCACCGGCCGGATGCATCCCCAGCTTGCTCTTTTCTTCCACAGGGATTATTTCCACCGGCCGAATGCATCTCTAATCCGGGCTCCTGTAAAGTATCAGCGACCAAACTTTTACTACACAGGAAACACTCGTATGGCTTCTGCTGATACTTTATGTAAGAAACTTCTCCCGGATCGGCAAAAATAAAGTGTTTTATCTCTTTCTGTTTCATTTTTTGCCGATATGGTGATATACTATTCTGGTGAGAAAGTGAGGACAAAGATGATCAATTATCTTTCCGTGACCGAAGCAGCCCAAAAATGGGGTGTATCCGAGCGCAGTGTACGCGGTTATTGTGCCGATGGAAAAATCCATGGTGCCGTGCGAAAGGGAAAAACCTGGCAGCTGCCGGAAAACGCACAAAAGCCGGAGCGCATCAACAAACGTGCAGAAACGCCCAAAACTCTCGCGGATGTATTGAAGAAAGAAAAAGCCGTGCGATTATCTGGCGGCATCTACCATAAAATTCAGATTGACCTGACCTATAACTCCAACCACATCGAGGGAAGCTGTCTCACCCATGACCAGACGAGATATATTTTTGAAACGAATACCATCGGCGTTACCGAAGGAGCCATGAAGGTCGACGATATCATGGAAACAGCCAACCATTTCAAATGTATCGACATGGTGATTGACAGTCTCTCCTATGCTCCAAGCGAAGCCTTTATCAAACAGCTGCACGCCGTTCTCAAGGGCGGTACCTCCGATTCCCGACTGGATTGGTTTGCTGTCGGAGAATATAAGAAATTTCCGAACGAAGTGGGCGGGAAAGAAACCACACAGCCGGATCACGTTGCCTGCGAGATGCGTAAGCTGCTTACAGAGTATAACGCAATTTCCGAAAAGAACTTTGACGATCTGCTGGAATTCCACTATCGCTTTGAAAGCATCCACCCGTTTCAAGACGGAAACGGAAGAGTCGGTCGGCTTCTCCTGTTCAAGGAATGTTTGCGGCATAACATTGTTCCGTTCCTCATCAGTGATGATTTGAAAATATACTATTACCACGGTTTGCGCGAGTGGAGAAACGAAAAAGGCTATCTTCGTGACACCTGCCTGACCGCACAGGACCGATTTAAGAAGGTGCTGGATTATTTCAGGATTGAGTATCCGGACAAATGAGGCAGAAAGACTTAGTCAGTAACCAAGACTATGACCAAGTTAGTGATCAAGATAAATCACAGGACATCCTACACGCAGTCTTGGATTTTTGTATAACGGAAAAAAGCAAACAGGAAATTTGCTCGTTTATTGGTTATCGAAATCTCACTTATTTTACAAGAAAATATTTGAATCCTCTACTGGCAAGTGGCCAGCTTAAAATGACTAT
>JABLTS010083408.1_pt1 | contig 51753 bp, 64 predicted proteins | sample 7160081 | NCBI WGS metagenome assembly JABLTS01 (sample SAMN14651231, study PRJNA627086) | human gut metagenome | isolation source: feces | host: Homo sapiens | reverse complement strand
TATGTCCAACATGGAATTTAAAATTAGAGAATTACCCTGAACATTTGTAATAACAAATAACAGAACAAAAAGAATAACAAATAACATGCTACTCATGCTGCACATGATAAACAGTAGATATTCTTGCTTCTTTTGGTGAAAACAACTGCTATTTGATGGAAACTATCTTAAGATTCCTCTATATCGAAATCATACTCTACTGTATTGTTAACAGTATCAAGAGCAGTCTGAAGTTCTGCAAGCTCTTCCTGCGTATTCTGATAATCTGCAGCTGCATCATTCCTATCATAGTTAGTTATGACATAATCAATGATACTAGTGCGATAAACATCTTCTACACGCTCTCTAGGAAGACGTGACTGCATCTTTGAGAGCTTATTAGTCTTCTGTGTGAGCTGAGGAATTAGAACAAGAGCCTCATCTATGGTACAATGATGATCAGGAATCTCTGTAATAGTGTTAAACACATTTATGGAGTGCTTGAGCTTACGTATCTTCCTGTTAAGGGTGTCAATAGCAAGCTGCGTATGGTGATAATCGTATTCAGGACGAATCTCATCAACGTTTTCGCCAACTGCTGCCCGGAATACACAACTCTGCTGCTCAGTTCGAATAAGCAGACTAAGCTCTGCATTCATCTGCTTAAGCTTCTTATTTGCCTGTGCTGATGTCATTTTCATTCTACTAAATCTCCTTGCCATTCCTAAGTGTTATTGGTACAGACTTACAGAGAGTACCCTGCTTGCCTGCGTGATGAGCGGTCGGATAGTATCGTATACACCCCAGACCGCCCAAGTGAACTCCCGTACACCTGCGGCTCTGTGCCAGCCCAAGTCACTCGTAGGAGTAGTGGCTCATCTCGTATCACGGGCTATCCACTAATCCCATGAACGCAGCCTACGAAGATATTTTCAGCCTTCCCCACCATGTATCACAGCATCAGGTGAAAGCCAAGGCGTCAGCCGGTTAAGTAGACATGTCGGCGGTAGTTTTAGGCACATCTTCCCAAAGCCTTTGCAGTCTTGAACTGCTGGACTCGCCGTCTAGGTAGTACCCTAAGGAGCGAGATATGTAATCCTATTGACATAGGATCATAAATGGTATCACCGAGAGGAATCGAACCCCTGTAACGCACAGTATCCGACAATATCCATTGCCTAGCCGCCGGGTAAAGCCGAGATCAAAAGCCCTTGATTTGTCTAGGGTTTCAAGAGCTACCTGCTTATATGCGATGTCAGCCACTGCATCACGGTGATATGTGTCACCTAGGTGTTCCCTAGGCTGGATTTCATGCACATCTGAGCGGCAATAATGCTGTAAAAGCATACGTGTCATCAGATATTTTCTTGTCGATGCGAACACCTGCTCTGGGATCCAACAGGTTGGGACGTGCTGTCATTTCGTTGAAATGCTCGTGCCACCACGCCTCTGCTTCATCGGCAGAATTGAATTCGAGCGCGGCGTTGCTGTCACGGTTCCAGATATGCTTGCCGGAGGACGCATAACACAGGGCGAACGGAACTGTCTTCGATTCGTGGTCGGACTTCCACTCAGCGCAGATTACATATGCCATTTTTTTACACCTCGTAGTATGTATTATGTTGTTAATTTGGTGCCGAAAGCGGGACTTGAACCCGCACACCATCGCTGGCAAAGGATTTTGAGTCCTCCACGTCTGCCATTCCGTCATTCCGGCAAGCATACAAGAGTCATAGTCGCTACCTATGAGAATAAGGGTGGGATTTGTACTGCAGTTACACTACCCACGAGCATTTTGTCTTTAAATATCTGTTGCTCAACAGTCATTTAATTGCCTTATTTTTTCAAATAAAATATTTTTAAATAGTTTTCTTTTTGGTCACAGATTGCGGAGTTGAACCGTTCTTCCGCCTTCCCGGCAGCGTGCACCCGTACACTAACTCTGCTAGCTATTGCCTCACATTAAACTAATCTCGCGCAGATTAGATAATGCTTTTGCGCGTTGAGGCATATTTTACTTGGCTTTGCTCTCACTACTCTTGTAAGATCTCTAATTGCCAGCTGTGGGAGTTGCACCCACCAAGTCTCCTGCCGGCATATATGCACCCTGCTAAAGCCGCAGGGTGCTATGTGATTAAATAAGATTTTTATAATAGAAAATTACCACATTGGCTGCACCTCCGAAGAGTTTATTAGACTCTTACATATTTAACATTATCATTTACCGCTTATTCTAAGCATTGTTCAAGAGGCGGTGTTGTTGAACAATGCGAAATGCTAAATGCTAAATCACTGCATTGGAACCAACTCCTATAAGTTCTCACAAGACCTTTACAACTTGTGGCAATTAAAGTAGACTGTCTTTCCGGCTTCGCCTTTTGTTACGACTGCTTGCTTAGGTTTTCGCAGCTAACCTACATAGTTATATTCAGAGCCTAGACTCCTGCTACGACGGTTTTGATCTAAATGGTACTGGTGACGGGAATTGAACCCGTATGACATTTCTGCCGAGGGATTTTAAGTCCCTTGCGTCTGCCAATTTCGCCACACCAGCAAATTGAACTGCATTGGTAAAATGGTCATCTCAATTTCTCAATGCAGTATTCAGTGGACTGGAAATAGAAAGGAGTTACTTAATGGCGTATCTGCTAAATCCTAGATGACAGGAAACAGTGGAAGATTGCTTATCATTAACTTGCAAGTATTCTTATAATATTTATATCAAATCTTGCAGGAGGTAAAATGAACTACATTCCTGTTCATTCACTTTACATGTATTGGTATAATGTTTACATGAAATTTTGTGAGTGGTAAAATGAACTACATTTCTGTTCATTCCCTTTACATGTATTGGTGTAATGTTTACAGGAAATTTTGTGAGTGGTAAAATGAACTTAGTTCACAGTTGCAAACTCAAATGTAATAGGAGCAAGTTCTGCTAAAGGATTTGCATAACCTTGATGACCTGAGTACTCCAAAAGCATACTTGTAAGATCAGCCTCTGGTTTACTGAACATATCAATTAGATTCTCACAGATTTTATGCTTTTTTGATATTGCATAAACCTTACACTCGTAGCCATGACCATCGGGACTTGTTAAAACAAATACCTGTATGCCATTTCCCTTTATTGGAAACAGCTTAATGGCTATTGGGGTTTCAGGGCAGAGTTGTGAAGTAAGAAACTGAACTTTGCTAAAGACCTGTCCGGCTAACTCCTTACCATTCATAAGATGCTGACTGCTAAAGTAGCTTGTGGTATCTGCTTCATCTAGAGTTGGAGCACACATTGTATTGCGCAAAAAGCTCTTCTGATTCTCTGTTATTATCATAATGCTTCTCCTTTATATAAATGTTCTTGCCTGTGCTCTGCATATCTGATACTCGACATCTGATATCAGTTTATCAAGAATCTCTATACGATATTTGCCCATAGGCAAGGTTTCACTATGAATCGGCATACGTTTCAGCTCTGCAAGAGTATATAAGTGTGCATCAGTCTCTCTAAAGATAGACACAAGTTTATATGCTACAGCCCAATCATTTACAGTAACCCTTGTCATGTTCAGTTTAACAAGATCTTGATCATGAGCTGCTAAACGAGTGGAGATTACATCTTCTGCAGCATTAAGCACTTTACTCACATCTTTATCTTTGAAAAGGATTGCAATCATTATCAGGAAGAACACCTCATAGCCGAAACGGTATCTTCTAAGACCTGGTAGCTTCAATGTATTTGTCAGTACCTCTTCATCCTCAATAGGAGAATATGCACTTGGAAACTCCTCCGTAATACCTTTACTGCTAAAGAAGCCCTTAGCCGCACCATAAGAATTAAACTTACCTATATCTAGATAAATAACATCCTTTTCATGTCGCTCATGATTCCAAAGATAAACAGAATCAGTTATATAAAGAGATGCCGGTTCACCTGCTAATGGTGCATGATAGTACTTTGCAAGTGCCACCTGTAGATTTTTGCTCCAAGATATGAAAGTGGATTTATCTCCTTTAATATGCTTGAACGCTTTAAACCATAACTCATCTGAAGAAACTGTAACAGGAACTGGTGAATCTGGTGTAAAACTATCTTCTAAGTGAAACAGATACATTATCTTACCTCACTTTCATAAATGTAAGAATGTAAAATCGTCGTGTATAACATGGTTGGGTAAAAATAAATTATTTAAAAATATGAAGTTGCTTGTGCAGTGTTTGGTACAAATAGCATAGCCAAACACAATGCTGCTAAATCTGCCTCTGGTGTGTCAAATGTGTCAAATGAAACAATACAACCTGCAGGTGTACAGGCGTAAATAGTCAACCGATTACAGTCAGGCATGTAATCTTGAATAAATAATCGTAGATTATGCAGCTCCTCAGCTAGACTGTTAGGTGTACATGTTGCTGTTAAGGAATCGGACTTTCCTTCTTTAAAAAACATAGGTTCTGATTTTAATACTATTGTGTTAGGATCTTCTGCTGTAGTTAAATGCGTTGTCTTTGCTACATCCTCCCATTTCTTTGGGCTGCAATACTTCATAATTTTTGACCTCCATCATTCTTGAATTTGCAAATTGGACATATACCTCCAACTGCTGTCCCGCTAAACAATAAGCCACACGTTGGGCATATAAAATACTTTGGTTTCTGATTCAGTTCTCTACATTCTGAACACAGTCTGCAGAGATCCCCGCGATACTTAACTTGATTTGTATATGCTATTGAGCGCAAGATATTTTGATCAGATGTACATCTTATCTTCTGTTCAAAATATTGCAGCACAGAAATACCGTGAATAATCTGTGTATAAGTTCCTGCTGGCTTCACTATCCACTCAGATGTCTTTATCTTATATGATAATCTATAGTCAATTACAGAGAAGGTATATACTCTAACGCATAAGTGCTTTAAAAAATCTCTCCATGAATGTTGATTAATACTTTTTGTATCGAAGTAAAATGTTGAGGCATGATCAGATTCCACAAAACGCTTGACAAACTGCAAACGAGTTCTTAATTCAACTCCTGCTAAGGTTCCAGAATTCTGCGTATCCAGTATTGCTTTAAAGAGTATTCGTAATAATCGCTCTCTTGATATTGGATATAACTGACTTTGATATAACTTAGCACACTCAATCCAACTATGCTTTGTTACTGTTGGTAAATTGCTGTAATCACTGATCGAATTTAGTTTATCGCATGTCTGCTTCACGCGTTCTGGTGTCTTTTCCTGAACATGATAATACATATAGCGACCAATAATCATTGTATCCAACTCGCGTATAGACATATATGGCAAAGAATATGCTTTGAGATCTTTATATGTATATACATCACATGATTGTATATCAATACTCATTACGCCTAGCGCTGGTTTCCATTCATGCTCTTTATAAGCATATTCGACTTCTGTGTATGGTACTTCTGCTGAAACAATTCTAAGTAATAAGTTAGCATACAGCTTATGTGCCTGGTAGGCGTTGAGTTCTGTATTAAGCGTCTCTGCTAAACTATGTTCGCAGTAATAATATTTTACAGAATCTCGTTGCATAAAATCATAAAGTTCTTTTGCTTCAAGATCCTGTGTATTCTTCTCAATGTAATCTGCTAAAACAGATTTAATAGTACGCGCAGGAATACTACAATATTTCAAAGTGAGAATACATTCCCGCACAATCTTTACAGATAAGAAATAATTCATTTATCCTCCTTAGAGTTTTATTTTGTTGTACGGGAATGTTCACATTTCTTAAAAGTTATCTACACAATGTACACCAGTCAAAAATCTCTGCACTGCTAAAACATTTGCAGAAAGACTGTCCTCAGTGTTTGCATCAAACCAGATGTAATTGCTGTCTGGAACAGAATACTCATCGTTTTGTTCCTGCTGATGTAGCCGCTTAGCAATACTTTCTCTAGCATCGCCTCTAGAAATCATTCTAGCTTCCGATGTCTTTGGTGTTATAGCTAAAAAGAAACTGTATAGTTCATATTCGTCTGAATGGTCGCTAACGAACTTACGAATATGTTCAACACCATTTCTGTCAACTACGACAATTCCAAAATCATCGATGCCCTGTAATTCTGACACTGCTAAACAGTAGTGATTACCTGCATATGTACTTTCTTCTATCTTATTAATATCACCAAACTGTTCTTCTGTGATGAAATGATAATCTATAGCGTTACGCTCTCCTGAACGTGGCTTACGTGTTGTGTGCGATATAAGCTTATGTAAATTCAGCGGATCTCTGGATACAAGATTTGAAAAGATATGTGCCATTGATGTTGGAGCATTTGCAGGACCAGAACTGTTAAGATAAAGCAGTGCATCAACAAGAGTATCTTTTCCTGACCCACTTGCACCAGTCACTGTGATAATTACTTTCTTAGTTCCCGTATTGTTCATGAAATCACCTCAATAATAAAAATAACCCCTGAGAAACTCTCAGGAGGCTAATATGATGTTACCTACTAAAAAGTTTTGTCTCGTCTGCAGAGCACTTAAATAGCATTGATTTATCGAAATGTGCATCTCCAGTTTCCTCAAGCTTTTGCAAAACTGGAATAATATTGTTGGCTGTGTCCCATAAATCAGATTTAAGCGTATCCTCATTACCAAATGAAAGCTCCAATACATAGGCATATGCAGTAAATGCATTTGCTGCAACCTGTAAAAGGAGTTCAGGACATCGTGTCGATGGCTTTGTCAATAAAAGTTTTGTGGTATTCAAACTGTCTACAATATTGTTGTATATTTCCTGCTTAGTCATATGTTATTCTCCTGTCTGTGTAAGTGTATTTAGAATCTCTAACACCTCTAATGGACATCCGCGCAGCGTATCAAGGGAAATAGTTTTTATTCTAGCTGCTAAAGAAGTGATTAGCTTTCGATTTCTTTGCCACTGGTCTAAAACAGCAATCAATTCCTCATACTTGCACATGGTCTCGTAGGAACTGTCGCTACCATTATCCTGATAATTACCTCGCGCTCTATTGTACCGAGTTTCAAGAGTATGCATTAGTTCTGATACATAATGCTCACGGTTATTCTTCATCAGTATCATCTTCCTCAACAAGTGTATAATTACTAAGATCTAATCTATCCGCTGCGAAGGCCTTTCGTATAATAGTTTCTACTGTAATGAAATTCTGACTATTGTCTATAACGCAATATTCCCCATTGTACAATAATACTGCTAAAGTGTAGGTTCTACCAAAGCTTGTATTGAACACAAGAGCGCTATGATCATCATAAAGACTGATATGCTCGAATTCAGATACGGCTAAATGATTACTGCCTTTCTCATTAAATAAAACTTTCATAATGTCACCTCGGAATTACAAATAAGGGTACACTTTTGAAGTGTACCCTTATTCTAAAAATAATTCGTTGAACTTACTGTACTGTAGACATCATATAGTCCGTATGCCTGCAATATCTTTATAGCATTGGAATACTTACTATATTCTGGCGTTAAATGGGTCTTCTGATAAGCTAATACAGTATTTTTTGTTAGGTCGCATAACAATGCAGTATAATATCTTTCCCATGAAGAGTATAGAACGGAATCTACGTCAGGATTATTCAGACTCTGCAATCTAGTATCTCGGGAATGTACTATGCCTGATTTTAAAATAACATACTCAAAAGACTCCATAGCGATAAGACAACCACGTGAGCACTTAATACTTTCCAATATTTCTGCAATATTAAATCCTAAAGCAGCTCCATCAGCTATGACAAGAGTTGGCCCTGAAATATTCTCTAGTTTGCTTTTTATCTTCGATCTGCCATCTGCAGGAATAACTTTAGATGCTATACTCAGCCTGCTAAAGAATTGCCGTCCTGCTCCTGAATCTTCTGTGAGCACATTTGGATAAAACTTTGGTGTGCCATAGTATACCTTCGGATATATCCTTTTGAAAGTGACCATGCGTGTATCAGTTGTCTGCAGCTGATAAATCTCATGAATGCTACAGGATATCTGATCAAGTTTGTCTCTATTTATCAAAATAAAATAGTATCCTGATGCCTGAGCTTGCACAGCAAATTCATTAGAATAAACAAAATCAGAGTTTTCATCAATAATAAAAATACGATTTTGCTTTGTGCGATTCAAAAGAACGCCATCACTAAAGCGTTGACGATTTAATGTTTCGACTGTAGCCCCACGATCGACTCTAACAGAAACACCTCTAGAATCAACATTATTAAATGTATCCACAAGTCTATAAAGCATTGTTTTGCCAGTAGCGCCTTCTCCACGAAGTACTGTAATATTTCTTCTTACTGTAAACTTGTAATAAACATCTGCATTCCTTATTTCCACTAAAAATGATCCTGTCATAAAAATCGCAGAGCCTCCTGAACATATTCGTTCCATGTTGATACTATTCTATTTGTATTAGCAATATGAATTGTAAATGGCTCTTTGAAATGCATGATATAACCTAAACGTATTGTAACATTTTCAATATTACCTATTTTCAAAAGCCAAGGCGCTGCATTATCACCCATTCTTGAACCATTAAAGATATACTCTGGCTGGTTCTTAACCAAGATGACTGTCTTTGAAGTTGTGGAAATATCCAGTGAAGATATTCCACCGAAAATAGGATTCTCAAGTACATTTTCGGATATCACTTTTGACTTGTCAATATCAAGTATGACCTGTCTTTCAAATTCACCAGTAATATAATGTCTTCCACCCTGATTATTAAACCAACTATCTGGATTATGAATGTACTGTGGATTATTTAATATCTCATCATTACTGCCAAATGTATTAAAATAAATGCTAAGCAATGTAAGCACCTCCAATCCAGATAATATTATATCACATTATCTGATAAATGTAAAGATATTATATTGCAACTTCGAACTTATGGTTGAATTCTGAATACTGATAGTTTTGCACAATCAAATCATCTGGAGTGTACTCATAGAATGCCTTTCCATCTGCTAAAGATACCTCTGGTGCTGCATGTGTCTGATTAGCAATCAGTTCCTTGATGATTGGAATATGCCTGTCGTAAATGTGCGCGTCCGCAATGACGTGGACAAGCTCTCCCGGCTCGAATCCTGTGGATTTCGCGAACATTATGAGCAGCGCCGCATACTGGCAGACATTCCAGTTGTTCGCGGTGAGCATGTCCTGGCTGCGCTGGTTGAGAATAGCATTCAGCTTATTTTCCTGAACATTGAACGTCATGGAATAGGCACATGGTGCTAACTGCATCTCTGCTAAATCATGATGGTTGTACATATTGGTTATAATTCTACGGCTCGCAGGATTATGCTTTAGGTCATACAGTACCCTGTTCACTTGATCGAAATCGCCCTCGGGATAATGATGCTTCACGCTGAGCTGATAGCCGTACGCCTTACCGATGGTGCCGTTTTCGTCCGCCCAGGCGTCCCAGATATGAGAGTGGAGGTCTGCTAAAGAATTTGACTTACGCTGATATATCCAAAGTACCTCATCAAATGCTGCCTTGTAATTTATTTTACGTAGAGTCATTATCGGAAACTCCTTCTGGATGTCATAGCGGTTCACGATACAGAATTTCTTTATCGTGTGAGCGGGTGTGCCGTCAGGCCAATGAGGTCTTACCTGCTCGTTTTCATCTGAAAATCCTGTTGTAAGGATTTCCTGGCAGTTCTTAATAAAAATATCATCTGCTAAAGACACTTAGATGACTCCTTTTAATTAAAACAATGTGTTGTTATATATTCTATCTACGTTGAAAGCGAATAACTGAAAGACATCATATTCAGAAGAAAAAGCCTGTTTCTTTTGCTGCAACGCAGTCCTGAGCTTTGTTATCAATGAACACATTAGTGTGTATAACATTACCTGACAAATCAATTATTAAATCGTCTTTATTTTTGCGGCATTCAAACCACAGATGATTATCTTTGATTTGTGTGTAACTGTTTACAAAATAAATCAAATTATCACTGCTTCTGCAGAATGAATTTGGAAGACACCTATAAAAATCAAGCGATTCTGAACCTGAGATGTAAGTGTATGATACAGTAGCCAGAATTAACAAATTACACTGCTGCAGCATTGGCACAGGATCCGGTAAATTTGAAAAATTCAGTAGGAAATAGCCAACTGATGGGATGCTTGTAAGCTGACTAGATATTTTCTTGTAAATGTGATGGCTGCTTTCATCTGATATATTTCTGCTATCTGTTAAAGACATTAGCTATGATTTCCCTTCTTTGTGATTCTTTCTTGATTCAGCTTAAAGTATTCATCTAGTTGTGAGCACAGGAATTCTGCGCATGATTCGATTTCTTCCTGATCATCTGTAATTGCAATACGATTCAGGTTGCCTTCTATCATATCTCTCACAATATCAATATCTTTATGCACTTCTATCCCTCCATATGCACTATACGACTTACATTTAGCTTAGTATACTGTGTAATACCCTTAGACAATGCTGACTTTACAGCTGATAGCTGCTCCAAATTATCTGTCGTCCTCATCTTCATAAGAGCAGAATCTATAAGATTACGCAAATCATCAATTTCTGTTTCCTGAGGTGTCTTTTCATAATTGGATGCAACTCTTCTCTGATGATAAAGAACTGCTTTACATTCAGCTTCATATGCCTGACAGAGCTCCTGAGATATATTGAGATTACGAATGATGCGTCGTGTTGTGTCGCTAGTGCAATCTGCTAAAGATGCTTTGACAGTACACGAGTCAACCATCATGCAACACAAATTTCTTAGCCGCATCCATGTTGAAGCTGAAATCTTATGTAGAAGACCTAACTCAATATCTGCATCAAAGTCATTTTTAGTAAGAACAAGTTCTGTATGAGTATAATCATAAAATGTGAAATGACCTTCTGCATCTTCCTCACACTTTATGAGCTTATAGCTCTCGCGTGCAGAAGCACCGAATGCGTATACGTGTGTATAATCTTTACCTGATAAATAATATGTTTCAGTCATGACTCTCCTCACTACTAAATAGGTTCGTTTCTTCTGATTTACATTTGTCATTATTAGCTACAGCATTTAAATGCCTTTTGTTAACTTTCCATGTGAAACCAAAATCACTTCGTTTAATCTTGCACATATCTCCGTTTCCGCGATGGAATACGATTCCTTCGATCATGTGTGTTTCAAGATATCTGCGTATTCCGTCATAATCTCTAGGCACGTTGTCGAGAATCTTTTCGCCATGCTTGAAGAACTGGTCATGGTCAAGCTCGTATGGATTAGCCTGGAAATGTGGACCACAGAGTTCGTAGGTCTGGTTCTCCTCAAACACGTAGCCGGAAGCAATCTGGTTCTCGAATGCGAGCCTGTGCCATTTGTCAGATTGGTCCGAGTCAGAAACAGGGAGCCAGCAGGGAAGATGCCCTGTCACAGCGTCAGCAGCAGGCTGACAAGGGACAGCATTTGCAGGAATAGGCTTCCCTTTCTTAGCGTCATAGCGTCTCCAGAGTCTGTTGTCCTTGAAAAGGGTACACGTTCCGTCAATTTTTTCAGTTGCAACACCCTCGCCGGCAAGCACCCACTCGCACCCCGGTGTAACCTCGTTGATCGTATCAATGATACTGTGGTCGTAAAACACGCGTATAAATAATGTTGGCATTTTCTTCATAATGTATGTCCTCCTATTATAAAAGAAGCCTCCTAAGCATTGAATTGCCTAGCAAACATACTGTGAACCTATAGATTAAATTGAAACCAAACTATCAATGTAAATGACCATATCAATTCACAGCATTGTGCTGCAAAAACTAAAATAAATAGCAGATAAAGTCACTGCTAAATAGTGCATCTTAACATTATTAAGCTGTGACTTTACCTACTAAAGAATTTCAGCAAATTGGTGAATATAATACCCTCGCATAATCTCTAGTATACTCTGTGCGATAGCTACCCCCATCACTCCTAGTTGTCTTCTATAAAGGAAATAATCTGCAGACATCAGTCGCCGAAGACATTCTTTATCATCCTTTCAGTGAAAATAGGCTGTTCATCAGGCAAACGCTTAAATACAATGCCACCGGTCTTTCCGTCCGAATCAAACACAAGGATTTTGTTAGCAGATGATTTATACAGTGGCGTGTCACGTGTTCTCCCCACTAGACGTCCTGCGGCACCACCTTTAATTCTACACTTGTAATAACGTTTAGACTTCCGCGTCGCGCCTTTTCGCCTTTTATAGATAGCTTGCTCTTGTCAATAGGTTTAGTCATAATACCTCCTTCTAGCTGCTAAAGTAGCTAGTTTCAGCTGATTTGGATTTGGATTTGCAATCTGTTTCGAGAATTGCTGCGCATTCCTGAGAGTACATGTTCTCTAATATTGTCATCTGTTGCTTAGCCAGTTCTGCTAAGCTTTTCAAAGAAGTCTTAGCACCTTGAGTAGAACATCTATTTGTAAGCGCAGGCTCAGCAGCAACCGTAATTGGGTATACTCTTTTTATCAGACCACGTATTGTAGCAAGATGTTTAAATTGTTCCTCTGTAATAGCTCTGAGACAACCATCTGATACATCCTTGTCAAAACTTTCTGTGTCTATATCTCGCTTCTGCTCAGACCAGTCATAAAAGGTTACGGAATGAAAATCTATATGCTTATGTATAAGCATGTAGTCTCCGTTAAATATTGTGTTATAATCTTCATCACGGCATCTGTAGTATCTAGTTGATAAATAATATCTATCAGACGGATCATTGTTCAAAACTGCTAAGAGCTCTGCCTGGTATTCCGCATTCATCATAGATAAAGTACATATATCAGGATTACATTTTTCTATTTCGGAGAAAATAGTATTATTCAACTTGTTCTCTATCCAATATAAATGTACATACTGCTGCCCTGTAATTTCTACAGGATCTTCGAGTTCTAGGTCAAAAGATATTTCTTTGTCCTCTGAATCAAGGACAACATCATCCTCTAGATAAAATATAACATGCACAGGTTCTGTTAAACAGTCTGACACACAAAATCTTTCCACTCTATTTTTAGAAATGTAATACTTTGCATTCATTATTTATCCTCCTGTAATTCCTAAGTTATTTTGCTAATAATTGCTTTACACTCATCGCCATACGCCTTATAGAGGCATATGTACAGTGCGCCGCAAGGAATAGATTTGTTTGCGTTGGCACTTATTTTCATATTGTATTAGCTAATTTTCTCAAGTTTCGTTCAGGATACGTATAGAGCGCAATAGTGGCACATGCTTCACGATGATATGCTATCACAGCCTTTTTTCGAAGTGCAACCGTATCACTCCACATACCATCAATGAGGGCATCTGTTCCAAGCCGTCTTGTAAGACAGCCGAAAAAGGTATCGTCATTTTTGAAGTTATCGAAATACACTGCTTCATTGCCAATAGCCAGTTCGGTAACATTGTTCATTAGTTCAAGCATTTTACAGAGCATGTACAGATGATTAAACTGATGGTTCGGTAGCTCTATGAGTTCATGCTTGTTGATATGGCAAAGATCGTATATCTCATCGATGCAGTGTACAGGCTCTATGACATCATTATCCATGATATCTCTTATGTGAACGAGCCCGTCGTCTTCAGTCTGAACGACAAATAACTTGTGCCATCCGAGACAAGCATATGGTTTGTTGGGATCGGGCGTGAACCTGTGTCCGGATACGATGAAATAGCGAGAGGTTTTGTTGGTGATCATGTGAATTCTCCTTTCGAGATTGAAACGTTTTTAAAGTTTCTCTGGCAGTCGTCCTCGACTGCTAAATATCTGATGTTATTCACTTTATTTGGAGATATCTTATCAAGTTCCGGTATATTCTCCTTTGCAAAAACCATGCTATTTTGCTTGCACAGCTAGGATGAACATTATTTCTCATTCCTCTTAACTCTTGCAATATATCACCAGGTCTTTCAACAATATTCAGATAATCACATAGAGCATTAAACATAATACAATCTATTTCTTGATATGTAAGATGCCTTTTGTAATACTGCTGCAAGTAGAAAATCACCTAGTCCAAGATATCCTCGTCATACAAACTATCTGGCATGTCTATTTGACCCTGACAAGTCTTTATTATACCTACTGTTTTTCCTGTTAGCATGTGTACTTATCCTCATCAAAATAGCTTGTTTCTGCCGTCTTATTATCTGCTAAAATACCTTTGAGACTTGTAAGCATATCTATTGTGTACTTCATAATCATATACAATAGATTTTCTATACTTGCAAAGTGAGAATCAGTATCTTTTAGTAGTTCGCAGTCTTTTACACGGTCTGTATATGTTTCTTGAACTAGTTCAATCATTTTCCGAATAAAGTCAACAGCGCTGCTTCTTTGAGCAGCTGTCAATCCTTTATCAGGATACAATACATGATAAGAGACTACAGGTATGTCCAACATGGAATTAACCCAATACTGAATGTCACTGTAAAAATCAAGTTCTTCAATTTCTCTCAGCCAATTTTTAAGCTGCTTAATGAAAAGTAATTTAGCTTCAATCCGTTCTCCATAAAAATCATGTAACTTAGCATAATATGTCTCATCGTTTACCTGTGAACATATATTAGCAATAATATTTTCTGAACCTGCTAAAGCTGAGCTTGCGATATTGGTCATAACCTGCACCAAAGTTAAGCACTTCTCTGAATTAGTCATGCTAGTAGTCTGCCTTTCTCAAAAGTAATGCGTAGTTGAATGTTTAGGTGTGAACTTATATGTAAGTTCACAAATATAAGACATGAAGTATCTCAACTTTAGCATTGTTAATACCTCTTTATCCGTATGAACAGCAATCAGAGAGTCTGCATAATCACACAGTACTGCTAAGACCTTATGCTGCTCATCAGTGATGCAAACATTATCATCAGATATCTGATCATCATATAGATCAATTACAGAGTCAAGCGGCTTTATGAGTTCATCAGCCCAAATATTTCGTGTAAGATCATCCAAATGCGGAATTGAATTTAAAAAGCTATATGCTGTCGTTATAACTGTAGAATGAAAATTATCCTTATCTTCTGATACATGGTACATTGCTCTGTACAAATTGATTAGAGCATCATTAAAAGACTTGTCATAATCAGCCATACTTATACCTCCACTTTTAAATCTCCGTAATATATATCATAATAATCTACTAGTGTATCTATGAACTCCTGTATCTGTTCCTGTGTTGCATCAGATTCAAAGCATATTACAGTGCTATCTAAAGTAGTAGCAACATCAAGATTGCTAACCTTAATGCTGTCAAATTTGATTCGCTCTTCCATTGGCATTTCGAGCAGCTCTAGCTCCTGTTCTCGTGTAATGTCACCTTTTCTCCAATATTCAGAGTCTGCTGTAAGCTTGCTTAGATTCCAAGCGTGAAGCAGTCCATAAATTGCCCCGAGTTCGAATATCTCATCAGAGCTCTTTGCATGAATATAATAAATCATTAATCTTATTCTCCTTTAATCTTATTCCAATATGCTTGACTTGCCTGCTCAAATTTATTATCTCCATACTTATAGTATTTTCTATCTGCTAAAGTATTAGGTAGATACTGTTGCTTTATCCAATGATTCTGGTAATTATGTGGATACAGATAATTCTGACCAAAAACCTCATTACCTATGCCATCACAGTGTGTGTTCTGTAGGTGACGCGGAACTTCGTCAATTTTGTCTGATGCCACATCTTTCATTGCAGCATCAATAGCACTTTCTGCTGAATTTGACTTTGGAGATGTTGCAAGAAGTATTACTGCTTCTGCTAAAGGGATACGTGCTTCAGGCATACCAAGCTGTAAAGCCGCATCTACACATGACTTTGTTATACTTATTGCTTGTGGATATGCTAAACCTACATCCTCGGCTGCAGTAACGAGTAGCCTTCGACATAATGATGATAAGTCATTCATTGCTAAAAGCCTTGCTGCATAATGAAGTGCTGCATCCGGGTCAGAACCTCTTATTGACTTCTGAAATGCTGATAATACATCAAAGTGATCATCGCCATCTTTATCACATCCCGAAGAACTGCTCTGTGTTACTGTTTTGACTGTATCAAGTGTAACATTACCCTGCTCATCAGCTGCTAAAGATGCTAACTCAACTGCATTAAGACACTTGCGTGCATCCCCGCCACACTTTGAGCAGATGTACTGTAGGGCATCGCTATCTACGGATAACTTTATATTCAAGGTACTCTGCATGTATTCGAATGCCCGCATAGCTAAAGGTTTTAGGTCATCTGCAGTAATGTCCTTAAATTCAAATACAGTGCAACGTGAGAGCACAGCTTTGTATATACAAAAGTAAGGATTATCTGTTGTTGATGCAATCATTGTCAATGAACCATTCTCAAGCGACTCGAGGAGAGTTTGCTGCTGCTTTTTATTCAGGTATTGAATCTCATCAAGATATAACAGCACCCCAGACATGGACTTTGGAACTTTACACTCTGCTAAAACAGATTTTATATCTGCAGTTCCTATTGTTGTTGCATTAAGTTCATAGAACTCCTTATTGCTTGTTGCCGCAATTATCTTTGCCACTGTTGTTTTTCCAACACCAGGAGGTCCATAGAATATCATATTCGGAATTCTTCCGGATTCCACAATCCTTGTCAAAGGTCTATGTAATCCAAGAATATGCTTTTGGCCAACTACACCAAAAAGTGATGTAGGTCTCATTTCATCTGCTAAAGGCATGACTTCATACTCCTAAACGAAATATGGGCAGGAAGATATGTTCCTGCCCTAAATGCTCATGTTACTTGCTCCCAGCTACTACTGTTTCACGAATTAATATTCGTTTACCACTTGGAAGTATACGCGTATGTGCTTTTCGTATGTGTCCTCGTGGTGATTTATGTGTTTCTGGATAATTTGTTACTCTGTGTAGCTCCAATGACGAGCCCTCAAGCTTATGCAGCATATTATTTTCTGCACAACAGAACTTCTGTATCTGTTCAACTGCTAAAGCTATACGATTATAATATGTTGCAACTAGCTTGGCACGTCTATTTACTGTCTTACTATCAGAAGATGCAATCTTAATGACAGCTCTTGTGTGATTTGCGATATTTAAGTCCTGCTGAAGATATTTGTCCTTGCCTTCAACAAAAATCCAAGGATATAATCCCTGGATAACATAGAAAATAATCTTCTGTTCCTTATAAAGAAGTACAAATCTGCTTGCTAGCTGCTTTGAATTTGTAATCTTTGCAGATATAGTACCTGTACAGTAGACTACTGCGCGGGAATCTCCTAACTTTAAGTCTACAGATACTGGATAGAAAGAAAATGACTTCATGTTTAAGTCTGGTAAAGTTTCTGAGATGAGTTCTGTATGCACAGATGTAAAGAATCTATGGATTCTCTCAAACTCTGCTAAAGCAAGTGTATTGACTCCTTCTGCTAAAAGAATCTGTTGCGCCCTATCCTCTGTACACTCAAGACAATGACATACCAGCTTTTCATCTATGCCGTATGCAAGACAAAAGTCAGAGATATGTGTTGTTAGCCAAGATGATGTTAAAAATGTTGACACGATAATACCTCTTATACAAAATGATAAGTCTCCTGAGCAAATCTGTAGTTTTCTAATGTTGACCAAATAAATGTTGCTAACCCTTCACCAAGGTCTTCATCAACGTCATAGTTTTTCCATGCATTTGTCAGCTGAGTAAGAAGATCATGTGTATTTGCAATAGTTGTAAGACGCTCTGAAGATACTGTCCTGCTAAATGGCTCAATAATGTTCTCAATGATTTGCTCAACTCTTTCCATACAGACAATTGTATAGGCTCTTTCATACACAACATCAGGAGAATGTCTTAAAGTATCTGTTCTGAACGCCTTCAGCTCGCTTCGCACACGTTCTATAATTATCTCTTGCGCTGTCATCGTGCATTTCTCCTAACATTTCTATAACGTACTGCCTTGAATGCATCGTAAGCTGCTATCTCTGCAGCTCTGTCTGCATATTGCTGTCTTTTAAATGCTTCATACTTGTCATAGCCTCTTGTACAGTTAATTCTACAATGTACTGCCCTGTCAGGGCAATCCTGTGTGCAGGGACATGCTACGCTTTCGGTTGCCATATAATCTCTACCTCCGGATTAGTTTCTTGTGTCTGTGGACTAGCTTCTTCAATCTCATGTACCTGTTCCTTAGATAGAAAAGTTAAGTCTCCAAAGACATTTGGGATGAAAATAAAAAATCCTACTAAGAGTAGGATTACAATAAGTATTGCTGCAATAACTTTGCCCATTACAGAACCTCCTCGTATTCTTTGATCAACTGTTGTAAAGTTGAATAGATTCGCTCGAAAGAGTCTCTGAGAATTTCTGTATTGCCACCTGACCAAGCTGTTAGATATTCAAAACTATATGCACTTGTGTCTATATTCAAATATTGACAGAAAATATAAGCAACGCTTTCTGCCTCTACCTCTTTTGAAACTTTCGTGGCTGTCGATTCACTGTGCATTCGTGAATGTGCTATTTCATGCACAAGTGTTTTCACATACTGTGCTTCTGCTAAACCCTTACGAATACTTATTGTGTTAGTAATGCTGCTATAACATCCTAATGCTGTAAAATTTTCTGGTACTTCCTCAATAGGTATTTTTGCAATACTCTTTAACTTAGCTATGACACTGCTAAAGGAGTTGACACTTTCAGTTAAAGGATCTGCAAGCGTTGGCAGTGGTGCGCCTGCTGTAAATCGTACATCATATACAGGCATAGCCTTAAATGCAACAATCTCTTCCTCATCATCTTCATTTTTCTTCTTTATTGGAGCAAGAATATAAATTGCCTTTGCACCTTTCTTCACATGTCTCTTAAATTTAGTCTGCCAAGTATGATACCCAGCCACTTGTGTAGCGGCTGGGTCCTGACATGCTATGCATATTGTGTTAGCAAAGCTATACTTGTGAAACCTTGACATAACTGCTAAATATGTTAGATATCGCTCACTTGTTGTACATGTAGCAATTCCCTTTTCTATCTGCTTGTAAAGCTCATCTCGTTTCATACACCAAAGTAAGACGTCTGTGATGCAGGTGCTTCTTCTGTAGCAAGCTGCTTACTAGGAGCCTGCCCTGTATAACCCACCTTAGGTATAGCAATAGTATGGTCTATCTTCTCCATATGCTCTGCATATTTAGACTTATTCTTTATGTATGGATGAGAAATTGCATTCCTATACTTTGAGCCGGTGTTCACTGTTAGAGATGACTGAATTGCCCACTCTGTAAAAGGAAGAGTTATCTTCTTGAAGAAATCATGAGCTTCCTCTACACCATGTACTTCATAGCCAACAGTGTCGAAGACTATTGCAGCATAATCTGGTGCATCATGATACTCTTCTATTGGAAGATCAGGATCAAAACCTGCTGGGTCTATACTTGACCAAGTAATTGTTCTCAAGTTATGATTTTCAAGCTTGCTCAGGAATTGGTCCTGTAGCTCATTCATAATTTTAGTTACAGTTGATGAATTAGACATGCTTGCTGAAATATCAATACGCTTCATAATAGGAACCTCCTCAATTAAAATAAGATGTTGTCTTTGCTGCTAAGGCTGCAGCTGATTTTTCTGGATTAAAAATAAAACTTACATGACTCACATTTTTATATTTATTCTTAAGAATTTGCTTAACTGCATATTCTATGGAATCATCGCAATGAACAATAACAATCTCTGAATCTGTCTGGCTTCCAAAAGCATTAACAGGAAGACCTCGTGCATCCTCAATGCAATTCGGATTATAATAGAAGACATGGATGTTCATATCTGCTAAAGATGATAGATTTGACGTCGTGAATGAATGGTGCTTTACTTTAAGATCCTTTAAATACTTAAGCTGTATTTCTACAATGTCATTGCACTTCATATAAGGTATAAGCCACTCATAAATATCGTTTGCATCTCCAGACATATTTGTAATCAATGCCGAGATGACCAAATCAATGTCTGTAGAATGCTTTTGTGACTTTTCATCGAAAGAGTATCTTTCTGTACAGCTGCTAAAGGCACCATATGTGATCTTACTGCCATTTTCATAAATCAGTGTTACAGTCAAATAGATAAACCTCCTTTATATACAAGAAACCCTAGGCGCTTTAATAAACACCTAGGGTTCATAATATTTTTATCGTTAACGCATCAATTCTCGTTCAGGATGTTGTGCGACCAACTGCTCTAATGTAAGCAAAGTGTACATTGTTTCTCCTGGTAGACGTTCTATCGGGAAACCATCTTCTTTCTGCTTATGACAAATTGAGCAATACTTTATTAGTTTAGGAAATGCAGGATTGCCTGTATCCAAAATTGCTTTGTGCCAATCATGTTGATGCCGTTTTTCCATCTGCTAAATGACCTCCGAAATAATTTGTTGACTGTTAGACACCCTCATCGTCAATGCCTTGGGAAGCTTGTTCAATTATCTCGCACAAATAAGATTTACCACTACCACCATCTCCACGAATAATTGTCAGATTACGTTCAATAGTAAACAAATAGACTATTTGTGGTGTCTGTAACGTAATATTAATAAAACCAATCATACAAGTTCAACAGCCTCCCATACATATTCTTTGAAAGAGTGCACTGTCTTATTAGTATTCATAATATGTGGAATAGCTCAGCGAAGTTTGGAACAAGCTCACATGGCTTTGATATAAAGTCAATAAACTGATAATATGATACTCTATAAACGCTGCCACGCTTTTGATTGTGATTGGCAGTCATTAAAATCTGCCAAGAATAATTATTCACTAAATCAAAGTTTGTTCGTGATGAAGGTTTATTAGATAATGTCATTTCAACTGCTAGATCATATTGGAAATATGAAGTACACATGTTTACAGTTAACATTATATCATCTCCCGGACATTTTGTCAAGTTTCATAAATTTTTTCAAAAACCTATTGCATTTTTTGACAAGTTATGCTATAATACTATTGGCGGAACAGAGCTGTAGATGAAGTATCCCACATACTTGTACTGCCCGAAGCTGGTTCCGTACGGACAAAACGATTGCATAACGACTATTATGCAATCGTGGCATCCAACCACACTTCCCTATGAGATGGCTCATTAGTATTATACTAATGAGCCATCTTCGATTTTTAAAAGTAGCGCGTCTGCTTGTGTGCGAAGCTGCGTGAGGTTATGTATAATTATATCCTCAACCGTCTCGCAAACAACTGCTAAATCTGTTGTATGAAGATAACCTGCTTGAGCTGTTCGATGCTTGTCAAGTCCATCTGTAATGAATAAGTTAAAATGTCCAAGCTCTGATACTACATATGAGAATCCAGATGCATCCTTAGTTATGCTTACTAAGATGTTACGTATACCGACATTGCGATACTTCTTGTCTAGAACGAGTAGATAAGATGTTGGATCGTTTGCAGATAATTCCCAATGAGCTACACCTGCTAAATGTGATTCATAATCAATGTCTGAACGTTCTAGGTTCTCAATAACACAATCGCGGCCAATATTCGTATACTCTTTAGACAACGCAGAAATTTCATCATAACTTGAGCTATAGATTGAAATGGCTGGTAGGTTGTCTGAAACAAGCGTATAAAAATTCATGAGTATGTCACCTCCTTTAAAAGAAATAAGGGCAGGCACCCCGCCTGCCCTTTATAATTAGTTAACATATTTAATGCTTCTGGGTGCCTACTAAATAGCTCTGAGAATCATGACTGCAATAAACCTCTATGCTATAGATCTCAATATCTATCCAAACATTCTTACTTTTGGTGATATAAAGACATACTGTCTTTGCAGAAATCGTCTTTCTTTCAGACTTAATCGCATCAATAACCTTAAGTGCATCATGGCGAATAGCGTTTGGTACCCCATGCTTAATCAAAAAATCTTTTAATCCACTCTATTATATTATGCGTATTTATGTAACTGCTAAAGCTCTATAACGAATAGGTTTCAACTACTAAAGAAATGCTCCGAACATGAATGCCCGGAGCCTGCTTTATTCAGTTCTTTTAATTAACTTAACTTCCAAATCGTCCATAGTATGCCTACCATGATATGATTTGAAAATCTCCCATGCATCATAATGGTTAATGCCAACTCTCTGTAGCACTAAATCTATTCCCTCATATCCAGGCTCATAAACACGGGATCTGATCACATCTAATGACTCTTCATGATCAAAATCATACTTTCCGCCCATCGCCCATAGTCTAAACCTAGGGTGAAGTTCTGCTAAAGGTATTGATTTGTCTATCCAGATGTGAAATAGATGTACCTTATCTGTTTCAGTATATTCAAGATATGCTGGTATCTGTCCTGGGCATGTTTTTGTACTGACAAAAGCATATAGTTCAGTCATTTATGATTAATCCTCGTTCCTGCAATGTTGTATACTGATGTGACACAAAGTCAATAATCATTCTCTTTTCTTCTGGAGAGATAAAGTCATTCACCTCAGAGAATATTTCCTCCCAGTGAATAGACGACAATGAAGATAAACATACCGGTGCTGACACACATTGAAAAGTCCTTTCGGTGTGTCCGTCTGTTAGGAAGTTATTTGTCAATTGGTCTTTATCCCACATCTTAGGATAAGGTGCAAAAGTCTCAAGTAATGATTTTCCATTATCAAATATCGTGGCTGGCAACAATGTGTCATCCTGCATGAGAAACTCAATATTGTTTGCATGTCTATCGACATTTCCTATCAGAAAATCAAATACCATAATTTTATCTGCATATTCTGCAAAACCAAGCTCCTGTAAAGTTCGTAATGATGTTGAATATTTACCTGCTAAAGCAGTACAAATTGTCTTTGCTGAGTAAGCCTCGGCCCCATGTCTATAATCCAAAGAATAACAGCCAAAGTGTGCTGACTCATTATTCATTAAATCCACAAGACAAGGATAATATTCCAAAATATCAAGACCCAAAGCCTTTCCGAGATTTGAGCATACTATTTCCTGTATGCTCTCCATACCCCAAGAATTATCTTTTTCATGATGAGGCAATTTTAAATAAATATGCCTACCATCTTCAGCATAGAAATCAGTTTTCAGCAAGGTACCGCTAGTACAGGAATCTGGTTGATTTGAAGAGAACGCTGTCTGAGGGATATGAAATATTTCCACACTGCTAAAGTAGTTTGTCATGTTAGGCCTCAATCTATAGCTGGTAGTGTTAAACTGTTATAAATACAGTATACTATACTTTTTGTGAAATGTCAATATATTGTGATACCTTCGTATGGCTTTACAAATGTACATGTATACGGTACACCTCTCGTACACTGACTCACAGCAGTATACCCCAAACGTTCAGCCAGACCTTCAGCAATATCATTTACTTTTTTAACTGTTACATTACCGTGCTGTTTCTCCAATCCATTTTCGTGTATACGATCATACTGTGAAATGACTATGGAGCCTATCCCAACTTTTCTAATATCCAGAGTTATTACACCTATTGATGCACATATGCATGTATCGTCATTTGCATAGACATGATAATCTTCACGTATTGTACCGTGTTTTGTAATTTTCTGACTTAGTATGAATTCTTTAAACCTGCTAAAGATCTCCTGACGTGATTTAGAATCGCCATCAAAGATATACGTTAGATTGAATGGTATTGTGTTCATAAGCTCCTCCTATAAAGTTAGATGCGTCTCTGCATCTTATGACTGCTGGAATGCTATAGATCTTGACTCAGCATACTTTGATTTTATCGTATAATGCACACATAAGCTTCTGTTTGGCAAGATTATATGTCTGATCAGATAACCTGTGCCCGAATGACTTTGTCACATAACATTCAAATGTACGAACTGTCTTCGATTCAATGTATTTAACACATTTATGAAACAGAGCAAGTGTCATTGTAGGCATCTTTGTGCATAAAAATGCTAAACCTAATGTAATGAGTATGAAAATAGCCGCAATAATGTATCCAACACTTGTGAAATAAGCTCCAATTATCAAACTTGCTATTGCTGCTACTAGAGACATGGAAACTGGAGCCTTCTTAATGCAAGCAAGCAAAAATCTGTATAGTTTCAAAGGAAGCTTAGATAATGTATTGCAGACAATCTCATCAGATAATAAATCGCTCTCACTTGTAAGTGCATAAGTCTTATCATCTAATAATGCTGCTTGCTCTTCGATAGTTTTCTTATATTCTGATATACTGTACTTGCTATCTGCAATCGCTATAGCAGCTTTTGCACTTGCTTCTTCAGCCAATACTGTCTGTCTCTCTGAGTTCTGAAGCTGTTCAAATAAAGTTTGTGCAGTTACAGTAGACAAATCTCCATGACACTGTTTGATAATATACTTTTCAAAAAGCTCAGTTTCTTCAAATTGATAGACTAAGTCCTTATTGTAGAGTCTAGCTAAATCCTGCATCAACTGACGCATTCGTTCTTTGAGCTCAAAATTAGGTTGCTTAGCAACATATGCATTACGTGCTAAAACAAGTTCTGGCAGATTGCTAGATCCTGAAGATTTAGGTAACCACAGTGTAAACAATAACTGTGCTTCTGCTTGCACTGCTGGATATCGAATATCTTTAGCCTTAAAGAATTCATGTGTTCTTTTGACTAGTGATGTGTTAGATGTTATAAACCTTATCTGAGGACGTTTGGCTGTTCCTTGCTTTCTACTGATAAAATTAATAACAGCTGCATCATTTTCAACTCCATGAGAGCTTTTACTAACATGGTTGTCAGCAAGAAACTGTGCAAATTCCTTTTCTGGTACCTCAAGTTCAGATGCTGTACTTTCCGCAGCACTCTGTATAAATATTCCAAGCTTCTGTAACATTGTTTCAATATTTGATAATGTCCAATCAAGTGTAGCACACGGCATACTCTGCGTACGGCAGAAGCTACCAAGTTCTCGATCATCAACTACCAAATGATTCAGCAATGCATATTGCGCACCAGATATTGCTGACTTTACTTCCTCCAAAGTCAGATCATATATACATACAGTACCTTTGCACTGCTTGATAAGATCCAGCAATTGCATGACAGATTCTTTGTTATATTTGTCAGTTAACCCTAAACACCTCAAAATCAGCTTAGTATCCAAGAAAATTTTTACATTACGTAAATTAGTACTATCTGACCTAGTGTTACAAACTGCAATATAGATCATTATACCTTCAACCATTCGGATAAGATAGGTAAGTAATTCACTCGCCCTTTCATCATCCTTCTTTGATAAAAGATCACACACAAACATGCCTACGTACGTAGAATCTGATACTGCTAAATCTGTAGCGCTAGTGCTTGCTAGATCTGATGTATCATCCAGAAAGATATCTAGTGCTTTATTATCCCTAATCAAAAATGACGCTAATGCATGACGAGCCTCATCATATGTAAAAGGTCTTCCCTGCTCTAAGGCATAAGAAATTAAGGCATTAACAATTGCTCTTTCTTCTTTGAGTAAAGTGTCAATTCTTGCGTCAAATTCAACAGGATCAATTTCATATTTTAAGACCTTAATTGTCTTATCTGTAAATTCCACAATACCCTGACGAGATAATAGGTTTAAACAAGATTCACAAAGTGTATTTGGCATTCTTAAAGAGAAGCACTGCTCAAGTGAATTCAGCAATTCCTCAATATTGAAGATGGGCTTTCTCAGCTTTGAAAAGCAATACTGAAGATATGTGCAAAAGACATCTAACTGATTATTATTACATCTAATATATGCAAATGTAGCTAATGACCATTCGTTTGTCAATTTAATCACCTCAAATGACATTATACACCGTCCTTTCATCAATGTCAAGCCCTTTATTATAATATGAATGAAATTTGTGCAAATATAACAGGGAGCTATGAAAAATAACTCCCTGCTAAAGGTTATTTGATTAACAAATTGTGTCGGTTTATAGTGCTTTATGCAAAGTAGGATGATTCTCCGTCTGAATATGCCCTATCGCCATTGTTAAATGAAAAGCATAAAACCTCCGAATGCTCAAACTTCAAAAGTCTAATTAATTGTTCCCAACTTGTATTACTAAATAATTTCTCTGACTTTTTACCTTGAAGTCCTCTTTTGCATTGTGTTTTACCTTGGTTCTTTCTGCAGCAATCTTCAGTGTAGCATGTGTTTAATTTTGATTTTCCATATCTATATGGCGCATCTTTTGTAATAGATTCAAGAATTGCTGTGTATAACTTTTCATGAGAAGAATATGCACAAATCATCTCATTTGTGACTATAGGAATCAAGCCAGACAGTAAGTTACTCTGAGACAGCATATATTCGAATGAAAAATAGTTGCGAGGCAGGTATATTACTTGAGAATTCTGTATAGCTAATGCATGTAGGATTGAACATTTTGCTCCCATTGCTGCTTGATCTACTAAGAGCAATATATTTGAGCCATATTTACCTAGTTCTTGCTCAATATTATCTCTACCCTCTAAAGAAAAAGTTTGTGGCATCAGAGTTTTAAAATACTGATACCCTGAATTTGAATCCTCTGTAACCGTAATATACATACTGTGAGATGTCAAATTAGCTTCTGCTGAGAATACTGGTTTGAGCCAATGGTCTGCACCTTTACCTTCCAATGTATAAATCTCATTCATACAAAATGGTAGCTGATTCCAAGAATTTAATGAGCTATGCCTTGTAATAAGAATAAAAAAGCTATACTTCTCTCTGCTAAAGATTTCAGAAAATTCCTTAGTAGCCACATAACTAACATCATCGAGAATAAATATCCGCTTTCTTTCTGATGTAATATTATCATCTATGAATGCATACCATTCTCTATTTGGCACCTGCAGTGGGACATAAGAAGAGTCACTGATTGTTACTGTGTAAGCACCACTTGTATCTGCTAAAGCTTCGCATAATCTTGTTTTTCCGGTACCACTAAACCCCTGGATTACAGTTATCTTTTTACGCAAATCAAAACTACAATTAAAGTGTTTAGACTTAATTGATATGCTCAGCATACTTTATCAACCCCTTTGTGCTACAGCTAACCATCTCTGTTGCAAACTCTTTCATAGTTGTCACAAGCTTATTAGAATTAGTTATCACCATCCTAAATGGTTCATGCAAAATAGGAAGATGAGATAGTGTTATATGAATATCTTGTTTCTCTGCTAAAGAGAGTAACAGTGGAAAACAATTATCACCTAAACGTTCTCCGCATATCTCATGCTCTGGCTCATTGTACAAGAGAATCAATGCCTTACATCCTGTAGATAGTCCTCTAGCAGACATTCCTATGCCCTGATAATCCTTAATGTAATCTCCATTTACATATTCAGATTTATCGACTTCATGTATTGCTCTTCTGGCAAAGTCATTATTCAGCCATTCAGGTTCATACATTGCATTGAAATAATCAGACACATAGTGAATACTATCTGCATGTGTTCCAAGATAAACATATAGCATAATGATACTCCTTACATTAATCCCCCAAGACAGAGCTGCCTGCAGATAAGCTATAAAGCAGTTTGTAGTATGGGATTCGTTCGATGTCCTCAAGTGGAGTCTCTTTCGTACGTGTTGTTAATATTTTGTGAAAGCCAGGCTCCTTAAAATCAAACAAAGCTTTTACGGAATGCTTATCGGATACTGTTGATTCAATAGCTAATCTACGTTTAAGATCTATGCAATCAATTTCATTATCATACTCGTCATGATATTCAATGCAAAATCTATCTGAAAGCAAACCCTTTATATGACATTCTACTAAGGAACCCAATAAGCCTCTATCCTCAACTACTATTTCCTCAGGCAGATCTAAAGACTTTATAACTGCTATATAAAACATAGGATGTCTGATAGTAAAATTGTAATCCTTGAACAAAGTATTTTTATTCAATGGATTATAATCATAAAAGAACTCTGCCATAGGATCAGTATAGTCATCTAACGAGGATACAACCTTTGTTACCTGTATCAGACCGCACTTGTATAGAAAAACAATTGCCTGTCTGATCGTTGCAGCCTGCAATGTTGTGAACAAACTATAGTTCAATTCAAGCTTAGAAAACAAATCCTGAATCTTTGAGCTCAAATCAGTGTCTGTGTTTCTGCTAACGTCAATATTAAGTCTATTGGCATCCGAAAAACAAGCATAGGCGGTATGATTGTGTTTTGAAAACATAATAGCATAAAGCAATAGCATAAGAATATCTGCTGTCAAAAGGTCGCACTCATTATGTGGAATTATATCTAATGATTTACTATTTGAAATTACTGTTTCATTCAAGCAACCGCGTAAATATGCCTCACAAGACTTGAAGTCATAAAATGAATCTACATGCATGATAAAATCAAGATATGAATCTTCAGAGACTGCTAAAGATTTATATCTCAGCCATTCCGCATAATTCAGAAAATCAATTCGAACAATCCCGGTATTTCCTGCAAATGAGCGATTTGCCCATACTTCTAAAGCTACAGACTGACTTCCAGAGAACACAACTTTAGTAACAGATGCTATTTCATCAAAGCATGTGATAATATCCTGTATGTCCTCTGCAGGGCTATCAAAATATGTGCACTCGTCAACCAGAATCACTTCATCAATGTTATTTAGAATCTTTGACTTGATTTGCTGAACAATTACCTTTCTGTCCTTCTGTTTCTTGATATCCACATAAACTACATTGTTATGCTCGTGCTCATACTGGTGTAAACAAACTGTTTTGCCACTTTTACGCGGACCTAAAACGAACGTCACTTCATTTGCTGCAATGGCTTCCTCTAACCTGGTATAGACATCGCGCTTGAATGTATACCGATATTTCTTTGTTAAGTAAGCTGTGCATACCCCTGTAGTTGATGCTTCAAACATCGACTTACCTGCTGAACACGTGCATAGTGTCTTGTTATAATGTGAGCATGATAAACACAAATTACTCATGATGTCCTCCAAAGAAGTTTGTTTTTTCACAGCTAAGATTTTCCACAGTTAAATCAGGCAAACGTTTTAGAAAGTCTGCAACGTTGATACAGTATACTCCCTTACGAATCTGATTTTCTCCGCGGTATAGTAAAATCTTTCTCTTTATTTTACCAAATCTACTTTCAATAAGCTCACATTTAGTCCTATTTAAGAGATTCTTTAAGGCATGTGAATTAAAAGTGTCTGCATGCTTTATCTCATAAATATCACAAGTATTATCAAGCTTATCATATATGAACATGTCAAATTCACCGAATTCAAACTCAAATCTACCTGCTAAATATTTGCTTGAATCACATGCAAACATCACCTCAGTGAGAACCCAGTCTTCTAACATGCGTCCTTTAATATCATTGCAAAGGCTTTGTGTGAAAGCAACAATATCTTCTTCTGAAGCTTTATTTTGAAGTTTACTAAGGAGAGTAGAGACTAACGTTGTCGCCTGGCTATATCTAAGACCAGGCTGTGTTATCATTATAAATGTGCTTTCTACTACATGCCCATTATCGCTACATCTGAACACCTTGCCTAGTTTTACTAGGTCCAGATAGCACAGGTACTCAAATAACTGAGACATAATCTCATCAGTTGGTTGAGTCTTAAGCTCATCAGCACCTACGATTTGCAAGCTATTTGCGTATACTTTTACTATATCTTGAAAATCAGAAGCTAACACTGTTGACTTCATTCTTTCAGGATCATTTGTAAAGTTATTTACTGTGTTTTCAATATCATAAGAATGAAAAGTACGTAATATTGTTTGAACAGCAAATTCGTGATCTAAATCTTCAACTACTCGATTGATATAGTTGGTGAGTTCCTGATTTAAATACAGTTTACGTAATGCCCACATTCTTCTACCATTGTCATAATTTTTTAGACTATTCTGAATGTTATTCGCAATTGCAGTATCTGAATATGCCCGTGTATCATCCTCAGTATCAAAAATATTAGACTTATTCAGTGTACCGCCCCGCTCTAAGAATATATCGATATCCTTCACTCCTACTAAAGATGAGTATTCTCTGAATGAAATAAATGTGGTGTGCAGCAATACAACTCTATCATACAAAGTTGAACCCTTTGCATAATAAAACCCTAAAGAATCTGTACCCGACAGCACTATGCGCATGCCGAATGAAGCATAATAATCAGATAATACAGCTGCACATGTAATGAAATTTTCTATAGCTGTGATTTCATCAATAAAGACATACTTAATGCCCTTATTATATAGCTCATCAAGTGCTGCATATACTTCGTGCATTGCTGTTAATGCACTAACCTCTATTATTGCAGACTCTGCTAAATGATTTGCTGCTGCCTGTCTAAGCAATGTTGTTTTTCCGGTCCTACGTAACCCATACAGAGCTAACACATTCTGGTCTGATGTGCTGAGGTATTTCTCCAGTTCATTCAATAATGTTCGTGGTGTTAATGCCTTTGCAGCTGATGTATATTCCGCTAAATGATCTGTAACCACATGTAACATAATAACTACCTCATCTCACTTAATGCCGTAAACGTATATGAGATCCTCTGCTAAATATCAAGAAGATAGCGCAATCTTATCTCGATTTATTTCTTGATAGAGAAGGCAAGAGTTTGACTCAAGCTGTGATATAGTGCAGGTAACTACATCTATATCCACTGCTAAAGATGCTCCGCGAAGCATTCCACGAAAAGTCCTCATTTCTCGAGAAGTCATTTCAACACCATCCTCAAATACAAGGCAGAGATCTATGTCACTTTTCATTGTTATACTGCTACGAGCAAGACTCCCAAACAATAAGACCTTTGATAGACCCTTTGGAGCCTGTTCTTCAATAAACTGCATGCATTCTTGCAATGCGATCTTGAATCTATTGGGCATTGTACTATTTGTAACTAAATCATAGCAAAGTTTCACTGCTAGCCTCCAAAGAAGTTTGTTTTTGTATTATTGATACTGTTGTATAGGGCTATAAGATTCTCTGCTAAATCTTTTGTGATGCTTAAAATTTGCTCTGCATCATACTTAGACACTTCGACAAAGTTATCTCCAGGATATTTTGTATCAAAATAGTAATCGCTTAGCCAGGATGCGTTTTGTGCATTAATCGTATTAGGGTAGATACTGTGCAAAGTACGTGTAAGCACCTGCAGTGAGTGAATATCAAAAATATGTGGTGAGGTGTTCTCAGGTAATTTGGAGATACTTAAAATTCCTTTAAGCATCTTTTCAATTATCTGTGCACACTCTGCAGCAAACAGATTATACCAGTCCATTTCTTCTGCTAAATGGAATTGCTTATCTATATTTGAATACGAACGCATTGCGATATCGAAATAAGACATGCTGCTCATGACTATTGCCTCCTAGATTATTTGCGTAAACCAATGTCTTTCCAAGTAAGTGTGCTATTCTCACCCCACTTGATCCAAAGATAGTCTACCATTGTTCTACCGTATGATTTCCTACATAATTGTGGCTATCTTTATTTGATTTCCTGATCCTTCAGTACCGAAAGGAACAAGATCTGTTAAATCCATGTCTAATTTAGCCTCCTGCTGGATCTTTGCAAACAAGTTTGTATACTCGCCCATGCTACCTCCTATTATATCATAAAGCTGTAAATATATCAAGTGTTTGGACATTGATTTTACGAATTTACGTCTAATCAATGATAAAGAGGCATGCTGTTAAACATGCCTCGTAAATAAAATTAATGAGTTGTATCGTAGACGCTGCCACGAACATTGAAGTAGGTTGGTTGATAGTAGAATGACAAACGAGAATTGTCATTTCCTATCATACCTGTTCCCTCTACAGTTGAGCCAAAGTGAATTGGTACATTAGCAAGCTCAAGACCTGCACCATAAATCTTAGGTTCATAGTCAATCTTCTTGCCTGCTAAAGCTTTTGACCAATTCTTAAGGACTTCTTGTGCATCTTCATCCTTTTTGCCTGTTGTTAGCAAAGTGAGAGCACCAGTCTTATCCAAATCCACATTACTATTGTGAACATAAGTATTCTCAACAATATTGCTGTATGTTGGAGTTACAAGATCCGCTGCATTATCATTAGTTGCAGTGCGCCAATCAGATTCATGACGATAAGCTGCTGAGAAATCTGTGATTATTCCTGCAGTACTATCCTTTTTATTGTTAATGTCCTTATTGTCACCTGCTAAGGTAAAATCAATATTGTAGACAGCAACAATAAAACCTTCATAGTCCTCTGTATACCAACGCAAGTCAGTACCATCAGTACTGTTAAGGTAAGGATCACTGAAGCTTATGATATTTCTGTTCTTATCCTGACCATTTGCCATGATATCTGTGAGCCTCTTGTTAATTTCTGCAAGAGTTGAGCTAATATGTCCGCTACTTGATGACTGTGCAAGGACCTGCTTACCAAGGAACTTTCGATTAGCTGTTGTATCAGAAATCTCTGTTCCCGACTGCTCATAACCTTCAACAAGGTTCTTGTCATTTGTCTTCATATAAGCGTATACGTCATTACCCTTAAGAGCATAGAAATTCCAGTTGTCCAGATCGTTAGCTGTCTTTGACTGCTTGTCGGCCTGCGTACCTGTTGTCCTGCTAAAGGTTAGCTTACTGTGAGTGATAACCATTGGCTCCTTCTCATTAAGCTCACCATTTCCGTTATGAACCTGGAATTGAGAATTTGTACTTGAACCGTTAGTTAAGTTTGTGTACATTGCAAATCCAAGCTTATCCTTGACAGAATTATCACGAGAGGTGTACTTTGCTACATCAACTGCACCAATCTCCTCAAGAATCTTGTTCATCTCGGCTGTATACTCCTTAATGATTTGCTCGTTATTCTGGGCGTCATTAGGATTGCCTGTGAACTCTGGATCTTGAAGGATTACATAAGCTGTAATTGTACCACTGGAAGCTGCTGTTTCTGTGGTGTACGAGTTACCTGCCTTAAGAACTGGCAGCTTTGTCTCACTCTGAATAGTTACATCTTCCTTGTCGGTTGACCATGCAGAATCAATAACAGTTGGATAACCTCCGGCTGCCCCCTCTTTGGTATTTCCTTCTGAATCCTTTGGTTGAAGAAGACGAATGCTCAAGATATTCTTGAAATTAATCTCTCTAGGCTGATTAGAAAGCATCCAAACAGACTTATTAACGTCAACAAAGTCATCATCGTACTGCATGTAGAATGATGGGTTGAATGTGTATGCTCGAGTAGGAACTGTGTAACGGTATTCTGCTAAGAGATCATTCTTGCGGTCTGTCTTACTACCTACTGTTGCATATTCTGCACTCTTGATCTCGAAAGTTGTCTTTTCAAATGTCTTCTGAGCTTCTTGGAGCTTCTTATCGAGCTCTGCAGATTCTTTATACTTTAGCACGCCACCTTCAAGCTTGAGTAAATCCGTGTTATAGGAAATACCAGTCTTTCCGGTTTCGTCATAAGCGCCTGCAGTTGTTCCTTCAACTGCTAAAGGTATCTTGAACATCTCACGTGATGTAACTATATCTGTAAACATATCACTTTGCGTTTTATTATAAACGGCATGTGATGTATAGATGCCATTGGTTAGATTCTGGTCTTTCTTACATACATAGATGTTATTAGATACAGATGTCCACTTTGGTTTTACATCAACACTACTGTGTGGAGCAGGACTATGCGTACACGGTCCTTTACTATGAGTATGACAGGATACAGAATGTGACGCAGTACTCCAATAGCTATTGCATACTGTAGTATTAGAATCTTTTGACTCAACTGCGTAATAGTAAATTGCTCTTAACGCATCGCCACTTCTAGCTGTATCATCCAAAGAATTATCTTTTAGTGCATTACTAGATTTTATGTATGTTGTATACATGTTAATGGTGTCACCGGACAAACCACCTAGACCCATGCGGACTTTATACTTATCATCATTACCTGTTGTGTAATGGGTATTGTATGAGTTCTTAGTAGAGCCTGTGTTTGTTGCTGCTAAATCAGATAATTTGGATGCATTGGCTACCCAGATCGTTCTGTTCTCATGACCAATATAATTGATGTTATTGTTCTCCCACGAAAGATTGCCACCTATGCCAGAGACACCCTTAAATGCAAATCCGCAGTCTTTCATGAACTGAAGATAACTTGCTGTACTGGATTTTGATGCGTACTTAGCCATGTAGCCAGATACTGCTAAAGATGTAGCAACTTCATCACCGGAAAGCAAATCTCTATGAGCAATAAACTGCACACCATCAATTGGGTGACTACCTGATGTGTATCTGAATGACATATCTCCAATAGACTGTAAGTAGTCCTCGTATTTATCAGTAGAAGTGGAAGAGGCACTCTGTGCTCCTATTGGTAGTGAATCATTGAACCATCTTAAATAATATTCTCCACCATTTCGATACAAAACATCAAATACAGAATATTTATTAGCGCCGTTAATGTTCTTGCTGACATCTGCTAAGAAATATACACCGTCATAGCTTGTATCGCGATCATCTTTCTGCGACCCATACATTTTAATAACATCTGGATTAGTGTAGTACTTCTCTGGAATAGTAAAACCAACTGTGTTAAAATTTCGCCAACCAGCAAGTTTACTCGGGTCATACCAGGTTTCCAGAGCAATACTTCCATTACTATCTTTTGTGCGCTGCTCCTTAGTGACATTCAAGCCATAAGCTATTTTTACATCTTCTTTTGCATAATGACATTCATACTGTGTAGCAGTGCTAGATGACCCAGAACATGTATGAGAGTCAGTATAGTAAGTTCCTAATTTTTTACTACCATGAGAGTCTGTATAGGTATGTGAGCCGGTGCTTATTGTACATGTTGATTTCGTACTGCTAAGATAGTTTGTAGCTTGCACTTTCTGATGCGTAGAAAAGCTTAATGGATTAGACACTAGCCATGCTCCATTTACCTTACTGTGAGTGGAATTTGGCTCAAACATGAAATGATCATTGTATTGAAATGCCTCATCTGAATATGAAGATAATCGATTTAGATGCTGTGATCCTTGAATAGCTCCCACAGTCTGATTAATAAACTGTGTAACATCAAAGGTCTTGATACGGTCATTATTCTCGACCTTAACTGGCTTGGTCACAATAATATCAATTATCTTAACTGCTAAAGATGAGATGTCCGACTGACTCTTTATCTTTAGTTTATCCTTATTAGATAACACTCTCATTGCAGAGCCTGTTGGTATTCTTTCAATGTCTGTTATGCTTGGTGAAGGATAGTTTGCTGATGTTATTGCCTGCTTAGATGAGAACTCGGATACTGGAATACCTGAAGGCATATTAGAGTCGCAGGTCCTTGCAGGGTAATAATAGTCCTTATTACTGTCAATGCCTGATGTTGACACTGCTAAAGATGCCTTGTCGTCTCCACCTAGTTGCTCGTAAATCTTCAATTTATCGGAATCTGATAGATTATCTGGATTCATGCCAGACGGTAGGTCATCTTCTGAGACTTTCAGAGTATATTTATAATAAGTAATAGGAATGTTTGCTGAGGTAATTACCTTTACATGTACACTCTTAGCTTTTTTATCCCCACTTGATAAATTGACGGTTATATTACCATCTGCTGGTGGAGTTGTTGAGGCTTGAGTTCCCTTTAGATCTATACGATTTGTAGCTGCACCATTAAGGTAACGCTTATCAGGATCATATTTTTTTGCTGCTAAATCATCAAATGCTACTGTTGAGACAACTGTGCCATATGCAGTTGATGGTGTAAATGTTTTATTAGTGTTATCAGTTACTTCTTGGCGTATTTCAATGCCATCTGGGGATTGTAACGAAGGGTTACTAATATTTGGGTAGTTCTGTGGGTAGATGTGATAGTAAACCGGAACTTTTGTGTCCTTTTGCTCGCTCTTATATACTGTTATACCACCATACAGTGCCATGTTGTCATCTGACCATGTTGAGATACCTTTAGAAGTATAAACTCCGCAATAGGTAGTTGAATCATGTGTATCATGTGCACAGGATGCAAGGTTTTCATAGTATTTTTCTGCTGACAGATATCCATTTGAAATACCATAGCGCAACTTACCCCTGCTTGCATAGCCATTTGCCATTGATTCAGTTATTGTAACATGTTTAGCATAATAGTTTGCAAGCTTTGTGTTTCCATAGATCTGCTTGGTAGTATGATTTAACTGTGCTGAATAAAAGGAGTCCAGAGCAAGTCGTATTCCTGATGTTCTGTTGCCACCTAATAAGCCAATACCGTTCGTTCCATTATTAACTTCCCAACATGAGTAATCATAGTCGCCATTACCACTTGTTTCTGACCATGCTGTCATTGGGACAATTACTGCGACCCATTCTACGACACAATCTGGATTAGTCGGCATTAAATGTTCAAAACACTCTTGAGTGCTTAAAGCCTTAGATAGACTATTCAAGTTTGCTTTTGGATCTGCTCCCACTAAAGAGTATACTTTAGCATATGTTGCATATGTACCTTCACCCTGCTTTATGACATCGAGGACTTTGGACATGAAGTCGTTGCTTTCGACTTTGTCCTGGACGAGGGTTTTGTAGTTTGCTGATGTGATCTTCTCCATCTCGCTTGGGAGTCCGCAGCTTTCTGTACTGTGATATACCGTCATTCTGGAGTCTCTGCCAGAACCATCTTTTATTGGATAATATGTGTCATCACTACCTAATTTATATGTGGTGGGGAGACTGGCACCTACTTTGTAGCCTGATGTATAACCGCCTAATGTGATAGGTGTGAGTGTTTCTGATATAAGACCTGTCCTATTGTTGGTGTAGTTGGTCTGAACATAAACCTGACCACCTTCCCAGGTGTTATACCAATTATCATATAACACAGAGCCTACCCATGGAAGTGCTGCTGAACCTATAGTGTCTGTTAAAGGATTGACTTTTCCGCTTGAACTTGCTGACACATACAAGTCCACCTTCCATGAAAGCTCGTTTGTCGTAGTCATGTTGTACAACTGGTTACTTGGTGATGGTATAGATGTACTGCCTGCGCCATTGCCCGTACCCCAACGTGTATCTGCATTTGCTGATACTGCTAAAGATGCTGCTGTGAGCATTGCGGTTACTAGTACTGTTAGTTTTTTAAATAGTTTCGTATGAATTCTCCTTTCTTGATAAGGATTTATTTAGGAAGATTGTCACCATTTAGAACTGCTCGTTTGATAGATTCTGGAATAACAGATCTTTTGACAATATCCTGGTGCTCATTGAAATAATCATGCGCAGCATATAATGTTGCTTTATCCAGAGTATCACAAATCATTCTGGTATTAGACAGCAGTTTGTGATCTTCTACACGCACTAGAGCATAATGTCTAGGCATATATCCTCTAAATAATGTTAAATCAAATGCAAGCATTCCCTTTTCAAGGAAGTCAACTCCCTCTTCTCTTAAATAGGCAAATGGATCTTCATAGCTATTGGCAACTACTAAATAGTCTGCGAGTGCATTATTAAGTTTCACGACTCCAATAATTTTCATGCTATATTTACCTCCTGAAGATAATCTGCTGTAGAGTCTATAACAACATAAATCTGATTTAATAACTCAAGTGCATATTCTCTGCTTGATATGTATGATACAAGTTCTGGGTCCCTGTTTGGATGAAAATACTGATTGTGAAAGTGATTCATAATATTATATAAACTCGACAATGGTTCTCGATACTCACTGGGAATTAGTGAGTAGTATCTCGTACCTGGTTTTACAGTATAATCACCACTGGAATCAATGAGACAAAATAAGCTTCCTAAGCTTGTATTTCTAGGGATCAATATTGATAAAGAACGTAGTATTTGAATCATTGTTGCCTCAGTAGCCTTAAGAGCTGGATATAAAACAAATGAATAATCCTCAAATGGAACTTCAACGTCTGCTAAAGTAATTGATGCAGACATTATCTTGATCGTTCCCAAATTCAACTTATTGAAAGCGTGTGGAAGCATTTCTTTCAGTCGTAAACGTGTCTGTACAAATTCTTCAAGTGTGTCTTCGTCGATATCTGTAAAATTATTATAGTCTGAAGTCTCTGTAATACGTGCCTGCAATTTTAAATTTGTAGCATCCTCAGGTGGCGCTTCATCATTATTAAATAATGAATTGAATTCTGAAGTTTCCTCTGCCTGAGTGGGTGCTTCTTGCTCAACAGTTTGTATGTCTTCTGACATTTAAATCATCTCCTTTTGGGTATAAAGAAAAGGCCTAGATGATTGGTCTAGGTCTTCTGAAGATACTATAAATAAGCTGTGACTAGTTAGTACTGATCCTCTTTTCTTAGTGAAAATGAATATTTGACATTTTGTTGATTCTGCGATATACTGAATGTAGGACCCATACTGAAGACTGAAAACAGATTGGAGGTGAGGCTTATAAAAAACATGTGGATCGCGTTAGCACTTGTAGCAATTATGGTTATCTGCGGAGTTGTGTGGTTTGTAACCACGCCTCTTATAATGAAGATTATTTGTGTTGCTATTTTTCCTGGATGTCAGATTGTCGTTGGTGTACATAATGCTTGGCGATCAGACAGGTAATTAAGCTATAGCCTTTTTTTTTAACTCTTGGCATCTATTTCACGTTTTCAGTCTTCAGTATGGGTGCTCTTGCTAACTCAAAAGAAATGAGACATTAATACATCGATTGCGATATTATTTATTAAGGTCTCCCATATCGGCTTTACACCCTTCCATTAAGTTCATCAAATTTCTAGCAGATTTAATTTTATCTCCGTCGGGATTAAATAAATAGACATAAACATATCCGTCTTTAACAAGTTGTACTTCTTCAGTTTCTGCTATGGTTATGTACTTTTTGGGGTCTTTAAAAAATTCTTCGTAGGTTACTTTCATAATAAATTTTCCTTTCTCTTTAATGCAACAGTTATAATAACTTAAGTATATAACACTTGATTGTATTCTTGTTAAGTTTCAAGAATCATCTGAATGACTCTCTTGTAATCATTATTGATTCATTCTGCTAAGGTGGTTGCCTTTTTAATTGCTTGCTGTTTATTAAGTTTAGGTTTCTGCATTAGCAATTCACCTGCTCAACCTTCATCTGCTGCTGATAGAACGTCCTCATCGTATCTTCAGAAATAACAGCATAGCCGGGCGTCTGCCTTGTCATACCTTCTCTTTTCTCCTGCCATGGCATCTCCTCGTGTGTTACTGCCTCAAGCTCATCTCCTGTTAAATCACCATAACGATACCACACGTTTTCAAGAACATCTTCTGTCTGTTCATCAAATTCAACCGCGGAATCAGCCTGCGGTATCTTCTGCCAGCCTGCTGATTCATACTTTGCAAATAACTGCTCTGAGACTGGTCCATGAATCCATGCTTCAAACTTCGTATCCATTATCCGAATATTATAAAGTGCTAATCCCCATGCTTGTGTATAATAGCATAGCTTTTGAAGTTTCTTATGTGTCATCGGTTCTTTAGATAAAAACCAATTCGCAATATCAAAAATAGAATATGTCATAATAAATTCCCCTTTCTAGGCATAAGAAAAGGACCCAGGCTGTTTGCTTAGGTCCTTTCATGATTATGTTTTTATTGACGATTTAGTAAACCTTCAAGTGCATCCCATTCTGCATCTGTTACATCATCGTCTGGATTATATTTGCCGTCCATGATGTCTTTAACTGTCTGGTTCCAGCGGGCAGCTTCGGCTGGTGAAGCTGTATGTCCCCCATATGCATTGTCAAAGCCCTTGTCTGTAATATTAGTAGCTCCGTCTGGCACATCATAACCATATATTTCTCTGAACTGGCCATATGTTAAATCGCTGTCAGGAATCTTATCCGTATCTTTCTTTGCGGATTCAATTGGTTTGGTCTCCTCGATAGGAGTTACTGGCTCCTCCTTGGATTCTTCTGGCTTGGTTTCCGCAGGCTTCGGTTTCTCAATAGGCTTCGTGGTGTCTTCTTCATTGAGCGTTGGGTCTGCTAAATCCTGTGCCTCGTTGGGAAGTATGCTGTCTGGTGTGATGATGTCTTTGTTATCCGTTACGATGTTTATGAAGTCATCATATACTTCAATATCATAACCTAGATAATGCTCAACAGCTTCTGGTGACATCTTAAGCATATCCCCTGCTAAGATGATTTCCTTTGTGCTGATGTTTTCGTCTTTCTCGCCTGTTGAGTATTCTATAGTAATTGTGTCAGCTTCAGTTTTGAATTCCAGCTTAAGATTGCTTACTGCAGCTGTATGGAGATAAAGTGCCTGTTCATCTGAAGCATAATTGGCAACACCATAGCTTGGCAGCACAGAAGACACCTCGATCATGCCATCTGGAGTCGTTGTCATGCCTGTTTCAATATTATTTACATAAATAGCATATGTGACAGAATTAAGGGTAGCTTCTGTATCCTGTGCCTTGCGGTCCTCATAAGTTGCTGGCTGTTCTTTACCTGCTGAACGTTTGAGAAATGTGCTTAAGATATCTTCTGCAGTCTGTGTCAATCCATAGTAGATACGCTCGCCAGTACCTGTCTTGCGCAGAAGGTTGTACATGTCCTTGGAAGCTAATTTACCGTCTGCTAAATAGCATACTGTACGTCCGGAGATGATGTATTGGTTGCCTGAGGGGTCTGTATAAAGTGGGAGACCAGGGATACCTAGGAATGTTTCGCCATTAGGGTTGTCTCCGCCTGGGTCTGCTTCTGCTAAAGCTTTATCCTGGGTTTCCTTGACGTCGGGATTGTCATACCAGTATTTGTACTTTATGGAGAAGGTGTTGGCGTCGTGGGTTTCATCGTTGATTCCTGGGTTGATGTCATCTGTCAGTTCTTCTGTATAAGGTGTTGAGACCTCTGTGGTGATTGATGGTGGGTAGAGATCTACATCCGATACGGTGGGTTGCTGTGAGCATCCCGCGAAGAAGCTGGTTGTCAAAGCTGCTAAAGATACTGCGACAACTGTTTTGCGTACTGCGTCTTTTATTGAGAACATAAAATATTCCTCCTTTAAGTGAATAGATTTGTGGGTTTAGTGCTATCAGACTGTTGCTTTTGAGATGCTGCATTAAACGGCTTATAGAGCTGTTCAACAGAATGGATATTTAAGCTTGTCAATAGTGATTCCAGTTTTAATTTATCACAAAGACATGTGTGGAACTCACTTCCTCTAATGCTCTTTTGACATGCGTAATTGCAGGCTTGGATCTCTATGCATGATTGCAACCAGCATGCTCCAATAGCACCCTTGGCACAATGCCAGAGCTTTGAATGTTTTGCTGTCACCTGTGATATAAAGCTTGAAATACATTTCTCAGCATTCACATTAGCAAACCAAATTTTATTAAATGCTTCATTTGCTGTTCTATATCTGCATATAGAAATAAAATCACCTTCTGCAAGGCATTTCAAATAAATTTTTCGAATATCAGTAATCAAATCTGTATACTTATTATTTTTAGTGCAGGCTATTAAGTCAGCTATTACATCTGACTGTAGTAAGAGTGATTCAAATGAAGGTGTTTTCAATATATAACATGGGGTGCTGAGTTGAAGACAATAACTTCGCAAGTCTTGAAAGATAGCGAAGCAATTCTCAGTGACATATGTATTTATAGTATCATAATTAATATAAATGGCATCATAGGACTGCTTATTCAATGCAGTCATCAATTTAGAGAGCATTGATTTATTTCCACAGCTATCACAAAACTCAACTGAAGCATCTGTTAAAGACCACAACTCTCTAAAGAAAGTAGGTTCCCCACTTAATTTATTCTCGTTTCTAGATTCTCCCTCTAGACAAACTAAGTATTTCTTCATAGAATAACCTCAATACCTCAATGAGAAACAAAGTTTACCATCTGTCTTAGTTACAACGATATCTGCTAAGGATTCTGGAGTGAATGGTATTTTGCAAATACCTCGCGGATATATAATAAAAAACTTATCTTGAGTCTGTAACATTGCCTGCCACACTTCATCATCGTGTGTATACTGCTCCATACGATCAATAATGATAAGCTTACATTGTGTATATGACATGGTCTGCAGCAGTTCTCTACTATCAACTACTAAGGCATCTGATATAAGTTGTCTCTCCTGTATCGAACGTATTTTGGCTGCAAGTAATGATTTACCTTGGCCACTATCTCCCCCTATTAAAGTTATCCGCTGTCTTAGGTTCAGTGTTATATCTGTGAATTCATCTTCTAAATGAAATGTGTACATTATGTATTGACCTCCAGACCTGTGACAATTGTTATAAAGCACTTATAATTACCATTAGTATCACAGCATTTAAATTCATAATCCTGTATAGGTAAACTAGCGTCAGTACAATAAAACATACATGGAAGCTGGTAACCGGCTTCGAGTTTGTCCTCCAGATAATGAAGTGCAAATGATTTTGCATTTGGTCCCATACTATTAAGGCTTGGTGTATAGCTAACAAGATTTGATTTCAGTCTATGCATTATCAGTAGTATAGATTTGGTGCCACTTGATAGCTCTTTTAAACTAATATCTTCATCAAACTTAGAATGAAATACTCTTAAGGGTTTGCCATCAACAATATAGGGAGTTGCACCATCAATTGTCAGTATGGCATTCAGTGCATCAGTATCTAATTCAATGTGCTTGTATATTTCATCAAAATAGCTATCAATGGCTATAAGCACATCTGATGTTAACTTCGTAGTTATGCGTATTTCAGAATACATAAAATATTCCTCCTTTGTCTGATGTTATTATAGCACATTATTTTTGATTTGTAAAGTATATCCTTTACTTTTAATTGGCGCATTATGTTCGAAGAATATGTGCTTGGTGTGTTGCAGTGTACCCACCCGCAGAGGCTGACACTGCTAAAGATGGTGATGGGAGTTTCGTATGAATTCTCCTTTCTTAGTAAGGATGAATAGAATTTTAGTATAAGTATTTGAATTCATTCAATTAAAAATAAGAAGTTGATACTGTAGAAGTTTTCTGTGCTGTTGAAGCACTTAGATCTTTATCTACCAAGATCTTCATCATCAATATCACATCCTTTTAATGCTCCAATCAATTTTCTCGCAGCTTTAAGTCTATCTCCACATGGGTTATTCAAATGCAGATATATAATACCATTCTTTATCAGATACAGATCTTCAGTTTCTGCTATGGTTATGTACTTTTTGGGGTCTTTAAAAAATTCTTCGTAGGTTACTTTCATAATAAATTTTCCTTTCTGGTATAAATAAAGGACCTAAGCGGTTTTGCTTAGGTCCTTTATTTTATCTACAAATGAATTATAAGACTTCAGCTGGCTTATCTGTCAAAGTCCCATCTATTGCTTTAAACATAACAGATTCAGGCACCTGAATCTTCTCGATTATGTATTTGGCGCTGCTAAGAACATCTTTCATTTCTTCAAATGTTAGGTGATGCTTGAGAAGTACCTCTATAATTTCGTTTTGAATGTCAAGTTTGTTCATAATGTAAACCTCCAAATCAATTTTATTTACCATTCATAGTGTAAGTTTGAGCATATAATACTTCAACTGTTTGGTTTAGATATAGCTCACTGTTAGATATGGTTGGTTGTTATGCAGAAGCTAATTGCTAATCACTGCTAAGGGAAGAAACTACTGTCTTTCTTAATGTGTCTTTTATTGAGAACATGATTTGTTCCTCATTTAAGTGAATAGATTTGTGGCTTTGGGATTGTAACATTTATCAGAGGAGTAGAATCTTTCTTACTCATTAGCCCTCTCCTATTCCATCACCTTTTATAAGACCACGATAATAATTACGCATGTCATCAATGGAGATGTCTTTCGTACAGCGTTCAACATCTGTATAGCCCTCTCTCGCATGAATCCAAGGCATCTCTGTATGCGTCAAGCACTCCAAGTCAAACCCAGAGTACTTGCCATATGTTCCTAAAATTCTGTGTAAAAATGTGTCTGTGGAGTCATCTATCTTTTCAGTCATACTGCTAAATAGAGTTGTTGGTAAATCATTAAATTCAAATCGTTTTGTACTATCCCATAATACTCTGCTTACTGGGCCATGCACCCATGCTTCAAAAGATGCAGTGCACAGCTGACTATTAAATATAGCATAATGCCATGCCTGTGCATAGTAGCACAGTTTCTGTAATTTCTTTTGATCGCAAGTAACATGTTGTAAGAACCAATTTGCTATATCGTATATAGAATAATTTCTTTGCATTGTTTTATCTTCTTCATGTGAAAATAGATTTGTTTCATTTGTATTCTGCATAAAATCACCTCAATGCACAACGTTGTTCAACTGTTAAATCAATGTGTCTTCGAATAATGGCTTATTGTTCACAATGAATGACTCCCTTTGTGCAAAATATAGATACTTATGAAGTCGCATCTCATCAATTGATGGATATTTGGACATGATATATGCTGCTATCTGTAGTGCTGTATACATAAAATAATCTCTCCCTCGTCTGATATCATTATAACATATAATTATGATTTTGTAAAGTATAAATCACACTATGCTGAAACTACTATATAAAAGAAAAACCCCATGACAACTGTAACATAGGGTTTATATGGCTCATTATTTTTATGATTAGGTAATGTTATGCCTGCAAGTATTTTAAGCCAGCATATCCAGAAGTGCTATCAAGCTGTTGTTCCAAGACAGCATTTATAATAAAACTTATATTCTGAAATATCATATCGAATGCCGTGTAGAGAGCTCTGTACCCATTTGTCTTAGTACGGTCTCTAACCTTTTTGAGATTATCGGATAACTCCATAAGCTCTGTATCTGATACACACATTTTGAACTTTTCCACTAGGCTATAGAATTCTAGAAGTAGCTTATACAACGTTGGCTGAGTATGCGATAATTTCAAACGTTTAGCTAAGATTTCAGTCCCAAGCTGCAAGTTGTCTATATCTAGTGATAAAACCTCAGATGTAAAGATACCAACTGAATACTCTTTATAATCAGCGTTCGTAGTGAAATGCTGAAACCCAATCATCTTTGATAATCGAGATGTTCTATATAAACTTCGTGTGTATTCTGACACAACCTCAGAGCCTAGAGCCGCAAGCTTTTGACGTAATGTACTTGCGTTAGGCAATGGCATCTCAGGAGCAATTAAATGCTGTATTAACTGATAATTGCATTGTACGCACGATTGTAATAGACCATCCTCATCTGCACAAAAATCTAATATGGCAGAGTATGCCATACGCGCAAGATGATAATCATTTCTATAAAAGAAGATTTCTGCAAGTTTTATTATACAGTATATATAACATGGTTGATTAGAAAGTTTTCTAAAAAGTTCTCGATACCATCCTAAAAGGATCTGCATACTATCAAATTTTAAAACATCTAGCGAGTTTGTTATCACAATGAGGCGATAAAATAAGTCAGCCTTTATATCAGAAGTGAACGATGCATCTGTAATTTCTTTTGCTATACCTTGTATTTGCGCAAAGTTAAATGTTGCAGTTGCAATTGAATTTATAAGCATCCTGATTCCAAAATATTCACTTCTCATATTGTTTGGTTGCTGATAAATTAACGTCAAATTGGCATCAGACGCATCAATTTCCAGAATAGGAGCTACGCATAAGTCAAGATACCAGGATGTCATATCAAAACGATCTTCCACACAGCTCCAGAAATCTGGTGCATTAAATTGCAACTCTTGAACTAAACTTGGCTTTGCGAAAATGTATACAGCACTAAACTTTGAGATACAGAATTCACGTTGCATATTAATGTTCACAGCTAAAGCCATAGTATTATCTAAATTCTCGCTAACATTAAAGAAATCCAAGAATAATACTTTACTTTTGGATTCCCTTAAAGCAGTAAGAAATGATCGTGTATTTTCTTCAACTGTTTCTCCAACAATATACATCAGTGATATACTAGAATTTTCTTCTTTGAAAGCATTTAAAGCTGCTTTTGAAAATAAAGCAATATTAGTTGTCACAACACCCAATCGTCCAGGGTTCATGTCAAATATATGTTTTTTATTTGATACGAATTTTCGCCAATCTGATTGGAATGAATTCTGCAACAAACCCCAATTACTCATATCTACCTCTTCAACTCACCCCATAAAGGGTACACCCACGTGTTGCTCGAATTGCTCCGCAGAAACAATTTCGGAATCTACTAAGCATGCTAATACTGCTGGATGTATTATCTTCCTCATAGCATCTGTACACTCCAGAACGTATTGATTCTGAAGCAAATCAACCAAGCCAACATCAAAGTTAACACCCAATGGTTGCTTCAGTACTTCAAGCAATATATCTATACGCCCACTCACCATTAGAGCCCTAGCAAACTTGCTGTTACGAAAATCTTTAAATGCTTGATATATATTGTCAACCGTAATACACCCTGACATACAGCATGATGCTGCCATCGATAACATAATCATCAGATCACGAATAAGCCCTCCAGATAATAATATTACCGTGTGCAAAGCTTCTTTGTCGATAAGAGATTCATCCACTCTCTTGAGAACAATTTTCTCTAATAGATTAATACGAACACTATCTCTTTCCTGTTTTCCATCAGTCACTGAAAGCATTGGACAATTTATACTTGTAAATATATTCCCATCAGTTATTGTGTTAAACTCAGTTCTATAATGTAATGCCACAGGTGCGGTTATAATCATACGTAATCTAATTTTTTGCATGAAATTACCATGATTTAAGAATATATCAGTGTCCCTATTAAAGGGCATCACCTCTATTCCTTCTATAATAACTAAAAGTGGCTTACCTATAGCCTTCTCTATTGAATCAATTAAAATATTGAGAGCTATAATGTAATCGTCAATATTCTTCTGAATAACATAAGACATTCGCTCCCTGATACCATTATTAAAATTCAATGTACTCTCTGCAGATGCTACTAACTTTAAAAGGTGCTTAATGCTTATGCCTGCCTCAGTATTCACCACCTGCTCAGCTCCATGTTCATTTACCTGCTCTACCTCAGTTACTGCATGTCATAATTTCATGGCATCCTCATATTCAGATCTATCCAAAATAGTCAAATGATTTTTGTATTTATCAAGTAGTTGTTTATATAAAATGCACAAGAAGTCCGAAAATGTGAATATGCTATTGCCCCAGAGCTCCAACACATCAATATTTGCTATTTCAAATATTCCTGAAAGTCTCTGCTGTAACATATATAAATCTGTACTTTTCCCAACACCACGATGTCCGATATATAAAATACGCTGATACAAGTCATCAATAGGCTGCAAAATCTGCTGCATTATAGTAATGCAATCAACACCACGCCCACCAGCAGTATTTACATAGAAAGCTTCTTTCTCTTTGCTATCTAATTTAAAATAGCGGCAAGTTGTCTGCATCTCTGCTAATGTTTCTGCTTTTTTCATTAAATAATCCTCCAGACGCATATTTATATTCACCTCCATTATAACATAGTTTTTAACAAATTTCAAGGCTTTTTCTAGCGGAATTACTAGATTATTATGCTTTATTTATTTCAATTTATGTCATTGCAATAGAAAATATCACTCATGTATAAGTTGATTTTATTTTAATAATGCTGCTACTAGTTTTATCTTCAAGATTCCTTTAGTGTAAAAGTACCCTCTGCTAAACAGAGGGTAAATCTATCAACTGAATAATGATGTTGATTCTACTTCTAATGAGTGACCTGAAGTTTTTATTAACAGAAAATCAATATGTTAGTGCCTTCAAATCACATATCTAGTACTTCAGGAATATCTGTAAGAAAATCAGAAACGTTTATATACTCTATCTTCGGGAAATCCTCCATAGATAATATCTCTGATTTTCCAGCATATAAAATTATGCGCCTAGTTACTTTTGGTAAACTTGTTTCAAATGCAGTCTGGAACTGCTTATTCCACAGATGTTTAGCCTGCTCAGGTACAAATTTATCTGAATGCTTAACTTCTATGATTGTGCTGTGCTTATTCTGCATGTCACACACTGCTAAATCATATTCTCCTGTCTGCTGCAAATTAAATTTGCATTTGGCAATGTAGTATTGTCCTTCTGGCAATTCTTTTCGAACTGCAGTAGCAACTACAACTTCTAAGATTTCACCTAAAGAAATTGTTTCAATCTTTGAAGTTACAATTTCTTGCACGAATGTATCATGTACTGTAGGTGTAACCATAGCGAGTAACTGCTTGGTGTATCCATACAAAAGCCCTGGCTGTGAAAATGATACAACATTGTTCTGTCGCGCGATAATTTCATTATTCGCAAGTGTAAATTGCACTTCACACAAACTGTATAAAACATCCAATTCAAAAAGATAACTCTGCAACAGATTTAATGTTTTCTGAATATACGTGATTGGGTCAAAGAGTCGTGGCGTCTGTATACAGATAGAGTCCCAGAAAGCTGCTATAAAATCTTCATCATTAAGTATCTGTATAGCTAACTCTAGTTCTTCTAGTTGAGGTTTGGTTAATTGCTGTTCTGATGGAAGATACACCCCTTGTTTCCAATCTACTAAACGACGTGATAGAACTCTGCTTGCGTGTGCAATATCTTTTGCAGATACAACTGAATGCAATTGCTTTGCTGCGAAGCTAAAGCCTGCCCTATTGACTGCTAAGGTAATCATTTCTCTAAGCATGTTCATTTCGCTAACTTGCACTAATGGCTCGTATTTAGCAAGATTTTCATATTCAGAAAGTCTTTCAACAGAGTGTAACAAATTGCTCACAATTGAAGTGTCTATATATTCACGAATATCCTTGTTTAAGATATATGGTGCAATTATTTCCTTTTTATCCTTTGCTGCCCTACCCTTAAGGAATGTTCCGCCAAAGTGAATATAATCATCTATGGTCCCACCAACTAACTCAGTATACTCCTTATAAGAGATGTATGTTGTGTGTATCATATATGTTCTATCATATAAATAGTGACGTGCTAGGATGAATCCAAATGAATCTGTTCCGGCGCATACTATTCTACAATCTGATCCTGCTAAAGGTGGTAGCAGATTAATAATATCTATGAAGTCAGAGCAGAATGTTATCTCGTCTACATAGAAATATTTATATCCCTGTGTTTTTAATTCACGGATTTTATTAAGAACATCACTCAATAAAGTTTTCGATGCATTGCAAATAATATACACACTTCTGTCTGCATGCTGCATTGCCAGTTGCTGCATAAGAACAGTCTTACCCGTTCTTCGTAATCCATATAATATACCTATACGTTCTCTACCAGTGTCTTTTAGATACTGCATAGCATCCTCAAAGCAGTATCTCCTATTAAATGATTGCGCATCTTTACAATATGCAACCAAATCTTCATCTATATAACAGTCGAATGACTTATCTGTGAAAAATGATGTACTATGCAAATGCAACACCCCCTGATAACAGTATTATACCACAGTTTCTGACAAATGTAAATGGCTATTAACTGCTAAAGTAGTATTACCAGTGTTCGTTAATCTTCTCTAGAGCTTTGGGAAATGATCATGCAATAACCTCGCCTGAATAGTATATGCCCGTATGTGTGAAATTGTCTTTATCTTCTGCAGCGGCTGTATGTATTAATATAATGTTCTCTTCTGTATACTGCTTATCATTGTGATACACAAATTCAAATCTAAACAGAGGGTAAATTTATCAACTGAATAATGATGTTGGTTCTGATTTTATTGAATGATCATTCAATTGGAAATCAATGTTATAAAGATCTAAGAATAATATCATTGTAAATTCTATTAAAACATCAGATCTGTAACATTGACATTTCAGAAACTCATACAATTTGTCTGATAGATGTGAGCAGGAATCAGACACATAATACTCAAGTTTTTGCTTATTAACTGTAAATATGTAATCGATAAGTACTTTATCATATTTATTCAGATTTGCAAACCCTGTCTCTCTGCCAACTACTGTTTTATAGTGTTCTCCCTGTGCTGGATCATATGCGCGATACAAGTAATCATCATCTGGAATACTCTTTAGATGTCTATATGCTTCTACCATAGGATAGCTTAGTAGCAATAGTCCATTTTTTGTAGAGTCTGAGAATACCTTTTGCATCTGCATTAATCTACTTGCAGAAAATGATGTCCCTGATATCTCATAGTCAAATATTAAAAACACATCAGTAAAACTATCAACATCAATTTTAGTATCCCGCATTACGCCACTCAAGGATACCATGTGAACAAGTGTACTAATAATTGATGAATCTTCAGTAAGCCAATCCTCACCAAGAGTATTCTTCATATGATTATCTAAGTCAAACAGATTAGATCCAACAACATAAAAATCTGCTAATACATCGGGATAGTACTTTTTTATAATGGTTAAAATCTTTCGCTCTGCCTTATCACCTTCGAGAAGAAAAAGCACTTTTCGTTTAGACATTGAACTCACCTGCCCTAAACAAATGCTCAAAGTTTAATCCTGGAGTAAGCTTGCGATTAGTAAGCTCTGTTAAATGATGACACCCAGACTTATTCAAAATATAAACCATACTATAGTTAATAAGATTCAAAAAAGAAGTATTATGTGTTGTTAGAATATACTGATCCCCTAGCTGTGGTATCACTTCTAACAGCATACGTTTTGCAAGACTGTAATGATAAAATGCATCGAATTCATCAATGCATAATAAGCTACAAGTTTTATAACGATTAATTTCAAGGGCTAAATTAACAATTGCACGTTCACCCGTAGAAGCCACCTTATTAAATGGTAGATACCCTTTTTTAGTGTCCAGCATAAGAGTCAGTTCTGTGTTGTTATCTATCTTTAGATCTAAATGTATCCCTGTTTTGTCAAGCAGACCGTTCAGTACCGAAACTTCATAAGGCTGTGTAATAATAGCATTTTTTGTACAAAGATTAACACCATCAATAATTATCCATGAAAAAACCTCTGACATCATTTGGCCAATAGCACTATTATAATTACCTGAATTGAACATCAATCTTAAAATTGGCATTATGATGTCATATGCTATATAGTCTCTTACCTGTGGCCTGCTCAATTTAGAATCTTCAAAATGTTCTGAAAGATAGTCATTTGAAGAGTGAGAGTATACATACAAGATTGTATTATTTATTTGCAGCTCTTCAAAACAAAGAGCGCCTCTATAATCAAACTTTATTGTATAGCACAACTGATCAGTGCTGCTAAAATGATAGGCGAGACTACAGTTAGATAGTTCTAGCGATGATGCACCCTCATAGGATAATTCAGAAAATAACATTTTCTTCAACAAAGACATTGTGCGGCATAAGTTTGTCTTTCCAATACCATTCTCACCATATACTACAGCATTCTTACTATCAAGTACAAAAGATGTAGTTCCTAAATTCATATAATTTTCAATATCTATTCTAGTAAGCATTATAATCCCTCCTGTCAATAGTATTATACCACAGTTTTTGACAAATGTAAAGAGCTATTAACTGCTAAAGTGAGATTGCCAGTATTCATTAATCTTTGGATATACTTATTCTTCTTGACTTTAGCTATGCTACCAAATCACCTACATCTGTCTTATCTTGTATACACCTATTGCAACTGATCCTCCATACAAATTATCCTGTACAATAAACATTAGACTACCTCCAGTTGTACTTCTGTAATGTCCTGTACCAATGCTTCGCTTATATGCAATGTTACACGAAGTTCATTTAGATCTATTTCTTCAAGCAAAGGTACTGGCTCTCCTTCGTATTCTGCTAAAGCTCTGATTGTGCCTGATTGGAATGATTCAATTTTTGTATAACGCTTTAAATTCTTTGGCGAAGAAAATGTTAGTATAATT
>JABLTS010069950.1_pt1 | contig 52992 bp, 43 predicted proteins | sample 7160081 | NCBI WGS metagenome assembly JABLTS01 (sample SAMN14651231, study PRJNA627086) | human gut metagenome | isolation source: feces | host: Homo sapiens | reverse complement strand
CGGGTATACTGCAAGATTGCTGCGATAGAAATCCATGACGAGGAATTGGGGCGTACCGAATTTACAGAGTCTGAGTTTGAAAAGATACTTATCTATCTTGAAGGTGGCACTCGCTTTGAAAAGGCAAAGAAACTGCGAGACCTCTTTCCGCTTGAACTGGAAAGCGGTGAACGCCTATGGGTGGAGTTCTTGAACCGCACTCACTGGTGTCAGAACGAGTTTCAAGTTTCCAATCAGATTACGGTTGAGGGCAGAAAGAAGTGTCGTTACGATGTGACGATACTTATCAACGGATTGCCATTGGTTCAGATAGAACTGAAGCGTAGAGGCGTAGAGTTGAAACAGGCATATAATCAGATACAACGCTACCACAAGACTTCTTTCCATGGACTGTTTGATTACATCCAGTTGTTTGTCATATCCAATGGCGTGAACACTCGCTATTTCGCCAACAACCCGAATAGTGGCTACAAGTTCACATTCAACTGGACGGATGCCGCCAATGTGCCTTTCAACGACTTGGAGAAATTTGCCACAGTGTTCTTCGACAAGTGCACGTTGGGCAAGATTATAGGCAAGTACATAGTATTGCATGAGGGCGACAAATGCCTGATGGTGCTTCGCCCTTATCAGTTCTATGCAGTGGAGAAGATTCTCGACCGTGTGGAAAACTCTAACGATAATGGTTATATCTGGCACACAACTGGTGCAGGAAAGACCTTGACATCATTCAAGGCAGCCCAACTCGTATCCGAGTTGGACGATGTGGATAAGGTGATGTTCGTGGTAGACCGCCACGACCTTGACACGCAGACGCAAGCCGAATACGAGGCCTTTGAGCCTGGCGCCGTTGACAGTACCGACAACACAGACGAATTGGTGAAGCGTCTGCACAGTAATTCAAAGATTATCATTACCACCATCCAGAAACTTAATGCAGCTGTCAGCAAGCGGTGGTATAGCAGTCGTATAGAAGAAATACGTCATTCTCGCATCGTGATGATCTTCGATGAGTGTCATCGAAGCCATTTCGGAGATTGCCACAAGAACATCGTAAAGTTCTTCGACAACACGCAGATATTCGGTTTTACTGGCACACCTATCTTTGTTGAGAATGCGGTGGACGGACATACCACAAAAGAAATCTTCGGCAACTGTCTTCACAAATACTTGATAAAGGATGCCATTGCCGATGAAAATGTGCTGGGATTCCTTGTGGAGTATTATCATGGCAATGAGGATGTGGAATATGCCGATCAAGACCGCATGACGGAGATAGCAAAATTTATCCTTAATAATTTCAATAAGTCAACATTCGACGGAGAGTTTGACGCATTGTTTGCCGTGCAGTCAGTGCCGATGCTAATCCGTTACTACAAGATATTCAAGAGCCTCAATCCGAAGATTAGGATTGGAGCGGTCTTCACATACGCTGCCAACAGCAACCAAGACGATGAGCAGACCGGTATGAACACCGGCGGTTTTGCAAGCGAAAGTACAGGCGAGGCTGATGAACTGCAAGCCATCATGGATGACTATAACAATATGTATGGAACAAGTTTCACAACCGAGAACTTCCGTGTGTATTATGATGACATCAACCTTCGCATGAAGAAAAAAAAGGCAGACATGAAGCCTCTTGACCTTTGCTTGGTTGTCGGTATGTTCCTTACTGGCTTCGACAGCAAGAAACTCAACACGCTCTATGTTGACAAAAATATGGAGTATCATGGATTATTGCAAGCGTTCAGCCGTACCAACCGTGTGTTGAACGAGAAGAAGCGTTTTGGCAAGGTGGTATGTTTTCGCGACCTGAAGAGCAAAGTGGACGAAGCCATCAAGCTGTTCAGCAATGGCACCCCACTGGAAGACATCGTGCGCAAGCCCTTCAATGAGGTGAAGCGTGACTATCAGGAACTTACTAAGGACTTCTTGGAGCATTATCCCGAGCCTCACTTCGTGGACTACCTTCAGAGCGAGAACGATAAGAAGCAGTTTATACTTGCTTTCCGTGACATCATCAAGAAGCACGCTGAGATACAGATTTATAATGAGTTTGAGAAGGAAGCCAATGACCTTGGCATGACCGAACAGCAGTTTATGGACTTCCGCAGCAAGTATCTTGATATATACGACACCTTTGCAGCGAAACCGACAGAACAGCCAAGCGGTTATAAAGTTCAAGATGACGAATCTGGTATGGTTGCCGAACCAGACCCGAGTGAGAATGACACTACAGGGCTGGGAGACATCGATTTCTGCTTGGAACTTCTGCATAGCGATATTATCAATGTTGCCTATATCTTGGAGTTGATTGCAGACCTCAATCCGTACAGTGAGGATTATACCGAGAAGCGCCAACACATCATCGACACCATGATAAAGGATGTTGAACTTCGCAGTAAGGCAAAACTCATTGACGGATTTATCCAGAAGAATGTGGATGATGACCGTGACAATTTCATGGCTCGCAAACAAAAGGCTGATGGTACAAGCGACCTTGAAGAACGGTTGAACAACTACATCGTCAACGAACGTAACAATGCCGTAAATACACTTGCCAAGGATGAGGATTTGGATGTATCCGTGCTCAATCACTACCTCTCTGAATATGACTACTTGCAAAAGGAACAGCCTGAAATCATACAAGAGGCATTGAAGGGGAAACACTTAGGACTGATCAAAAAACGCAAGGCATTGACAAGAATAATGGAGAGATTGCGTTCGATAATTAGAACATTTTCTATGTATTAAGTGTTAGTGATTAGTGATTAAGTGTTAGTGATTAGTGATTAAGTGTTAGTGATTAGTGATGATGTGTTAGTGATTGGTGATGATGTGTTAGTGATAAGTGATGATGTGTTGCACTACAACCACTTAATCACTAATCACTAAAACTTAATACTTAAAAAAAAGGATTATGAAGCAAAGTATATTAAAAGATAAGAGCAAGCTTTTTGCACTAAGGGTTATACGCTTGTACAAGTTTTTATGTGAAGAAAAGAAAGAATACGTTCTTTCAAAACAATTACTTAGAAGTGGTACAAGTATCGGAGCAAATATTGCCGAAGCCTTTTACGGACAAAGCGAAGCAGATTTTGTTGCGAAATTGTCTATCTCGCAGAAAGAAACGAGTGAAACCATTTATTGGTTAGAATTATTACATGAGAGTGAATATTTAAAAGATAATGAATTTGATAGTGTTTATAGTGATGCAGAGGAATTAATCAAACTATTGACATCCTCTATAAAAACAATTAAAGAAAAAATTCAACAAAGCAAACTTAATCACTAATCACTAAAACTTAATACTTAACATGAGCGAAGAATTACAACAGAAACTCCGTGACCAACTTTGGGAAGTCGCTAACAAACTGCGTGGCAATATGTCGGCAAGCGACTTCATGTATTTCACCCTTGGCTTTATCTTCTACAAGTATTTGTCGGAGAAAATAGAGAAACACGCCAATGATGCATTGGTGGACGATGAAGTCACATTCAAAGAATTGTGGGCAATGGAGATAGACGAGGATGTTGAGGCATTGCAACAAGAAGTAAAGACCGAATGTCTGGAAAATATCGGCTACTTCATTGAACCAAACTTTCTGTTCTCGTCTGTCATTGAGAGCATTAAGAAAAAGGAGAACATTCTGCCGATGCTCGAACGCTCATTGAAACGTATTGAGGACAGTACCCTCGGACAGGACAGCGAAGAAGACTTTGGAGGTCTATTCTCTGACATTGACCTTGCTTCACCCAAGTTGGGCAAGACTGCCGATGACAAGAACACTTTGGTAAGCAATGTTCTTCTTGCACTTGATGACATTGACTTTGGTGTAGAAGCATCGCAAGAGATAGATATTCTCGGTGATGCCTACGAGTATATGATTAGCCAATTTGCCGCGGGTGCTGGCAAGAAAGCTGGCGAGTTCTACACACCTCAGGAAGTGAGCCGTATCTTGGCAGAGATCGTAACCATCGGTCACGCTCGTCTGCGCAATGTCTATGACCCTACCTGTGGTAGTGGTTCGCTGTTGCTCCGTGCAGCAAGCATCGGTCATGCAAACGAGATTTTCGGACAGGAGAAGAACCCTACGACCTACAACTTGGCTCGTATGAATATGCTTCTTCATGGCATAAAGTTTAGCAACTTCCGCATAGAGAATGGCGATACCTTGGAGGCTGATGCTTTTGGCGATACACAGTTTGACGCTGTGGTAGCAAATCCTCCATTCTCTGCTGAATGGAGTGCTGCCGATAAGTTCAACAACGATGATCGCTTCAGTAAGGCAGGACGCTTGGCACCACGCAAGACTGCCGACTACGCCTTTATTCTCCACATGATTTACCACCTCAATGAGGGTGGTACCATGGCTTGTGTCGCTCCTCATGGTGTGTTGTTTCGTGGCAATGCCGAGGGCGTAATCCGCCGTTTCCTCATTGAGAAGAAGAACTATGTGGATGCCATCATCGGTCTTCCTGCCAACATCTTCTATGGCACAAGCATCCCGACCTGTATCTTGGTGTTCAAGAAGTGCCGTAAGGAGGATGACAATATTTTGTTTATTGATGCCAGCAAGGAGTTTGAAAAGGTCAAGACCCAGAACAAGCTCCGTCCGCAGCATATTAAGAAGATTGTTGATACCTATCGTGAGCGCAAGGAGATAGAAAAGTACAGCCATCTCGCCACACTGCAAGAAGTGGCTGAGAACGACTACAATCTCAACATTCCTCGTTATGTTGATACTTTCGAGGAAGAAGAACCTATCGACATCCATGCCGTGATGAAGGAAATCAAGGAGCTGGAAGCCAAACGAGCCGACCTTGACAAGGAGATTGAAGGCTATCTGAAAGAGTTGGGAATTATTTAGGTGTTAAGTGTTAGTGATTAAGTTATGAAGGATAGTATTTTGAAAAACAAAAGTAAGGCTTTTGCTTTAAGGGTTATACGCTTATATAAATATCTGTGTGATGAGAAGAAAGAATACATTCTCTCCAAGCAACTGATGCGTAGCGGTACAAGTATCGGAGCTAACATTGCAGAGGCTTTCTATGGCCAAAGTGAAGCCGACTTTATTTCAAAACTGTCAATTGCGCAAAAAGAGACAGGAGAAACTATGTATTGGTTAGAACTCTTGCATGAAAGTGATTTTTTAAAACACAACGAATATGACAGCATATATAATGATGCCGAAGAGTTGATAAAATTATTAACTTCTTCTATTAAAACCGTGAAAGAAAAAATCACGGCAAGCAAACCTAATCACTAATCACTAAAGCTTAAAACTTAATATGACATTGGCAAGCAATAGCGAGTTCAAAAGTTGGGTCTCGCAGTTGAAAAAAGATATACGCAGCGCACAAATAAAGGCGGCAATCAAAGTGAACACAGAATTGCTTCGCCTTTATTGGCGTATGGGTGCAGGTATTTGCGAAAAGCAGAAATCTGCATCTTGGGGCGATGGCTGGCTCAAAGAATTGAGCCGTGAGCTTAAGGCGGAGTTTCCAGATATGAAAGGGCTTTCATACAGGAATCTACAATACATTAGACAATGGTATCTCTTTTATAATCAAGGAAATATAATTGTGCAACAAGTTGTTGCACAATTACAAGAAGTACATGGGCAACAACTTGTTGCACAAATTAGCGAGGAGGCTTTCTTCTCCGTTCCTTGGGGGCACCACTTGTATATCATATCGCAATGCAAGGACGTCAATCGTGCCGTGTTCTACTTGAAAAAGACAGTAGAAAATGGTTGGAGCCGTGCTGTTCTGCTTAATTTTCTTGACACGAATCTATATGAACGACAGGGAAAGGCTGTAAACAATTTCAATAGATTGTTGGCTGACCCTCAAAGTGAATTAGCAGCACAAACGTTGAAAGACCCTTATAATTTTGATTTCCTCACACTTGACGGTGAGTATAGAGAGCGAGAGCTGGAACAGGGACTTACTCAAAATGTCACACGCTTCTTGCTAGAATTGGGTACGGGCTTTGCTTTTGTCGGGAGTCAAGTTCCACTACAAGTAGGAGAAGATACGTTATATCCCGACTTGCTTTTCTATCATTTGGAACTGCGCTGCTATGTCGTCGTAGAACTGAAGATAACGAAATTCAAAGCAGAACATCTGGGACAGTTGGGCGTATATGTAAGTGCAGTCAATCATATTAAAAAGAAGCCTACAGACAACCCTACGATAGGTTTGCTTATCTGCAAGACTAAGAACAATGTGATGGCGCAATATGCTCTTGAATCGACCAATCAGCCAATAGGCATCTCCGAATATCAGTTGTCTAAGCTCATGCCTGAAAATATACAAAGCCAGTTGCCTACAATTGAAGACATTGAAGCAACACTTTCTGATATAAAGGAGACTAAGGATTTCAAAAAAGGGTAATGAAATGCTCAAATCTCTATAAAATACGCAAATGGTATTTGTTCTATTCTTCCCAAATTGATTTTTTGTACCAAGCTGGTACAAAATTACAAAAGGTGGATAATGTAACAACCCAAATGCCAATGAACGAACATTGCTTGAAATAAAACAGGAAGCCTCTGATAAAGAGTAAGAACGTTTGAAATCTGCCACAAGTTGTGGAAGAAATTGTCCACCAAGTTGGTGGACGAATTAAACAATGTAACTGGTATGTAACTGAGCTATGATTGGTGAACTTAAATTAAGGATTAAAAATGACAACGACAATAAATAACAAACATAATAAACTCAATTTTTCGAGTGAGCGAGAGCAGAGTCAAGCTTGCTTGAACTCTGCCGAGCATGAGAAAAATCAAGGACGAAAAGTCCTTAATGTCCCAAATCTCAGATTTAAGGAGTTTCAGGGGGAGTGGCATAGTTTCTTGATAAATGAAATTTGCTCAGAATTTAAGAGCGGTAAAAACATCAAAGCGGATTCTATATCAGAAAATGGAGAATATCCTGTATTTGGTGGAAATGGACTAAGAGGATATACAGCTTCATATAATCATGAAGGTTTATACGTTCTCATCGGCCGACAAGGTGCTCTCTGTGGAAATGTACGTTCTGTCAATGGTAAAACTTACATAACCGAACATGCTATAGCTGCTGCAGGGAACGAAAAAAGCGACACAAGTTTTTTGCATTACCTATTTATTAAAATGAATTTAGGCCAATACTCAGACCAATCTGCACAACCCGGTTTAGCAGTAAAAAAGTTATTAAAGTTAAAAGTTTCACTGCCTCCTATTTCAGAACAGAAAAAAATAGCAAAACTATTGTCACTTCTTGACGAGCGTATAGCAACCCAAAACAAAGTCATTGACAAGTTGCAGTCCCTAATCAAGGGAATAAGTAATAAACTTCTCAATTCAAAAGAGGGTATGCCTGTCCGTCTTGGAGCAGTCCTTAAAGAACGCTCCGAAAAGACGAAAGTGAATAACCAATATACAGTTTTAAGCTCTACAGTAAATGGTTTATTTCACAGCGAGATTATTTCTCAAAAGATATTGCAAGCGAAAACAACGTAGGCTACAAGATTATTCGGCTTCATGACGTGGTACTTAGTCCTCAAAATCTATGGATGGGCAATATCAATTACAACGATAAATTTGATATAGGGATAGTATCTCCATCATACAAGGTTTTCTTAATTTCAGATGATTACGATAAAAGATATGTTGCTGCAATGTTAAAGACACACCGTGCTTTATACGATTATCAACTAATATCAGAACAAGGCGCAAGTGTAGTAAGGAGAAACTTAAACTTAGAATTATTTGGACAACTTGTATTTAGAATTCCTCCACTTGATAAGCAACGAGAAATCGGAAAAACAATATCATTATTGAAGTCCCGATTAGAGACTGAAAGTATGCTTAGAGCAACTTATCAATCACAAAAGCAGTATCTGCTTCACCAAATGTTCATATAAACATCTGGCGGAGCAAGTATTCCTTCTGCTTTTCATGTCGTTCCAACAATCTTTTGCTTACTAAAAGTTTTTCTTCATAAGCTTTTAGTAATTCAACTATAGCTTTTTGTGTATCAAAATCAGGAAGATAGACATAACAAGAAGAAAGGTTGTTGGCTGTTATTGAAAACACTTTTGTCCCCTGTGCCAATCGCTTGATTTGATTATGGAAATAACGAGAATTAAATGCAAAACCTTTGAAGCCTATAACTGTCCTGTTCTTTATATCACGACCATGAATAGTATGTAATCCACAGATTGTATCACCTTCAATAGTATTGACAAATTCTACGGATTTTGCTATTTCGCCAGTATCTTCTGAAGCATCTGCAAAAGCAACATCTCCAACTTGGCATAATGTATACTGCTTAGGTATTGCTTCATTTTTAATCATCGGTAAAGAGGCTGAGTTAATGCCACGTGTCTGAAAACCGTGTATCAAACCATAATGTAGATTTCTAATTTCACCTTCTTCATAACTCAATTGCTCCCATGATAGCGAATTGGTAGGAAAGAATTGCATAAATGAACGTAAATAAGTTTTTTTCCACAAAGGATTATCCAATAAATTGTCCTGCAGTCCCTTGATTAGGGACTGCAACTTGTCAATGACTTTGTTTTGGGTAGCAATGCGCTCGTCAAGAAGGGACAACAATCTTGTTAACTTATTCTGTTCTTGAATATTTCCCAGAGATACTTTCACCTTTTTAAGCATACCGCCTGTAATCAAAGGTTGACCAGAACCAAAAATTAATCGGTTTAAATTAAAATGCTGAAGATAGTAGTATATGTATTGAGCGCCAACCATTTGGGGCTTTATTATCAAAGTATTGTCTGTTATACCACATGGCTCATTTATTATTTGAAGGAAACCTGCATTTGCTCCGACGCGAGCGACAAGCACTAAATTCCCTTCATAACATGCTTCGTCAGTTTTGCCAATTATGCCAGTTGAGCCATATAGATTGTATTCCCCGTTTGAAGAATGACTTTTACATTTTCCAGAAGATATGTTTTCTGTTATATCCTCAATCCTATATTCTTCCCACTCCCCCTCAAACTCCGGGAATCTGAGATTTGGGACATCAGAGGTCTATTTTCTCTAATTATTATGTACACCTTCAAAATTAAGGATTACAATGACAACAAAAACAATTAGAGAAATTGCGTTGGCTTGGAAAAGTGACAAGCAACGCTACGTAAAGCAGTCTACATACGCTGCTTATGCGTTAGTTTTGGAGAACCACATTCTGCCATCATTTGGCGATTGTGAGGCTCTGAGTGAGAAACTTGTGCAGGAGTTCGTTTTGCAGAAACTGAATGACGGACTCAGCATCAAAACGGTGAAGGACATCTTGATTGTCCTGAAAATGGTGATGAAGTTCGGAGTAAAGAACGAATGGATGAACTATTGCGAGTGGGATATCAAATACCCTACGACTGAGACCAACAAGGAAATAGAGGTGCTGACGGTGGCACACCACAAAAAGATCCTCGATTTCATCAAACAGAACTTCACATTCCGCAACCTTGGTATCTATATAAGTCTGACCACAGGCTTGCGTATCGGAGAGATTTGCGGTCTGAAATGGTCTGACATCAATACCGATAATGGTACTATCATCGTGAACCGCACCATTGAACGCATCTACATTGTGGAGGGCGAACGCAAGCACACGGAGTTGGTCATCAACACACCCAAGACCAAGAACTCATGCCGTGAGATACCGATGAACAAGGAACTGCTGGCGATGGTGAAGCCTCTGAAAAAGGTGGTAAATACAGACTTCTATGTGCTGACCAATGAGGAGAAACCAACCGAACCTCGCACCTATCGCAACTATTATCACCGGTTGATGGCGCATCTTGACATTCCTCGACTGAAATATCACGGACTGCGCCACAGCTTTGCCACACGCTGCATTGAAAGCAACTGCGACTACAAGACAGTAAGCGTACTGCTCGGTCATGCCAACATCACAACAACCCTTAATCTCTATGTTCACCCAAACATGGAGCAGAAGAAAAAGTGCATCACCAAAATGTTCAAGTCTCTTGGAAAATAGGGAAGAAAAGTAGTATAGGCTATAAAAGGCAAAAGGATGAGGTGACTCCACATCACCCCATCCTTCGCTTACTTGTCTATGTATGATGCAACAAAATAAACAATTGAAATGACCGTATAAAGGAAACACGTCAAGACCTCATCCGTATTTTTTCTTCCCCAACCGAACCAAGTTAATGATAAAATCCGTAAATTTGCATTATCCCAAATCCCAAGACAAGGAAAGCGGATTTTAGCTTCATCGAGATTGGAGCACAACCTGAAATTTCAATAATAAGCAATAACCATTAAATCAAACAACAATGACAATTCAGACATTTCAAAAGGGCAAATTCTACACGCTGCCCATCAAAGCCTTAAGGGAAGAAGGCAACAACACTTTCTTCATCGTAAACGCCAACAACAGGGAGTATGCAATCCGAATGTTCGATTTCCAGAAATCCGACAAAAAAGTATCTCAAATGGAGGAATTGCCATGTATGGTTAAAGACATACACGGCGACAACATCGTATTCGTGCAGAACTTCGCCCGGATGTTCGAAGACATTTATATATCTGGAAAGGTTTACCCATTCATTGTAAACAAGGAAGCCTATAATCCGAATAACGAGTTCAGGTATTATGACATAAGGGATTTCAATGGAGTGCCCTTCAGAATAAAATGTGAAAAGAACACATTCTTAGTGCCAAACCAGAAAATCAGATGTATGGTGTCAAGGCCAAGTCTGAACAAGATGATTCTGATACTTGAAAACACGAAAAAGGACGTTATTGTAAACTGCATAAGCCCCAAGGAACTGCTGAAGAAAAGCGGCATCGAAGAAAAGTGTCAAAGGTTTCTTCTATACAGTTTTGCGACCAATCCCGGATTTGAAGAGGCAAAGGAATATTATGAACAAGGCAATCCGGAATGGGTGATAAAGGCGATAACAGCCATCGTGGAAGTGGAACAATGGCCGAACCTTTCAAATAAAAACAAAGAAATTCTCCTGTCATGCTACCACAGAATTTGCCTGTATCTGCTTGAAGATTCCGATTATCTGCATCAGTTCAACGAGTCGGACAGGGAAAATTTCCAGACATGGATTGCCGACAGGGTGACGATGTCTGAAACTTATCTTGAATGTCTTTCGTTTATCGGCGAAAAAAAATGCAGCGAAGAGACAGACCTGATACTCAGGAAAATCCGCAATTCAGGATATATTTACCACCCACACAAAAGGATGCGGCTGCTGATTGCCATGTTCTCACTCCAGCCGGAACTTCTGGAAGAGAAAATCGACGCCATCCTTGACCTGCTCGCAGAAAAGGCAAAAGAATGGAAAACGGCATCATTCAACGATGCCTTCTCCAGCTTCCTTCAGTTCTATGTCATGTCTAATATGGAGAAGACAAACCGCGAAGCGGTAATCGACAACGAGCAGAACAACTTGCTGCTGAGCCGCATGGTACGTTCTATATGCTATCTGCTCCTGATGACCAACGGCAAGGACATAAACGTGGCATTATACCGTTCGCTGCTGTTCCACTATCTGTCATTCACAAGGAGCAGAAATGTGCTTGGCGACAACGACCACACCCACAACCTCGCCGAACAGCTTGCAGACAGGGCATTCACCACCCTTGTGGTGTCTGAAGACAAGATGAAAGACTTCTCATGGGGCAGGGATTTCAGACAGACGGAACTTCTGGCATACCAGATGGCGGCAACCAAGGCAAGCAGCACTACCTTCCTCACACGCTCATACGAGGCTCACAACGTGCGCTTCACCGTAAGTGCCGACAGCATAACAATAGCAAGGTCTTCTTCTGCCTCAAAAGAGAAGAACATACTCCCGCAGGATTTCCCTGGATGGTTCAACCTGCAGATATTCCTTGACCAACCCGGCAAATACTCTATCGGAAAGAAGGCAAAAGTAAGAATGTGGAAAGACTATTGGAAGAAAGTTGAAAACGCCCTTTTTGAGGAGAAGAAGACGCCATCCATACACCCCCAACGCAAGATTGCCCCAGAGGTGGGCACAACTGTCACCATCAGAGTGCTCTGGAAGGACGAGCACCATCAAAACAGGTTTTACTGCAGAATTGAGGATGACCAATATGAGGGCGAGGGCTGGATTGACACATACCAGAAAGGAGGCTCCATCGGTCTGTTCCATTACGACCCACAACTGGACATCGATTCTTTCTACATCGACGGCAAGCCTATCCTGTTCAAGGCAAGGGTGAATTCCGTTGGCAGCCCTAACGACGAGGTGCGCACCTATATGTTTGACGCCGTGTCATTCATTGACGAGCTAATCAAAGATCAGGTTAGTTTCGGCGAAGAGTCTGACTGCACCATATTCTACTACGATCCAAAGAATGATATCTTCTGTGGAGTTACAGAATACGGCTATGGCATCTTCATACATCCCTCTGATGAGTTCGCCCGGTTAAACATCGGCGACACGGTAAGTGTTCGTGTGACTGACGCTTCCCGTCCAAACGCAATACAGGGAGAAATAACCGGTATTGGAGAAAAGGCGGTTGTCATCAAAGAGGCAGCAGAAAGCGTGCTTCATGAGTACAAGGATGAGCTATACGAAGAAACAGAGGAAGAACTGGAAGAAGAAGCGATGGCGGCATCTGAAGACATCTTCGAGTTGGACTACATGAAAGAAATCATCAACATCTTCGACCATAAGGCGGTGTTGGAAACCGACAATATCCGTGCCTATGCGTTCCTGTCGATAGCCCACATCCTGTCAAAGATGATCGACGACAAGGCGATGATGCAATATCTAGAACAAAGGCAGCACTTCCTCAGCATACTGGAAGACTATGGCGAGAACGGCAAGATTAACGACGAGGAACTTGAAGCACTGGGCAATGACTACGGCGACATCGTTGAAAAATTCCCTATCCTCAAGCAGCGCCTCTCGGAAATGAGAATCGTGAACTGCTTCGGACAGCAAGACAAGAACCCGTATCTGTGGAGCATGGTGAACGACAACGAACCTGACAACATTCTCAGCAAACTCTCGCGTCTGATGCTGTCATACAACATGGCGGAAGGCTTTGGACTGCAGGAGCACCAGAAAGCTATCATAAACAAGATAAGGGGCGTTCTGAACGTGAACGTAGAACTTCCGCAGATTTACTCGTTCGGAGAAGAGAACCAGACCACAGAGTTCAAGACATCAATCGTGTTCCCTCCAAACAACAATATGCGTGCGGATATCAAACAACAGACGTTCAACATCATGAAGGTGATCTGCGGCATGGTAAACGCATACGGTGGAACCCTCTATCTCGGTGTCTACGACACAGGCACCGCCAAGGGTCTTGCCGACGATCTGGAATTCTTTGAAGAGAGCAAAGACAAGTTTGACCTCTATGTCAGAAACCAGATTCGCACTTCTCTCGGCGATTCGGTAAATGCCTCTGTCGTCATTGAGCATCCTGAGGCAGGCAAGCACTGGATATATGCCATCAAGGTGGCTGCAAGCAAGACTCCGATTCCTTTGAGGCTCGACAACAATTTCTATCTGCGGGAAGGGTCTTCAACACATCTCATCGACCAGTCGCAACTGATAGACATCATGAAGGAACGAAACTTCGCCCAATACGACACAAGAGTGTCGGAACCGGAAGAAGAAGGCGATGTTCAGGAAACTGCCGAGCAGGAGGAAAAGAAGGAGCAGACGGTCAAAATCAAGACAAAGGAATTGCCTGACGACATAATCGGCACAAGTGAACTGAGAAGCAACATCACAGAAAACTGGGTTGACGGCTATGGCATTGACACTTCCTGCTATCTGCGCATACAATCAATCGGAAACTGGTGCATGCTGGACGAAGTGGAATGGGAGGACGGCATCCTGACGCTCGCCATTCATGACGAGGAACTTGAGGGCAGTCTGATTGTCGTATATGAAGACGGCAAGGTGAACAGGATTCCTATGGACCAGCTGACAGACAAGAGCAGAGGCAGTTCATACAAGATGTATGCACAGAGCAAACCAATCTTCATCTGTCCTGCCCGTAAGGATGACGCTCTGCTTACAGCATACGAGGATGACAAGGGGAAACAGTTCCTCCGTCTTGACGATGTTTCAAACATAGAAGAGGGAAAGATGCTTTCTGCCGGCAACACGCTTACTGACGTTGGGTTCTCCAAAATATTCTTCTGTGAGATCATTAGCAAAGAGTATCACGAAGAACTGCATCGCCTGCACAACCTGAAACGCAGCTCTCTTGGTTTCCAGGCTCTGACCAGCTACGGACAGAAGGAGCAGGAAGTAATGAGAAAGATAGGCATAGAATTATAAGCCTCATCTCAACTGACAATGAATAACGCAACTCTGGCAATAACGTTTGAGTTGCGTTTTTCATCTTGACATGCATCAAACCGATGTTTCACATGGCCCAGACAGACTCTAAGACAAAGAAAATCCATAATGCTTACAAAAAGTAAGTTAAAACGGCAAGAAACAGCAAAAACCTGCTATGTAACATATAAATTTATTTTGTTACAAGCCAAAAACGCTATAAATTTGCAACAGTTATCCTGAATACAATCTTTTTACCTTAGAAGCTAATACCTATTGAATCAAAAAACAGCTCTCTGTGAAGAAAGCTGTTTTTATTTTTTTATCCCAAATCTGTAAATAATCAACCTTGCATTATCCTCAGTACCTGAATCCGGCAAGCCTTAATTACCGATTTCGGAATATATGAAAAATCTACGGAAAAGAAACTCCAGTTAAGCCTCAGCCATACCAGGAATCTCCTCTGCGCAAGAAACGCCGGTGTAGGTCAGAATAGGAAGTTCGCCGGTTAATGCTCCGAAAGCATTCTCTGCCAACGACTCCATCTCGTTCTCTCCCGGCAAAACGACTACCTTACAAAGATATTCTATCTGCTCCTTGATGTCGGCAACGCAATAATCGCTGTATGCTATACCACCTGTAAGGATAATGGCGTCGCATTGTCCCTTCAAGGCAACGAACATCGCTCCGATCTCCTTTGCCACGGTATAATCCATAGCTGCAACGAGAGTCTTGTATGGCTCCTTGCCTTCAATAGCCTTCTCTTCGATGGTAATCATATCTGATGTACCAAGATATGCTGCAAGACCAGCCTTGCCATGGAGCATCTTCTTAACTTCATTGAGGGTATATTTGCCGCTGAAGCACAAAGTAGCCAAAGCCTCTGAAGGAACTGTTCCGGCACGCTCCGGAGAGATAGGACCTTCACCGTTGAGGGCGTTGTTGACATCAATCACGAGTCCCTTGCGATGGGCACCTACTGAGATACCACCTCCCAAGTGGACAACGATAAGATTGAGCTCTTCGTATTTCTTGCCGATAGACTTGGCGTAACGGCGGGCTACAGCCTTCTGGTTGAGAGCATGGAAGATTGACTCACGCTTGATGCCTGGAACACCGGAAACGCGGGATTTCAACTGGAACTCGTCTACTACAACAGGGTCTGCAATGAAAGCAGGACAACCACACTCCTTGGCAATCTCGTCGGCAATGATAGCTCCGAGGTTGCACACATGGTCGTGCTTGGTATGAAGCAGGTCGTGCTTCATCTTCTCGTTGACAGCATAAACTCCACCCTTGAGTGGGCAAAGCAGACCGCCACGACCCATAACAGCATCGAAATCCATAGCGATACCCTCGTCTTTCAGACGCTTCACGATGAACTCCTTACGATACTCATACTGATCTATCGTCTGATGGAAATGAGCGATTTCATTGAGGTCGTGATGGGCACCACCGGCCCAAACCTGTTTTCCATCTTCATAAATAGCCAACTTAGTAGAAGTGGAACCTGGGTTGATAGCAAGTATTTTCATTAAGATTAATATTGTATAGTTTTGTAATATTGATTACTTGTTAACCTTGTCTGCCAAACAAGCAAGGGCAAGGCTGTTGAACTTAGACTCTCCGCTGTCGGCTCTTGAAGCCACTACGATAGGAGCGGTTGTTCCGCAAAGCATTCCGGCTGTCTCTGCCTTGGCAAACAAGGTGAGAGTCTTGTAGAATACATTTCCGGACTCGATGTTCGGGAAAATCAGAGCATCGGCGTTTCCTACTACAGGAGAGCTGATGCCCTTGATTGCACCACTGTCTGAATCGCAGGCTGTCTTGACATCCATAGGACCATCAACACAGCAGTCGCCATACTCGCCATTGCGCGCCATCTCCTTCATTGACTCATAGCTCAATGTGTGTGGGAACTTCTCGCTCACCTTCTCTGTGCAATGGATAAGGGCAACCTTCGGTCTTTCGGCACCGAGACTGCGGCAAACTCCGAGAACATAACCAAGGATAGCCTTGAACTGCTCGTCGGTTGGACGTGGGCAAACGGCAGCATCTGAGAAAACGAGAAGCTTGTCGTATGATGGTATCTCTACAACTGTCACGTGTGTCATCACATGGCCCTTCTCCAGAAGACCATATTCCTTGTTGAGCACAGCGCGCAGGAGATTGTCAGTATTGAGGGTACCCTTCATAAGAACATCAGCTCCACCATCGTGAACGAGCTTCACGGCATAGGCTGCGGCATCGTCAGGTGTGGCTGTCTCATGAACGGTAACATGATCAGGATAGTCTGCAAGGAAGCGGTCGATGAACGGTGCTCTCGTACCTCCAAGCACGAGGGTGAAATCAACGAAACCTTCTTCCAAGGCGCGGTTAATCACGTATTCAGTATGTGAGTCATTTGGGCAAACAAGTACTACTTTTTTTCTGTTTTCCAATGACTGCAAACGATTAATTAAGGTGTTAAAATTTTTAAGTAACTGCATAAACTTATAATTTTTGTGCAAAAATACATCAAAGGACTTTTGAAACAAAGCCAAACTACACATTTTTTTGTCGTTTGTGCAGATTTCCGACTTTATGTATAATAAATGCGAATTTTGGAACATACGGCAATATTTCGCTATTTACAAATAGTCAGCACCTGATGTGTTATTTAGTACACTCATTCACAGTTCGATTGACAAATGAAAGTTAACTGTTTCCGGAATAAAGACAAGGTAGAGACGACTAGCAAAAAATATGACTGCAAGCAATTGAAATTTGATGCAATTAACGGCACAATAACCATTGGAAGTTAAGGAAAAACCGACAAAAACGATTTTATACGTACAAAATTCAAGTGTTAATATATTTTTTAGTACTTTTGCAGACTTATAAGAAAAATGAATCGAAAAATAATGAATAAAAGACAGTTCAGAGGTGCCCTGTTCGACCTTGACGGCGTGGTGTTCGACACCGAACCGCAATACACGATATTCTGGGGCAACCAATTCAAGGAATACTATCCAGGAAGCCACGAGATGGAAAAGCTCATCAAGGGACAGACCCTTGTGGAGATATACGACAAATACTTCCCTGACCCATCGGTGCAGGAGGAGATAACAAGAAGGCTCGACAGGTTTGAAGACGAGATGCAGTTTGAATATGTCAGAGGCTTTGAGGATTTCGTAAAGAACATACGCGAGAATGGCGTAAAGACTGCCGTTGTGACGAGTTCCAACGTGATGAAGATGAAGAACGTGTATGCCAAGCACCCGGAGTTCAAGGGGTATTTCGACGAGATTCTCACTTCAGAAGACTTCGACGAGAGCAAACCGTCGCCAGACTGCTATCTGAAAGCCGCAGAGCGTTTTGGACTGACTTCTGACGAATGCGTGGTTCTGGAGGACAGCTTCAACGGACTGAAATCAGGAAGGGCTGCAAAAATGTTCGTAGTGGGATTTGCAACGACAAACTCCCATGAGGCAATAGAACCATACTCAGACACCGTTGTTGACGACTACGTTGGCTTGAGTTACGAGGAAATAATGAGATCATTGGGACAAGATGCCTGATGAACATAATAATGAGTATAAACCAATTAAAGAAATAAAAAAACAAGAAAAGAAAATGTCAGGTTATTTAGTAAGCGACAACCGAAAGGTTACGACCCATCGTTTCATCGAAATGAAGGAGCGTGGAGAGAAAATCTCAATGTTGACGTCATACGACTTTACCACAGCTGGTATCGTTGACGGTGCCGGTATCGACGGTATTCTGATAGGCGACTCTGCCTCTAACGTGATGGTGGGCAACAGCACTACCCTACCTATTACGATAGACCAGATGATCTATCACGCAAGTGCCGTGGCAAGAGCAGTAAAAAGAGCTCTCGTGGTATGCGACATGCCGTTCGGAAGCTATCAGGTGGACAGAAAAGAGGGCGTGAAAAACGCCATCAAGATAATGAAGGAAAGCGGATGCGACGCTCTGAAACTTGAGGGCGGAGTGGAAATCATTGATACAGTGAAGGGTATATTGGATGCCGGCATCCCTGTTATGGCACATCTCGGACTGACTCCGCAGAGCATCAACAAATTCGGTACTTATGCCGTGCGTGCAAAAGAGGAGGCTGAGGCTGAGAAACTCGCTTCTGACGCTTTGCTGCTCCAGGAAGCAGGATGCTTCTCTGTGGTATTCGAGAAGGTGCCGGCAAGTCTTGCCACAAAGGTGAGCAAGGAACTGACCATCCCTACAATCGGTATCGGAGCCGGAAACGGAACTGACGGACAGATTCTCGTGGTGGACGACATGCTCGGAATGACAAAGGGATTCAGTCCTAAATTCCTGCGCAGATATGCCGACCTCAACACCGTCATGACCGACGCCATAGGCAACTACATAAGAGATGTGAAGAGCAGCGATTTCCCCAACAACGAGGAATCGTATTGATATTAACTAAAACAACGCCAAATGCATACTGACTTCTGGAAACTGACTACTTCTACATTTTTCATTGCCGCGGCAATGTATATGCTGATTCCGACAATGCCGGAGATTCTGTCTTCTGTCCTGGAACTATCACAGACACAGATAGCATCATGGACGGGAATACCGGGAGTATCGGTATTCGCCTTTGGCATCTTTTGTTCGTATCTCATCCAGAGATACAGACGCAACAAAGTCTGCATATTGTCAACGGCATGTATGGCGCTGACAATTCTGGCAACGACGTATCTGATGGATGAATTCCTGCTCAAAGGAATAATACAGGAAAGTCCCATCTACCTCCTCGCGACAAGGGGGTTGATGGGGGCTTTCTTCGGTTTGTCGCTGATGATTCTCAGCAGCACGCTGACAATAGACTGCTGCGACTCTGACCACCGCACAAAAGCAAACACCATCATGGCATGGACGCATCTGGCGGCAATTCCTGCCGGAGGATCAATCGGACTGCTGATGGTAACAGAATCCAACATACAGAATGTGCTGTATACCGCCATGGCATCTTGTTTCATAGCGATATATATAATGTCGAGCATCAAGTTCCCGTTCAAGGCCCCGGAAGAAACCCTGAAGAGAATGTCATGCGACCGTTTCTTCGTGGTGTCAAGTCTGCCGATCATTATCCCGAACATCGCCATCGGCATAGTAATAGGAACCGTGATCATCTGCATAAGACAAATGAAAGAGTTTGCCGGCATATTGGCTGGTATTCTGCTGGCAATATTGGCAATATACATCATCTTCTTCCGCAAATCACAGACCACGAAATGCAAATTCACTCTCTGCGGCGGAAATCACACCACTACAATGCTGCCAACCATAGGCTATGCGCTGCTTGCGGCATCGCTGATTCTGACAATAAGGGCATTGACAGTAAATCCCTTGCTGCATCTCATCTGTATGGTGGCATCAGGAGCGGCGGCAACGATACTGATGTCTGTACATCATTCATGCTTCATCGAGACAGCAGACCATTGTCAGCGCGGCTCTGCCTTGAGCACATATTTCCTGACTCTGGAATTGGGAATAAGCATCGGATTATTCACAAGCTTGATGACCGCAGCCCCACAAAACCCTGTCTGCGAATTTACAACAGACAATATTTACTACATCCTGTTGACAAGCAGCATCATTGCAGCATTGTCATATTTCTTCATCACAAAAAAGTATATTTCTGACAAGATAGAGCGGAATATGTAAAATAGAAATCAAAAATCAAGTGATTTTCAAAAAAAGTCCACAAATATTTTGCAGATTAAAAATAAATCCCTACCTTTGCACTCGCAATTCAGGAATATGGCTCCGTAGCTCAACTGAATAGAGCATCTGACTACGGATCAGAAGGTTACAGGTTTGAATCCTGTCGGAGTCACTAAGAATTAGATTTCATCAAGAGGTGTTTACGAAAGTAAATGCCTCTTTTTGTTTTATAATCTCCACAATAATTATTAAAACCCAATCGGAGACTGCTGCCGGATTTGGTGACGGAAACCACGTCTTTCGTTTCCCTTTTTACATTTTTTATCCCAGCACGGCATTTTGCTTCCGCATAAAAGACATACCTTTGCATTATTGAACATCATATAAATTATTTGAGGTATAAATTTGACATTGAGATGAAAAGGAAAAATACAGTTACAGGATGGCTTGTGGCATTTATTGTCGGCGGATTACTACTGACAGGATGCTCAAAACAAGCGAAGAAGAAGGAGCAGAAGACAATCAAAACGGAGACTATCACCGTGGGCAGTACGGCGCTTGGAGAAACTAAAGATTATGTCGGGACTATAGAAGAAAAAATAGGGTCGACACTAAGTTTCGAGATTGCCGGCAACATCACTTCCATAAGAGTGGATGAGGGAGACAGGGTGAGCAAAGGACAAGTGCTCGCCACCATAAGCCCGACCACAGTGAGGGAGGCTCACAAAAGTACGATGACTGCTCTGAAGCAGGCGGAAGACGCATATAGGAGATTTCTGCCCCTGCATAAGGCAGGAACGATTTCCGAACTGCAATGGGTGGATATTGAAAGCAAACTGGAACAGGCGAAAGCAGCAGAGAGCATAGCCCGCCAACAACTTTCGCACACCACGCTCACGGCTCCTTTTGCCGGAGTGATAGCCTCAAAGAATGCGGATTTGGGAACGTACGTCCTGCCAGGACAACCCGTACTGAAGTTGGCTGATGTGGAACAGGTAAACGCGAAGGTTTCTGTTCCTGAAAGCGAGATATCACATCTACGCATCGGCGACAAGGTGAAACTGACGGTTGCTGCACTTGACAATGCTGTATTCTATGGAACGGTTTCGGAAAAGGGCATCGACGCCAATCCCATATCACATACTTATGACATAAAAGTGGGTATCGCCAACACTCATGGGCGTCTTCTCCCCGGCATGGTGTGCAACGCCAACGTTACGGGCGGCGCAACAAAAGAACAGGCGCATATCATCGTGCCACCACAAAGCATAGAACTGGATGTGGACAATTCTAGATTCGTTTGGACTGTAGTAGACGGGAAGGCGCATCAGCAGCGTGTGGAGACCGGCGACTTCGAAGGGGACGGGATTATAATCCTGTCTGGACTGAAACCAGGCGACCAAGTTATAGTAAACGGCCAGCAGAAGGTGTCTGAGGGAATGAGAGTGGACACCGGCAAGGGTATGGACAGATAATGACGGAAAGGAAATAACATGGACATGGACAAAAAGGCGAAGAAGAAGGACACTGCCCTTCGGGAACACATCAAAGCGCGCCTCACGAGGAAACCTAACCGGGTGATAAAACGGTCATTCATAGAGGCTGCGATGTGTAACCACAATATCGTGATATTGCTTATGGGAATGCTCGTGCTCCTGGGAATACTGGGACTCGCCACGATGCCGAAGCAGGAGATGCCGCAGTTCACGGTACGCCAAGGTGCATGCGTAGCAGTATATCCGGGCGCCACATCGGCTGAGGTGGAAGAACGGGTAGCGAAACCTCTGGAGAATTTCATCTTCGGATATAAAGAGGTGAACAAAAAGAAGACATACACACAGAGCAAAGACGGCATGCTGATTGCATTCATGGAACTGAACGACTATGTGGAAGACAAAGATGCTTTCTGGAGCAAGTTCAAACATGGACTGCAGGCATTCAAGTCTTCACTGCCTTCTGGAGTAATCGCATTGCAGGCGGTAGACGATATTGCCGAGACATCGGCTTTGCTCATAACGATTGAAAGCAAACAGAAGACTTACCGGGAACTAAACACCTATATAGACAACCTGAAAGACAGGCTCCGACGCATCGACGCCATATCCAACCTCCGGACATACGGTTTGCAGAACGAACAGATAAGCATTTATCTGGACCAGAACAAGCTGTCGAAATATGGCATCGGACCCTTCAAGATACTCAACGAACTGGCGCTTCAGGGATTCACCACTATAAGCGGAAGTCTGGACATGGGCAATCTAACTCTGCCTATCCATATCACCGACTCCTACAACAACGAGCGTGATGTGGCGGAACAGATTTTATATTCCGACCAGAAAGGCAACATCGTGAGGCTCAAAGACATTGCACGCATAACGAGGGAATACCCGAAACAGGAGAAATACATCAAGAGCAATGGCAACAAATGTGTGCTTCTGTCTATCGAGATGCGACCAGGAAATGATATCGTGAAGATGGGAAATGATGTCCACAAGGCATTGGACGAGTTTGAGGAAACCTTGCCAAAGGATGTGCATATCGCCACCATCACCGACCAAAGCAAAGTGGTGAACGAATCGGTGATGAACTTTCTGCAGGAGCTGCTCATCTCGGTCATTTCGGTCATCATTGTGGTCATCCTGCTGATGCCAAGACGCGTGGCTGAGGTTTCTGCCCTCAGCATTCCAATTACCATATTCTCGTCGGTCGGCATTTTCTATCTCTTCGGCATGGAACTGAACACTGTGACACTGGCAGCACTCATAGTGACATTGGGAATGGTAGTAGACGACTCCGTAGTGATTATTGACAACTACATGGAAAAACTGGGACACGGCATGTCTCGATGGCATGCTGCCATAGCAGCCCCGAGAGAATTCTTCATGTCGGTGCTATCTGCTACACTGAGCATCTCACTGACCTTTTTCCCGTTTCTGTTCACCATGCACGGTGATATGGGCGATTTCGTGCAGTCGTTCCCATGGGCGATGTTCATCATCTTGAGCATTTCGCTGACGGTATCACTGCTGCTGACTCCTTATCTGCAATATATCGTGATACACCAAGGCATATCCAGCACACCGAAACCTAACGCAAAGAAGAAACCTCTTGACTATCTACAAACAGGATATACGTGGTTGTTGAACCGTTGTTTTGCCTTTCCACGCACCACGCTTGTCATAGGAGGCGCTCTGGTTGCCACTGGAGCCATGATATTCGTGAAACTGCCACAGCGAATGATGCCTATCGCAGAGCGCAACCAGTTTGCCGTTGAATTCTATCTTCCCAACGGTACGACAGCTGAAAAGACATCAATTATAGCCGACTCCATGGCTAATATTCTGAAACGAGACCCTAAAGTGACTGCCGTAACGATGTTTATCGGACAAGGATCGCCACGTTTTCACACTACATACGCTCCACAGATTGGCGGACCAAACTTCGCACAGTTCATTGTAAATACCGTGAGCAATGATGCTACGGAGGAGGTGCTCAACAAGTATGCCGACCATTATTCCAACTATTTCCCGGATTGCTATATCCGCTTCAAGCAGATGGACTATAATTCTGCTTCTTATCCCATCGAGATAAGAGTGAGCGGCGACAGTATCAGCGACCTGAAAAAGGCAGCCAAACAGATTGCCGCCTGCATGCATGAGGTGGAGGGAATAAACCTGATACGAACAAATTACGAGGAACCGCAGCCTGGAATAAGGGTTACACCGGATGCTACAGAGGCAAACAGACTGGGTGTGAACAAGACTATCCTCTCTGCTGACCTGGCAATTCATTTCGGCAGTGGTTTACCGATGTCTACTCTCTGGGAAGGCGATTACCCGGTGAAAATGGTTCTGAAATCGAAAAACGACAGTGATTTGGCAAATGAATACATCCCCGTAATGGGTGGAACAGCCAGCGTACCGCTACGGCAGTTGGCAAAGATTTCACCTGACTGGCATGACGGCAGCATAATACGCCGTAATGGTGTCCGCACAATATCTATCGTGGGCGAACCATTACGAGGATATAACGCCAACAAGCTGTCTGAAGAGCTAAAGACAAAGGTTGCCGGGCTCTCACTCGACCCGGATCTCACATGGGAAGTAGGAGGTATGTCGGAAAAAGATGCAGAAACCATGCCGCAAGTGATATCGGGAGTTATGGTTGCGATACTGGTGATATTCTTCATTCTCCTCTTCCATTTCAAACGCATCAGTCTGGCATTGGTAAATCTCTCTTCAATGTCGCTCTGCATCTTCGGAGCAGCCATAGGACTCTTCATCACAGGATATGACGTCAGCCTGACATGTGTATTGGGTGTTGTCAGTCTGATGGGAATACTTGTGCGCAACGGTATCATCATGCTCGACTATGCCGAGGAACTCCGGCGCGACAAAGGACTGTCAATACGCGATGCCGCCTTCCAAGCCGGCGAGCGACGCATGCGCCCTATCTTCCTCACATCAGCAGCAGCCTCAGTGGGCGTATTGCCGATGATGTTGGAAAACAACACGTTATGGTCGCCAATGGGTGCTGTGATATTCTTCGGCACACTAATCTCGATGGTTCTCATAGCCACAATCCTGCCTGTGCTATACTGGCTCGTGTTTGACAAGCACGGAAAGTATAGCTTAAGGAAGAAGAAAACAAATATTCGATAGCAACCAAACAAGCATTATTACTTGACGAAAAGCCAAGCAAACTCAAAATACTACAAAATGGGGGTATGCCAAATACGACATACCCCCATTTTGTTATATAAGAAGTTGAAATATTACTGCTTCTGCATGATGTCTCCACCAATCTTGATAGCCTCCATGTTCAGAGGAATCAACTTGTGGTGACGCTCAGGAAGAGTCTTGAAGAGAGCCTTCTCAACACCATTCTCACTAACCACAGGAGAAACCTTGAGCATACCACCAAGTACGATCATATTAAACACCTTGGTATTCTTGAGCTCTGCAGCCTTGTCCATAGCATCGATGCGATAGATGTCAATGTCGGTGCGGGTTGGAGGGTTGATGATACCATTTCCCTCGTAGATGAGAATACCACCTGGCTTAACGCGAGACTCGAACTTGTCGAGTGATGGCTGGTTGAGTACAATAGCAATGTCAAACTTGCTGAGCACTGGTGATGAAATACGCTCATCGCTTACGATTACAGTAACGTTGGCAGTACCACCACGCTGCTCTGGTCCGTAAGCTGGCATCCATGTTACTTCCTTGTCTTCCATAAGACCAGAGTAAGCCAAGATCTTACCCATGGAAAGAACACCCTGACCACCAAATCCTGATATGATTATTTCTTTTTTCATTCGTCTATAGTATTTTTAAGGTCTCCTTTCGGATAGAATTCGAACATTTTCTCACGCAACCACTCGTTTGCCTTTACAGGAGAGAGTTTCCAACCACTGTTACATGTACTTGTAATCTCTACGAGGCTTGAGCCCTTGCCCTGCATAGAAGCCTCGAAAGCCTTGCGGATAGCCTTCTTTGCTGAACGGATAGCTGCTACTGTGTCAACGCTCTGGCGTGTAACATAGCATGTACCCTGAAGTGTGGCAGCGATTTCTGTCATCTTCAATGGGTATCCGTGAAGCTCCGGTGTACGGCCATAAGGACAAGTTACAGTCTTCTGTCCGAGCAATGTAGTAGGAGCCATCTGACCACCAGTCATACCATAAATGGCATTGTTGATGAAGATGATAGTGATGTTCTCACCACGGTTCAGTGCGTGGATTGTCTCAGCTGTACCGATACAAGCCAAGTCACCATCACCCTGATATGTGAACACGAGACGGTCTGGCCAGCAACGCTTGATACCAGTAGCAACTGCAGGAGCACGTCCGTGAGCAGCCTCAGACCAGTCGATGTCAATATAACGATATGCGAATACAGAGCAACCTACCGGGCTTACACCTACAGCCTTGTCCTGCATGCCCATCTCTTCGATAACCTCTGCAACGAGCTTATGAACAACTCCATGAGAGCAACCTGGGCAGTAGTGCATAGGAGTGTCGTTCATCAACGACGGTTTTTCATATACCAGATTCTCTGGTGCAATTATATCTTCTTTCATGCTGTTTCAAAATTAAAGATTAGCCATTAAATCTTCCGCTCTTGATATTCTCTTTCAGAGAGTTTACAATCTCCTCTGGATCTGGAACGATACCACCAAGACGGCCGAAATGCTCTACTGGCACAGTGCCGTGGGTAGCGAGACGTACATCCTCTACCATCTGGCCGGCGTTGATCTCAACAGAGAGAACACCCTTCTTGCCCTTAGCAAGAGCCTCAAGCTGCTTCTCTGGGAAAGGCCACAATGTGATAGGACGGAAGAGTCCGACCTTCAAGCCAGCCTCGCGAGCGAGCTCCATTGCCTTCTCTGAGATACGGGCTGCACTACCGAATGCAACAAACAGATAGTCAGCATCTTCACACTGTGAAGTCTCATATCTAACCTCATTCTCCTTTACCAGCTCATACTTCTTGAGAAGCTTCTGGTTACGGATTTCCATGACCTCTGGCTGCAACTCAAGAGAAGTGATGATGTTTGGCTTACGGTCTGGTGTGCGACCGAATGTAGCCCAAGGACATTCTTTCTTGATTTCCTCCTCGGTACGACGTGGCTTAACCGGTGGCAATACCACCTTCTCCATCATCTGACCGATAACACCGTCGCTAAGAATCATCGCTGGCATGCGATACTTGAATGCGAGTGTGAAAGCGAGATCCATGAAGTCTGCCATCTCCTGAACTGAAGATGGAGCAAGAACGATAACATAATAGTCACCATTACCACCACCACGAGTAGACTGGAAATAGTCACTCTGTGAAGGCTGGATAGTTCCCAGACCAGGACCGCCACGCTGCACGTTGATGAATACACCTGGAAGCTCAGCACCTGCCATATAAGAGATTCCCTCCTGCATAAGGGCTACACCAGGGCTTGATGAAGAAGTGAATACCTTCTTACCTGCACCTGCCGCTCCATAAACCATGTTGATGGATGCCACCTCACTCTCAGCCTGGAGAACTACCATACCAGTTGTCTCCCATGGCTTGAGCTCTGCAAGAGTCTCGATCACCTCACTCTGAGGTGTGATAGGATAACCGAAATAAGCATCACATCCGCAACGGATTGCTGCGTGAGCGATAGCCTCATTTCCTTTCATTAAAAGAATTTCTTTTTCTGCCATTGCTTAATCCTCCATACGTTTTTTGTAAACACTGATACATCCATCAGGACATACGATACCACACGACGCACAACCGATACAATCATCGGGGCGTACAGCCACGGCATAAGGATAACCGTTCACATTGACATGTTTGTCAGACAATGCGATGACATCCTTAGGACAAGCTACAACACACAGAGAGCAGCCTTTGCAGCGGTCTGTGTTAACTACAATTGATCCTTTGATTTTGCCCATGTCTTTTCTAAATTAAATTAAAGGGTAACAGTTAAGGACTACAGGAGATAACCCGTCTCCTCATGCCCATCGCCTTAAGCTTATAAAATCTTTTTAGTCTAAATTTTTCTTTCGTCAGTCACAAGAAAATGCACAAACCCACTTCATGTTTATGGGTTGTACATATCCTTGTTGTAGAAGTTGAGGATGTCCATAACCATCCTCTTGGCCTCAACGGCAGCGCATTCTGCATCTAGAGCTATCGCTTCATTATAGCAGCGGATAGCCTCCTGCCAGTTTCCAGCACGCTGAAACTCCCTTCCTTCCATGTAAAATTCTTCTGCCGTCATGATATAGAATTATTTTGTTCTGTCTTATTATCATTTGTAATACTCCTTCTTACCTGCCGCCAAAGTGTTTTTCATGAGCGAGCAGATAGTCATCGGTCCTACTCCGCCAGGAACAGGAGTAATGAAAGAGCATTTTGGAGAGACCTCATCGAACTTCACGTCTCCATTAAGACGGAATCCGCTCTTGCGTGTAGCGTCCGGCACACGTGTGGTACCGACATCGATCACTACGGCACCCTCCTTCACCATATCAGCAGTAACGAAGTCCGGTCTGCCGATGGCTGCAATTATGATGTCAGCCTCGCGACATTCCTCCTTGAGACTCTTGGAATGGCTGTGGCATACAGTCACCGTGGAGTCACCATACTGCTTCTGCATCATCAACTGTGCCATTGGCTTGCCTACGATGTTGCTTCTGCCGAGAACAACACATTTCTTGCCAGACGTCTCGATATTATAACGCTGAAGCAATGTCAGTATGCCGAGCGGTGTGGCTGAGATAAAGCAAGGCAGACCTATAGCCATTCTACCCACATTGACAGGATGGAATCCGTCAACATCTTTTCTATAGTCGATAGCCTCAATTACCTTCTGCTCATCAATATGCTTGGGGAGCGGGAGCTGAACGATAAAACCGTCAACATCGGCATCGTCATTCAGTTTCTTCACTGTATCAAGGAGTTCCTCCTCGCTCACATTCTCTTCGAAACGTATCAGTGAACTTTTGAATCCGCAAGCTTCACAAGCGAGAACCTTGTTCTTTACATACGTCTCGCTACCGCCATCGTGACCCACGAGAATAGCGGCAAGATGAGGCTGTTTACCTCCCTTTGCCATTATATCTTTCACTTCAGCGGCAATCTCTTCCTTGATTTTCGCCGCTGTAGCCTTTCCGTCAATCAACTGCATATCTTATTTATATGTAAGTTTTGTAATTTCTTAAATAAAACTCTTGCCTATCACATCTTAGGCATACCACCCGGCATTCCTGGCATTCCTGGCATTCCGCCCTTCATGTGCTTCATGGCGTTCATCATCTGTGTCATCTTCGAGCCAGTCACCATCTTCATCATCTTGCGAGTCTGATCGAACTGCTTTATCAGACGGTTCACGTCCTGGATATTCGTACCAGATCCCTTGGCGATGCGCTGGCGGCGACTCGTATTGAGGAGTTCCGGATTAGTGCGCTCCTTTGGAGTCATACTGAGGATTATCGCCTCGATACCCTTGAAAGCATTGTCGTCGATGTCCACATCCTTGATTGCTTTTCCCACACCCGGAATCATCGAAGCCAAGTCTTTCAGATTACCCATCTTCTTGATCTGCTGAATCTGTCCGAGGAAATCGTTGAAGTCGAACTTGTTTTTCTGAATCTTCTTCTGCAGGCGTTTTGCCTCCTCTTCATCAAACTGCTCTTGAGCACGCTCAACCAAGCTGACGATATCTCCCATTCCGAGGATACGGTCAGCCATACGTGACGGATGGAAAACATCGATTGCTTCCATCTTCTCACCAGTTCCGACAAACTTGATAGGCTTTGTCACAACCGTTCTGATACTCAATGCCGCACCACCGCGTGTATCACCATCAAGCTTTGTCAGAACGACACCGTCAAAATCAAGGCGGTCATTGAATGTCTTTGCCGTATTCACGGCATCCTGACCGGTCATGGAGTCAACAACGAAGAGTGTCTCGTCGGGATTGACGGCATTCTTCAGTCTTTCTATCTCGTCCATCATCTCTTCATCAACGGCGAGACGACCGGCGGTATCTATAATAACGACATCGTAGCTCTTCGCCTTAGCCTCCTTTATGGCATTGTCGGCAATCTCTACGACATTCTTGTTTCCATCTTCTGAATACACAGGAACACCGATCTGCTCCGCAACGACCTTGAGCTGCTGAATAGCGGCAGGACGATAAACGTCGCACGCCACGAGCAACGGATTCTTGTGTTGTTTCTTCTTGAGCATATTGGCAAGCTTTCCACTGAAAGTTGTCTTACCGGAACCTTGAAGACCAGACATCAGGATGATAGACGGTCTGCCCTGAAGCTTCAGCTCGGCAGCATCACCACCCATAAGTTCAGCGAGCTCGTCGTGAACGAGCTTCACCATAAGTTGTCCTGGTTTTACGGCAGTGAGCACATTCATACCCATCGCCTTCTTCTTTACGGTGTCAACAAAAGTCTTGGCAACCTTATAATTGACATCCGCTTCCGTCAATGCCCTACGTACATCTTTGAGCGTTTCTGCAACGTTAATCTCTGTAATCTTTCCCTCTCCTTTCAGTATCTTGAAGGAACGCTCAAGTCTGTCACTTAGATTCTCAAACATAAATTTCTATATAATATTTCGTTCTTCTTTTAATTTTCTTTTGCAAATATAAGAAATATGGTTTAGAAACAAAAGGAACAGAGGATGTATTTAAAATATTTTAAACACTTTGACTATAAAAAAATGCTTTAGCAAAGGAAATCAGGCCTTGCCACATTTACAAAATTGCGATTAAACACAGGAAATCCAATAAAATGTAAACTACACACTACAAGTCAAATCACCTCATGCCTCCAAATCCCATATCCGGTTCTGAACCGAACATTCCACCATATGGATTTCTGTAGTCCCGTTGTCCCATAGAAACAGACACCTGAACGCTGAAACTCGGACTGAAATTATACTTCACGGCAGCGCCTATACGATCACCGAGGTCGTCCATCGTACAAAAGCGATATGGGATTGGTTTGTTTACAAGGCTTTTTCTGCCATAGACATATGCCTCCCAGTGCTCATCAAATTTATATCCGAGAACTGCGCTGACACCGGCATCTGTAAACCTGTCGTGTGCCCAATATGCATTGCTCACCCATCCGCCAATGGCAAGAGTGAGCCGTTTGGTCAACGGCAGAGCATACATCATAGACAAATCCTGTGCGAAGCCTGCTCCCTTGGGGGCTCCTTTGCCAAAGGCTGCGAATACGGAAGCACCGAGATTCACGTTGAGACCTTTATGGAGAGTCCAGTTGTTGAACCCCCACCACCCATCATAAGGATAAGTCATGAGCGGCACTTGTCCTTTCATATTGAGAGTCGGCAAATTCAACGTATCCGCATCCTGTCTGCCTCTATCGAGATATTCTGTGCGAGCGTATGGCTGCGACCCTACCGATTGAGGGAGAATACAGTCTTTGTTCATCTCAAGACTTGCCAATGAATCTGCCTGCAAAACATCCTTAGGTTTCACCTGCTTCATATCATCAAGATTCTCCTGAGCCATTACTATCGAAGGCAAGGCAAGGATGGCGGAAAATATCAGAAACAATATTTTTTTCATACAGACAAAAGTAATCTATTATCGTCTTTCCACCAAATGACAAAAACTTTTTTCACCTTTATTATATATAAGTAGATGAACTGAAAGAAATTTGAAGTCAAGCCGGACGGCCACTCAAATCGCACAAGAGGAATCGCCCAAAAAGAGAATGCCTGCCAGTTGACAAATACAAGTCAATGAGAAACTACAATATTTCCTGCGGAGTTTCCACAAATGTCGTAGCCCCATTCTCTATCAAGAATTCTTTGTCGCGGAATCCCCACAAAACGCTGATGCATGGAATGCCGACATTTTTTGCTGTGTTCACATCAACATCACTGTCACCTATATATACAGCATCCTCTTTGTCTACACCAAGCAGACGGAAGGCTTCGAGCACGGTGTCCGGAGCTGGCTTCTTTCTTATATTCTCCCTCTCACCGATTGCCACCTTAACATATTCTCCAAAGAAATGCCGCACGAGTTCACCTGTGGCATCATAGAATTTATTGCTCACCACTGCAATATTCTTTCCTCTCTTTTTCAGTTCGCGAAGAAGATCCACGATACCCGGATATGGCTTTGTTGTGTCGAGTCCATGCTCCAAGTAATGTTTTTTGAATGTGGCATAAGCATCCTCGAACAATGGGTTGTCAAGTCCATCGGGAACAGCCCGCTCCATAAGTTTCTTCACTCCATTACCTACGAAGTTTCTCACTTCATCAACCGTATGCTGCGGCATTCCATATTCTTTCAATGCGAAGTTAACACTTGCCGCCAAATCATTGATGGTATTTAGCAGCGTACCGTCCAAATCAAAAACGTAGGTCTTGTATTCTCTCATTTTAATAATGAATTAATGATTGCTATAATATATCTTTCCACCTTTTAGAATATACCTGAACACGTACCGGCAAAGGTATGATTGCAGGATGCAAAAGTATTACAAATATATGAAACGACAAAGACAAGCATGATTATTATACGCTCCATAACAAGAATAAAACAAAAGTACGACATGATGGTTGGAATTACAAAATGAACTTATTGGGCATTTGTCTGACAGCAATTCTGCCCATCCGGGACAAGCAGCGTGCCACAGTTGGGAAAGCAGCGTGCCCATTTAATAACAAACCGACATTAGGATTAATGTGTGTACTAAATTAATTCCACCAACGAGTTAAACCAGCAATAATCTACCAAGAAAAAGGTATTTTAGACTAATTATGCACGTTTTTGTTTACTAAATGCCTGTTATCCGACAAAAAACTTGTAACTTTGCAGCGCTTAATTATAAACAAACATATAGATAAAAATGAAAGCATTTGTATTTCCCGGACAGGGAGCACAGTTCGTAGGCATGGGCAAGGACCTCTACGAAAACAATCCATTGGCAAAAGAACTTTTCGATAAGGCTAACGAGATTCTCGGTTATAGCATCACCGACATCATGTTCAACGGAACAGACGAGGAACTGAAGCAGACCAAGGTTACTCAGCCTGCAGTATTCCTCCACAGCGTAATCAGCGCACTCTGCATGGGCGACGCTTTCCAGCCATCAATGGTTGCAGGTCACTCTCTCGGAGAGTTTTCTGCTCTCGTAGCAGCTGGAGCACTGAGCTTCGAAGATGGTCTGAAACTTGTTTACGCCCGTGCCATGGCAATGCAGAAGGCATGTGAGGCAGCTCCATCGACAATGGCAGCAATCGTAGGTCTGGCCGATGACAAGATCGAAGAAATCTGTGCAGAAGTAAGCAAGCCAGGTTGCGTGGTAGTGCCTGCAAACTACAACTGCCCAGGCCAGCTCGTTATCTCAGGAAACATCGAGGCTATCAACGAGGCATGCGAGAAACTGAAGGCAGCCGGAGCAAAGCGTGCCCTGCCGCTGAAGGTGGGTGGTGCTTTCCACTCTCCACTCATGCAGCCTGCAAAGGACGAACTTGAGGCAGCTATCGAGAAGACCGAAATCCACGCTCCTAAGTGTCCTGTATACCAGAACGTTGACGGCAAGCCTCATACTGACCCTACCGACATCAAGAAGAACCTCATCGCACAGCTCACAAGCTCTGTACGCTGGACAGAGTGTGTAAAGAACATGATCGCTGACGGAGCAGACGACTTCACAGAATGTGGTCCTGGCAAAGCTCTTCAGGGTATGATCGGCCGTATCGACAAGACTGTAGTCGCTCACGGAATACAGTAAGAACAACCTCTTAAACAGCATAAGGAGTCATAGGTTTTTCACCTATGGCTCTTTTTTTGTACCTACTTCTGGCGATAATTTGAAAATAATATGTAAATTTGCATAAAACGGAAAACTTATGGAAAAAGCTATAATCTACCAAATCTTCACACGACTGTTCGGAAACACGAATACAACAAGGAAACACAACGGTACGCTGACGGACAACGGATGCGGTAAACTCAACGCATTCACTCCAGCTGTGTTGCGCAGAATAAAGGAGCTTGGCGCCACACACGTATGGTATACAGGAGTGATACGACACGCCACAACAACAGACTATACCCGATACGGAATACCACGGCAACATCCGGCTGTGGTGAAAGGAAATGCGGGAAGCCCGTATGCCATAACCGATTACTACGACATCGACCCAGACCTGGCGACTAACGTAGAAAAGCGAATGAACGAATTCGAATCTCTCGTAAAGCGCACACACAAAGCAGGTCTGAAGATGATAATAGACTTTGTGCCCAACCACGTGGCACGACAATACAAATCGACAGCAAAACCAAAAGGCATTGCCGACTTCGGTGAGAACGACAATACAGGAATGCAATTCTCTCCGCAAAACAATTTCTACTACTGCCCGGAACAGAGTTTTGCAGCCGACATCGATCTCTATCATGGTGAAGAACTACCATACGAGGAATTCCCAGCCAAAGCCACAGGCAACGACTGCTTCGGAAACAGACCGGGCAGGAACGACTGGTATGAGACGGTGAAGCTGAACTACGGCGTGGACTACTGCGATGCCGGCGGAGTATCCACACACTTCTCCCCCACTCCAGACACTTGGAAGAAGATGCTCGACATACTGCTATTCTGGGCAGGAAAAGGAGTAGACGCATTCAGATGCGACATGGCAGAAATGGTGCCGTCAGCTTTCTGGCAATGGGTCACTACGGAAGTGAGAAAAAAACATCACAACGCGAAATTCATTGGCGAGGTATACAATCCCGGCAGATACAGAGAATATATAAATGCCGGTTTTGACTATCTCTACGACAAGGTGGGAATGTATGACAGCATGCGTGACGTGGTATGCGGCCACAGGAGCGCCACTGATATCACGAGACAGTGGCAAACGAATGACGACATCGTTGACCACATGCTCTATTTCCTGGAAAACCATGACGAGCAGCGAATAGCAAGCGACTTCTTTGCCGGGAACGCCAGGAAAGGCATACCGGCTCTTATGACAAGCGCACTTATGAGAACCAACCCGTTCATGCTTTATGCCGGACAGGAATATGGAGAGAGAGGAATGGACGAAGAGGGATTCAGCGGAAGAGACGGAAGAACGACAATATTCGACTACTGGTCTGTCGACTCGCTGATACACGGGTATTCAAGCAGAAGACAACTGACAAAAGAGGAAAAATCAATCGAAGCCACATACAAGAAGGTGCTAAACATTGCGACCAACGAGAAGGCCGTAACAGAAGGCAAGTTCTTCGACCTCATGTATGTAAACCCAACATCTGCAGACTTTAATGCAGACAGGCAATACGTTTTCTTAAGAAGCAACGAAGACGATTTGATGATAGTACTTGCCAACTTCAGCGACGAGAACAGCGACTGCAAGATAAACATTCCGCAACACGCCTTCGACTATCTCAACCTGAAGAAAGGAATAATGGAAGGAACCGACCTGCTGAACGGAGAGAAAATCGCCATCAACCTTTCTGACACCGACCCACTGAATGTTTCAGTGGAAGCATGGAGCGGCAGAGTGATAAAGATATCAAAAAGAATCAAACAATAATAATCTATGGACTACGAACTGAATACACACAACAAAGAGGAGTTTCCGCCGGCTCATACCGCCGAACATCTTCTCAACCAGACGATGATGAGGATGTTCGGATGTGAACGATCACGAAACGCTCATATAGAGCGAAAGAAAAGCAAAATCAGTTATATCCTTGACCACAAGCCCGACCGCAACGAGGAAAAGGAAATAGAACGCAGGATGAACGAGCTGATAGCCGAAGATCTGCCAGTGACTTTCGAATATGTGGACAGAGACCATGTTCCCGACGATGTACAGCTTGACAGACTGCCCGACGACGCATCGGAAACTCTTCGTATCGTGCGCATCGGCGACTACGATGCATGTCCTTGTATCGGAAAGCATGTGCGTTCTACTGCACAAATAGGAAAATTCGTGCTGCTCGGCACCAACTGGGACGAGATGAAGCATTCGTTCAGAGTGAGATTCAAGATTGTGGCGGAATAAGGATTGTCGGGACAACTGCAAAGGATGCAACCAAACAGCATCATTCTCCCAACCAGTTCCCGATGATTCTCTTTCCATCCGGTGTCAACACACTCTCTGGATGGAATTGTATTCCATGCACTGCATAATGACGGTGGCGGAAGGACATTATCTTTCCGTCATCGCTCACAGATGTAATCTCAAGACACTCAGGAAAGCCTTCTCTGCTGACCACCCAACTATGATAACGTCCCACCTCAATACGTCTTGGAAGGCCATCAAACAGACTATCGTCTGCTATAATATCACATGACGTAGCCACACCATGATAGACATGCGACAGATTCTCAATCTTTGCTCCAAAGACTTCGGCTATAGCCTGGTGGCCCAGACAGACTCCCAGGATTGGCAACCTGCCGGCATATTCTCTTATCACATCAAGAAGAAGCCCTGCCTCTGACGGTATGCCAGGACCGGGACTGAGCAAAAGCTTGTCGTATTCCGCCAGACTGTGGAGTTCGAAACAGTCATTGCGCAACACGTCAACATCAACACCGATGGCCTTCACGAGATGTGCAAGGTTATATGTAAAACTGTCGTAATTGTCAATTATAGCGATTCTCATATTCTCCCTGATTTTTGTCTTCAAATCATTTTCTCAATAAGGAGATGAAATCTTTAAGTTTTGAGGTATCTTTGATGCCAGGCTTCGTCTCAAATCCTCCGTTCAGGTCTACACCTGCAAAACAAGGATTGGAAACAGACTTAATGCCGTACAAATCCTCCGTCACTATTCCTCCTACAAGGAATGGCAAACCACCATCGTATTCATCAAGCAACTCAAAGTCGGAACGCAACCTTGCCCCCTCCGTATCATCGTTTTTCATATTGAAGACCAACATGTCGGCATGATCAGAATATTGTCTGCTTGATTTCAAATCATCTATATTCGCCACATTCAGAGTCTTGAAAATTCTGACACCTTTGCAAATATCAGGATCAAGAGTCCGGCGAAGGTTGTCTATCATTACTGGCGACTCGCTGCCTTGAAGTTGAACACAATCGAGCTTGTAATTATATACAGCAGTGACGATGTTCTGCGGCATGTCGTCAGCAAAGACTCCCACACGCCGTGGTGAATTGTTTTCGGCGATAAGTCTCCTGTCTGCATAATCGGGAATAATGGCAGCCAAAGACGCTATCATGCCGACATGACGCGGATCATCTTTACAGAAATTAAATCCCATCATGTCGATGCTCAGTTTCTCCACATCGCGAATATTCTCCGGATCGCGCATCCCGCATACTTTTATCATCATAAGCTGGTGATTTAAAAAACGAATTATCCTATAGAAGCTGTCTGAATGCGAGTTGACGACAAACAGCCCACATGTCATTTTTCCATTCCTTTGGGTTCTCTTTATTATATGATACCCAATAGTCAGCTTCATGGTCTTTCCAAATGTCTTTTACAACATCATCAGGAAGTTCTACAACATCAGGAGGATTAGGAAGTTGATGTCTATCATTAAGAAAAACATTAAGAAGTTCATCAGAAACTTTATTCTCCATAATAGTGTTTGTTTATAGGTTTATAATTAGATGTTTTAACTCTAATGCTATCATTTATCTTACTTACAGCAAAAATATAATTAGCAGCTATACCACCACACATATATCTGTCACAAATGTGTATATCGTTGTCAATACTTTCTAGTAAATCTTCAGCTGCATTATAATATGCTTTAAAATCTTTTATAGTGCTACGCTGTTCATTTATAATACTATGTTGTTCAGTTATAGTTTTATGCTGAAAATAAATAGTTATTCCAGCACATACTAATACAACCCACATTATTATTAAAATTATATTCTTCTTCATAATTGTCTTCTTTAATTAGTTTATAAATAAAACCGCTCATGGAAACGGCAGACAAAGGTAATGTTTTATTTTCAATCTCCATTCTTTTCCATCAAATTACTGTGAGGTAAACAGAAAAAAGATTCACTCAAAAAACACGAAAAGCCCGCTTATAGAAAGCTTATTTACGAGAAATACATTAAATTTGCAAAAATTGGGATTATCACTGCGGATTCGACAACAATGACTTACAATAATAAATAAAAAAGATCAAGATGAAAAAGATTGCACTTATCACAGGAGCCACAAGCGGCATTGGAGAAGCCTGCGCAAGAAAGTTTGGCGAAGGCGGTTATGACTTGATTCTCACGGCACGCCGCGAGGAGAAACTGGCTGAAATCAAAGCCGAACTGGAAGTCAGTGGCACGGAGGTGAAGACCTTGGCATTCGATGTACGCGATACGGCTGCTGCAAAAAAGGCGATAGACTCGCTCGATGAGGAATGGAAGAAAATCGACGTGCTGATAAACAATGCCGGACTCGCCCTTGGCCTCGACAAGGAATATGAAGCCAAGCCAGAAGAATGGGACGCGATGATCGACACCAACGTGAAGGGACTGCTCACGATGACGCGCCTTGTGGTGCCGGGCATGGTGGAACGCAACGAGGGCAACGTGATAAACATCGGTAGCGTGGCAGGCGATGCCGCCTACGCCGGAGGAAACGTATACTGTGCCACAAAGGCAGCCGTGAAGGCTCTGTCTGACGGACTGCGTATCGACGTAGCCGACACGGCTGTGCGAGTGACGAACCTCAAGCCGGGACTCGTGGAAACGAACTTCAGCAAGGTGCGCTTCCATGGCGACAACGAGCGTGCCGACAATGTATACAAGGGAATAAAACCGCTAACCGGTGCCGACATCGCCGACGTAGCCTTCTATGCAGCATCGGCTCCGAAGCACGTGCAGATTGCCGAAGTGCTGATTCTTGCCACACACCAGGCAAGCGGAAGCGTCGTGCACCGGGAGAAATAACAAATTCCTATCCTATCATTAGGGAAAGGTCTGGATAAATAAGGACCAATGGTCAAGGGGCAAGAATCACATGATAGATTCTTGCCCCTATTATTTTCAATTTCAAATCTCTTACAATTCGTTCTTATGCAGCACTGCATGCAGTTTTGCGCTCTGACAATGAATGTCGATATGGCGCTGGAGCTTCTCGTAGATGCTGTTTACCTCTGTGTAATAGTCCAGCGCATTGATTTCACCATGGTGTAGAGCCTTCGAAAACAGGTCTATAGACTCCTGCATCATCTTGACATCACTATGGTCAAGCACCTGCTGCAAGCCGACAAGCTGTTGATAGCCAGACTGCAACTGCGATTCAGCATCCTTGCGTGCCTGCTCCACTTGCAGCTCTGCACTCTGCCGGCGCTCCCGGGCTGCCTTGATTCTCTTGCTGTTGCTATAGAGCGGAAAGCTGACTCCTACCATAATACCGTTCACTCCTTCTTTCTGCTCCGTGTTGCGACGATAGCCAAAGGAGATGTTAGGCAACCACTCTCTTTTCTGCATTTTCACATTCATATCAGCAGATTTCAGCATCGTCTCAGCCATCTGTATATCGGCATCGCTGGCCAGATAGAGAGCTTTGTAAGAATCAAAATCCTTAACAGGTTGATACTCTGGTATTACCTCACTATCAATTGTCACTGGCTTTCCGCCATTCAACTGTTGCAGCTGCTGCAACAGGAGCATCCGTTCGTTCTGCGCCTCGCTTACCATGGTCTGCACCTCCATACAGTCGAGCTTCACCTTGTTTACCTCAAGGATATTAGCATCTCCTGCCTCCATACGCTTGTCGTACATCTGACGCAGAGCCTCGCTGTTCTTCAGGCGCTGGTCAAGCATTGCCAGAGTCTTGTTCAAACGTATCACGTCGATACACATCTGTTCCGCTTCGAGCAGTATGTCGCGACGGTTCTTTTCATACATCTTGCCTCCCACCGACTTCTGCATCTTCGCCTGCTTGTTGCGGTCGGCATACTTGGTAGGAAACTGAATCTCCTGGCTCACCACGAGTTCGCTCTCCGCCACACCCGAATATCCGCTTCTGAAGAACGGACTGTATTCCACCGACAGTCCATCGAGGGAATTATCAGCCTTTATGTCGAGTACGTCAGCCTCGTTATCGTGCTGCAGAGCTTTCAGAGTGAGATTATTCTGGGCTATCTGCTTCAGCACATCGTCAACGCTGTTGTCTGCCGAGGCTGTGAAAGCCATAAGTACGAAACTAACGGCGATTAGAAATCTTTTCATATATTACCGGAATTATAAATGCGTTAAGTAATGTTGAACTAATCAATCCTCCGAGAATTACCTTTGCCATAGGCGACTGTATCTCATTTCCCGGCAGGTCTCCACCAAGGGCGAGTGGCACGAGGGCAAGAGCCGAAGTGAGAGCCGTCATCAATATAGGATTCAATCGAGACAGCGAACCGTTCACTATAGCCTCCCTTACTGTAGCGCCTTCTTCTGTGCGCAGACGCTTGTATTCTGTCACGAGGAGCATTCCGTTTCGTGTGGCGATACCGAAGAGGGAGATGAATCCGATGATTGCCGGTATGCTCACTTCTCCTGTAGTAATCACCAGAGCAAATATACCTCCGATAAGTGCAAGAGGCAGATTCAGAAGAATAACACCTGCTTCCTTGGCATTGCGGAACTGCATGAAGAGCAGCAGGAAAATTATTGCAATGGCGATGGTACAAGTGAGATAAAGCACTCTGCTTGCACTCTCCTGGCTCTCAAACTGTCCGCCGTATTCTATGCGATAGCCTTCTGGCAATTTCACCTCTTCGCCCACCGCCTTCTTGATATCAGCCACGACGTCGCTCAATGCCCTGCCGCTGGTGTTGGCAGATATTACTATCTTGCGCTGCACGTTCTCACGGTTGATGGTGTTCGGTCCGGCACTCGACACGATGTCTGCCACGTCAGACAACGGCACCTTGCGTCCGTCTGGCGCGTCTATGATGAGGTCGCTTATCTCATCGTAGTCGCCGCCTTTCACCACGAGGTTGAAGGCCCTGCCAGCCTCATACACCTGAGAAACAGTTTCACCGGCAAGGTTAACAGAGATGAACTCGTTGAATTCGGGCAACGTGATACCGTTGCGCAAGAGGAGTTCGCGGCGCGGAATGATTTTCAGTTCCGGACGCTCTATCTGCTGTTCCACATTCAGGTCGGCGATTCCGTCGATGTCCTTGCAAGCCTTCTTTATCTGATTGCCGATGGTGAACATCTTGTTGAGGTCGGTTCCGAAGAGTTTTATGGCGATGCTTGCCTGCGTACCTGAGAGCATGGCATCGATACGATGGGATATCGGCTGGCCTATCTCTATGTTTGCGCCCGCCAATACGGAGAGGCGATGGCGCACATCATCGAGTACCTCCTCATGACTACGACCGTCGAGCTTGAATGGTGCTTCTATCTCACTTACGTTCACACCGAGAGCATGCTCGTCAAGTTCTGCACGTCCTGTTTTCCTCGCCACGGTCTGAATCTCCGGCACCTGCAGCAGCAGCCTTTCCGCCCGCGCTCCTATGGAATCGCTCTCCTCCAGGGAAATGCCGGGTAGCGAGGATATGTTTATGGTGAATGATCCCTCATTGAATTTTGGCAGGAAACTGCTGCCAAGCGAGAGGAATATCACTAAAGCCAAGACAAGCAATGACGCAGAGGAAATGATGACGGTGCGGGTATGGTCGAGCACCCAGAGCAAAGCCTCACGGTAGTATTTCTTCAGCCACACGGCAACGAAAGCCTCCTTCGGCATCTCGCCATTGCTTTTGTTCAGCATATAGCTGCAGAGCACTGGTGTGAGCGTAAGAGCCACAAGTGTGGAAGCGAGCAAAGCCGTGACGAAAGCTATGCCAAGAGGTATGAGCATCCTGCCCTCCATACCGCTGAGGAAGAACAGCGGGGCAAAGCTGACGATGATGATAAGCGTGGAATTGAGAATCGGCATACGCACCTCACGTGAGGCGTTGTATACGAGTTCTATTATCGGTATGCGCTCTGCCTCAGGCAGTTCGCGGTTCTGCCGTATATGTTTATACACGTTCTCCACATCCACTATGGCATCATCCACAAGCGAACCGATGGCAATTGCCAAACCGCCAAGGGTCATGGTGTTTATGCTTATGCCAAGAACGTTAAGCACTATCATTGCCACGAGGAATGAAATCGGGATTGTGACAAGTGAAATCACCGTAGTACGCACATTGGCAAGAAATATCATCAGCACGATGACCACGAATATGGCTCCCTCGATGAGCGACTTCTGCACATTGTCGATGCTGCTGTCGATGAAATCTGCCTGACGGAAGATATCGGTTGAGATATGTACATCTGCCGGAAGGTTGGTCTTCAGTTCGTCGAGCGCATTGTTAAGTTGTTCGGTGAGTTTCAGCGTACTGGTGTCTGGCTGTTTTGTCACAGTGAGCAATACTGCCGGACGTGCCTTCTCGCTTGCCACGCCGAGCTTGGGCGACTGGTTGCCTACCTTGATGTCTGCGACATCGGCAAGCGTTATCACGCTCTCGCCGTTTTTCTTCACGATGCAGGCACCGATCTTGTCGATATCGTTGGTAGAGGTGATGCCGCGGATGATATATTCGTTGCCGTATTTATAGCGCACACCACCATTGGTGTTCGTGTTCATGCCGCGTGTGCTGGCCATAACTTCGGAGAGCGACACACCGAAATGCTTCATCTTGCCGGGACTGATGAGTATCTGGTATTCTTTGATGTCACCTCCGTGCACGCTTACCTGTGCCACGCCACCCGTTGAGAGCAGCTGCGGACGGATTACCCAGTCGGCATAGGTGCGCAGATCCTGAAGCGACGCCTTGTCGCTGGTAAGACTAACGATGAGCACCTCGCCAAGAATAGACGACTGCGGTCCGAGCACCGGCGCACTGACACCTTCGGGCATCTGTTCGCCAACGGCTGCGAGTTTCTCGCTGACTATCTGGCGTGCAAGATATATATCTGTGCCCCAGTCGAACTCTACCCAGACTACAGAGAAGCCATGGGTTGACTGCGACCTCACCCGGCGCACTCCGGTGCTGCCGTTCACTGCCGTTTCTATAGGAAAGGTGACGAGCTGTTCCACCTCCTCTGCTGCCATACCTCCCGCTTCTGTCATTATGACAACGGTTGGGGCATTGAGGTCGGGGAAGACGTCAACTTCGGTCTTGCTTGTAGAATACAGTCCTGCGATGACAAGCAGAACTGCCGCCACAAGAACGAGTATTCTATTCTCTAGCGAGAACCTTATAATCTTGTTCAGCATAATTTATAATCTGTCTGTTACGTAGGATTGTCTTTAATGATTATGGTTGTGGGCAGGGATAGCGTTAGAAGCCGAAGCAAGCTTCACCTGTATCGCTCCCTTGGTCACCACCCTGTCGCCTTTCTTCAGTCCGCTGAGGATTTCCACCCTGTCGCCATCGTTCTCGCCGAGTGTCACCTCCTGCTTGCGATATCCCTCCTTGTCCACCTGGATATAGATGTAATGCACGCCCTGCTCTTCCGTTATGGCAGTGAGCGGCAGGGTCATCACATTAGGTCGGTCTTGGGTGATTAGGAATATTTCAGCGTAGGAACCCTGAACAACATCGCCTGTGTTGTTGAATTCGAATATGACTGGAATGTAGGAATTGTTTACCTCTGCCGAACGTCCATACGACTGTATGTGTCCGCCCATATCAGTGATGTCATAAAGGCGGTCACTGTAGCTGGTACGGAATTTCGCACACTTTATCTTGTTCAGTTCCTTGAACTCGCGCTCTGGGATTTCTGCGCGCAGATAGAGGTGCTGGTTCTGGGTTATGATGGCAAGCGGCTGACCAGCCTCAACATAGTCGCCGCCGTTTACCAGACACTGTTTGATGAAGCCTCCGCGAGGCGCGGTGACTACTACGCCGCCAGCACTGCGTGTTTTCTGCATGCTTGTATATGTCAGTTTTGCAGCCTCATATTCTGCCTTCGCCACAGCGAGGTCTTTATCGCTTATTATCTTGTCTTTTATAAGGATTCGCGCACGTGTGTAGTCACGCTCCGCACGCTCGTAGTCGATACGTGCACGCTGTACGGGGTCACCGTCGGCAACCTGCATTCCTGCTGACGTGATTGAAAACAAGGCTGTGCCATTGGCTATCTTCAATCCTTCACTCACATGATTCTTGTATGCCACACGACCGCTGATTGTGGCAACGACAGTGGTCTCGTCGCATGATGCAGACAACACTTTACCGCTGGTATGGATAACGCCATGAAAGGTTCCCGGCATAATTGTCTCCACCTTCACTCCGGCAGCTTTTGCCTTTTCTGGAGTCAGCAAAATCTCGTCACCATCGTGGTCATGGTCATGGGCGTCTTCGCCGGCATGCTGCTCCGTCTCTTCATCATGGTCATGATCGTGGTTTTTGCTTCCACAGGCAGCCATACCAAGAGCGAGAATGAACAGCGATAAACAGTAAAAGCTTTTCTTCAGCATAATTCTTGATTCTTTATTTTTTTCGGTTTTTCATTTATTTGGATGCAAAGATACCACAACAGTATTGCAACCCGATTGCAAAAGCGGATTTCCAAAGATGAATGATAGACTGAAGTATAGCTCCCCATCAGACAATAAACCTCAAACGGACATAATGACTGATAGGGGTTAAAAATCCACTCTTCTGAAAAATCAGAATTCAAGCAAGCGCCAACGACCGATTTGGGATCAATGAAAACAAAAAAAAGTGCGTCTGAACCATTCGGTTGACACACTTTAATATGATTAGGGATATTGTTTACCCTGGAAATACCTTCAGAACATTACTTGATGAACTTCTTGCCATTCTGAATGAGAATTCCCTTGGCATTGGCGTTTACGCGCTGACCTGCGAGATTGTATACAGGAGCGTTCACGTCGAACTTGTCGGCATTGATTTCGTTGATGCCTGAAGGATCGCCGCTGCAAACCTGGAAGTTTCTGATTTCCCATGTACCGGCAGCCTTGTCGGTGCTGACATACTTGAAGCCAACCTTGATCTTCCTGCCCTCATAGCCGGCAAGGCAGACTGTCTGTGTCTCAAAAGGAGAGAAGCTCTTGTCCTGTGGAACCTCTGGATATGAGATTGAAGTGTACTGAGTCCAGTCACCACCCTCGGCCTTGATCCACAATGTAGCCTCCTCTGAAACATTGCCGAAATATTTAGATACGGCATGGTCAAAATACAGGTTGCGTATTACTTCTGCTGCAGAAAGTTCAATCCAAGGAGAAACAAGCCAGCTTTCAGAAGGAAGGTTCTTCTTGTTGACATAAGCAGAAGCCTTGGCACACTTGTAGCTCTTGTCGATAGCCCATACGTATGAGAGACCCTCAGAAAGGTTCACGTTGTCGAGAACGAAGGAACCGAACTCTGTCTCAAACGACTCTGAGTAAGGCTCTTGAACTACATCGAGAGCTGGAGTTGTGACAGTGAGTGTATATGATGCAGAACCACCATTATATTCATCGTTTTCTGCAGCAGTAGCAGTGATCTTTGTCTCACCGGCAGCGAGAAGTGTCACTTCGCCTGTCTCAGCATTAACGGTAGCCACAGCCTCGTCTGACGAAGTATAAGCCACGTCAGCTGTAGTAGCCTTTGTGAGAGTAGGAGCAACGAAAGCCTCGCCTACAACACCACTCACTGTAGTCTCACTGAACGACAGAGCCGGGTCTTTCTTCATTGGAGCAGAAGATGACTGGTATGTCACTACAGCTGAGCTGATCGGAGCGTTCTTCTCTGTAATGTTGGTTGAGATAACCACACTATTGGCTGAACCAGTCCATGTGCCATTGGCGTATGTACCTACAGCAGACTCGAATTTTACAGGAGATTTCGATGTAAGTTCAACCTTTGTGATGACATTACCCTCTGGCACTTTGAAAGTCATATTTGAACCTTTATAGAAGCGCAACTCGTTGCCTTCTTTGTTTGTTTTCCACCAACGGGTTTGACCGTTGAGAGTAAGAGTGACGTCACTCTCTATACATACCGTAGGGTCTGCATTGTAATCTTTTGTAGAGCCACTCAAAAGTGTCATGCCATAAGCAGACTCGCCTGTGAAATCGAATGTCGCGGTCTTAGACTGTGCGAACATTCCCATTGTCATAAGCAATGAAACGAATAAGAGTAAAGTTTTCTTCATAATGTAATAATTAATTAAACAATATATTTACACAATTATATTTGCTTGAGCAATTTTATAATCCGAAACTTATCTTATGCAAAGATAATGCAAACCGAATGCAGAACATCAAGCTTGCTTGAGTGTTATGCTGAGGTGAAGCTTATCTTATGCAAAGATAATGCAAGGCGAGAGGAGAATGAAATGAAGACATTCATTTCTTATCCCGAGCCGAAGCTTATTTTATGCAAAGATAGAACTTTTATAGATATGAAGTATCTCTTTGCGTGTTAAAATAAGGTTAAGAAACAAAAGTCATTAAAAAAGGGAAGCACCGAACAGCACTTCCCTTCTTTATCGCTAATAAGAAAACGGTCATTTTGCGAAATTATAATTTTTCGAACCTCAACGACCGTTTCAAGATAATTGAAATTATTTCTTCAAGACTTTGTCTACTACAGTCTGGCCATCTGTCATGACCATCTTGCGAATTGATATTCCCTGCTGTGGCTCAGAGAGTCTGACGCCATTCAGTGAATAATACTCGATTGACTTGACTTCAGACTTTGTAGACGAAGCAGAAATGCCTGATGTAAACGCTGGATAATACTCATCCACTGGCGACACGGCATCAGCATTCTGTGATTTCACGATATGCTCAACGATAGAATTGAGATATACTTCAAGATTTGAATACCAACCCTTTGCGGTATCGAGAGTCTTCAACTGTGCATCACTTGGATCATTAGGATTAAGACCGTTGGCAATCTCCCACTCGTCTGGTATGCCATCGCCGTCGGTATCATAGTTGGCAGCACGTGATTCTGACGGCAGTTCCGGGAAACTTGCCGTAGCGGAATTCTGGCTGTCGGATGACGGATCGTTGATAACGTCGATGATACCAGGAACATTGGCATGAGAAGCGTTGTAGGTAACAGTACCATTGGTTGCTTCCTCCACATAGCGCACATCGCAAGCATCTCTATAGAGACTCGCTCCACTATATGCGAGTACCTTCTCGTATGCCGTCTCAGCAGTCTGGGTAGTAATGGTGCCCGGGTCAAACTGACTGTCAAGTTTTATCTTGATGCAGTCTACACCGCTGGCATCCTTCACATAGGTTTGATCCTCACCATAATAATGCTTGGCATCCTGCATATAATAATCATTGCCTATCTTGATTTTCTGGTCGTAAATCACACCGCTCCAGTCATAGTTGGCAGCCTTGGAACCGGCTGCAGACACGTAGTTTCCGCTGATAAAATAACGGCTGGAATAGTTGGGGAACGGATTGTCGCCGCCGTTTGATGCATCAGAGAATGAAATCTGCGTAACGCGAGTCTTGTTCTTCGTGCCAGGACCAGCCTTGAAATAGTTGTTCACCATATTCACGTAGCCACCGCCAGGACCGCCATAGCAACCGTTTCCGGTACCCCAGTTGTAAACCACGCAGTTGCGGAAGTCTACCCTCTCTGCCTGTATGGAGTTGGCATATTGGGTTTTGTCATAACCATTCCAGTTATAGCGGGCGCCATTGAAGCGAGGTGCTCTGTTCTGGACGTGGGCAAGGAAGTTATGATGGAATGATGCCGGTTTTCCACCCCAAATACCACCATAGCTGTGGTCACCTTTAGCATGTCCTGCGTTGAGGCCTTCGGCGAGCATACACCACTGCATGGTGAAATCCCTGTTGTCATAGAAAGACGCCAGCTCATCAATGCTCCACGACATAGAGCAGTGGTCGATGAGGATATTCTTACGGTATCTTCCCCATGTTGCATCGGCACCGTCGTCAACATGCTTCACCTGTGAACGGCGGAAGCGCAAGAAGCGGACGATGACATTATCACAGTTTGTGAACTCCACGGTGTAATAACGGAGTGTAATTCCGTTGCCTGGTGCCGTTTGTCCTGCAATAGTGGTATTTGATGTTATTTTGAGGTTTGACTTCAAGTCGATGTAACCGCTCACGTCAAACACGATAGTGCGAGGACCAGACTGCGACAAAGCCCATCTGAGTGAACCCGTGCCGCTGTCGTTTAGATTTGTGACATGATAAACCTTTGTCGTACCATCGGCAGCGCGTCCTCCGGTGGCTGCGTAACGGGCAAATCCCTCAGCACCTGGAAAGGCAGGAGCACCAGTCTGTGCTGATGCTGAAGCGGAAAGTGCCAAAGCTACCAATGGCAAACATAAATTCTTCATAATTTGATATTTGTTTTAGTTTGATTTTATGCGTCCTTTTGGATAAGGCAGCAACGGAGTCGTTACTTGTTGAGCGACTCCACGTCGTAGCCAATATGTTCCATCTCCAATGAAGCCCAGATGAACGGACCAACGCCCTTGCCGTCGTTGTCACGGATTGGCTCACTGATATAATACTCGAAAGAACCATCGCGGCGCTTGTTCTCCTTCACCTTTGGAGCTGCCTTCAGCACCTTAGCGCTGAGACCCGGACCGAGTCCTGACACCTCGCAGCAACGTGTGAGAGAAATGGTCTTGTCGGCATTCACTTTCACAAAATTGTTGAGGATTCCCTTGTATGCCTTGATGCCGGCTTTCTTCAGTTCGTCACCGAAATAACCGAGGCGTGAGCCCTTCAGCAGTACGTATGAGAACATTGAAGATGCTGTTGCCTCAAGATAGTTGCGATTGTCTTTCACGTCCATTACGTCATACCAAAGACCTGTCTTCTTGTCCTGATATTTCACGGTCTTTGTCATCACGTCGTTGAGCATCGCTACGAGAGCCGGACGGTTTTTGTAGTCTGCCGGCATTGCGTCGAGGACTTCGAGGATTGCCATTGCGAACCATCCCTGTGCACGAGCCCAAGTATGCTGCGAGAGCCCTGTCTGCTTGTCAGCCCAGAACATCTCGCCTGTCTCATCCCAAGCATGCTTCCAGAGACCGGACTTGTCGTCGAAGGTTCTGTTATATGTCTTGGTAATCTGTGTGAAAGTGTCGTCGTAATATTTCTCTGCCTTTTTCTCGCCTTTCAGCTTTGGGGCTGCCATTGTATAGAACGGATGACCCATGTATACTCCGTCGAGCCACACCTGATAAGCATAAATAGCCTTGTGCCACCATACGCCGTCGTTTGTGCGTGGCTGTTTCTCAAGCTGCTTGAAGATGGTCTTCAAGGCAAGTTCATTCTTCTTCTCAGGGAACAGTTCATTCATACGCAGGATGAAACGCGCCGGACGGGTATTGTCGAGGTTGAAAGCTGAATACTCATAACCTGTGATATTACCCTTTTCGTCAATCATCTTGGCAGGATACTGCTTGAGATAATTGATGATGCTCTCGTCTTTGCTGGCGAGATAAGCATCGAGAATTGCCTCCTGCTCTATACCAACCACATAGCCCCACTTTGGAGTCTTTGCGAAATCGAGATAGCATGGATCCGGATTGCGCTGCATTTCTGAGTGTGCCATCCACTGGCTGTATGTCTTGTAAGGCAGCTGCGAGAGCACCTGTGAACCATTGATTACGAGGTTCTCATAGTTTGGTTTGTCTGTCTGACCTGTGATATACACAGGCTGGCCATATACTCCTGTGAAGTTACAGTTTTTCAGATTGATGTTGTGGATAGTGTTGATGTTGTCGAAGCCAACGATCATAACGCCATACTTGCTCTTCTGGCAGGTCACATTCTCCATGTATACGTTGCGCACGGTTGGATAGAAGCCACGACGACCCTTCTCCTTTGGTTCATAGTTTGTGTTTATCTTCAACACCGCCTCACGGCACTGTCCAACCTTCACGTTGCGGAAATATACATTCTCTATAACACCGCCACGGCATGAGTTTGTCTTGATGCGGAGCACACGCTCCAGGTCCGGACTGTCCATCGTACAGTTTTCAACGAACACGTTGCTGCATCCTCCTGAAATCTCTGAACCAAGAACAACACCACCATGACCATCTTTCATGTCACAGTTGCGGATGATGATATTCTTGCTTGGACGCCCCACGTATTTACCTTTACCGCCCTCACGGCCGTCTTCATTACGTCCGCTCTTGATTGCGATACAGTCGTCGCCGGTATCAAATATACAGTTCTCGATAAGCACGTTCTCACATGACTCAGGGTCGCAGCCATCGCCGTTAGGACCGTGGTTCTCTACATGTACGCCACGCACCGTGATATTCTTGCTCAGCAGCGGATGCATAACCCAGAATGGTGAACGTATCATCTTTACGCCCTCGATGAGAATTCCGTCACATTGGTTGAGGTTCACCGTCTGAGGACGAAGACCTTTCCACGGACCAAAGACGCGCTTTTCAACAGGCACACCGTCTTCTGCCATCTGCAGCAAATCGGCACGGCCGCCAGGATTCTGCTGTTTCTCCTTCACCTCTATGTTGCGGCTCTTAGGAGTCTTGCCGCTCATGAGCCACCAAGTCTCGTCAGATCCGTTGCCATCAATAACTCCCTCACCGGTAATGGCGATATCGGTCTCCTTGAAAGCATAGATCAGAGGTGAGTAGTTGATACAGTCGAGACCTTCCCAACGTGTTTCAACAAGGGGATAGAGACTGCGGTCGAACTCGAAGAAGAGTGTAGCGTTCTTCTCTATCACGAGGTTTACATGACTACGCAGTCTGATGGCTCCTGTCTTCCATGTTCCAGCAGGAACAACCACCTTGCCGCCACCTGCCTTTGAACAAGCCTCGATGGCCTTGTTAATGGCCTTTTGGTTCTTGGCTGCCGTATTCTTCAGCGAAGCGCCATACTTGGTGATGCTGAAGGAGCGGTTAGGGAACTTTGGTTCTCTGATGCTCTGCTCCACTTGCTTGTAGTCTGTATCCCAAACCGAAGCCAACAGGCTCATAGGGAAGAGCAAGCAAAGCAGTAAAAATGCTTGTAGCTTTTTCATACTGTTTTGTTTGAAATGTATTCAGTTAAGTTTTTTAGAAATACAATAGTAGTTTTATTTTTTGATGCTGCAAAGATACACATAATAAAATACATCTGAAAAATATAACAGCAAAAATAAGGATTATTTGCATTTCGCGAATTCAACCTTCAAGAAAGGATTAATAAAATGCCGTGACTACATCTTCAACTTTATTGAATGCAAAAAAACGGAAAAATCATGCACAAGTATTAATGTTTTTTTTGCTGAATGGTAGTAATGATTAGTCGTTATCTGCAGTTGTCACGTTCGCTTGATTATTCGTTACTGTTTTTCCATTTCCTCAGACTTGTATCCGAAAAATAGTGTTACCTTGTGTAAACACACAAAATAGTAGAGAACTACTTCTACATCAAATCAAAAAAAAAGTGATGGCGGATTTAACAAGTGATGATTTGCAGGGTCAAATATATAGACACTAAAATCAAAGAATAAGTTATGTATATCAATTCACGTATTAAACAATTACTCAAAACCAGCCTCGTTGCCATCGTTGTTATGACAAGTGGACTATCAGCAATGGCACAAACTTTTGATGCTAGTAATATTACATTTGGTGGAATAAACATGCCATATAGAGTTGCGCATACAATCGGTATGGGGGAACCTTTACTTGTCATATATCTGCATGGTGGCACAAGCAAAGGCAACGACAATGAAAAACAAATGGGAGAGCCTGGCATTGACAGCATTGCCAACTATATTAAACAGCAACAGATGGAGGCATATTTTCTTGTTCCTCAGTGTCCTTCTGACAAGTCATGGGGAGGCCCGATGCTCAGCGTACTGAAAGCATTGATTGACAAGTACGTCAAGGAAGGCGTTGCGGATAAAAACAGTGTGTATATATTTGGAGGCTCTATGGGCGGCACAGGCACATGGAGCATGTTGTCGGCATATCCGGGCATGTTTGCAGCAGCAATGCCAGTGGCAGGCAATCCGTCAAAGTGTGATGCAGACAAAGTGGCATCAACACCAGTATATACTGTAATGGGAACGTCTGACCAAATTATGAATGTCGAGACCACTGCCGACTTCATCGACGAGTTGAACGCTCGTAATGGTAAGACAAAATTTGATATTGAGGAGGGATGGACTCACGAGATGACCTGCATCCAAAGTTATACAACGCAACGACTTGACTGGGTGTTCAGTCAAGGCAAAAGTTCCTCTGGCATTGAAAAACCGACAACGGAAGGTAAGGATATCATATCAATGCAGTATTACGCAACTGACGGCAGAAGATTGGCTAAACCGACTAGCAAAGGACTGAATATTATGCGATGTGTCTATGAAGACGGAACGGTGAAGGCGGTGAAGAGAAGCAGATAAACAAGAATCGTGTAGGAGGTAATTTGATGAGGTTCGTCACTTTTGTCTTGACTTTCTTCCAAGCTTTCCATATATGACACGCACACTAAAAGCAATGACACAAAAGCTGCCTTATAACATAAAAAAACGGGACAATTTGTTAAATTCAACAATTTATAGTCGGAATTCTTGCAAGTTTCATAATAAAGGCTTACATTTGCCACATCTTATTTATGATTTCGCCATTTACGAAATCTCATGAGGTTGGTAGCATCCTGCGCCAACCTCTTTTTTTGCCCAAGCTATCCCTTGAATACAAAAGGCGGCAAATCTTTGGAGTTCTGCATTTGATTGCTTACATTTGCATGTCAAATAAACAAAAAGCAATTATACACACCATCCCAATGAAACACATTTACATTATACTTCTTTTCTTCCCCATATTGTCGTTCGTCTGCTGCGAAAAGCCCGTAATCGACGACAGTGAAAACAAAAAGGAAAACAACGATAAAGTCAACGGATCAACCTCCACCGGCAACAATGGCGACAACGGCGGATGGGCAAACGGTGACGGAAAGAATGATACTGAATGGGTGAGCACCGACACGGTGGACGTATACACATTCAAGAACCACGTCTTCGAAGACCCCATCTGCGTGAAAGGCTATATCGTAGGATGTGCTACATCAACGGGAGGCTACAAGTATTTCTTCGACAGTCCCTATGAATCAAGCACATCCATCCTAATCGCCGACGATAAGAACGAGAAATCAAAATCCAACGTCATAGCCATACAATTGAAGAACGGTTCGAAGATTCGCCGCGACCTGAACCTCGTGGACAACCCTGGAAACATACAACGGCTCGTTGCCATATATGGCTACCAGACAAAATACATGAAGATGACAGGAATGAAAGAGATATTGAGTTATGAACTGAAATGAAAAGCAACGCCCCTAGATGAACACCCCTTACATCGGCTATTCAATTTCCGCAATCAAGTCTTATTCGGGACTTGGGATCAGTAGATATCTCTGCGGAGGGTCTTGTGGGGTCAGCGGAAAAGTACTGAGGGTGTTTTTTATTTCATAGTATTTTGTATCTTTGCATT
>JABLTS010050384.1_pt1 | contig 53554 bp, 39 predicted proteins | sample 7160081 | NCBI WGS metagenome assembly JABLTS01 (sample SAMN14651231, study PRJNA627086) | human gut metagenome | isolation source: feces | host: Homo sapiens | reverse complement strand
ACCTTTGCATCGTCAATAAGACAAAAGGTTATTAGGTTTTTAGGTTAAGATTGTTAGTTGTTTAGGTTTAGTTTTAGGTTTTAGATTGTTAGTTTGGGTTAACAGGTATTAGAAAAGGTAAGAAAAAAGATTGTTTATTCAGAGATTAACAAAGTAAGTTCAATAGGAAATTAGAAAAGGTAAAGAGATTCAAATGATGCGGGATAACCAAGGATGCCTGGGTAGCAGCAAAGACTGCTTCAGGCTACGCAACGGAGAAGAAAGAAAAGTTTCTCTGAGAGTTGTGAAAAATTTGGGAATATAGATTAAAGAGTGCTAGATTTCGTGAGAAGTCTGGCACTCTTCTTTTTTATCCTTACTTCATAATCCACCCTCTTCATCACCTTTCCCCAAAAATATTGCCCCATTTATTTTGTTTTACCGATGAAAAGTCGTACTTTTGCAAAAACTTACATAAAGGATTAGATTATGGCTAAACATCCTCTTTGGAAAGATGAATACTGGCTCTTGCTATTGCAACTATACCAGAAGAAGCCGATGGGCGTGAAACCTCTCTACTCGAAAGGGATGGTCGATTTGAGTCTGGAGCTACACATTGCTCCAGAATACTTGCATGAGCAAATGTTCAAGCTAAGACTGGTCACGCCACGCATCAAGAGGCTTTGGGAACATTATGGAGACAACCCCAAGAAGTTGGCTCGCCAAATCCGTCTGTTGAAAGATATGGAGGGATATGGCAATGCTACGGCCTTTTACCAAGGAGTGGAAATCAAGGAATCCTTCGAGCACGACTGGGAGCCACTCGAAGCCGAGCCTTCACTCACACCCGTCAAGCTCATCATCATCCTTGACCTATACTTCCAGCTCACCCCTATCACCATGGTGCCTGAGACACCAGAAATCATCGACCTAGCCAAACTCATCAAGACTACTCCCGACACGATAGTTGAGGCAATGAACGTATATCAGATTTGCGACCCTTACCTCAACCGCAACGATGTGGTGATCAGCAAGTTGATAGATGCTTGCAGCGAGATATGGCAAAGATATGGCAACGGCAACCCAGACAAGTTGTACAAACTCGCCAACGACTTGAAGGAATACTTCAAGTAAGAAGACACTTGACACTCAAGAAAGAAAATAGAAATATGACTCAAAAACTCATTCAGACACAGGCACAGAAGCTACAACAGCTCCAGAGACTCTCCGCCCAACAGATGTTGCAGGTGAAGCTGTTGGAGATGCCTCTTACCGAACTAGAGGATAACATCAACGCCGAATTGGACGACAACCCAGCCCTGGAAAGCGAGAATCCCGACGATGCGCTCATGGGTGAGGGCAATGAGGATCGTTCTGCCTTAGACGACTCGGATAGCAACAACGACATGGACGACTCGGAGGATGCTTACGAGGCACAGACTGAAAAAGAAGAACGCAAGGACGAGTTGGACCAAGCTCTGGAAAGCATTGGACAAGACGACCAGATGCCCGACTACAATACCGAGCGTTACAACACCCAAAATGCCGACTATGAGGAAATGGTATATGGAGACACCACCTCCTTCTATGACAAATTGAAGGAGCAGATGGACATGCAGGTACTCACCGACAAGGAAAAGACCGTCATGGAATACCTCATCGGCTCACTCGACGATGATGGTTTGCTCCGCAAAGATCTCGACAGCATCTGCGATGAGCTAGCCATCTACCAAAACATAGATGTAAGTGAAAAGGAAATCGAACATATCCTTCATATCCTTCAATCATTCGACCCTGCCGGCATCGGTGCTAGAAGTCTGCAAGAATGCCTTCTTCTGCAAGCCAAGCGTCTTCCTAGAGGCGTACTTCGCAAAACCATGGAAGAAGTGTTTGAAGACTACTTTGATGAATTTACCAAAAAGCATTGGGACAAGATACAATCAGGCTTGGAACTCAACGACACCCAACTTGAGACTCTCAAGGAAGAGATACACAAGTTGAACCCTAAGCCAGGTGCATCGCTTGGTGAGACCGAAGGCAGAAACATGCAGCAGATCACTCCTGACTTCATTGTTGATACCGCCGACGATGGCACCATCACCTTTACGCTCAACCGAGGCAACATCCCCGAACTGACCGTGTCGCCTTCCTTCACCGACATGATAGAGACCTACAAGAAGCACAAGGACAAGATGAGTCGCAAGGACAAGGAGGCTCTACTCTACGCCAAGGAGAAGGTAGATAAGGCGCAAGGATTTATCGAGGCGGTGAAGCAACGCCGCCACACCCTTATCGTGACGATGAAAGCCATCATCGAGGTACAGAAGCGATTCTTCCAAGATGGTGACGAGGCTGACCTCAAGCCGATGATACTCAAGGACATCGCCGATCGCACAGGTCTCGACATCAGTACTATCTCCCGAGTGAGCAATGTGAAATACGCCCAAACCAAATGGGGCACGTTCCCACTCAAGTTCTTCTTCACCGATGGCTACACCACCGAAGATGGTGAGGAGATGTCAACCCGTAAAATCAAGCTTTCCCTGCAGGAACTGATCAAGCAAGAAGACAAGAAGAAGCCTCTCAGCGACGATGCCATCGCCAAGGTGATGAAAGAGAAAGGTTTTCCTATCGCCCGCCGTACCGTCGCCAAATATCGAGAGCAACTGGGCATTCCTGTGGCACGACTCAGAAAATAGTATAGTTATGAAAGAGAAAAATATCATATTGGCAGCTCGCATCATAAGCATGGTCTTCACCCCTTTCTATCTCCCCTTGGTAGGATTGGTGGCGCTTTTCATGTTCAGCTATATGTCGCTTTTGCCGATGGCATATAAGTTGCCGATGTTGCTCACGGTATATCTTTTCACCATCTTGATGCCTTCCTTGCTGATACATCTGTATCGCAAGTTGCAAGGTTGGACTTCCAAGGAACTGGGCAGAAAGGAGCGCCGACTTGTGCCTTACATCATCTCCATCCTCTGCTACTTCGGCTGCTTCTTCTTCATGGAGTATCGCAACACGCCGAGGGTCATCAGCATCATCTTGGTGGCAGCCCTCGTGATTCAGATGATATGCGCCTTCATCAACATCTGGTGGAAGATTTCCACCCACATGGCAGCTATCGGAGGCGTGGCTGGAGCGATGATTATCTATTCTATCGCCTTCTCCTTCAATCCCTTGTGGTGGCTATCCATCGTGATACTGCTGGCAGGAATGGTGGGGTCGGCTCGCATGATATTGCGACAGCACTCACTCTCCCAAGTCGTGGTAGGATTCTTCGTTGGGCTTATCTGCGCATTCTTTGTCATCTAGACGAGAAGGAGAATGGAGGCATCTTACTATATTCAGAACTACAGAACATTTAAAAGATAACAACAAATGAAACCATTAGTAAGCATTATCATGGGCAGTACCAGTGACCTGCCTGTTATGGAAAAAGCATGTAAGTGGTTGAACGACAACCAGATTCTTTTTGAGGTGAATGCACTCTCTGCTCATCGTACCCCAGATGCCGTAGAGGCTTTTGCCAAAGGAGCCAAAGAGCGTGGCGTGAAAGTGATCATCGCCGCAGCCGGTATGGCAGCCGCTCTCCCGGGTGTTATCGCTGCATCTACCCCATTGCCTGTCATCGGTGTACCTATCAAGGGCATGCTCGATGGTCTTGATGCCATGCTCAGCATCATCCAGATGCCTCCTGGCATCCCTGTGGCTACCGTCGGCGTGAACGCAGCTCAGAACGCAGCCATCCTAGCCGCTGAGATGATTGCCCTTGGAGATGAGGAAGTTGCCAAGAAGGTGGACACCTGGAAGGCTGGACTCGGCGCCAAGATAGAGAAAGCCAACAAGGATTTGGCTGAAGTGAAATACGATTATAAGTGTAACTAATCAGGAAGCCCCTTGCTATAGGGGCTTCCTATATCAATCAATATGGTAGATTTATTCAATTATACACGACGTGAATCTTCGGTTGCCCATGTGGGTGCCATCAACATAGGTGGCGACAACCCTATCCGCATCCAGTCGATGACCACCACCAATACCAATGACACCGAGGCTTGCGTGAAACAGGCTGAGGAAATCATCAAGGCTGGTGGCGAGCTGGTGCGCTTTACTACTCAGGGTTCCCGAGAGGCAGAGAATATGAAGAACATCAACGCCGGTATCCGTGCCGATGGCTATCAGACACCGCTCGTTGCCGATGTTCACTTCAATCCGAATGTGGCTGATGTGGCTGCGCTCTACTGCGAGAAGGTGCGCATCAACCCTGGCAACTATGTCGATCCTGCCCGCAAGTTTATCAAGCAGGAATATACCGACGAGGAATATGCCCACGAACTTCAGAAGATAGAAGATCGCTTCGTGCCATTCCTCAATATCTGCAAGGAGAACCATACCGCCATCCGCATCGGCGTGAACCATGGCTCCCTCTCCGACCGCATCCGCAACCGCTATGGCGATACCCCAGAGGGCATCGTGGAGAGTTGCTTGGAGTTCCTTCGCATCTGCAAGAAGGAGAATTTCAATGATGTGGTCATCAGCATCAAGTCTTCCAACACCGTGGTGATGGTGCGCTCCATGCGCCTCCTGGTGAGCGAGATGGAGAAGGAAGGCATGAACTATCCTCTCCACCTAGGCGTGACCGAAGCCGGCGAAGGCGAGGACGGCAGAATCAAGAGTGCCGTGGGCATCGGAGCCTTACTGGCTGATGGCATCGGCGACACCGTTCGTGTCAGCCTCAGCGAGGAACCTGCTGCCGAGATTCCAGTAGCTCGTCACTTGGTGGATTACATCGGAAAGAAGCAAGGACAGTTGATGATTCCGGGCGAGGCTTGTCCTTCCTTCGATTGGTTGCACCCTACCCGTCGTGAGACTACTGCCGTTGGCAACATCGGTGGCAGCAACGTACCAGTTGTCATCAGCAACCGCATTCATGGCGAAAGTACCCTCTGCGACAACGAGGATGCAAAACCTGACTATATATATATAGGTGGAAAGAAGCCAAAGCAGTTTGTACCGGGTCAGAGCTATATCGTGGATTACAACATCTACGAGGACTTGAAGCAGAAACCTGAGACCACAGGTGCCAAGCTCTATCCTATCTTCCCAGCGATGGCTATGCCGCTCATCGCCAGCATCCAAGCCGATATCAAGTTCCTCACCCTGCAATTCGGCACTCCTTCCGAGGAGTATCTTACTTGCTTGAAGATGCACCCAGAGGTTGTGGTAGTCTGTGTGAGCAACCACCAGAATCGCTTGGGCGACCAGCGTGCCTTGGTACATGAGATGATGAACGCCGGAGTGAAGAACCCTGTCATCTTTGCCGAGATGTATCGCCATAGTGCAGCCGAGAAGAGCGACTTCCAGTTGGAAGCTGCCGCCGACATGGGAGCCTTGATGATAGATGGCTTGACCGATGGTATCTGGCTGATGAATGATGGTGACATCCCAGCCCAGACCATCGATGAGACTGCCTTCGGAATCCTCCAGGCTGCTCGTCTCCGCACTTCCAAGACCGAGTACATCAGTTGTCCTGGTTGCGGCCGTACCCTCTACGACCTTCGTGAGACCATCGCCAAGATACGTGAGGCGACCAAGGGTATGAAGGGATTGAAGATAGGTATCATGGGCTGTATTGTAAACGGTCCTGGCGAGATGGCAGATGCCGACTATGGCTATGTGGGAGCCGGACCTAACAAGGTAAGCCTCTACCGCAAGCAAGTTTGCGTGGAGAAAAACATTCCGCAAGAGGTGGCTGTGGAGCATCTGCTCGCCCTCATCCACTCCGATCAGGAAGGATAAATGTGATTTTAACCTAATGATAACAAAGCGATAACACTTTGAATGAAAAAGTAGTAGTATCTTTGCAGCAGAAATCAAGTAATAATACTTTGCTTTTTTAATTATTAGGTTAGATTTATATCATATAAGGTTATATAGAAATAATCTCTCTCAACCAAAAAGGTCAAGCTCGGGCTGTGAAGCTCCAGGCTTGACCCTAATAATAAAAAGGCATATCTTGAGAAAAGTGATAAAAACATAGAAGATTATGGCAGACATCAAGTTACTCTTGGTAGAAGATGATGAGAACCTCGCCTACATGGAGAAGAGCAGTTTCGAGGACATCATCGGTGGATATGAGGTGAAGACCGCCATCAACGGAAAGGACGGACTGGAGTTGTGGAAGCACTTCCAGCCCGATGTCATCGTATCCGACATCGACATGCCCATCATGGATGGCATAGAGATGGTCAAGAAAATCCGTGAGATAGACGGCGACACCATCATTCTCTTCACCACAGGTCTCACCTCGCCCAAGGACTTGAAGGCAGGTTATGCCGCTGGTGCCAACAATTACGTGAAGAAACCTTTCGTGCCGGAGGAACTGGATGCGCATATCCAAAGCTTGATGCGCCTCAAGCAAGGCAAGCGAAGTCTAGACAACAGCCATCTCATCAAGCTTGGCAAATACATCCTCCATGCCGACCACGCCACCCTCAAGAATCAAGAGGACGGCACCGAGAAGATGCTCACCGCCCGTGAGGCAAAGATATTGGAGTTGTTGGCTGTCAACAAGAACGACGTGGTGCGCCGTGAAGCCGTACTGAGCCGATTCTGGGGCGTAGAGGACAAGGACTACTTTGCCTCCCGAAGCCTCGATGTGTTCATCAAGAAGATTCGCACCGCCATCGAGGATGAGCCGAGAGTGGAACTGAAAACCATCCGAGGTGTGGGATTCAAACTTATCGTGGATTAGTCTCTCTCACGAGAGATTCCCGATAAAGGTATGATTCCAATAGGGAAACAGACCACATTACAAAACGAGTAAAACAGAATCAAAATAAACAACGAGCTTATGCTGAAGGCAATATTATATTACATCCTACTGATTGCAGAATTCATTGTCACCCTCTTTGTCGGTGGCATTGCATTAAGCTTCTACATCATATATAAAACCAAGCAAGGGGCTATCACCAATGAAGCCGCATTCCTGAATGATGCCTCTCCCGTCATCATTCTTTTCTCTTTGCTGAGTATGGTGATTGTATGGTTTACCTTCTACAAGGCGAAGTTCTCCAAGTTCACGCTTGGCGTGGTGCTCCCTGTTGCCAAATGGAAGGCAATGCTCTATACCAGTCTTCCTATGGTTGGTTTCACACTGGCTTATTATGCCGCCATGAATCTCTTCCAGATTCATTTCCTTCCCAAGGAGATGGATGAACTGGGCTATCTGGCATTTATCCCATACGCCGTGGTGGGTTCGTTCTTCTCTGCATACGTCTTCTATGGTGCTATTCAGGAAGAACTCATCAGATGCGGCATCAAGAAATGGGGACAACTTCTCACGCTATGCCTCATGATGCTTCCGATGTGCGTATTTTCGGTGTCCGAAGAAACCAATATCCGTTGGGAATACCTTGCCTTGCTGGGCATGATTTCCACTTGCTACGGCTTTTGGATCTACGGAAAGACCCGAAGCACCATCGTTCTTTTCGCCGTTTACTTTACGTCCAACCTCATCCCTTCTCAAATTCCATCAGCACCTTTGGCTGTCAGCCTCATCATCATCGGGTTGGCAATGACCGTGTGGGGCGGCATCATCCTACAGAAGAAATGGCTAGAGATGCTAGAAGAAGAGGACATTGATCTTTAGACTTACTATGAAGATAAATAGAGCCAAGATACTCAGTACCACGGCATTGATAGCAGTGCTGGTGATGCAGTTGTTTTGGATGTGGAACACATTCGAGATGACTGTTCATCAAATGGGCTATGCCAGCATCTGGGGGCTGACTCCCAATGCTCGGATAGAGGCTCTCTTGTCTGCCTTTATGCAAAGCCGCTTCACGGTATTCACCTCTATCCTCACCACCATCGTCATCATCCTCAGCATCATCGACCAAATCAACTACATCGACGAACAGGAGCGCATCCGCCTTCTGCGTGAGGATTTCTCCTACGCCATGGTTCACGACATGAAGTCGCCCCTCACCTCCATCATCATGGGCACTCGCTATCTGCACAGCGGTGTGTTGGAGAAGAAGCCAGAAATCAAGGAGAAATATTTCGCGATTGTGGAAGACGAGGCACAACATCTGCTCGCTCTCATCAACCGCCTACTTACCATCTCAAAGCTAGAGCACGGCAAGTTGACCATCCGCAAGACAGAGGTTGACTTAGAGGAAATGATTGCCGATGTGGCAGACAAATACGAGGCGAAATCATCGAAGCCCATCCATATCACCACCGACATCGCCTGCTCCACAGCCCTTGCCGACGAGGAATACCTGAAGGAAGCCATCAGCAATATGGTGGATAACGCCACCAAGTACTCGAAAGACGAGATCAACATCAAGATTTCCACCTCGGAAGATGACCATCATATATATATTAAGGTATATGACGAGGGCATCGGCATCGCCAAGAGCGAACTGAAAACCATCTTCAATCGCTACGAGCGTGCCGCCGAACACGAGAAGAATCCACAGAAGACAAGGGGCGGCTTCGGCATCGGTCTCAACTACGTGCTCCAGGTCATCCAAGCCCACGGCGGCAAAATCAGCGTAAAGAGCGAAAAGGGCAAATACTCCGAGTTTACCATCTCGCTGCCGAAGTACCTGACCATAAAAACGTTAGCCCAGATGGCACTTTAGGCATGGACAATAGATTTACAAAATAATATTAAAGTTGACAAGTTTGTCGAACGCAAACTTGTCAACTTTATCATTTTTCACTACCTTTGCAACCAAAAAGATAGCTTTGTCCAAGACCAACTCCATATCAGCATTCGAGAACGTGTATAAAACTTATTATATACGCATGTATCATTATGCCTATGGCTTTATCAACGATATGGATGCCAGCAAGGATGTCGTATCGGATGTATTCTCCAAGCTATGGAAAGACTTCTCCGACATAGATTTGGACAAAGTATCAAGCTACCTTTACGTTTGCGTCCGCAATGAAAGCATGAATTACCTTCGCAAACAAAAAGGAATGGCAAAATACGTGGAGTATTGCAAAAGTGCCTTCTCGGAAGAAGACGAAAACTATTGGCAAAACATGGATGATAGATTGACCGAGATAGGCACCATCATCGACACCATGCCGTCCAAGACCAAGTTCGTATTGGAGCAATGCTACATGAATGGACATACTTACAAGGAAGTGGCAGAGATGATGGACATCACCACCAATGGGGTGAAGAAGCATATCACCAAAGCCTTTTCTTTGCTCCGCTCACATTTCAAGGACAAGAAAGAAGGAACTTAGTTGTTGATGCAGATATTATCATGTGTTAAAATAGCAAGGACTTTAGTACCTTATAATCCTATTAGCGAGTAATATAAGAAGAAAAGAACAATTATGGACAATCCTATCAACATTCATATACAAGACAACGAAATGCCTTCTAACTTCGAAGAGTTAGAAGTAAGAAGAGCACTGAACAAGAAGCATCTTCCCAATCCTGATGTCAATGCGGAATGGGAACAATTCATGCATACTTTGCAGCAGGAAAACCCAACGATATGGCAACGCCATAGCCATCAACTCAAATTATTCACAACTTTCTTCGCTGGAGTCGCAGCCACCTTAGCCATTCTCCTCTTTATACCATGGTTGAGGCAACCTAACAAGATGGAAGTGTTTACAGCCAACCAAAATGAGCAAGAGATTATCGTCTCAAGTGATGACGGTGACATGACCGTGGTCAAGAATCATCAACCTATGGCTTTCAACAAACCGTCCCACTCACCCCTTCAGATGATACGAAAGACAAGAATGATGGAAGTCTCCACGCCAAGAGGTACCGACTACCAACTGACCTTGCCCGATGGAACGCACGTTTGGTTGAATGCCGATAGCAAGATTTCCTTCCCAGAAAGATTTACTGAAAACGATAGAAAGGTAAAAATCGAAGGCGAAGCATACTTTGATGTCACCAAGGATGCCAAGCATCCATTCATCGTATCCACCGACTATTTCACCACCACCGTACATGGCACCAGTTTCAATGTCAATGCTTATTCCGCCAAGACAGCAGGAGTTGCCTTGGTAACAGGTAGCGTATCTGTTAAGTCAAAAGATGGCAAAGAACAAAAGATGACTCCTGGACAGATGGCTTGTATTGGAACACAAGGTAATATCGAAGTCAAGAACGTAGATGTTTATCCCCTTACCCAATGGAAAGATGGTTTTTTCTATTTTGACAATGAGCGTCTCATCGACATCATGATGGAATTGGGCAGATGGTACAATGTCAGCGTGGTTTTTGAGCACGAAGAAGACATGAACCAACGCCTGCATTTCGTAGCTGAGCACAAAGAAAAGCTCAGCGACATCATCAAGCGCATCAACGACCTAAACATTGTCAAGATTGCATTAGAAAAAGACCATGTCTCCATCCAATAAGATACTCTTCATCATTCCGCCAGGGAGCATCCTTCTATGACAAAATAACACAAATACTCTCTTTTTCATAACATTTTTGCATTTTTACAGTACCCATTTGTTTACAATGTGTGTATTACAAGTGAGTTTTTTATAAATCTAAATGCATATTAACATGAAAAAAGAGAGATTTGGAATGTTATTCCTGAGCATCTTGTTTGCATTGACCGCAGTCACTGCTTTTGCCCAAGGCAACAAGATTACGCTCACGGTCAACAAGGTTTCTTTGCCATCCGCACTCAACCAGGTGGAACGGCAATCGGGTTATTACAAGATCAACTACGACTACAACCTGTTGAACAAGTACACCGTCAGTGCTGAAATCAAGAACCAGCAGGCACTGGAGGCAGTCAACACACTGTTGGGCAAGCTCCCATTCACAGCCAAGGCAGATGGTCGTTATATTCAAGTTAAGAAAAACTCAGCCCGTCTCAACCTACAACAAAACAGAAATGGTGCAGGCAAAGGTGTGAGCGGACGTATTACCGATAAAGAGGGTGAACCCTTGATTGGTGTTACCATCACTGTTCCTGGCACCCAAAAAATGACCATCACAGATATAAATGGAAACTTTTCCTTGCCAACAGCAGATCCTTCCGACCGCATCGAGGTTTCATATATTGGAAAGAAGACGATTAGCCGCAAGGCTGGTAGTCACAGGCTCAACGTGATTTTGTATGACGATGACAATATGTTAAGCGATGTCATGGTAACAGGTTATCAGCAGCTTTCTCGTGAGAGAGCCACGGGTTCTTTCGACAAGATAGGCGAGAAAGAACTTGCAGCACGCCCTGCTACCGACCTTTCTGCTGCCCTTCAAGGCTTAGTGGCTGGTATGCAAGGTACAGAAAACGAAGATGGCTCCGTTGACTTCAAGATTCGTGGAACCTCTTCTCTTTATGCCAACACCCAACCACTGATTGTAGTAGATGGTTTCCCTATCGAAGGAAGTTTCAGCAGCATCAATCCAAATGACGTAGAGAGTGTCACCGTCCTCAAGGATGCTTCCGCCGCAAGTATCTGGGGTGCTCGTTCTGCCAATGGTGTGATTGTTGTTACTACCAAACATGCCAAGAAGAACACCAAACTTTCTGTTAATGGACAAGCTTTTTGGAGAATTGGCACAGACCCAGACATCGAGTATATTCTTTCACAAGCAGATAGCAAGACCAACGTGGATTACGAAATCGAAGCCTTGCGCAACGGCTGGAACATGGGAGAATATACCAAAGGAGGGGTCGATGGCTTGTTGACTGGCCTTACAGAAGCACAGGAATTATACTTCCACAACAAATACGATGGTCTCTCTGAATCAGAGATGAATGCAGGCTTAGACAAGCTTCGCAACCGCAGCAACCGTGACCAACTCAAGAAATACCTCATGCAGCAGCAACTCTTACAACAATACAATGTAAGCGTTTCTGGCGGCACTGAAAAATTCGACAACTATCTTTCATTGATGTATGAGAAGAACAACGAAGCCACCATCAAGCGTGGTTACGAACGCTTCATGCTCAATTACAACACAGCTTACCGTTTCAACAAGCACATCACCGCTACAGCTTCCCTCACATGGCAAAAGAGAAACCGTGAGACTTCAGGTGTCACTATCAACGAGTTTGCCAATCTCCAACCATACGAAATGCTCAAGAACGAGGATGGTTCGTATGCTTACAATGCCGGCGGATTCAATCGTGATGAATTGCAAAACATCAATATATCTTCATTCCCATACAGCGATTTCAGCTACAATATGTTGCAAGAGGTTGAGAATCGCAGTTATCATACCAAGAGCGACAACCTCCGCATCCAATTGGGATTGAACGCCAAGATTATCAAGGGATTGAGCTATGACTTGAAATATCAGTACGAGCGAAACACCTCTAAGTACAGATATATGGATGGAGAGCAGACGTATGCCAACCGATATGATGTCAATTTCTACACTACGTTTGATGGAGTCAACTGTACTAACACTTTCTTGCCAAAGGGTGCTCGTATCAATTCGGGAAATAGCGAGAACCATAACCAAGTAATCCGCAACCAGTTGTCTTACAACAACATCTTTGCGGAGAAGCATGATGTATCCGCATTGGCAGGTATTGAGATGAGTGAGTATGTGACAAGTTCTACTACCAATCCTCGTATCTATGGCTACAACGAGAATACCAATACCGTACCTGCTCCATACTATGGAACAAAGTCAAATATTGGCAATATGCAGAACTACTCATTTTACACCACATACTACTTGACCCCTTACCTCGGGTATCGTTTCAGCGAGCGTACCGACCGCTATTTGTCTTACTTCGGAAACGTGGCATATATGTATGATGAGAAGTATGGTGTTTCTGCCAGTGTTCGTTCCGATGGCTCCAACTTTGTATCTAAAGATAAGTCATTGCGTTGGTCGCCAATGTGGTCTGTGGGTGCAAAATGGAATATGAAGAAAGAAAACTTCATGAAAGACATCAAATGGATTGACCGCTTAACCCTCCGTGCCACATACGGTTTGAATGGTAATGCCGAGAAGAGTACTTCTCCTCAGACATTGATTTCTGTTTCGTCCAACGCAAATACTTTGACAGATGTAGCTACCATTGCCAGCTATGGCAATCCTACGTTGAAATGGGAAACAACTCACACGACCAACTTGGGTATAGATTTCAGCTTCTTCAAGAACATATTGTCTGGTAAGTTTGAGTACTACAACCGTCTGAGCAAAGACGTAATCGGTAGTGTCACCATTCCTGCCGTTTACGGTTCTACCACACAGATGTTCAACAATGCAGAGATTTCCAACAGAGGCATCGAGTTGGAATTGACAGGAAAATACTCTTTCAATAGCATCGGATTGGGTATTCGCTCTACCTTGACTTATGCTTACAATAAGAATAAGGTGGAGAAACTCTACAATCCTTTCGTTTATTGCTATGGGTATATGTATGCCTCAGATCCATCCAATCAATACTTTATCGAGGGCAAACCTATTGGTGCCGTCTATGCATACGAGTTTGCAGGTATGAAGGACGGTCAACCTTATGTAAAAGGTGCTGATGGCGAACCGTTCCCGTTCAATGACCTTTCTCTCCACAATAGTACATACGGTTCAGACAGTTTCTTGAAGTATATGGGAACCACCATTGCCCCAAGCACTTTTGGATGGGCAAATGAATTCTCATGGAAAGGTCTTTCTCTTTATGTTTATCTGACAGGAAAGTTTGGTGGCAAGTTCCGTGCTCCAGTTGCAGATACTCCTCCATTAGTTGGCGGTGGCTCTGAATTCATCAGTAAGTTCATCTCTTATTATCAGAACAGTGATGGAACACAATGCCCAACCTTGCCAGAGCCTGATGATTACTGGTGTTATCGTTGGGGCAGATACATGCCTAACCTCTCTTGCTTTGTGGAAGATGCGTCTTTCATTCGTTTGAAGGAATTGACCGTATCTTACCAGTTGCCAACCGTGCTTTTGCACAAAATTGGTCTCAAGCAGGCTAAAGTTTTCTGCCAGGCACGTGACTTAGGCATTATTTGGGCAGCCAACTCTTTGGGGTATGACCCAGAATGGCTTCCTGGCAGCGGAATGAACAAGCCAGCAGCCAGCATCACTCTTGGTTTGAACATCAACTTATAATCGTAAAGACGTATCATTATGAAATTAAAGACATATATATTATTGGCTGCCGCTATGTTGCCTTTAGCATCATGCAGCGACTATCTTGACAAAACACCGTCCAAGTCAAGCAACACCCCAGTGACGACAGCAGCCAATCTCTTGGCTGTATATGATTATTTGCCAAACCGTTATTGCAACAATTACTTTGCTGCATACAGCACCGATGATGCCAATATCCCACGTGAGATGTACCTGTCATCTCCCGCCAATTTCGACATCAACTATGTGCTATCATACTACACTCATTTCAGAGACGGTATCATCAACACCTCGTCAGATCTTTTGTGGAACAATGAATACAACCGTATCTACAAGGCAAACTTGATGATTTCATCTTCATCAGAAGTGACAGGCACGCAAGAAGAAATCAACGAGGCGCTCAGTTGCGCCTACTTTATGAGAGCTTACTCATTCTTTGAGTTAGCAACTTTCTATTGCCAACCTTGGAGCGAAACCAATAAGGGAGAACTTGGCGTACCTTTGCGCTTAGGGCTTTCTTTCGATGAAGGTGTCAGTCGTGGAACGCTTGAGCAAACTTACGCACAAATCTTCTCAGATTTGCAAGCAAGTGAAGAACACGCCATCCATGATGCCGTACCTTCCATCCCATGGAGAGTATCCAAATGTGCCATCAATGCACTCTATGCGCGCATCTACTTGGCAAGAGGCGAGTTCGACCAGGCACTCAGCTATGCCAACAAGGCATTACAGAAAGCCCCAGAACTTTACGACTACAACCAGTTCACCTGGCAAAGTCCAGCTCCAAAATACTCAGCTACAGACTTTTGGCCTGCTATGGAACTGAAAGTTTGTGAGACCAACAACTGGAATGAAAACAAAATCCTCTACAACTATTCAGAGTGGATTTACCCAGACTTTGCCAGCGTTCGTACCCAGATGGCATATCCATCAACAAGTTTGATCAACTTGTATGACCACGACAACGACCTCCGTTTCAGATACTTCTACGTAGAGCATGGAACTAGACGTATGTCAAACATCAAATACGATTGGTATCGCTATAACCCATGGGATGATGGTAGCTATCTAAATTCAGGACTGACCACGGCAGAAGTTTTGCTCATTAAGGCTGAATGCCAGGTTCGCCTGGGGCAATGGCAAGAAGGCTTAGCCACCTTGACACCATTGCGCAAAGCACGCTTCGAGGCAGCCACCTCAACTGCTCTGACTGCCAATAACCAAGCAGAGGCTTTGCAACAAGTTTTGGAAGAACGCCACAGAGAGTTGCCATTCTACTTCCGATTTGGCGACATCAAGCGTTTTGCCGTCACTTCCGACACCAGCGACGATGTAACCGTGACACGTGATTTCTATGACATGACTGTGACAAAGGTCAATACCGGCAGTCAAAAGACCTATACCATCCCAGGTAGCAGCAAGTGCTGGGCTATGCCTATCTATCAAACAGAGATTACCTCGTCAAAGGGAGCCATTGAGCAAAACCCAGAATAAAAGACAACTAACAATTTAACAATATGAGAAAGAACATTATTTCACTCTTTGTATTAGCAATCTGCCTACTTTCCACAGTAGGCAGCATTGCCAAACAAAAGCAGATGAAGCTTCGTGTCCTCTATTTGGGAGGTCAAGTAGATTGGACACATGGTGAGTTTGGCTCAGAAGACCATTACAAGACCCAAGAAGATTATCAGAAGGCTCAAATAGAGCGCATGAATGCCTTTGGCGACTTGCTGCGCACCTATTTCACCACGGTAAAGACAATGCCTGCAAGTGAATGGAAGCCCGAGTTGAGCAATGGTTATGATGTGACCATCTTTGATGGCACACCTCCTGTACTCAAAGAAACTGCAAAAGAATATGTGTTTAATGGCAAGGCCAGCACCATGAAAATCAAGCATTATCTTCCAGAAGACTTTGCTTGTCCAAGCATTACCATCGCTAGCATAGGCAATAAAATTGGTCAGCCATACGGATGCAAGAACGACTGGTTGTGTCTTTGCTTGGATGCAAACGCTCATGGCATGAACCTCCAGCACCCTATTTTCAAGGGGCCCTTCAAGACTCATCTTACCTTGAAGAAACAACCAACCCCTGCAGATGCCATGCACTATGGTTATTTCCAGGATTGGAATGTACCTGATTCTGTAATGATGTGGGAAGTAAATACCAAGGGATATATGACCACCAAAGGATTCAACATCGGTATGGTGTCACGTCCTTGGGGCTATATGGACTCGCCAGACTGCGAGGCCATCTCTAGTGGTGTTTGCGCCAAGACCATTGACGCGGTGGCGTTAGGCCGTCACGCCAACTTCTTCACTTGGGGTTTCGTTGGTTCACCACTTTATATGACTAACGAAGCTAAAGTGGTCTTTGCAAATGTCGTGGCATATATGTCAAAATATCGTGGCACACCTCTTGTCAGAAAATATATCGATCGCATCGCTACACGTGAATACATCAAGGAAGTAAAATATTGCTGTACCCGAAAATACGTAGAGGAAAGAGCCATCAGCGACAAGGCTTTCTACGAAGAACTCTTAAAAATCGGCAAAGAAGCCCGTGCCAAGAAAGCAAAGGGAGAACAACTCACGAATCAAGAGAAAATGTATGTCGATTATACCGAGAACGATATCCCTAAGCCCAAGAACTATGCAGAGACCATGCAGGAAAATCATCCTGAGCTTTATGCACAGTTTGGAGATGACGAAGCAAAATATCTCGCATATTATGACGAAAATGCCCCATATTTCTATGGTGGTCAAGGCAGTTACAATCTGTTTATAGATACAGATGCCAAAACATGGCAAATTCCTAACAATGATAAGCGATTGATAGAAAAAGCGATTTCTTGTTTGGAGACGAACACCGAAGTAGAAAGAGCCAACCGCATTTTGGAGCGATATACCCTCTGCGATTTCAAGACTCCTGCAGAATGGCGCAAGTGGTACAACACCTACAAGGACAAGATGTTCTTCACCGAAAGTGGCGGATGGCATTTCATGGTGAACGACAAGAATGCTCCTGGCAACGACTATACCGTAGCCAAGAAAAGAGAGGCAAAGGAAAATTCTGCCAATAATTTTATGAATCAAGCAGAAGTAAACCACGATAATCCTTTGGCTATCAATGCTCATATTGAAAAACTCGACTGGGGAGGATTCGATATTGTATTCGACCTCAAACTCATGGATGGCTATCACGTATATCGCACTGTCGATGAAAGCGACCCTTATATACCCATGAAGATAACATTCTCCTTGCCAGAAGGAGCCGTTCTTGGCGATGCCTATTATCCTGTCACAAAACCTTTTGTCAAAGACGGAACTACGATTTATGAGGGCAAAACTACCATCAGACAAAATGTAAAACTCCAGGCATTGCCTGCCACCATCAAATGCAACATTGAATGTCAGTGCTGCGATGCCAATGTCTGTATGCCTCCTTACTCTAAGGATTTTACACTCGAAGTTAAATAAAAAAACGAAATAAAATGAAAAGATATATTTCAAGACTTGTATTTGGAGCAGTCTTGCTGACTAGTGCCCTATCCGCACATGCCCAAGTGTCTCTCAAAGGACAGTTGAAGGATTTGAACACGGACACCATCATTGTATCAACAACAGATGCCAAACTAGAAAAAGGAACTCGTGACACCCTCGTCATCAAGAATGGCAAGATTTCACTTTCCTACCCTACCACCAATCTCCTTCACGTCAAGATTATTGAAAAACCAAAGATTGGCAGACGCACAGGTGATGGCTTTGACTTTTACCTCTTACCAGGAAAACCTATGACCATCAATGGCTCCAAGTTTGATTATACCATCAAAGGCTGTGATATTTACAAGAAAATAGAAGCCTATCAAAAAGGTGTTGCTCCACTTGAAAAGCAGCTTTATGATGTTATTGAACCTTATAACAAGGAAATTGCTACCGCCAAGACACCAGAGGAAAGACTGGCATGCTACGCCAAACATGGTTCATCTATCAAGAAGGCTCTGGCTGAAATCAGAAAGCACAACCTCGACTTCATCAAGGCGAATCCAGACAACGAGGCTTCTTGCATCGCCCTCTGCAACATAGAGAACTTCTATGAAGGTTTTGATGTAATGACTGAGAGAATCAAGGCAAGTGAATGGGCTTTAGCATACAAATACCCCAAACAGAGTGCAGACCACAAAAAACAACGAGAAGAACAAGAAAAAGTAGTAGCTGAAGGCAAAATGGCACCAAACTTCACCTTGAAGGATATCAACGGCAACGACTTCACGCTATCTAGTTTGCGAGGCAAATATGTCGTTCTCGACTTCTGGGGGTCATGGTGCGGCTGGTGCATTAAGGCACTTCCAAAACTAAAGGAATGCTATGCCAAGCACAAGGACTCAGGAAAACTTGAGTTTATCAGCATTGATTGCAGAGATACAGAGGCTAAATGGAAAGCTGCTGTAGAAAAGCACAATATGACTTGGATTCAAGTGAAGAACGAGGATAAAGACAAGATTCCTGACCTTTATGCCGTCCCTGGCTATCCTACATTTGTCATCATCGATCCTGAAGGAAAGATTATCAAGCGTTTCGTTGGTGAAGAACCAGAAATGTACACCTTCATAGACTCTCTCTTTTCATAAATTGCCAATATCATCGGCATTCATATCAAGGGGTATGCCATCTTTCCGGCATCCCCCTTTTTGCATATTATACACAACTATAACTATTTTCAGTAGTTAGAATATTCACTCTCCCACCAACCATTGCAAGGCATTAATTCTCTTGATGCCATCGTAATCGGCGGTAGGGTCGTCATCGAGGGTCAGAATATACTTCGGATATTGGTCGTTGATTTGTTGGAGCGAGGCAAGTTCCCTATTTAGGGTAGCCTCATCTCTTACCGTAGCTGCTACTTGATAATAGACAATACCATCCTCATCCATCGCCACAAAATCGACCTCCAGCGCATCCATCTTTCCAATATATACTTTCTTTTGACGATGCAGAAGCTCCAAATAGACGATGTTCTCCAATATGCGCCCTGCATCAAACGAACGAGAGCCCAAGAGCATTCTTCTCAAACCAATATCCACCAAATAGTATTTACCAAGAGTCTTAAGCAATTGCTTCCCCTTGATGTTGAAACGTTTGGCTTCATACACAAAAAAAGTCTCACAAAGGGCAGATAGATAGCGTTCTACCGTTTTCTGATCTATCTTCCTACCATCTGCGGTCATGATGTCAGCTATTCGTTTGGTAGAAAGAATATTTCCGATATTATCTGCCACAAAACGAATCACACTCTCCAGCATCATCACGTCTGGCAACTTTTTTCGAGCCATGATGTCTTTCACCACGATGGTATTATATACTCCGTTCAGATAATCGCTGATTTCAGAAGAGCTATCTAAATCGAGCGTATATGGAAAACTACTCTTGCTGATATATTCCATATAAGCTTGCGATAAGTTGGCAGTGCCTCCGATGCCATCTACATACTCCCTAAAAGAAAGAGGCAACATAGCAATCTCCACATATCTACCAGAGAGGTATGTGGCAATTTCGCTCGACAACATATAGGCGTTTGAACCAGTAATATAGAGATCGACCGTTGACTTGAGATTGAGGCTATTGATGATGTCCGGGAAATCCTTGACATGCTGTATCTCATCAAAAAAGATGTAGGTCATTCTGTCTGTTTGAATCAGGGGTTTGATATAAGCATACAGGTTCTTTGGGTCTCGCAACTCATAGTAGTCGTAATCTTCAAAGTTGAGATACACGATTTGCTCTTGCAAAACACCATGTTGCAAGAGCCAGTCGCGATATATCTCCATGATTGTAGATTTACCGCAACGGCGAATACCTGTTATCACTTTTATCAGATTCTTGTCCTTGAAAGCGATCAATTTACTGAGATAAGTTTGTCGTTCTATCCTTTTCATCTTTCATCTTCTCTTTTTACGCTGCGAAGATACATTTTTTCTAGGACAATCCATCCTAAAAGTAGTGTTTTTTAGAAAGTTTTAGGATAAATCGTCCTAAAACTTTCTATTTTCGGATACTTTTAGGATAATCCATCCTAAAACTTTTTCCAATTTATTTACAGGACGATTGTTGTTTCAAATGCATCCACATGAAGCCAATCATCTACCGATTGCCGTTAATCTATTATAAATAACAAAAGCAGTACTTGTAGAAGTAATACTTTTTTCTTATCTTTGCACCATTATTGAATCTACGTTACGTAAAACTCATAATGATGTAAATACTTATGGTACAAACGAATCCTTTTATCATCGAAAGCTACCTGTCACCAGAATACTTCTGCGACAGAGTAGAAGAAACGGCATTGCTCACCCGCCATCTCACCAACCGATGCAATGTGGCACTGATAGCACCTAGACGCTTGGGCAAATCGGGGCTTATCCACAACTGCTTCCAACAAAAAGAGATACGTGAGCTGTATCATTGCATTTACATTGACATCTACGACATATTCTATGGACTTAAAAGGAATTTATACTGCCGACAGTAATCGCTATAGCGATGCCGAGGCGCTCTACAGAAGATGTGGCAAGAGTGGTATCTTGCTACCAAAGATTAGTTTGGGATTCTGGCACAACTTCGGGGGCGTTGACCCATACGAGCGAAGCCGTGCCATTACCCATTATGCCTTCGACCATGGCATCACTCACTTCGACCTTGCCAACAACTATGGTTCTCCTTACGGTAGTGCCGAGGAGACAATGGGCAGACTGATGCAAGATGACTTCCGTCCTTACAGAGACGAACTCTTCATTGCCACCAAGGCGGGTTACGACATGTGGGAAGGTCCGTACGGCAACTGGGGCTCTCGCAAATATCTCATGGCAAGCCTTGACCAAAGTCTCAAGCGCATGAACCTCGACTACGTGGACCTCTTCTATAGTCATCGTTACGACCCCAACACACCGCTCGAAGAGACCTTGCAAGCGATGGTTGACATTGTGAAGCAAGGTAAGGCACTCTATCTGGGCATTAGTCGATGGCCTTTGGAGGCATTGAAGTTTGCCGACAAGTATCTGAAGGAGCGTGACGTGCCATTGCTCATCTACCAAGATCGCCTCAATATGCTCGACCGTGCGCCACAAGAGGAGGGCATCCTCGACTATTGCGCCGAGAATGGCATCGGTTTCATCTCCTTCTCTCCTCTGGCACAAGGTCTGCTCACCGACCGCTATCTCCATGGCATCCCATCGGATAGCCGCATGGCAAAGGAGCATTTCTTGAAGCATAGCGCCTTGACTCCGGAACTCCTGGAGAAACTGAAAGAATGGAACGAGCAAGCTGGCAATCGAGGCGAGACCCTTGCCGAAATGGCCCTAGCCTGGATTCTCCATCAGAAAGGCGTGACCAGCGTATTGGTGGGAGCCAGTTCTACGGCACAACTCGAAAAGAATATGAAATGTATTCATGCAGAAGCATTCTGATGAATATCCGCCATTTATGTAAACCGCCGTTTATATAAATGGCGGTTTATATTTGTATATGGATAACCATCTACAGCCAGTAAATAGTTAATTAGTAAAAAAGTTCTTAGTAAAAGAGTTCTTACTAAGAATTTTTTTACTAACTTTGCAAAGTAAACGATAAAACAAGGTAATCATGACAGAGAATCCATTTGAATTTGGTAGAGCCGTAGAAGACGAATATTTTACTGATCGAATAGAAGATACTAAAAGATTGGAAGCCAATCTCACCCATGGCATCAATACCATCCTCATCTCTCCAAGAAGATGGGGCAAGACTTCTTTGGTCAAAAAAGTAATAAGTCAATCTAAGAGAAGGGATGTCAAGTTTATCTTTGTTGATGTCTTTTCCTGCAAATCAGAATATGAGTTTTGCAAGGTATTGGCTACCGAAATCATTTGCCAAACTTCCTCTAAATGGGAAGAATGGATAAAACTAGCAAAAACATTCTTGGCAAATATCACCCCTAAGTTTTCATTTGGTACAGACCCAATGAACGACTTTTCAATGTCTTTCGAATGGAATCCAAAAGAAAATCCGGAGAAAGAAATCTTGCAGTTGCCGGAAAAAATAGCAGAGAAAAAGAACATCCAAATTGTAGTATGTTTTGATGAATTCCAACAAATAGCCGACTTCAAAGACTCGCTTACATTCCAAAAGAAACTAAGAACTATCTGGCAACACCAAAAGCATACTACCTACTGTATGTTTGGCAGCAAGAAACACCTAATGACCAATCTGTTTCGTTCAGCAGAATGCCCATTCTATAAGTTTGGTGACATCATGTTCTTGGACAAAATTCCCGAAACAGAATGGGTTCCATTCATCTGCGAAAAGTTTGAGAAGACAGGCAAGCATATCAGTCAAGAACAAGCATTGCAAATCTGTCAAGCATCAGAGAACTTATCCTCACTTGTGCAACATCTAGCTTGGCTCGTGTGGTACAAGACAGATTCTGCCGTGAAAGATGATATGATAAATAGTGCAATTGACGAGCTATTAGACCAAAATCGCTTGTTCTATCAACGAGATTTGGAAACCATGACCGTCTATCAAAAGAATTTCCTAGTAGCAGTAGCCAATGGAGTTACTACAGGACTCTCCAGACGAGAGATTCTGAATGAATATCATCTAGAAAGTTCTGCCAATGTGCAAGGTATCAAAAAGGCATTGATAGCTCGCGACTTCATTGACATTGATGGCGATACCATATATTTCAATGACCCATTCTTCAAGTTATGGATTAAAAGAAATATTGTATTATTATAGTGCAAACAGACCGAAGAAACCGAAGAATGTCATTTTGAAAATGACAAAAAACACGCAAAAGTGTCATTTTGAAATGACATTTTTCAGTAAAAAGTGTCATTTTCAAATAACATTTCGTATCTTTGCATATGTAATCCAACCATTAAGGTTATGAGAGAAGAACTATTGCAAGAATACCTATTATGGAATGCCCAAGCATTCAAAATGCTTTATAATAACTATTATAAGGTATTAAGCAATTATGCCTTCCAAATCCTCAAAGACAATGCAACTGCAGAAGATGTAGTACAAGGCATATTTTCATTTCTCTACGAATCTAGACCCCAATTTGCTTCCATTCATTCAATGGAAGCTTATCTATATAATGCCATTAAAAATAATTGTATTGACTTACTAAGACGCAATGATGTAAAGCGCAAATATGAAAAAGAATATTCTATAAGTTCAACTTCTGATATACTTATTACTGAAGAAGAATTGATCAGAGAACAAGTCTATAAAAAACTTTTTGCTGCAATAGATCGCTTGCCTGCAAGAAGCAAAGAAGTGTTTTTACAATATATGAATGGAAAAACCAACAAAGCCATTGCTGAAGCCTTAGGGATTTCACTAGAGACTGTAAAAACACACAAAAAACGCAGCATGGCTTTCTTGAGAAAAGAACTAGATGAAAAAGACTACATCTTTATACTACTTTTAATTTTGCAACTGCAAAATTTAACGAAATGCTAAAGAAATAGTATTCTTTTTTCAAAAAACTAATAATTTTGTCCCTCACATTTCATTTTGATGCGTATTATAAAGAAAATACTAAAAAATGAAACAAGAAGGCACATACATAGAAGACCTCATATACCATCACCTATTGGGTACAACTTCCCAAGAGGAGGAGATAACTTTGGAAGAATGGCTGAAAAATAAAGAAAACCATTCAACCTTCTTTCAGATTTTAAACAGTAATGATTTAAGTAAGCGGTATCAACACTATGAAATGGTTGATACAAATCAGGCTTGGGAAAAATTCCAGCAAATCCATTTTCCAAATAATCAAAAGGCTACTATCTTGTCCTACTTGAAATATGCAGCTATTCTTCTTATTATTGTAGGTATGGTTGCAATTTGGAAGATACAAAGCAATAATAATAATCTACAACAAGAGACATGGTCTCCTCAAGCAGAAAAGTTAATGAGCAAATCCTATCTTGCTGGCAGACAAGAAGCACAGATAACTAAAGATGGAAATAACCAACAAGCAACCTCTCTAAGTTCTGTAGCTGAATACCAAAAATTTTTGGCAGAGAATCCTGCCAACATTATGTACGACTTAAAGACACAAGATGGAAAAGAATTTTGGATGACGCTAGAAGATGGAACGCTTGTACATCTTAATAATAGTAGCGTATTAAAATTTCCAGTTTCTTTTCCAGATGACAGCCGAATTGTATATTTAGAAGGAGAAGCCTATTTCCATGTAAGCAAAGATAATCAAAGACCATTCATAGTCACCACTCCATCAGGAATTATCAAGGAATATGGAACTGAATTTACGGTAAACACACGAACAGAAATTGGAAAAACAGAAGTTGTTTTGTTTTCTGGAAGTATCGGTGTCACCCCAAAAGAAGGAAAAGAGACAATGGTCAAGCCTGGTGAAAGAGCTTTAGTTTCATACGAAAACACTGTCGTTAAGAAAGTTGACCTAGCTCCTTATAAAGCTTGGAATGAAGGAGAATATATATTCCATGATGTCAGGATGGAAACTCTTATGGAAGTATTAGCTCATTGGTATGGACTGAATGTTGAATTTCAATCCCCAAATGATCGTGACGTTCTGTTTACAGGATCACTCGACCGCTATGGCGATATAACACCTATACTTAAAGCCATAGAAACTGTCACTGGTCTTAGAATAAATAAAAATGGAAAAAATATTATTATCTCACAATAGCAAAAAATGATTTGAAGTCATTAATCAACTGATATATTAACTAAAAAAGAGAGAAATGAGAAAATGTAAAGTTTTGCTCCAAAAAACTTTGCTTATGCTATTCTTGCTTACAACAAGTACATATGCATTTGCACAGGGGCAAGTGAACAAAAGGGTGACGGTTAATCTCACCTCAGCGTCTATTTATGATTTCTTTGACGTAGTAAAACACCAAACTGGATTAAATTTTATCATGAAATCCAAAGATGCCAAGGCAAAGAAAATCACAATCAATGAACAAAACCAACCTGCAAATGAAGTCATCAAGAGAGTACTTCAACAGATTGGATGTACCTCTGAAATGAGAGATGGTATTGTTACAGTACTACCTGCAAAAGAGCAGGCTGTCAGTGAAGGACGACACATTTCTGGAACCGTTATATTTGAAGAAGACGGAACTCCTGTTATTGGTGCAACAGTAAAGATTGTTGGCACTAAAGACATTGTTGTTACTGACATTGATGGTAAATTCTCCTTTCATTCTGATTTCAAAAAAGGTCAACGAGTGCAAGTTTCATTTATGGGTATGCAAACTGCCAATGTGATAGCTAGTTCCAAAATGAGAGTTGTTCTTAAATCAGATGCTAAAAGTGTAGGAGAAGTTGTTGTTAATGGTTACTACTCGCGAAAAAAGGACAGCTTTACCGGTTCAGAAGTCAGCGTATCTGGCGAACAGTTAAAAGACATAGGTGCAACGAACGTTTTGTCTTCTATATCAGTATTCAACCCATCATTGCGCCTTACGGAAGAAATCGACTTTGGTTCCGACCCGAACCACGTTCCCGAAATGACTATGCGTGGACAGAGTACATTTGACCTCCGTGGCTCTGCCGAAGGTTCACGCTCCAATCCTAATGCACCACTTTATATTATGGATGGAGTTGAGGTAAGTGCTGAGACGGTATATGACTATGATATCAATCGCATTGAAAACATTGTCATTTTGAAAGATGCGTCCGCTACAGCCATCTATGGTTCTCGTGGTGCAAATGGAGTTATTGTCTTAACCACCAAGCGCCCTGTTCCAGGAAAGATCAAGGTAGATTTCAGCGCAAACTATTCTTTGTCAGTTCCAGACTTATCATCTTACAACTTGATGAATGCCGCCGAAAAGTTGGAGTTCGAGCGTCTTGCTGGTGTTTACATTTATAGCGCAGGTGGTATGGAAGGACAAATGATGAAAGACCAAGAGTATAACCAAAGATTGCAAGAAGTTGCTCGTGGTGTAAACACCTATTGGCTATCACAACCTCTACAAACTTCCCTTACCCAAAAGTATTCCGCATCATTAGAAGGTGGTGACAAGAATCTTCGCTATCAGCTTAATTTACAATATGATACCAACAATGGTGTCATGAAAGGATCTGGTCGTGACAAATACAGCATTGGTAGCGTGTTGGATTATAACTTAGGTGATAATTTCCGAGTTCGCAATGAACTTATGGTATCAGAACTTACGGAGAAGAACTCTCCTTATGGTTCATTCTCTACATACGCAAGGCAGAATCCATACGAAAGAATCTATGATGAAAATGGAGATATGGTCAAGACTTTTACTTCGACCAATGAAATCAACCCGATGATCAACTCCACATTGCCTAATCGTGACCGCACGAAATCTACAATATGGAAAGATAACTTTTCTTTGGAGTGGAGATTCCTCAATGCCTTCCGTCTTACTTCACGCATCAGCTATACAAAAACGTTGGCTGAAGACGAAACCTTCCTTTCCCCAAACTCGCCAACATTCCAAAACGAAACTGATGTAGCAAAGAAAGGAAAGGCTACTTATTTTGATTCTCGTGAAACAAGTGTAGATGGCAACATTATGTTGTCTTTTTATAAAACATTCAAGGAGTATCATACTTTGAATGTTACCGCAGGTACCAACTTTACGTCAGACGAGTACCATGGACAAGGTTTTTCGGCAACAGGCTTCTTGAACGACAATCTCACCAATATTTATTATGCACAGCAATTTGCAGAGAACAGCAAGCCTACTGCCAGTTCAGATGTCTCTCGCCTGATTGGTTTTCTTGCCAACGTAAACTATGGATACCACGAGAAATACTATGCAGATTTCTCTTTCCGTACGGATGGTTCTTCAAAGTTTGGCAGCAAGTCACGTTTTGCCCCATTCTGGTCATTTGGTTTGGCATGGAATGTACATAAAGAAAAGTTCATGAACGAGGACTTCATGACCTTGAAGCTTAGAGGTTCTATAGGTTCTTCTGGTAACATCAACTTTGCTTCATCCCAAGCTATCACTAAGTATTATTATGATGCTTCCAACATCTATTTGGATTCATGGGGTGCAACCTTACAAGGATATGGAAATAACAACTTGAAATGGCAGCAGACAATGTCTTACAACGTAGGCGCAGACCTCACCTTGTTCCACAACAGACTAGCCCTGTATATTGATGCCTACAAGAAGTTGACAGACAACTTGCTGCTTACCATGAATGTAGCTCCATCAACAGGTTTCTCTTCCTATACAGAAAATGTTGGAAAGGTAGAGAATACAGGTATTGAAGGACGCTTGCAGGCATGGTGGATTCGTAATAAAAACCTCTCATGGTCAACAACCTTCTCTGCTTTCCATAACAAGAATCGCATCAAAGCTATCTCCAACGAACTTGCCGAGATGAACGAACGAAACAACACTTCTTCCGACAGCAACGTAGGTGGCACTGTAGTTAATCAATATGAGAATGGAAACTCCACCACTGCTCTTTATGTTGTAAGGTCTGCTGGCATTGACCCGGCGACTGGTAATGAGGTATATATCAAACGAGATGGTTCATATACATTCGTTTATGATTACAAGGACAAAACTGTTGTAGGTGATACAGAACCATCCGTAAATGGAAATATCGTAAATAACTTCGCCTGGAAAGGATTCAACCTCTACGCCGTGCTCACATATCGCCTCGGTGGAAAGGCATATAATTCTACTCTTGCCACCAAGGTAGAGGGTGCCAATCCTACCTACAATGCAGATAAGCGAGTACTTTACGACCGTTGGAAAGAACCAGGCGACATTGCCACCTATCGCCGTATAGACGACAACTCTTCGGTATATCAGAGTAGCAGATTTGTACAGAGAAACAACTCTTTATCTTTGTCCAACCTGTCTCTTACTTATACTGTGCCTACAGCGTGGAGTGCACGTTTTGGCGTTGAATATATGAAGTTATTCCTTTCCACCACAGATTTGTTTAGAATAACAAGTATCAAACAGGAGCGAGGAACCAACTATCCTTACGCTCATTCCTTCTCACTAGGTATCAATTTAAGATTCTAAAAGATAAATTATTATGAATAAGATTCAAAAATATTTACTCATGTTGGTTTGCGTATTTTCGCTAACCGCATGTAACAACTGGCTAGATGTCGAACCAGAAACCTCGGTCGATGAAAAGAAATTATTCTCAACCGAGCAAGGATTTAAGGATGCCATGGCGGGAGTTTATGCCGAGATGGGTTCTTCCTCATTATATGGCAGAAATATGACATTTGGTTTTATGGATGTTCTAGCACAAGAATATGACTATGAGACTGTCAATAGTTCCTACAATGATTTCTACAGATTGGCAGACTATGATTACGAATACTCTTCCAACAAAAGTCGTATATCCAGCATTTGGAGTAATATGTACTCCGCCATTTCTGAAATCAACAACATCTTAAAATGGATGGACGAAAACGGATCTGTGATGACAGAACATACACGACATGAAATCAAAGGTCAATGCTTAATAACAAGAGCATACTTGCATTATGACTTATTGCGCCTCTTTGCCCCTGATATCAAGTTGTCTCCCGATGAGCTTGCCATTCCTTATGTTACCACTTTTGGAGTCAAGCCAACAAATCGCAGCACAGTCTCACAAGTGATAGAGTTGGTCAAAAAAGATATTGAGGCTGCAAAGAGTGAATTGAAAGAATGGGATCCTATCATGAATGTCATACCTTATCAAATAGCAGACAAGATGCTAGAAGCTGATCGCTATACGGCAGTAGCCAACTACTATGCCGCAGAAGCATTACTTGCACGAATTCTATTGGATGAAGGAAAATACGAGGATGCTAAAACCACAGCACTCGATGTCATCAACTCTGGGAAATTTCACCTTGTTGATGCAGAAAAAAGCATCAATGTACCTTCCGACTCTCTCGATTATCTCTTTGCTGACGAGCAAATTTTTGCTATCCGCAACAAGAGCATATACGATTATTCCAAAGATCTTCACCTAGGAAAATCGGCTGATGGAGTAACTAGTAGTGCAGCCTTGCCATTGACTACAAACATCAGCAGCATCTATGAAGGAACCAATGATGACATACGATTAGCCAACTGGATCCAGGCTAGCAACAACTATCTTGTTAAGTATGCTAAGGAGAACGAGAAGTTCTATCCTAAGCAAGTACTTATCAAACTCTCAGAAATGTACCTGATCGTAGCAGAAGCCAAGATGAATCTGCATGAGGATGACGCACTTGAATATCTCAACACCATGCGCCGCAGCAGAATCTTAAACAGTAACATTTCTGATAAAAATGAGTTAAACCAAGATGTCTTGATTGCAGAAATGCGTAGAGAATTCTTGGGAGAAGGGCAGTTGTTTTTTGAATACAAAAGACTCAACTCCCCGATTCTCAATGTATTGAAAGATGTACCAGCCAGCAACTCTGTATTTGTATTGCCTATTCCTGACAGTGAGCAAGAGTATGGTAAGTATTAACTTAAATAAGAAGAAAATGAAAAGGATAGATATCATAAGATTGGCTACAATCATGGCACTCGTACTCATGCTCTCTTCATGCAAGGACGAGATTAACTTGCCATACAGCGATGCCGACAAAGTTTATTTTGAGTATGAATACCAAGACCCTGCTTGGTCTTCCACACACCTCATCAAGAGAGATTCCGTAACCGCAGCTATGGGATATTTACCAAGCGGACAAGACAGAATGGAGGTAAAAATTCCTATCAAATTGTTAGGCAGTGCTTTAGATAAGGATGCAACTTACAAAGTAGAAGTTGCAGAACAAGGGACGATTGTCACAGGAAAGACAACGGCCATAGAGAACGTTCACTATCTTCCCCTAGAAGACCATTATACATTTCATTCAGGCTTGCTAGTAGATACCTTACGCATCACTGCTTTACGCTCGGCTCTAAGCAGCAGCTATTCCAAAAAAGAAAACGCCACTCTCGTATTACGTATTGTAGATGGAGGCGAACTTGGAAGAGGTCTGAGAGATGGATGGGAAATGCTCGTTTCCATGAGCAATTTTATGTCTGAGCCTTCATGGTGGAGTACTTATGCACTTGGTTTCTATCATCCTGAGAAGTACAAGATACTGCTCATGTTTGAAGATGAAAGTTTCTACGCTTCAGCCGACTTGCTTAATGACAGCAGTGCTCGCCGTTGCATTTCAGCAATGTCTAACTATTTGGAAGACAACGTTGTCATAGATGAAGAAACTGGAAAACGAGTTAGCTTTGATAGTTTAGTAGATTTGGACGAAAAAGAATAGGAGAAGAAAAATGAAAACAATTAAGAATATATTATTATTATGTTGCATGGCAATTTTTGCCTCATGCTATGAAGATGAGGGAAACTACGATTATCATGCTATCAACGAGGTAAGTATTTCAGGAATCCCATCTACCGTAGAGGTTGACCGATTAGAAACTTTATCTTTGACACCTACCCTAGAAGGTTCTGTCTATGGAGACGATGAATCTCAATACGAATACCAATGGGAGTTAAACAAGAAGGTAATCTCAACAGAGAGAAATCTCAACTACGAGGTGACCAATAGCACAGGAGCATATACCTTGCGTTTATCTGTCATCGACAAAAACAACAAAACTAAAGGATTTGCTGTCACTAACCTCGTGGTCAACTCTTCTACGTCCTCTGATGGCATCTTAGTTATTAGCAATCAAAATGGTGTTGGTGATATGTCTTATTTACGTCTTGACAAAGAGAACGCTTCTTTCTCATCCATGTTCTATAACAAGAACCATGAGACACCTCTTTGTCATAATGCGAAACAGCTTTATCAATCATATGTGGATGGATGCAAGACTTTTGCCAATAAATATGGTGGTCAAGGTATCAAAATTGCCTGTGATGAAGGCGTACTATGCATCAGCAATATGACCCTTGAGGCAAATGGTTCTCTCGATGAGCAATTTTTCAAAGACTTTGGACAGCTCTACCCTATGCCAGACTATTCTACATACAAACCCTACTATGTAAATAGCTTTGTGTCACAATGGCGTAAATCTCCTTATGGATCAATCTTTAACAATGAAACTCTTTGGGTGATTTCTGAAGATGGAGGATTATCCGTAATTAGTTATTATCGCAATTCTGCCCCAAGTATTTATTCTACAAACTTCAAAGGTGATGATGAGAATAAATACAAATTCTCCCCTATGATTTGTGAAACAGGTAGAACCCCAACAGCCGACCGAGGTCTCAACCTCAATGCAGGATGGGATGGTACTTATCGCCAATTCGTCTTTGATGAGTTATCTGGCAAGTTCTATCAGTTCTATTATGAGGATATGACTGAAATTGATGCAAATGGAAAATCATTCCCAGGCTACAAGGCTTTCTATGGCGAAGATACCTATCAGAAAAATCTCTGTTTCGCAGCTATCAACAATGGAATGGTCTCCAAACTTTGTACATTCGACTTGAACAATTTGGAAAGCAATACTACTGTTGTCAATGATGTAGATGCATCTTTGGTCAATGCGAAGAGCCGCTTCTTTATGCTAAGAAACGTACCATACGTATATTTCACCAATGCAACAGGGCTGTACAAATATAATATTCTCAATGTTCAATCGCAAATAGCACCTAACGAAGGTGATAGAATTTGCTCCCTTTCTGATTTCGGCTATGATTCCTCTGCTAAGATTGCAGATGCTTGTATGCACCGAAGTGAGAAGAAGATGCTCTTGGCTGTTTCTCGCTATGGAGATGACACCGAGGGAAATGGTGATGAACTGAAAACTGACATCCTCGAAATTAGCCTAGAAGGTAGTAAGCCTACATTGCTCCATAAATATGAAGCAGTAGCAGGAGCGTCACCTCTCGTTATCTATAAATATCGTACTTTTGCTCGCAATGATCAAAAGGAAGTTGATTAATCTAATTTATTTTAGGACATGAAGAAAATTATTATATCCTTGCTTTTGGCAGTGACATTTGTCACTGCCAAAGCAGAAAACACTATCAGTGAAGTGGCAAATCCTGGCATCAACTTCTCACATCAAAGCTGGAGTGAAGTTGTCGCCAAGGCAAAGGCAGAGAACAAGTTGATTTTCATCGACTTCTACACTCAATGGTGTGGTCCTTGCCTCAATATGGCACAGAATGTGTTTACCCTTCCAGCAATTGGGGCATACTATAACTCGCATTTTGTTTGCGCCAAGATTGACGCAGAAAATGGAGAAGGCGTAACCCTCGCCAAGAAGTATGGCATCTATAGTTATCCTACTTATATTTTTGTAGATCCCTCGTCAGAGGAAGCTGTACATAGAAGTAGTAGTCGACAAAGCCCAGAACAATTCTTGCAGACTGGCGAAAGTGCCCTCAACCCACAGAAAAGATCGTTCTATCTTGACGAGCAATACAAGAATGGAAATCGTGAACGCCAACTGCTCAAAGATTACATTATGTACAAGAATTCCATCTATGCTCGCAACGATGTCAACAAGGCTTTCGGTGAGTTGATTCAAAGCGGAGCTAAACTTTCAGACAAAGATGTTTGGGCTATCTTCAACACTTGCATTTCGGGTATGACATCATATCTAAAAGAGGTTTCAGACAACTATAACACTTTCTGCCAAGCCTTTGGCAAGAAAGCTGTGGATGAGAAACTTGCCAAGGAAACCACCTATGGCAATCTGAAAGATATCGAAAGTCTTTGTAACTTCGATGGAAAAGATTTCAATTGCGAACTCATTCGCATCAACGAGGCAATCCAAAACAAGCAATACGACAATGCCATCAGTCGCATTGATGCCATGATTGCCAACCCTGCCGTTGACCAACAAAAGTTGATAAGTCGTTTGAAGTTCATCGCTCGCCTCAGCTATTATCGCTCTGAGGACATTCCACAGAAGTGGTTCAACAAGTGTGTGGAGTACTTACGATATATCGCTTATAACCAAACTGATAGAGATGATGCTTTCATCCATCAAGAATATGCGGTAGCACTGGAAAAGATGCTGGCTCAAGTAGCAAAGGATGGTGACAAGGTTCCTTCCTTCATCATTTCAGAGCCTACCCAAGGCAAGAAGGAATATTCTATGCGCCCCGCCGCACTGAAGCAGAAACCAAGAAGAAAATAATCTCTCTTTATAAGTCCGAATAGATGGACTTACATCTTGAATAACAGAGGGTTCGCTTCCTAGTTTGTGAAGTGAACCCTCGATTTTTATTTTGGGGAAAAGATAAGAAAAACTTTTGAGCATTGCCTTATTTTGCAAGTTTTTAATTCTCTGGATTGCCTTATTTTACATATTTTCGAGTTTTCTATTGCGTTATTTTACATATTTCATCGATTCTTATTGCCTTATTTTGCAATTACCCCTCCACTAGCGACTCCACCTCCTCATAGCCATCAAAGCCGAGACTCATGTCGGCACCATGGTTCTCGAAGATGGCGAGAAGGCGCTGCTGCATCTCTGGCTCGATGAGAATCTCACCATTCCGCGCCTTGTAGAAACGACGCTGGGTGTAAGGAGTGCGAGTGTAGAAATAATGGGCATTGCCCGAAGGGATGGAATTGTAGAGGCGACGGAATCCCCTCGCCCACATCTGTTTTTCGGCAACGAGGTGATAAGGACAGCTTTCGCCCTCTAAATTCATGCGCTTCGCATTGAGCACCACAAAGGTGTCGTCTTCAGCAAGCGACTTGACATACTGCGCATAGCGGGCGCAAGTGTTACTACGTGTGCAAGATGCCATAGGGCAAACTACACTGGATGGAATGTACTTCATACGATTCTATTTTTTTGATTTTATTATTTACGAATGATAGTTTCATAGAACTAGGGAAGAAAAGGTTGGAGCTGAGTTTCAATCATCTATGCTTCGAGAGTTACGACTTGTATCTCTAAGAGATAGGCGATGTATCTCCGAGAGTTGTTCTGTCGCAAGCCTAGGTTCAGACTTGTGCCTAACTAGAGCAACTTTTTGCCCTCTACGAGGGCAGTTTTGCGCCCTAGTCAGGCAGTTTTCCAGACCTAGGCAAGCAGCTTTTCATGCCTAGGCTTTCCTTGTTGAAAGCCCACTCATCGCCCACTCAAATCATAAGGATACCATTTTTGAAACCCACTATGTGATTTACTCTTCACCGTTTCTTCTGAAAAGCCGATAAACACCGGGGTTGCGAGTGGTGAAGAGTGAAATACAACTCTTCACCACTCTTCACGCCTCTTCACCTTACCAACAAGCACTAGAAAGACATGCTGAGAATCAAGCAGCCAAGGTATTGACCAACTGATAAGCCTGCCCCAACCGAGTGTGCTTACTCTTGCATCCCATAAACTTGAGAGTCTGCCCTATCTTGATCTTCATGCTCATGTTGGGCAGTAGCATTGGATACTGCCCATGGAGCACGTCATACACCTCGGAGCAGCTCATCCACTTCGCCTCCTCATCCTCCTCTGGCACACGGAAGCAAGTCTTGACCATCGTCTCCAAGTCATCTGTCTTGAAGAAGGCCAGATTGCGCTCCTGCAAGCGAGCCACCTCGTCATTGGAGAACCAATAAGGTATCTGCTTATCCCTCAGCTCATACACTACTTGCGCATAGAGCTGGTCGTAATAGACGACCGAGGCGTTGTCTATATAACGACCGGCAGGGATGTGAATACAGATGTATCGGCGACTTCCCGTAGGGTCGCAGAGCGGATGCTCGTCGTTGGTGGTTGCCAGGAAGGAGGCATAACGAGGACGATCAGCCTGCGCCTTGCCGAAGATGGGACGGCCGTTCACCTTCACCTTGGAGAGTGTCTGCTTCAACTTTCCCTGTTGGTTAGGTCCCATGTTGGCAAACTCATCTATGTTGACATAGAGGTTGTGGGTGAGGGCCATCTCGGCATCAAACTTGTTGGCGAAGTTGATGTGGTCGAGGAAATACTGACGCAAATGCTCTGGCAAGAGGCGGTTGGCAAAGGTGCTCTTTCCGCACCCCTGTTGACCGATGAGCACAGGCACTACCTCATTGCCGTGCAGTGCATCCATCTGGAGCCAGTGGGCCACCGCCGAGCGAAGCCAGATAGCACACCACGCCAGTTGTTCAGTGGTCAGCCCTGGGATTCTTCCGAAGAATTCTGCGACATAGTTCTTGCCATCCCACTTGGGCAAGCCCCTGAGATACGACTTGATGGGGTCGAAGTCGGGGATGGCATCCGAGCCGATGTACTCCTCGATGTCCTGTCGAGGCGACTTCTTGCCTCCCACTCCCATTTTCTTGGCGGTGCGGACGATGGAGTTCACCTTCTCCTTGGTCAACACCTCCCACTTTAGGTCGCCATCTTGAAGAGAGGTCTCTCCATTCTCTGCATTTGAAGAAGCCTCATCATTAGGAGTCTCTTCCTCGCTCAGCAAGACAGCCATTTCGGTCTTGCCGCTGAGCAAGTTGCGTCGGAAGGCATAGTGCTCTTCCATGAAGCTCTCTACCATGTAGATAACAGATTCGTTACCAGTCATCATCAAGGATGACTTCTCATTTACATTTTTTGTTTTTTCCATAATCATTAATTTTTAAATATTAAATAAACAATGTATCAGTACTTGCCAAATCATCTCGCCTACCCATACAGGGTGAAGGGCGGTGAAGAGTGGTGAAGAGTGCGTTTCCTCTCTTCACGTCACAACTTGTTGCATATCAAGCTTATACACCATATCCGTGAAGAGTGAAGAGATTTTCACTCATCGCATTCGTTTTTTTCGACGATGCAAAGATAGTGCAAACGAGTGCAGCTTTTCTGTTTGCAAAGATACAAAATAGAAGGGTCAGTTTGCAAGTTTTCCCCGTTACAGGGAACGTTTCGGGGGAAAAACAGGGAAAAAATCGGGGGTAACAGGGAAAAAAACAGGGAAAAAACAGGAGAATAGGACTAAGAAACCAAAAAAACGTCCACTTACCAAAAATGTTGTTTGCAATATATATACATTGCCTTGATCTGACCGTTGGAGTCAAAAACTGGCAAAGATATTACCGTAGATGTAGCCTTTATCGTTTCGCTATCCGATGGCGAACTCTCGCGAGTTACAATTTTCATAGCAAGTGTTAAACTATAATAATTATTAACCTTTTGAGGTTCAAACATTTGGAATTATAGTTGAGAAAGATTATCTTTGTGAACTATAATTTTAAAAGAAGGCAATTATGGAGTTCAAGAAGCTGATAGATAGGAAGAACGAATTAGATAGAATCACGACATCACTCAAGAGAGAAGATACTCAGTTTGTCGTAGTCTATGGACGACGTAGAATAGGAAAATCTACGTTGCTCAAACATATTGTCAACACCCAAGAGAACGCCATTTATTTTCTGAGCGACACTTCATCGGAAACTGTTCAACGAGCAGCTTTCTCCAAATCGGCATCCGCCGTCATTGACGGATTTGACAAGGCAATCTATCCAGACTGGGAAACATTTTTCCGAAGTCTCAACCAGCAATTGACCAGTCGCACATTGGTTTGCATCGATGAGTTTCCTTATCTTGTGAAGAGTTGCGAAGCATTGCCCTCTATCATCCAAAAACTCTTGAATGAGAAAAACTTGAAGTTTGACTTAATCTTGTGTGGCTCTTCCCAGCAACTGATGCATGGATATGTACTCAACAAGCAATCTCCTCTCTATGGTCTTGCCAATGAAATCATCAAAATGCAACCCATTCCGTTCCGATATATAGGAACAGCAATGGAGTGTGATGCCGTGCAAGCAGTCAAAGAATTTGCGATATGGGGCGGTGTACCTCGCTATTGGGAAGTACGTAGGGACTATCCAGATACAGAAACGGCTATTCGTAAAGTTTTGCTCGATCCACAAGGTGTTTTGATAGAAGAGCCCCAACGCTTGCTCAGGGATGACATGAGAGATACGATCCAAGCCACCTCTCTATTGACGATTATCGGAAACGGAGCCAACAAACCATCCGAGATAGCATCAAGAGTTGGAAAGGACACGAGTGCCATTTCCGAGCCATTGTCCAAACTTTGCGATTTGGGATACGTCTGCCGAGAAGTTCCTTTTGGCGAAAATCCCAAGAAGAGCAAGAAAGGTCTTTACCATATCAATGACTCATTACTTCGCTTCCATTATCAATTCATTATGCCTTATCGCTCGCTATTGGAATTGGGGAAAATTGACACCGTGATGGAGGTTGTCAACAGTCAGTTGCCACAATTCATAGGCTATTGCTGGGAGCTATTGTGCCGCAACTATGTCAGTGGCAACGTCATAGATGGCATTGTCTATAACTTAGCTTCTCGTTGGTGGGGAAAGATTTTCCCTTCGGATTGCAAGGAGGGAAAGATGGTAGAACTGGATGTAGTTGCCGAATCTATCGACAAAAAGCATATACTAATCGGGGAGTGCAAATGGACACATGACGATGATGCCGACAGACTGATGGACGTGTTGGCAGAGAAAGCGAAATATCTACCATTCATTAAAAAAGGGCAAGAAGTACATTTGGTCTTGTTCTTGAAAGAATCTCCTCGCAAAATGACCAAAGAAATGAAAATCATCTTGCCAGAAGATGTTATCAAGGCATGATTATCCAAAACAAATTATCAAAAAAGAATAATTTGTTTTGGATAATAGAATAAAAGTATTATCTTTGCACCAAAAAGCATCAGAGATATGACCATCAACATCAACCCTTTCATCGTATCAGGTACGATTCCAAAGCCCTATTTCTGCGACCGTGTCAAAGAGACGGAAGTGCTCAATATAGCCATACAAAACCAAATGAACGTAGTTATTACCTCACCTCGAAGAATGGGTAAGACTGCTTTGGTTGACTTCGTATTCCACCAAGAAAGCATCGAGGACCACTACTTCACCATCAATGTAGATATTCTCCACACCACTTGCTTCAAGGAGTTCATCTACACACTTGGCACAGCCATCTATGACAAGATAGCCTCCAAGAGCGACAAGATGAGAAGGTTGTTTATCTCGACACTCCGTTCACTTTCCGCTAGCTTTGGCTATGACCCTGTACAGAACACGCCTACTTTCGACATCAAATTAGGCGATATCACCCTGCCGGAATATACCATCAAGGAGATATTCGAGTTCATCGACCAGGCCAGCAAACGATGTCTGATTGTCATAGATGAATTTCAACAGATCACCAAGTATCCTGAGAAAAACATAGAAGCTATTCTACGCTCGTATATCCAGAAGACAAGCAATGCCAACTTTGTGTTTGCAGGAAGCCAACGTACGATATTGGAGGAAATGTTTCTGTCTTCACGCCGCCCCTTCTTCCAAAGTGCGAAGTTGATGCAGTTGGAAGCCATCGAGTTACCCATCTATACGTCATTTGCCATAGGTCATTTCAAGGATGCCAACAAGGACATTCTTCCAGAAGCTATCGAGAAGGCATACACCACTTTCCATGGTGTAACCCTGTATATCCAGCGCATCTTGAAGGATGCCTATGCGCTGACTCCACAAGGCGAGACCTGCGACATGTCGCTCATCGACCAACTGGTTAATGATTTCGTGGCAGAGAACGACTATCGCATCCGTGAGCTTCTAGCTTATATATCCGAGCCTCAAAAGGAGGTTTTGTATGCCATCCATGATGAAGGTGAGGTGAAGAGCATCTCTTCAGCTGCATTTACCAAGAAACATAGGCTCAAGTCACCAAGTGCCACACAGTCGGCAGTGCAAAAACTATTGGAGGATGATGTGTTGACTCGCAACGAGAAGATATATAGCATCGCCGATCCCCTACTTTCTATCTGGCTAGACAAGCACGTGAAGCTATAAAAAGGCACGACCATCTTCACAGATAGCCGTGCCCGATATATATGTTCTTTATAAAACGCTGTTGTTTTATAATGTTGAGAGAGATTTTACTTCTTCATTTGAGGTTCCTTGCCATCGAAGGTGTCGATGAGCATCTGCATGGCACGATCCATATTGCCAGAAAGCATCATGTTGCCCTGCTTCTTCTGAGGCTCACGCTTACCCGTCTGCAAATCTTTCAAGCGCTTCTGGAGCATCTTCTTTGCCTCCTTACGAATAGACTCGTCCTTGCATTCCTTAGCCAATGGAGAACACCAGCGACACAACTGCAAGTCGGTGACATCGAGATTCTTGTTGTCCCAATACTCCTTGCAATATCTGAAATAATCATTCCAATTCTTAGCTTTCTGATTGGCTGTAATCAACACCTCCAAGCGCAATTCCTCACGATTGGGTACATTACATTCCTCCATCAGAGCCACCCACTTGTTGAGCAAGTCCATATCAAGCGTCTGCTTGTCGCCATCGGTCTTCAATACCTGTCTTACGAAACCACGCCAAACGCTCTGCAATTTCATTTCCACTGGTCTATCTCCCAAAGTTGCAATCAAGTCTGCAGGATGCTTGGCAGTATAAACGAAAGCCTTGCTGAATGGATTGTTGATATAGCGCATGAAAATCATGGCGGATGTGGAATCCTTGGCAAATGTATCTGCCACAGGGTCGAGCAACGCCTCGGCTACATCATTAGCTCGCTCATTCTTGTAAGCGTTTCCTAAAGAAGTGAGATATTGCATCAGAAAATTCTTGTCACGATCGCCACTCTCCCAACGCTTGTCCATATCCGCAGAACCATTATCCACACTAGCCTTCTTCACTCTGTCGATAAATCCATCTGCATCGCTTCCACCCAAGAAACGACCGAGTTCCTGACCATCTGCATTGAAGATAATGAAAGTAGGGAAAGCACTCACTTGAAGTTTCTTTGTCAATGCAGGACCCTCACCTTTCTCCATATCTATCTTGATGCTCACAAACTTAGGATTCATGAAATCGCCCACTTTCTTCTGTGGGAAGATGTCACGAGCCATCATCTTGCAAGGACCACACCAAGAGGTGTAACAATCCAAAAACACCATCTTGTTTTCTGCCTTAGCCTTGCTGACTGCATCAGCAAACTGGCTTCCTTCTTGACAGAACTGTATGCCATCAGTAGATTGTGCATTCACCTGCATGGTAATACACATCATTACCATCAGCAGCAAAAAAGAAATCTTTTTCATCGTTTATCTCATTATTTTATTGATTGTTTCTTATCGTTCCATCACATATTTCCAAGCCATATCCTTTACCTTTCCTGGCACAGTATATACCAAAGGATCGCCCATAATGACACCACTGGCTGGGTTGACTGTAAACTGATAGAGTTTGCCTTGTTGTGTCTTCTCATTCCAAGTGGCAACGTGCATAACCGTATTGGCATTAGGCATCATCACCATAAATATGGTACGGTGATAGAATTTTTGCAATCTCACACAAGTGACTTGCTCGTCAGCATCAGGTGCTGTCCAAAGAGGAGTGGCTACAGTAGATGCCGCATAGCGAAGGCAATACACATTGTTGGCTGCACCATAGAGCAAGAACTCACCCATAAACGGAGCTGCGATGGAAGTCATATTCATCACATTAGGCGACTCAGAGATGTCGTAAAGTCCTGTACCTATATTATTGGTAGATGAATTGGCGGTATTGAAGTTGGCAGTCAAGAGATAACGTTTGCCATCCTTGTCCATGATGAAGTCTTCTTGATAGTTTCTGCCCCAATCGCTCATCACATATTGCATCCCCACATTATTCACATCCACAGGACAAGTCTCATCCTGAGAGGCAAAGTGAGTGAGATTGATACCACTACGGTTGACGCACAAGAACTGTCCGTTGGTATTGTCATATACGACAGCATCGAAATACATACTCTTCACTTCGCTAGCATAAGGAGCCAATGTACCATAGTCACCTATTTTAGCCTGACCTAAATAGTCATTACGACTAACACCATTAAAACTAGAGGTATAAAGTTTGTTGTCATTAATCACAACTTCACCACCTCCTGCGACACTCTTCACTCCATAATAGGACAGATTCCATGTGGATGGCTCCTCATAAAACATCTGCCCCCAGTTGAGGTTACGCTCAAATGTATCATTGTTTAAACCACAGAAATCCTTATCAGTCTGAACAAACACAGGGTCTGTTCCCTTAGGCAAGTCAACCACAGGGCGCATAATCTTGACAGGGAGGCCATCCATAGATTGTCCACCATTGGAAGCACGATAGAGGTTCCAGAACTCCTTGTTCTGAATGATGTTCTTCTTCACCAAAGGATTGACTACCAATCCGATGTCAGTCTTACCCGGTTCATCAGCAGGCTCATACAGCAACATCCAACCTGCCGTTATAGACTCCTCCACCTGGCAATTCAACTTCAGATATTGCTGGGTGCCATCCTCACGATTGGTTACCGTGAGCAAAATATTGTAAGTGGATGCCACACGAGAAATCTCAGCATCAAGTTTGGCTTGATGACCGATGGTGTCTATCGTTCTATCCACATTGGTTCCAGAATGAGCGGAATAAATCGTCCAGACATAATCAAGTGGCGCACTGCTATCATCATTCACCAACTTACCATTGAAGTAGATATTTGGCTCTATCTCCAACTTATCATATCTTGAAATCACATAAGCAGACTGAATACCTAGGTTTGCCGTGTCGATTTCTACCTTATCTAGATCATGATAATCATAATTACCCTTGTCGTCATAGCAAGACGTAAGAGCCATTGCCCCTAGCAAGGATAAACCTGTAATCATATTGAGAATCTTTTTCATATATATTCCTTTCTATTTATTAGAATGTAACAATATTGCCTGTCTCATCGGTAAGAGGTGTGGCATGCGACGCATTATACTCCTCCAAAGCCAACTTCACCTTTGAAACTAGGTAATTGGCGTAATTGTGAGACAAAGTATTTGTCTCTTCATCGTAAGAAATCGAGGCGTTATAAGAAATATTGAAATCTACAAGATTCAACTCCTGAATCATAAACTGATACTTCACCTTGCTGTATTCACCGAAATAAGCACTCAATGGTCGCAAAGGATACTGTGCCGCATCCCAGTTGTCAGGCTTGCTCAGGTAGTTCTTCAAGACGATAGTCAAGGTTTGAAGTTCCTTGACACCAGTACTAAACTCATCGTTGGCTTTCATTCTCAACTTCAGATGTCCATCTTTCTGAGTGAAAGCCAAGGCATCTTTCAGTTTGGAAGTATCGAATGTAATGTCAAACTGAGCGATGGACTCACCAGCCTTGATGGTATATTCACCAAGGGAGTAGCTACCTTGCGCTTCATCCAAGTCACCATCGAATGCTTCCAACTGGAAAGAACGGTCATGGTCGGACAACGCACCAATGGTACGAGCATAGAAATGCACCGTTTTTTCACCCAATGCATAAGAATAATTGTAGGTGATACTATCCTGAGGCACATACTCAGTACCAAACCAAATAGCCAATGAAGCATAATTGGTATTAAATTCAGGATAATCATTCTTGCTGCAACTCGACAACATCGCAGCAAAGGCAACAAGCACAACTAAGGCTTTTATGATATATTTTTTCTTCATCTTATTCCTCTTTTATATGGTTATCTATTATCCTCACATTGAGAAGCGTCAGTCTCAGAAATAGGCAATGGGAAAGTATAAGCCTTTTGAGCGATAGCATCGACATCCGTTCCCAAGATAGAAGGTCGATTCAGTCGCTTGTAAAGGAAGAACAACTGTCCCTCGCCCAAAAATTCTCTTCGATATTCCTTGATGAGCCAACCATAGAAATCCTCAGGCAACTCATTGAGAGGAGTCACGATGTTGCGAGCGGTACGCAAGTCATTGATGGTGGTGAGAGCATCACCGCCATTACGATACTGGCACTCTGCCAATATCAAATACATCTCGCTCAGACGAATCATAGGGAGTTTCTTGGTATAATAAGAATCATCACCAGAACTTTCAGTAAACTTGGTGGAGAAACGATAATCTGCCAACTCACCTATACCCGACTGGAAGAGATACAAGTAACGATAGTCGCTCGTTTCTTGGTCATAATAATCCAACAATGTGCGCTGGTCGATAGAGAAACTACTAGTGCTAGACTCTGGATTGAAATAGTAATCAGAGATAGTTGACATCAAGTCATCATTGAGACCAAACAACTGCTCCGTGGCAAAGCTATTATCCTCGCCTTTGCTCAACTTATCCACAGTAGCCCAAGAAAAGGCATCCGAAGAAATCACTTCTTGTGCAGCTTTCTGTGCCTCGCCATAATTTTCCATCCACATATACACTCTTGCCATCAAACCACGTACGGCATAATAATTAAGGTGTACCTGACGATTTTTGAGATAACCATTGTCTTCCAGCTCCGTAATCTCTTGTCCCGTGACAATCGGGTCCGTATCTTTGAGCAAATCAGCGGCATCTTTCAAGTCTGCAATTACCTTTTCCGCTACTTGCTGAACTGTCAACTGGGGAGAAACTCGATACGACATCGTTGTACAATAAGGGATAGAAGGCTTGCTAGGAGACTGAGCATAGCTCACGCCGAAACATCTCAACAAGTCGAAATGCAGAAAAGCTCTCAAAGCCAAAGCCTCACCCTTGATGATGCTATAATTATTACCAGAGAACAACTTTTTGCTTTCATCGATATGTGAAAGCAAGTTGTTGACATTGACAATGCTATTGTAATTGGTAGTCCAAATACCTTCTATCAAAGACTTGGAATAGGTCGTAGTATAATCAAACTTGGCAATATCCTCATAAGCAGCAGTAGGGAAGGATGTCCACTCCTGGCCTAATACAGCAATTGCACCAAAAGTAAGATTCTTGGCGTATGTGTTATCACTTACCATAGAAGAATAGACACCAGCCAAGGCTTCCTTGTAACCCTGCTGAGAGGTGAACAGCTCAGAGTCTTCAACTTGTGATTTCGGTTGAACATCAAGCCAATCATTGCAAGAACAAACCATCAATGTAAAGCTTATTGCCAACAAAACCGTATATATATTATTACTTATTTTCATACGTTTCATATCTTTAGAATATTATTAGAATGTAGCTGCCAAAGAAAAGGAGAAGGAACGAGCATAAGGATAGTTAAGTCCTCGCTCGGTCTTGACCGTAGAGATATGGAAAACATCACTCATATTGAAAGACAACTTGAGACGCTCCATCTTGATGCGCTTCAACCAACTCATATACTTGAAATCATAGTAACAAGAGAATGAAGCCAACTGAAGTTCATTGTACTTCTCGACAAATCTTGAAGTTGGATAAGTGGTGGAAGGTGTAGAAGAAATATGCTTATAAATAGCCATATCACCTACATTCTGCCAAGTATCATGCAAAACTCGGCGATCCACATTATAAGCCACATTTACATTCTCTACTCTATCTACCAAAGTTTGGTTGTAATAGTCTCCTCCAAAACGATAGCTGAAAGAGCAAGTGGCACCAAATCCCTGATACTCACCACTGAAACCAAAGTTTCCATGGTATTTAGGATTGCTATCGCCTACAACCACCTTATCATTTGTATCATAATTGTAGGTGGTGGTAACGCCATCCTTCTTCAAGAACAACTCACGACCTGTAGTAGGATCAATGCCCAAGGAACGCACTGCCCAAATAGCAGTCATCGACTGTCCTTCCTCATATCTGATGACAGGAGCCGTGCTCTTATTGTTGTCAGCATCCTCTTGCGCCTTGTCATTGAAAGACCTCAAGGCATCATTAATCTTGGTTACCTTATTGGTGTTATGACCAATAGAAGCATTGATAGATACATAATTATTATCCTTCTGATAAAAACGCCAGTTGACTGTTGCCTCGAACCCCTTGTTCTCCACATTACCCAAGTTTTCGTAATAGCTGCTAAAACCCGTAGATGTAGGCAAGGTCATCGCCAACAAGGCATCCTTGGTGGTACTCTTATAGGCATCGAAACGCACATTGAGTTGCTTGAACAATTGCATATCAAAACCAATGTTCAAGTCACCAGTCTGTTGCCACTTCAACTGATTGTTAGACATAGCCATCAAGTAAGCACCCGTAATGTTGTCGTAGCTGATGTTGTCATAGAACTTATAAGTTGCCTTAGCCTGATAAGGGTTGAAGTTTTGACTACCCGTCAAACCATACGAACCACGGATTTTGAAGAGATCGACAAACTTCAAACGCTTGATAAACTTTTCGTTATGCAAGTTCCATCCCAATCCAGCAGACCAGAACGTACCCCAACGATTATCGGAACCATATACAGACGAACCATCGAAGCGAATAGACAAATCCGCTAGATAGCGATTATCGTAAGAGTAGTTGACTGCACCTGTAACACCTACTTGTCGAGTCGTCCCCTCACTTCCCGAAGGTCTGCCGTTGTCAGCATACTGTTTTGCAAAAGAAATATGGTCAACGTGGTTATTGAGGAATCCCCATGCTGTCATACCATGAGTATCTGTAGAAGTTTCACTCAAACTCCAAGCAGCATTAGCCAACAAGAGATTCTTGCCAAACTGAGCATTATAGTTGGCAGTAATATCCGACGACAAAGTATGGCTCTCACCATCTGTGATGCTATAAGAACCTCTCTTATAATAATTGTCGCCTGTCCACTCTACAAAACTAGTATGGTCGCCTGGGTAGAAATCCTCTCGTTTATTGGTCTGATAAGTATATCCGACACGACCAGTAAAACGCAAAGACTCAAATGGTCTCCACTCAATGTAGAAATTCTCAGTATATTCTGTGTATTTAGACTGGTTCTTTGTGCCAATGGAGGCATTATACAAAGGATTATAATATACTAATGTAGTAGCTCCATAACCAGCAGGGGTAAAAGTACCCAATACTTTCACCAAGTTGCCATTCTCGTCATAAGGAGAATAATATGGATTGACTGATACATAATCTGAGAAAGAGCCATAAGGTGAATCAACCGCCTTATTGGAGGTGATAGACAAGGAATTACGGAACAAGAAGTCCTTGTAACGATAAGAGAGTTTCACATTTCCAGAAATAGTGTTTCTATCGGAACCTTTCATGACACCCTTGATGCCATTGTAACTTACATTGGCACTATATCTCATGCGTTGGTCACCACCCTCCATATAGACGGTATGCTTTTGACCAACTCCAGTACGCAAAGGTTGAGACAACCAATAGGTATCCACACCTCTAGCAATATTTTGCTGGATAGCGTTATACTGCTCACGAAGAGCTTGGTTATAATTAGGGTCGACAGAAGTATATCTTCCTGCATTATACTCCACCTGAAGTTTCTCTTCCGCATTACACAAGTCATAGGAAGTCAAATCAGGAGCTTGGATATTGAGGTCACCATTATAGGTAACACGAAGGCGACCTGTCTCTGGTTCGATGGTCTCAACAACTACCACACCATTGGCAGCCTTCGAACCATAAAGAGACTTGGCGGCAGCATCCTTCAATACTGTAACCGACTTGACTCTGTTCATATCCAAATCAAAAATCTGCTGCTGCGTTGACTCAAATCCATCAAGGATGAACAAAGGTGCATTTGGATTACCAGAATATTCACCTTGAAGACCAGAGAAAGAAGAATTTCCACGAATAGATATATCGTCCAAACTATTAGGGTTAGAACCATTCAATGTGTTAGTATCTACAAAAAAAGCTGGGTCTAGATTAGCCAAACTCTTGAGAACGTTCTGATTACCAACAGATTTCAAATCATCTTGCGTATAGGAAGAAGAAGAACCTGTAAAGCTGGATTGTCTATAATTAAACAAACCTGTGACAATGACTTCATTCAAGACTTGTTTATCCTCCTCCAACTTAATAACCACATCATTTACGTCTTTTCGGCAATTCACGTAATAAGGAGAAGTTTTCATACCAAGAAACGAGGCAACCAAAGTTTCCCCCTTACCTTGTTCCAAATCAATAGTAAAATATCCATTCTCATCGGTTACGATACCCACTCCTTTCTTTCCTGCAACTTGAATAGTAGCTGCAGGAATGGACTCGCCTTTGCTATCAACCACTTTACCTCTGACTTTTACCGTACTGGTATTGATTTTGGTCATTGGTACAGAGCCTTTTGAAGAGGTATTCTTTTTTACAGAAATAAAGCCGTTATGCTGAGTAAAAGACACTGGCAGTCCTGCCAATACTTGATTCAATGCATCAGTAAGGTTATTCGCCTTTACTTTTGCATTTACCTTGTAAGACGCAAGATCTTCATAAGAAAAAACAATCTTAGTATTAAATCTCTCTTCCAACTGTTTCAAAACCGTGGTAAGCGGCTTTGAATTGATTACTTGCTCATACTTCACACCATTGGTCTGCGCAATGGCATAAGTACCATTGTAACTAGACAGCATCAATGCTAAGCATGTAGATAATAGAATTCTCTTCTTTCTCATAACAGCATATTTAGTATATTATTAAAATTGATAAACTCTCTCTTAATAGAATTAAGTTATGCCACTATGACGTGCCATTTTTCAAACAGGGCACCCTAATTGATAGAAATTTCAAGAAAAAACTTTCATTTTGTAAGAATTATATATAAAATATCAATAATTAAGCAAACTAAGTGATAACATCAACATTATTTTACTCTATCACTATCGTATTATCTTTCACCTTCACATTGATATCTGAAGAGGCATTGAGAATTTTCAAGGCTTCATCCAAGCTACCCTTCATATTGCACATATAATGGAAATGCTTGTTGAGCAACTGCTCGTCTCGACAGACCATATTCACATTATACACCCTACCCAACTGCTGCAATATCGTGCGAAGGGAAGCATTGTCAAAATACAAAATGCCGTCCTTCCAACTGGTGAAGTCCTTGGGATTCACATTCTGCACCATCACACTGCCATGCTCGACATAGGCATCCTGATTAGGAGTAATCGTTACCTTATTACTATTTAAGGATACTTCCACTGAACCTCTTACCAAGGTGACATGCACATCCTCGGCATTATAACAACGCAGGTTGAACTCTGTACCCAACACCTTGGTGGCTACAGAACGGGTCTTGATGACAAAAGGCAACGAAGCATCGTGATGCACCTTGAAATATCCCTCGCCGCAAAACTCCACATTACGGTTGTCCTTACCAAAATTCTCTGCATACTTCAATACACTCTTTGCATTGAGATATACTTCCGTACCATCAGGCAAGGTGACATTCTTCTGCTCACCAGCCGCTATCGTAATCATATTATAGACGATGTTCGTACGAGTGTCTTTCTGTATGGTCACCATCGGCGAAGCCGTGTCGGAAGAAACGGCTTGTTCTGTCTTCGCCACCTGACGACTAGTACTCTTCGGCTCATTCCTGGCCATCAAGACAATCAGCAAAGCGATAGCCGCTGCTCCAGCTATCACATACTTGAACAACTGATGCCATTGAATATGAGAGCCTTCCTCCTCTTCCAAGGAAACACTCTCGGAATCTTCCACCTCGGAAAAGAGATGCGTTTGCTCAAATTGGCTCCAAGCTGCATCTACATCTGGGGCTAATCCAGCCTTTCGATTGATGGCTTCATCCAGATCATTGATATCGCACAAGAAATCCATGCCCTCCTCATCTCTGAGCAGTGCTTCCAAACAATCTTCCTGACACATGGGACCATCGAGACTGTCTAAGACTTGTTGTTGAATATTCTGATCTTCCATCGTTTCTTTTTAGTATTTATAAAACGAACTTACTTGAAAATACGACACCTTATTTTCTTTATAATTAGTTACAATACGTTAAGTTTGGTAAAACTAATGAGCTTTGAACTTTTGCCGCATGTAACTCAGGGCTTGCATGATGTGCTTCTTGACCGCACTTTCACTGATGCCCAACTCCTCGGCTACTTCCCGATATTTCTTACGCTGTACATAGCACATCGTCACTATCTGCTGGGTACGTGGAGTCAACTCGTCCAAGGAACGCATGATGGTTTGTATCTTCTCTTCATGCAAATCCACCTCTTCGGGATTGAAACTCTGCTTGCCTACTGCCTGTACACTCGCCAGTACATATCGATTACGGATATTTTGCTTTCGGATATAGTCGAGACAGACATTTTTCACCGCCGTCAAGAGATAAGAAGACAACTTGTCCACGTCGCTATCTTGCAATCGACGCCAAACCAGTTCGAAAGCATCAGCAACAACATCCTTGCTTGCCTCGTCATCATGCAAAATGCGCAAGGCAAGATAGTAGGCTTTGCCATAGTTGTCCCTAAATAATTGTTCGAAACTAGCTTTGTCCATTCTCTTCTTATCTTCACTCTCTACAATGGAGACTTGTCCATTGCCAAATAAAAGTACAGCCTTGCTCTATTTCGAAATAAAACAAGGCTGCACACGATATAAAACTTCGTAAGTTATTTCACCTGTGAAGTAACAGGATTTCTCACTCCCTTCATGCCAATCAAGAATGCCTTTGCACTACCAAACTTCAAGAACATATCCAAGCGTACTGGAATATGGTTTTCATCATCGGTGACATAGAAGTCCACGATACGCTTGTACTTACCATCCTCATACTCCATATAGGAAAGGCGCAAACAGCGATATTTCACGCCATTGTCTGCCTTGATAGTTTCCTTACCAGAAAATCTTATTTGGGCTGGTGTCCTGCCATTTCCATCGACGATAGGGAATTTGACGACATAACCCTTCTTCCAATTGGTAGGGTCGAAGCTACGGGCACGGAGAAAGATACTCAACATATCATATACGCAGTCATCGTAACTGGCATTCTTCCAATGTTGAGTTCCATCATGCTTCTGGCGGTGCATCTTGACATGGCACCTGCCGCCAGAATAGCTATAGAAATCCTCATCCACCGTATATCGCTTGCCTTCACGAGCACCCTTTCTGAAATAGATAGGTGCCATATCGGTACCCACATAGCAAAGCAATGTATCACGAAGCACGAAGAAATCATCCACCTTCTTATTGCCACGTGTCACTAGAGACGTACGATAAGCAGGCCTGCCATTCTTGGTAGTCTGAACGATAGACATACTAGCTGTACCCGCCTTGACCCATACAAACTTCCAGTTGTAGTACAAGTTATAAGTGAGAAACTCACCCGACTTGAAAGCCGTATTACGGAAAGTACACTGAGCCGACACCGTAGTGCTGACCATCAGCAGTAAAACTGCTATCCACAATGACTTGATTCTTTTCATAACTCTTATAATTTAGGAATGTACTGTATGCCAAGTTTCTTGGCACGCTGCTCATTCTGGTTCTTAACTTTCTTCTCCTTGTCAGGCTTCTGCTTGGTGATGGCAGCAGGCTTCTGACGAGACAAAGGCGTACTCTTAGGGTCCCAAGACTCTGTGATGTCCCACTTAGCCTTGCACTCTATGAAGTTAGGATAATAATATACATCCTCTGCTTGCTGGTCTTTATCGTAATCGCCCGTATCCCACTTGCCATTATTGTTCTTATCCACTATCAAGCGCATGTAGTACTTCTCTGGCTTCAGATAGTAGAACTCAGCTACACCATTGGAAGCCTTCACTTCCTTGATAACTTGGTCTTGTGCATTGAGCAACTGTACGAGCAATGGCTCATCCTCCAAACTGGTGATGTTGACCAAGAGCGTGCCATATTCATCGAGCGATGATACCTTAAATCCTTGCTTGATGGCTTTCGATGCCAATCCATAGATGTCTTGGAAGGCTGCGGAATCCACTTCCAAACTATATTCGATGTCTGGTCGCCACTCTCCTCTCAATTCATATTCCCTATTTCGATTGGCTATCGGCTGGAAGTCAAATGCCGCTCGATACCATAGGGTATCATGCTTAGCATACAAGTGGATGGCTGATGTATCTGCCTTGGCTAAAGGCGTAGGGAAGGTAAACCGCACATTCTTGTCGGGATCCAACTGAGATGACACGCCCACCTGTACCTGCAATGGTTTGACAGGCATAATGGAGTCGTATGGTTCACCTTTCTTCTTCAGTTTCTCTTGTTTCTTGGTCCAGTCCTCCAATTCCTTATCCAACTGCTTCTTGCGCTTGGCGTATGGCTGCTTGGACAACAATTCCAAGGTATCTAGTTTATCAACCAAAATTCCCGTACTATCTGTCATGCGATATGCCAGTTCCAATCGCAAGGTATCTTGGTTGACCAAAGCTGTATCTCTCAACCAATAAGTTACCGTATCCTTCTTCTCCGTTGGCTCTATGACGAAAGCATCTTTCTCATCGAAATTCAATCCCTTGATAGTTGGTAAGATCGAGTCGCCGTAACTGAAGAAAAGTGAGAAGTTGTTGGCATCCTTACGCTCCGACTTTAGGAAGAAGCGATCGGTCTGCATCTCCGTGAAAGCCTTCAGTACGATGTCATCAGGCAAGAAGTGAGTATATTTTACTTGGTCGATAGACTTGATATGAAGGGAATCGACCCAAGTAGTATCTTGACGAACATCGGGCTTGGAAGATGGTACGATAATGTCATGGCAAAAAGCCAATTTCTCGCTTTTCTGATTGAACATATAATTGCCATCCATATCCTGGAGAGCATAGATACGATAAGAACCGGGCGCTATGCCCTTGATGACAAAGCGACCACGACTATCTGTACGACTCACACGAAGCATTGGCTTCGTCTTGAAGGCAGAATCGGCTTGGTCACTATACAAGCCCACCAAGATACCCTTGATAGGTTCCAAGTTTTCCGACTCCAATACATAACCAGAAACTTCCAGGGTATCAATTGCCTCACCTGTAGAAAAACTATAGGTAAAGTTACCCATCGGATTGTTCTCATTGTTATCACTGATAGCATCAGAAAAGTCGATGGTATAAGTTGTGTTCGGCTTTAGGGAATCAACCAGAGAGACCGTGATTTTCTTGCCTGCCGTCTTGATTTCCGGTGTTTCTAATTGTGGAGGAGACACGACCACCTTCTCTGAAGGGTTATCAAGTTTGATAAACTCATCGAAATAGATGTTCACCTTCTTGCTCTTCACATTGATTCCACCATCGGCAGGATCTGCTCCGATTACCTTAGGAGGTGTCTCATCATACCAACCGCCATCAGGCTGTCCCATCTTGGCACAAGAAGCCAGCAACAGAAAAGCAAGCAGATAGAGAGGAACCAACAACGAGTTTTCCCTCTTCATCTTGTACATTGAAAAACGATTCAAAAACTTTCTCATGAATACTTACCTTTCTGCTTTATCTCATTAAAGAGATATGATACATTATTATATATATACTCATATTAGTTCATCTGTAGCATCTCATCGATATTCTTTCGACTATTGCTCAGACGAGGTATCTTATGCTGACCACCCAACTTGCCCTTGCTCTTAAGCCAATCATTGAAGAGGTTAGGACGAGCCTTGACAATCTCCAGGTGCTGGAGTGTCACATTATGGAAGCGCTTAGCCTCATAGTCACTGTTGATTTCCTGCAATCGCTTGTCGAGCAAGGAAGCAAACTCATCCAAATTTTCCGGTTCCTTGGAGAACTCTATCAACCATTGGTGACGGCACTTGGCATTGCTGTCCATATAGACAGGAGCCGCTGTATATTCAGCCACTTGCGCACCGGTCTTCTCACAAGCATAGTGCAATCCCTTCTCGGCATTGTCCATAATCAATTCTTCTCCAAAGGCATTGATGAAGTACTTGGTACGTCCAGTGATAATAAACTTATATGGATTCTTGCTTGTAAACATCACTGTATCTCCAATGAGATAACGCCACAAGCCGCAAGAAGTGGTGATGACCATCGCATAGTTCTTGCCCACCTCGATACCCTGCAAAGGCACTATCGTAGGATTGTCTGTCCCAAACTCATCCATCGGGATAAACTCATAGAAGACATCATAGTCTATCATGAGCGACATCGCTGGGTCGCTAGGATCGTCTTGAAGTCCGAAGAAGCCCTCGCTGGCATTATAAGTTTCCATATAGTGCATACTTGGCGAAGTGATGAGCTGCTCATACTGCTTGCGATAAGGAGTGAATGCGATGCCACCATGGAAGAAAACTTCCAAGTTAGGCCATACTTCCTCTAAATGCTTCTTGCCAGAGAGTTCCATGACACGTACCAATACGCTGAGCATCCAACTAGGAACACCCGAAATATTGGTCACGTTCTTATTCATCGTCTCACGGGCAATGCGATCACGCTTCACCTCAAAGTCACTCAGAAGAGCGGTTTGCTTCTTAGGTACACGCACCATATTGGCAAGAGGATTGATATTCTCGATGAGAATGGCACTCAAGTCGCCGACCAAACTGCCAGATACATTGTAGTTAGGTGAATGGCTACCACCGAGTATCAAACTCTTTCCATCGAAAATCTTGCTTTTCGGATTGTTACGAAGATAATAAGCCACGGCATCGAATCCACCTTTATAGTGAATACCATGCAAGCCATCATGAGAAACAGGTATGAACTTACTCTTGTCATTGGTGGTACCAGAAGACTTAGCATACCATTTCACGGTTCCAGGCCAGAGAACATCCTGCTCTCCGTGGCGCATACGGTCGATATCCCCTTTCAGTTCCTCATAGGAATT
>JABLTS010051166.1_pt1 | contig 53823 bp, 43 predicted proteins | sample 7160081 | NCBI WGS metagenome assembly JABLTS01 (sample SAMN14651231, study PRJNA627086) | human gut metagenome | isolation source: feces | host: Homo sapiens | reverse complement strand
CGAAAGTTAATTAGTCATACTATCAAAGAACTCTTTGGCTGGCAGCGTAAAGCCGCTTAGCCGTTATCTCAAATTTTAACGAACCATTGTTAAAAGATTTGGTACAAACGTCAAGCTGGCAATCAAGGCTTCAGAGGCTACTCTTACTACAGAGATTGGTAAAGCTAACACTGCTGCTCAAGCAGCTGCCTCAGCAGCAGCAGGAGCACTTAAAGAGGCGCAGAAGAAAATCCCAAAGGGTGCTCTTGCAACAATCAATGGTCAGTCACTTGAGAATGGTGGCAACATTGAACTTGACTTCACTGTAGCAGAGTTTGTCACTAAGCTTCCTGATGTGGCAACAGCTTCAAAGAGCAAGATTTATTTGGTAGCATCCAGTGAAAGCGGAACCCAGAACACCTATGCTGAGTATATCAAGGTAACTGTAGATGGTACCGACAAATTTGAGAAGCTTGGTGAGTATAAGGCAGAGATGGATCTTGCTCCTTATGCCAAGGCTGCAGACCTTACTGCTCATACAGGTAATACGAGTAATCCTCATGGAGTAACCAAGACACAGGTAGGTCTTGGCAATGTGGACAACACAAGTGATAGCACCAAGGCTAACACAGCAGGCAACCCTATCCATGATGCTATTGCAAAGAAGGTTGATGCAACCAAGATTGCTTCTACTACATCTCTGGGTCTTATCAAGGCTGGAACTACATCTGGCAAGACCTATGGTGTGAATGTAAATGCTTCTACAGGTGCAGCTACAGTAAGTGTTCCTTGGACAGACCAGAATGTTTATCAGGCGATGTTGCCAACGTCAGATGCCAATGCTTATCCTATCCTTGGTTCTGCTGAGAAGAGTCTTACTGACGGCAAGGCTGCACAGAGTGTTTACCTCAAAGGTCTGACTTTCACTCCAAAGGGCAGTGTGCTGAGTGTTGGTACAGGTGAGATGGTGGCTGCTAAATTTACTGGTGCTCTTGAGGGCAATGCCAAGACTGCCACTTCAGCAGCAAAGGCAACCCAGGATGGCAATGGCAACAACATTGCAGGTACTTATCAGACACAGGCAGCGTTCAATAACTTCAAGGCTGAATTCAAGGATCTGACTCCTACAGAGATTGACAACCTGTGGGCTACTGCTCCAGATACACTTTCCTAAGTGAGGAAGATTACAGAGTTTACGTTTTAATTCAACAATGGGAAGGAGTGTCGGATAACTGACTTCCTTCCCTTTTTAAATTCAAATGAAGAAACTATGGCTGATATAATAAAGATGACCAGTTCTCTTCTGACGAGGATTTTCAGTAATATAAAGAGGGAACTCAACAAGAAGGCTAACACAGATGAAGTGGTCCTCATTGATTATATAGGACAACCAGACTGGGTAGCTCCTCTTGATGGTAGTAGCAGAGTGCCAAGAGAGAATCTTCCTGTAATGGGAGCCATACAGGAGTTTAGGATGGGAGTGGCAAGTACTCTGAATAACAGTTCTACTACTGAATGGGACTATATTGTCTTTGACAATTCAAGGCAGAAGTTTGTAGCATATAAAGCAGGAGCATATTATTCCAACTGGTCAGACAGTAAAGACTATGTGAATACATCTACCTTCAAACCACGTACTGACAGGCTTTTTGTAGACAATGCCAACAGTAAGTTCTACAGATATAATGGCTCTGCCCTTGTGGAATGTTGTCAGCCTGTTACTCCTGAATGGACAGAGGCTTCCAAGGGAAGCTATGGTGGAAGACCTATATATGGACATACTTTAAGAGACCTGTCCTCCTGTATTTTTAAAGCATATAAAGGAGTTACAGCAGGAGACTATACCAAGTGGATGATTGTATTCAATGATGTCACTGCCAATAAGACAATCAAGTTCAACAAGACCAGTGATATCACAAGTTATTATGCTCCTCCTTTTACCTGTAGGGCAAATGCTTTCAATGCAGTGGAGCTATGGTTTCCTACATCTGAAAAGGTTGCTCTGGTTGCTTCATAGGCTTTTGGCGTTGTGAGGCATTTATGGAAAAAACAAACGAGTCATGAGAAAAATAAAGAGAATATTCGTGCATTGCACGGCGAGCAGTCAGAAGATGACTGTTAAAGGACTCCTGCAGGAGTTCAAACTAAAGGGATGGCAACATCCGGGATATCATTATGTAATTGCCCCAGACGGAACTGTTACGCAGCTGCTGTCTGAAGAATATGTGAGCAATGGAGTGCAGGGCTATAATTCGACCTCAATCAATGTGGCGTATATAGGAGGCATTGATGCGAGAGGCATACCTCTGGACAACAGGACGGACGCACAGAGGATTGCATTGGTGAAACTGCTGCGAACTCTAAGACGGAGGTATCCACACGCTCACATAATGGGACATCGTGACATCTGGAGCGTTGACGACTGCACTAAATGGCGCAAGTCATGCCCATGTTTCAATGCGACGCGGGAATATGAGAACATCTGATGCTGACGGTCTATGAACAAGCAATCAGACATATCTGCAGAGAAATTCAACAGCAAGGTTTCGGAGTGGGGCGAAAAGGTGAAAAGCCGCTCCCTCGGAACTCTTGTTGCCAAGACTACGGTATATAGTGGCAACCTGCGCAAACGCCTGGCTTCGGCAGTGAAGAAGGGCAAGGATGACGGCGTGGCGCAGTCTGTGGCTTTCAAATTCCTGCGCTATGGCGTGTTTGTGGCCTATGGTGTGGGCAACGGATATATCCATCAGGGCGGTGCAGTGGTGCGGGGCTCACGCATTCCTGGCAGGAACGTTAAGACAGGACCGATACGCCGGCGCCCTGTGGACTGGCTCGACACCAACATCGACAAGAACCTCAACGAACTTGCCGACATTGCCGGCGACTATTACGGTGACGCTTCGGCGCAACATGTGCTCGATGAGCTGGACAGGATTTCGATAGTGAAGAAAAAATAAAACGAGGCAGGGTAGTTATCCTGCCTCGTATAGATTACTTGATGTTATAAATTTCATTTACGACTTTTCTGTTCGTTTCGCCTGTCAGCCACCATTTGCCTTGTTTGTTGAGCGCAATGTCTTTTTTCAAAAGCTTTGCTTTCAATTCTTCACTATCTCTGTCGTCTTTATCGTATTTAGGAATCCATTCATCATCGCCATATATCATGTTGCGCTCTATCATTGCTCTGCAAAAAGGTTCGGCCCAACCTTCTTTAAAAGCCTTGGGGCATACATGATATTCTAAGTCGATACTGCTTATCCATTTTATTATTCCTACGATTATCAGAATAATAAAGAATATTAATGCTTGGTCTGGAGTGAGTATAAACATAATTATCAGTGTTTTTAATTTCAGTTTGCAATATACAAATTATATTTGAATAATGCAAGTCCTCTTCTATCATTTTTTTAAGTCCTACATAAAAAAGTACATTTTAGCTATTTTCGCGAAAATATAAAACAATCGTTATGGCAAAAACATATAACAGAACCGTCAAAGTATATATTGATGGTGCACAGATAGAGAATACGGTCCCATCCATACAGAAGAGAATACGTGAACTTACGCGAGACATCAAAAAGATGACTATCGGAACGGAAGAATACGAAAGGACTGCAAAATCGATAGCAGACTTGAATAAAATTTTGTCGGATCATCGTAAGGCTATCCGTGCTACATCTGAAGAGGCAAAAACCTTTGGCTCTGTTTTAGGTAAGGGAGCGGATTTTATCAACAAATGGTATTATTCAGCCCAGTCAGCATTACAGCTTTTCGTTAAAGTGCAAAATGTCGCTCGACAATATGTGGAAGATTACGCCCGAATGGAAGAGTCGATGGCTGACGTGAGGAAATACACAGGTCAGTCCAACGAGGAAGTCCATCAGATGAACGAGGACTTCAAGAGAATGGATACCCGAACGGCAAGAGAACAACTCAATGAGCTTGCCGGATCTGCAGGCCGTCTTGGAATCACAAATAAAGAAATGGTTGAGGAATTCGTAGACGGAGCTGACAAGATAAACGTGGCGCTTGGCGATGACCTCGGTGAGGGGGCGGTGGACAAGATAGGCAAGCTCGCACACATGTTCGGTGAGGATGAGACGAAAGGTCTGCGCGGAGCTATGCTCGCCACGGGTTCTGCCGTCAACGACCTTGCACAAAGCTCCTCTGCCAATGCCGGATATATCGTTGACTTCACCGCCGACCTGTCGGGAGTGGCAATACAGGCAGGATTCACCCAGACGCAAATAATGGGACTTGCTTCCGCTCTCGACCAGAATATGCAGGAAGAGGCTACGGCATCCACCGTGTTCTCGCAGCTCATCACGAAGATGTATCAGGAACCGGCACGTTTCGCCGAACTTGCAGGCAAGGACGTGAAGGACTTTACTAATCTTCTGAAGAAAGATGCAAATGCGGCATTGCTGCAGTTTCTTGGAGCAATGAAAGCACAAGGTGGCTTTGACAAGATGGCACCGATGTTTGAAGAGATGAAACTTGACGGAACACGTGCCGTCGGGGTTCTCTCGTCTGTCGCTTCTCATCTCGACCAAGTGACGGAGGCACAGGAAATAGCCAACAAGGCGTATAGCGATGGCACAAGTGTTCTTGATGAATTCAATGTGCAGAACAACACGGTACAGGCGAGGCTTGACAAGGCAAAGAAACATTTTCATGACATAAGTACGGAACTGGGCGAGAAGCTGTTGCCTCTGGTAGAGCACGGCATAAGCCTTGGAACAAGCGTTGCTGGAGCTATATCTGCAATCGTGTCGATATTCCTGAAATACAATACTACAATCCTTACAGCAACAACGCTCCTTACAACTTATATCGTGCTGGAGAAGGCCGACGTGGCGATAAAGAAGCTGCAGGTGTTCTGGAATGACAAGGTCATAACTGGCATCAAAAACCTGAAAATCGCGATGATGCAGAATCCTTGGGCTGCTGCAGCAACCGCTATTCTCGTGGCAATTGCCGTCATTAAAGACTGGATAGATTCTGTTGACGATGCCACTGAGAAGGAAAATGATCTTGCAGAGGTCCATAAAAATGCAGCAGTGGAAATGGAGGGTGAGAAAGCCAAACTTATGGCTCTCGTGTCTGTGGCGCGGAACAAGGCCCTGTCGGACCAGGAGCGAAAGGTAGCAATCGAAGAGATAAACAAACTCAGTCCGGAATACCTTGGATGGTTGAAAAACGAGAATATCAGCACCCGGGCTGCAACAAGGGCTATCGAGAATTATACGCAGTCTCTGTATCTGAATGCCCAGGCGAAAGCGCTGCAGATGAAACTCGAAGAAATTGAGAAAAAGAAACTGGATGCGAAGAATTCAGACCACACGGAATGGTATGACTGGATAACTACAGGATTTAATGATCTGCAGAGAAAGGTGGAAAAAGGAAAGAATGCCCTTCAAACACTGTTTTCGCATGGAAACCTGAAGGGATGGGATTATACGACATCGTTGGAAAAGGAGGGATATGCGTTTAATTCTTTGGAAGCTGCGACAATAAGATATAGGAATGCAATTTCTGCATTGGACAAACAACAGGCTGTTTATCGGAAAGCACTGCGAGAGAATCAGAAAGAACATGCAAAACTTGAAGCCCAGCGAATCGCAGATGAGAAGCAACGGGAAAATGAATCGAGAAAGGGCAATGGAAAGGGCAATCATTATACATCCCCAGAAGAAGCCGCAAAGAAAGCCAAGGCTTTGGAACGTGCGAGGGGAAAGGCAGAAACTGATGTTCGAAAGAAAACACAGAAGGAACTCGATTCTATAACTGCAGAATATGAAAACAAACGTTCGGAGGTCAAGAAACAATACCTTGATGGTGAAATCGAAACAGAACAGGAGTATAACCGCAAAATAGAAGATCTGGAGATAGAGGAACTCAACAAGAAACTGGATGTCGCAAATCTTGAACCCAAAAAGAAAGCGGAAATCCAGCAGAAAATTCTGGAGTACAAAATCAAGCTCCTGGACAAGATCAAAGAAATCGACAAGAAGTATGATGCCACGGAGGAGGAGCGTCATGCAGCAGAACTCGCACAGCTGAAGGAACAATACGACAACGATCTGGCAACGCTCGACGATGCCCACAAGAAGGGGCTGCTGTCTGAAGAAGCATATCAGGAGAAGCTGAAAAAGCTGAAGGCTAAATATACTGCAGACACAGAGAAGGCGGACAAGGATTCTGCTGAGAGGATAATAAAGGATTCCCAGACTAAGTTCGAGGCTCTGCTCGATGCTCAAGAACGGGAGAGCATCAAGGCAGGCAAACTTGACAAGATCAGTCAAGGCGAAAGGGCAAAACTGTGGAAAGAATATCTGGAAAAACAACTTGACGAGCTAAATCTGAACGGAGAACAGAAAGCCGAAATCATTAAAGAGATTGAAAAAGCGGACACCGACGCCACGGAGGAGGAACTTGAGAAGCGCCAACAGAAATACGAGGATTATTATCATACAGTAGCTGACCTTGCCTCACAGGCAGGAGAACAGCTTGGCGAACTGCTTGGAAATCTGCTCACAGGACAGAAAGCAAGCATCAAGGAATTCCTGAAATCAATTCTCTCGATGACTCTCGATGCTCTGAAACAGACGATGGTGATGGCTATAGCCAAGAGGACGATAGACAATATCAGTACCTTGGGATTGGCCGGTATAGCAAAAGCTGCGGCGGAAATAGCGCTGATTACAGCGGCGTTTGAAACTGCAAAGACGGCAATCGGGAATTTCGCAGTAGGCGGTTTTACCTCCTCAGGTCCGTGGGACCGGCCACAGGGTATTGTGCACAGCAATGAATTCGTGGCAAACCGTTTCGCGACGGCAAACCCGAACATCCTGCCCGTTCTGAATCTCATCGATGCGGCACAACGTTCTGGCAGCGTGTCAAGGTTGTCTGCAGAAGATGTGGCAGCCGTCGTCCCCATGGCAAGGAACGGAGGACACTCTGTAATGCAGAGAACCGCCAATGGTATGGCCTCAGGTGCTTCAGGTGATGCTACACTCTACTCGGTGTTGGCAAGAGTCGTCAGAAGCCTTGACGGCATCGACCGCCGTTTCTCGCAGCCGATAGTCGCCGAAACATACGCTACCGGCAAACACGGGACAATAGAGGCAGAGAAACTGGTGAACAAAATGAAATCTAACGTTAAGCGCAAAAGAAGATGATTAAACTGATGATCGATGGTGAAAGAGTGAACCTCGCAGCCGACTTGTCACTGGAATTCTATGACAGGAATCCGTTCTTTACTTCTGAGGGACAGCACACGCTCGATATAGACATATCGCTTGCTGACCCCCAGAATGCGAGAATCTATAATAACATGCACCGCATTGACGTGACCAAGCGTCCAATTGGCAGGTCGGCTGTCCTCTATTATGAAAAGGGAGTCATCATCAGCGGAAAAGAAGTCGTACTGGAGATTGATTCGCGAATCGTGAAGATTCAGATCGTGGCAGGCAATTCGGAATTCAACTATATAGCTGGCAGTGACAAACGCCTCAGAGAACTTGATTTGGGGTGCATCCCCGACATCGACGAGAATACGGCTCTCAATTCTTTGCAGGGGGCATATCCTCAATGGGATTATGTCTGCACTCCGGTATGCGCCAAGGTGACATTCAGGTCGTGGCTCGAGAATGTGATGTATAGTGGTTCCAGTACATATCAGAAGTCGACCATTTGCAATGAGATTGAAGCGGCAAAGACTGCCGCGGATTTGAAATTCAGGAAAGGCACACGCTTTTGTGCCCAGCCATACCTTGCAGCGATAGTCCGCAGAGTACTGGAAGCGCTTGGGTATAATCTCGTAAATGACTATATCGGAGAACACAAGGAACTGAGCAGGCTGATTATCGTCCATAGCCATGACACATTATATTATAATATGATGGTGGAGAACTGGACCGTAGAGTCGTTCCTGTCGCAAGTTGAGAATCTCTGTGCTGTCTGTTTTGTCGTAGACAACCTTACAAAGGAGGTGGATATTCTGAATGCTGTAGACTATTACGAAACAGCAGAGGTGGAAGCTGTCGACTTTGATGATGTGATAGGAGATATAAACAAGCAATATGACCAGGAACCTCCAGACAATATCGTCTATCACAATATCGCTTACAAATTTCCAGACACCAATCTCTATAAGTTCTATTCACTTGACCAGGAACTTGTCAGGAAGATTCTTATAGAACAGGTTTCTCCCGCCCCCTCATATCCTGCCAAATGGTATCCTTCCGCTTTGTATGACATCTTCTATTCTATAATTGGCAATAGCGGTTTCATCAACAGCCAGGACACACCACAGGCGGTAAAAGACGAATATGACAAGATGGTGGCATACAAGATGCCCTTGTCCCTAACCATGGAGACATTCTCTGATTTCCCTTATGTTCTGGCTGCAGCAGCGGATTCGTGGGCCACACTCAAGATGATCAATCAGTTCGGGCCTCGAATCGAAGAAGAATCGGATGACAACATGGAACTGGATATCGTTCCCGTGGAAATCGTCTGGTGTTACAGGACGAGCTATTCTACTGCGGCAGGAAATTATCTGTTCTATCCGTTGCCCCTTGCTGAGAATTCCGATACGGATGAGCCCTCATCTTCGGAAGATGAAAAGACAGGGCTCATCACGCGTCTTCATGATGGAGAAACGGGGGAAGAAGCAGTTAAGGAGAATCTGTTCGTCGCATTCTATATTGGAGTGCAGCCGGATGTCTACGGTAAAGGTTTTGTCACTCCCATGAGCATCAACAGCAAACTTCTGCAGATGACAATGACAAAATTCTTCACAGATAGCCGTTTTTGGGAAAATCAAAAAATGTTCAGAATCAATACGGAAGGAAATTTCGACCTCTCTATTAATGGTCTGCATGGGATGTATAACACGTATTGGCAAAACCAACTGGATATAGATTTTTCTGAGGTATATGTGATAAAATTCAGAAGCTTCAAGTTGAGAGACGTCCGCCGCATATTCAATATCTGCAACCGCAGGTTCTACTGCCAGCAGCTGAAACATGAAGTTGTCAACGGGCGTCTGTCGGATGTCATAGAAGGAACTTTCTATCCGTTGGATTAGAAATCATCATCATAGTCGAGGAGCGACTTGTTGGCTTTCATGTCGCTCTTCGATACGTAGATGTTCGTGATTTCAATGCTTGAATGTCTTGCCTGGTCCCTTACGGATACCGTATCGACATTCTTTCTCAGCATATTAGTTATACCTGTGTCTTTCAGAGAGTAGAACTTGTATCGGGAAGAGAATCCCAGTTCCTTTCTCAAGACTCTGCTCCAATAGTCTCTGAAGCATTTCTCGCTCCGATATTCAGTTCCTGGCCTGAAGTCACGGCTGAACAGATAGTGGCTGCCTGGATGAGAGAATACGTCAAGTTCCAACATCAGTTTAAGGATTTTCTTCGGCATCGTCACCACTGCATCATTGTGGTTCTTGGCATTCTCTCCCCATACTCTTATTGTCTGTCCCTTTATGCTGATGTCTTCTATCTTTATACATGACATCTCGTGAGGACGCAGGAATGTATAATATAAGATGTATGTGGCAAGCAGAAAGTGCTTGTTGTGTGCCTGCAGATATTCCTTCAGTCTTGTCAAATCTGATTCGGATAGGGAGTCACGGTTCTTGTTCAGGTGTTTGTGGACTAATGATGGCACCCCCTCTGTAGGATCTTTGCTGACGAAAGCCCTTGCGAGCATGAACTTCGAGAAGGTCTTGAGCCATGACAGATAGTTGTTCCTGGTCTGGAGAGAAACGTTCCTCTCTACAAACACATAGTCAAGGAACTTGCCGACAATGCGCCGATTAAACTGATAGCTATAATGCACGTTTTTGTCTTCAATCCATTCTTTCAATATCTTCAGATAACTTGTGTAGCTTGCAATGGTCTCAGGGCGCAAGCCTTTCTCCTTTGACATCTTGTCGATATAGTTCTCATAACTGTAGCACACTTCTTCCCAGGTAGTGTATTCTGACGGACTCTCTGCCTCTATCCATGGGTTCCAGCCATCGAGCAGTTTTTCTGTAAGTCGCTGACACATTTGCTTTCCCTTCAATTTCTGAAGTCGTTTGCTCTTGATTCTGTCAAGCATGAATTTCTTTTTCCTCATCTTGCCGGTCTCTGGACAGAATGCCGTAAACGAAACATAACATTCCTTTCCCTGATGAAAAACTGGTGGAGTCCAGCCCTTCAACTCATTGAAATCTGATTGTTTTGGACACATTTTTTTAATCCTCTACATTTTTATGTCGAGGACTACGTTAGACAATAATTTGAAAAAAAACTTGCTTTAAAACCTCCCGACTTTGTTCCGAGTGTTTTTTAAGCGACAAGGGCTAAAATATTGCCATGCAATATCCTAACCCTTGTATTGTCGGGATTACTGGACTCGAACCAGCGACCCCGTCGTCCCGAACGACGTGCGCTACCAACTGCGCTAAATCCCGTTTATTAAAGTGATGCAAAGGTAGTGCATTTTTTGATAATAGCGAAATTTTTCGGGATAAAATTTTGGAAGTACGAAAAAAAAGCGTACCTTTGCACCCGCAATCGAGAAATGGTTGCGATTTTTATTAAGACAATGGTGCCATAGCTCAGTTGGTAGAGCAAAGGACTGAAAATCCTTGTGTCCCCGGTTCGATTCCTGGTGGTACCACAGTTCACGAAGAGAGTTGCCTAATATGGTGACTCTTTTTTTATGCCGCCATCTCATAGTTGGTAGAGCAAAGGACGTCTCGATGGACTATTTATGGTGATTGATATGTCTTGAAACTTGTTTTGCTTTGTCTCCCGGTTCGATTTTGATATATAACCTCATTTTTTCAAAAAACCGTCAGCTATCTGGTCGTGGATATGGAAGTGGTTGATATACAGGTGCTTCCGTCTTTATTTATGCTCTGAAACCATCGGGTAATTGTCTGGATGGTTGGAGAATAAGAGGAAGGAATCGTATGGAAGTGGATGGCTTGCCTTACTACTGTCTGGTAAAACTTTTGTATGCAGTATGGCTTACATTCCTCCGGTTGCTTCTGCTTTGCCGACAACAAAGCCACAACCATGGGCAAGGATCGTAAAACTGCAATAAATGGGCAGCATGCTTGCCCATGTGGGGCAAGCAGCTTTCTCACTTGGGGCAAGCACCTTGCCCCAAGTGGGCACGGGGGGTGCCCAAAACTGTGCCCAAAGTTTCCATGGAATGAAACGCTCGTTAAAGAGATGCTAAATACTGATTTTCTCTGCAAATGTGCGGAGAAAGATTCTGAACTATTGTCCCCGTGCCGCGATTTTTTATCGCACATAGGTTTGGCGTTATTCAATAAATTCATAATTTTGCAGTTGAAACAAAAAGGAGACGAAAATCATGAGAGTGCTAATCGTAAACACCAGTGAGAATGTGGGCGGAGCCGCCGTGGCAGCAAACAGGCTCATGGACGCACTGAACAACAACGGCATAAAGACAAAGATGCTGGTGAGAGACAAGGCCACGGACAATATCACCGTGGCGCAGCTTGACAAGTCGTGGCGTCAGAGATGGAACTTCCTTTGGGAACGCTTCGTCATCTTCTGCCACCTGCGCTTCAAGCGCGACAACCTCTTCCAGATAGACATCGCCAACGCCGGCACCGACATCACCCGGACACGGGAATTCCGCGAGGCAGATGTAATACACCTGAGCTGGGTGAACCAGGGCATGCTGTCTATCGGAGGCATAAAGAAGATCCTGGCAAGCAAGAAACCGGTGGTGTGGACGATGCACGACCTGTGGCCGGCTTCGTCGATATGCCATTACGCCCGCAACTGCCACCGTTATGAGAGCAGGTGCGGCAACTGTCCGCTGCTGCCCGGCGGCGGATCCAGAAATGACCTCTCTGCCAAGGTGTGGCGCCGCAAGCGTCAGGCCCTCGGCACCAACAGCATACTCTTCGTCACCTGTAGCCGCTGGCTCGCCGACAAGGCTAAGAAGAGCGGACTGCTCAGCGGCCAGAAGGTGATGAGCATCCCCAATCCCATCGACACCCACGTGTTCTGTCGGGAAGACCAGGAGAAGGCACGCATCTATGCCGGACTGCCAGCCGACAAGCGTCTGATTCTCTTCGTGTCGCAGCGCGTCACCGACCAGCGCAAGGGAATGGACTATTTCATCACCGCCATGAACAAGATGGTGGAACAGCATCCCGAGATGCGCCAGAACACCGGCATCGCCATCCTCGGCGGACAGGCAGAGGAACTCGCTGGGAAGCTGCCGTTGCCGTCGTATCCGCTGGGTTACGTGAGCGACGAGAAGAAGATAGCGAGCGTATACAATTCAGTGGATATGTTCGTGCTGCCGTCGCTCGAAGACAACCTGCCCAACACCATCATGGAGGCTATGGCATGCGGAGTGCCGTGTGTGGGATTCAACACCGGCGGCATCCCTGAGATGATAGACCATCTGAAAAACGGCTACGTGGCAGAATACAAGAGCGTGGACGATCTTGCCAAAGGCATGCATTGGGTGATGTGTGAGGCCGACCGCGAGGCGCTCGCCGCCGAGGCGCTGCGAAAGGTGAACACCTGTTATTCGCAGTATTCTGTGGCAATGAAATACATCGAGGCTTATAATGAGGCATTGGCCCTAAAACGCTATAAACTATGATAAAGATTACTCTGATCACCGTTACATACAATGCCGAGAAGCTCTTGCAGCCCACTCTCGACAGCGTGTTCCGTCAGAATTATGCCGCTCTGGAGCATATCGTCATCGACGGAGCTTCTACCGACGACACCGCCGTAGTGGCAAAAGACTATATGGAACGCTCGTTCGCCTCTGACAATGGTCATGAAGTGAGACTCCTCGTGGAGCCTGACAATGGCATCTACGACGCCATGAACAAGGGACTGCAGATGGCAACCGGCGACTATGTGTGCTTTCTGAATGCCGGCGACTCGCTGCCTGCCGACGATACCATCGCCGAACTCGTGGCAAACACGGGAGTGGACAGCTATGTGGCTGCCGATGGAGGAGAGGACGCACTGCCTGCCGTGCTCTATGGCAATACCGACATCGTGGACGGGAACCGCCAGTTTCTTGCCCACCGCCGGCTGTCGCCTCCGGAGAAGCTCACGTGGCGGTCGTTCCGCCAGGGCATGCTCGTATGCCATCAGGCATTCTATGCCCGCACCGACATCGCCAAGCACACGCCCTTCAATCTGATGTATCGCTATTCGGCAGACTTCGACTGGTGTATAAGGATAATGAAACAGGCTGAGGACAAGAACCTGCCGCTCGCCAACAGTGGCATCGTGCTCGCCGACTATCTGAAAGAAGGCACCACCACACGCCATCACAAGGCGTCGCTCGGTGAGCGTTTCAAGATAATGGCGACATATTACGGCCTTTTAACCACTTATCTGCTCCACGCCTGGTTTGTGGTGAGGGCTGTGGTGAAGCGTTGACGTTTTTTATATCCTTTAGGTATTAATAACTAAAAATATTTCTCATTTATCTGACTAAAGGCTACATTTGCAGCGTGAACAGAGGATTGTTGCACGATGTCGCTGCCGTGGATACGGTGGCGGGTGGCAATAAGATTCCTGTTTCGTATCTTAACTTAATAATATAAACTAAAAAGGAGACAGAAGAAATGAGAAAATCAATTATCGCAGCTGTCGTGATGGCGGCTTTGAGCTTTTCGGTAAGCGCCAGCGCCCAGACCGTATGTCAGAAGAAGTGTGACGGCAAGACACAGTGTGACAAGGCAAAGAAGGAATGCAAGAAAGACGGCAAGAAGGACTGCAAGATGCAGTGTGACAAGGCAAAGAAGTGTGACAAGGCAGCCACATGCTGCAAGGCGAAGACTAATGGCGTAAGTTCTGCCACCATGAAGGATCCCAAGATGGCTTCCTGCTGCAAGGTGAAATGCGACAAGAAGAGCGCTACTTGCGACAAGAAATGCAAGACTGCCGCTAAGAAGTGTGACAAGAAGAAGTAATGATAAACTCCAAGCGGCCGCAGGCAGTTATAAATAACTGCATAATGACCGTTGGGGGATGAATATCTCACGATGAGGGCTATCGGTTTCTGCCGGTAGTCCTTGTTGTTTTTTTTGATGGTGGTCATTCCGATTGTCCATGTCGGGTCCAAGGTGGTCTGATGACCGGTTGGAGTAGGATGATGCCGTGGCAAAGTGTGCAGGTTGACGCCAATAAGAAAGGCCACCAGGAATATTCCTGATAGCCTTTTCCTTGCCTGTGTTGTTTATACAGTTTTGCTATGGTTCGATAGTGTGTGAGCACCCTCGTTATGAGTATCTCAGGATCTGTCCCGGCTTCACGCGCATGTTCTTGCTGATGTGGTTGAGCTTGCAGATCTTGTCGATTGTGGTGCCGCGCTTTCTGGCGATGGCAGCGAGCGTCTCGCCCTTTGCCACTTTGTGGTAGCGCACGTCGCCACTCTCCACATTGTCTCCGATGTTGTTCGAGTTGTTGTCGTTTGCGGCAGCCAGGTCGTCGTTCTTGCCGCGCTGACGTGTGGCAGCCAGCGACTCCCTGTTGTAAGACTCCTTGCGGAAGAGGTATGTGTCGCCAGTCACGTCCTGGTTGCGGAAGTCGAACATCAATGCCGGGTTGAGAGCCACGCCGCAGAGACGGGTCTCGAAGTGCAGGTGAGAACCGGTGCTTCGTCCGGTGTTGCCGCCCAGTCCGATAGGGTCTCCGGCACGTACATGCTCGTTTTCTGCCACGAGATGTTTCGACATGTGTCCGTAGATGGTCTCCAGACCGTTGTTGTGGCGTATCACAACGTAGTTGCCGTATCCGTTTGCCTCATATCTCACGATGCGCACCTTTCCGTCGAATGCCGCACGGATGGTGTCGCCGATATATACCTTGATGTCGAGACCCTTGTGCATGCGTCCCCAACGGCTTCCGAAGTTGGAAGTGATGATTCTGCTGGATGTAGGCATGCAGAAATGTTTTAGGTTTATGCTGAAAGAGTCTGGAAGTTCTGTGGCGCGGTGTGCGTATCTGTTGTTCCAGTCTTTGTATAGCTGTGCTGAAGGAGCTCCAGCCTGTTCTCTTTGTATGAGTTCGCGAAGTGCGAGAGTGTCAACTGCTTTAAGTTTCTTGTCTACTGGTGCCTGGCGTGCCAGAAGGTCTTGTGCTGCTGCTGGTACTGTGGCCAGAGCCATGACTGCCGTTAATGCCAGTGTTTTGATTGTCTTTTTGAATTGCATAAAATAAATATTTTATAATGCAACGGTATGTCTTCCTGTCTGTCGCATTATGTTTGTGTAAGACTAATCATGATGACGGACTGTCAATCGCGCGTTCGTCATTGTGATTAAATTTTCGCTGCAAAGGTAGTAAAAATTTTTTTAAGTTGCTTGTCAGTTAACAGTTTTTAGGTCGTCGTTAACATATAGGCATGTTGTATAACAACTTATAAATGAGCGCTGTTAAGCTCATTGTGCCGTCTCCTGCCCCTCTTTTCCCATCACAGTCTGTGATGTCGCCGGTCATGATATCGCCGCCCAGTTCACGTTGGTCTTTCTCAGTGCGGCAAGGCGTTGCCAGAGCATGCTGTTTTCCGTTTTGTTGCATTCCGGGTCCTGCTCTATTATCTTCTGTGCCTCCTCCCTTGCCATCTGTACTATCTGTCCGTCTCTCGCTATGTCGGCAATCTTCAGGTCGAAAGCCATTCCGCTCTGCTGGGTGCCCTCCAGGTCGCCGGGGCCGCGCAGTTTCAGGTCGGCTTCGGCAATGAGGAATCCGTCGTTGGTGTCACACATGATGTCGATGCGTTTGCGCGTCTCGTTGGTCAGTTGAGGCTTCGTCACGAGGATGCAGTACGACTGGCTCGCCCCTCTGCCCACACGGCCCCGCAGCTGGTGCAGCTGCGACAGTCCGAAGCGTTCGGCGTTGAGAATCACCATCACCGAAGCGTTCGGCACGTTGACGCCCACCTCTATCACCGTTGTGGCGACGAGAATCTGTGTCTCTCCGTTAACAAACTTTTGCATCTCCTCGTCCTTCTCAGCCGGTTTCATCTTGCCGTGCACCTTGCTGAGGCGGAATTCCGGGAACACCTCCTTCAGTATTTCAAACCCCTCCTCAAGGTTCTGTATGTCGAGCTTCTCGCTCTCCTTGATGAGCGGAAACACGATATACACCTGTCTGCCCTCTTTTATCTGCTGTCTGATGCCAGAGTACAGACTTGTGGTCTGGTTGTTGTATTTGTGTATCGTCACGATCGGTTTCCTTCCCGGCGGCAGCTGGTCGATAACGCTCACGTCGAGGTCGCCGTATATTGTCATTGCGAGGGTTCGCGGTATCGGTGTGGCGGTCATCACGAGCACATGGGGAGGGTTCTGGCTTTTGCTCCATAGCCTTGCCCTCTGTGCCACTCCGAAGCGGTGTTGCTCGTCCACCACCACGAGTCCCAGTTTGCTGAACTGCACCGTGTCTTCAATCACGGCGTGTGTTCCCACGAGGATGTCCACGCTGCCGCTGGCGAGTCCGTCGAGCACGGTCTTGCGCCGTTTGCCCTTCACGATGCCGGTGAGCAGTTCCACCCTTATGTCCATGTCGCCCAGAAACTCGCGTATCGTGGCGAGATGCTGTTCGGCGAGAATTTCCGTCGGTGCCATTATGCAAGCCTGGTATCCGTTGTCGAGAGCTATCAGCATTGTCATCAGTGCCACGAGAGTCTTTCCGCTGCCCACGTCGCCCTGCAGCAGCCTGTTCATCTGCCGTCCGCTGCCCAGGTCGCTCCTTATCTCCCTCATCACCCTTTTCTGGGCGTCGGTGAGTGAGAATGGCAGATGGTCGGAATAGAAGCTGTTGAATATCTCACCGATGCGCGGGAAGGTATATCCGCGGTATTTCTTCTTTTGGTCGGAGGCATAGCGCAGGATGTTGAGCTGCACGTAGAACAGCTCTTCAAACTTCAGTCTGAAGCGTGCGCTCTGCAGTTCTTCGGCGGTCTTCGGATAGTGTACGTGGCGCAGTGCCGTGTCCCTTTCCACCAGGCGCAGTCTGTTGGCGATAAACGGCGGCAGTGTCTCCGGCAGCGGCTGGTTCATCTTTTCGAGCATCGCCTTCGTGATTTTCTCTATCGACCTCGATGTCAGTCCCGCCTTCTTCATCTTCTCCGTGGTGGTATAGTAGGGCTGCATTCCCATCTGTGAGAGCTGCAGGTCTTCCGCCTTGTCGATGTCGGGATGTGCAAACTGGTATCTGCCGCCATAGAGAGTAGGTTTGCCGAATACGATATACTCCGTGTTCACCTTGAATTGCTGCGTGGCATATTTGATGCCGGAAAACCAAACTATGTCCGCTATCCCCGTTCCGTCGGTGAAGTGGGCCACGAGGCGCTTCTTGCGCGGTCCGCTGCCAAACTCCTCGAAACCGAGAATCCGTCCCTTCACCTGCACGAAGGGCATGTCGCTGCGCAGTTCGTTGATGGTGTATATGCGGCTGCGGTCCACGTATTTGTATGGGTAATACTCCAGAAGGTCGGATATCTTCGAGATACCCAACTCCTTCTGCAGCATGTCCCTCTTCTTCGGTCCCACGCCCGGCAGATATTGTATGTCCTGGTTCAGTATGTCAAGCACTTGTGATGTTCGGTTGTGACAGGTTGAATTGGCTGTTTGTCGGCTTCACTCCCCCAGGTTGGTCATCTGGAGTTGCCTGAAGTCTGTTGCTTCAGAAGGATGGACTCCTGTTGCAGTATCACCTCCGCCACAGCCATGTCGAAAGGTCTTGTAATCTTGATGTTCTCCTGGTTGCCCTCCACGAGCGCCACCTCATGGCCGAGGTGTTCCACCACAGAGGCGTCATCGGTGAAAGCCTCGGAATAGTCCTGTGCATAAGCCTCCTTCAGCAGTCTGATGCCGAATGCCTGCGGAGTCTGCACGATGCGGTATTCGCTTCTCGGCACCGTCTCCGACGGCGTTTCTCCGCCATCCTGAGAAGTGGCGGCGGTTGTCGTGGCGTCAGAAGCATTCTGCTTGTCGCTCTTGAGGAGATGTCTGAGGGTGTCCACCACCGGCACCACCGGTACGGCAGCCCCCATCTCCGCGGCTTTCGCGTATGTGCGGCGTATGGTGTCGGCAGATACGAATGGGCGCACGCCGTCATGCACCCCCACCGTTCCGCAGGCATCGTCGGGGATGCAGCCGAGTCCGTTTTTCACGGAGTGGAAGCGCGTCTCTCCGCCGTCGGCAATCACAATCGGTTCGCAGAACGAATGCCGTTCGCACAACTCCTTCCAATACTCCTGCTGATGTTTGGGCAATACGAGGATGATGCGCATGCGGTCGTTGAAGTTCCTGAACTTGCGTATCGTGTGCATGAGCACAGGCAGTCCGCCTACAGGCAGGAACTGCTTTGGAACGTCAGCCCCCATGCGCATCCCCTTGCCGCCGGCAACGATTATCACATAGTCGTGATTCTCCATCATGCGGAGCTTATTTGTTTTCCATGAGATGCAGATACATCATTCCATCAGCCACGCTCTCTGCTGTCTGCTTCGTGGTGAGCATTTCGAGCAGCGTGTAGGCATAGGGGAATGTTGCGGCAGGACCTTCGCCTGTCACCACATTGCCGTCAACGGTGCACAGTTCATGGGTATATTCCGCTCCGTCGAGATATTTTTCGAATCCGGGGTAGCATGTGGCACGTCTGCCTTTCACGATGCCCAAGCTTCCGAACACCATCGGTGCGGCACAGATGGCAGCAACGAGTTTCCCCTTCTCATACTGGCTGAGCACGGCATTGCGCACACCCTCGTGGTCGTTGAGGTTTGTGGCGCCTGGCAGTCCTCCGGGCAGCATCAGCAGGTCGGCATCCTCCAGCTTGGCGTCCTCGAATTTGAGGTCGGCCTTCACGGTCACGCCGTGTGCCATCTCTACTAACTCTGAGCCTGTGATGCTCACTGTCTTTATCTCCACTCCGCCGCGGCGGAAAACGTCAACGGGAATCAGGGATTCTATTTCCTCTGAACCGTTGGCAAGAAACATATACGCTTTTGCCATAATCTTTTGTTGTTTAATTATTCTATTGATAGACCGTTTGTCTTTCTTGATGTATCGCTGGAATATGTCGGTAGTAGCCGTCTTGTCGTCTTTTTCCTGCGTGTCGCGCTTCAGCTTGTATTCTCGTGCCATAATTCTTTAATTTGCGAGTGATACCAATCCTGACTTTTCCAAGGGGAAGTGACAGGCTTCCTTGTATGCCTGTAGCCTTTGTCAGCTTCGGGGCCTTACTTTAGGCACTGGAGATACGCCTCGATAGTGTTCTTCAGTCCGATGTAGAGGGCGTCGCAGATGATGGCGTGTCCGATGCTCACCTCATCGGTCCATGGAATCATCCTGTGGAAGTAGGCAAGGTTCACCAGGCTGAGGTCGTGGCCGGCGTTCAGACCCAGTCCCAAATCGCGGGCAGCCACGGCAGCGTCGATAAACGGCTTGATGGCCTCCTCCCTGTTTTCGGCATATCCCGATGCGTAAGATTCGGTGTAGAGCTCCACTCTGTCGGTTCCACACTCCTTGGCTCCCCTCACCATTTCGGCAGAAGGGTCCACGAAGATGCTCGTTCTGATGCCTGCCTCCTTGAATCTTCCTATCACGTCGGTAAGAAACGCCTTGTTCTCTATCGTGTTCCATCCGTGGTTGCTCGTCAGCTGGGCGTCGCCGTCGGGAACGAGCGTCACCTGTGTCGGCATCACCTCAAGCACGAGGTCGATATATCTGTCGATAGGGTTTCCTTCGATGTTGAATTCCGTAGTGATGAGCGGTTTTATCTCCCTCACGTCTTGATAGCGGATGTGTCTTTCGTCAGGTCTTGGATGTACGGTTATGCCCTGGGCGCCAAACAATTGGCAGTCAACGGCGGCCTGCTCCACGTCGGGATTGTTGCCGCCTCTGGCGTTGCGCAGGGTGGCTATCTTGTTTATGTTTACACTTAATTTTGTCATGTCTCTTCAATTTGTTAATATCACAGTGCCCGTAATTCGGTAGAAAACCGTATATTTGCAGACACTTTCAAGCGCAAAGTTACGAAAACATTTGCAATGGAGGCTTATTAATTCGTCAGAAAGATAAAAAACTCCCAATTATGTCGTTGAGAAAACTCAGATTTGCCATTTTCGGCAATATTTACCAGGCCAGGAAGTCGGCGGACATACAGCGCTTGCTGTTGTCGCTCAATGAACGGATGGCGCAGGTGAGCATGGAGAGAAGTTTCTACGATTTTCTCTGCTCGTCCCACGGTTTGCCGCTGCATGGCGTCACCGTGTTTGAAGGAAACGACTTTGATGCCGACTTCGTGATATCCATGGGAGGCGACGGCACATTGCTGCGGTCGGCATACAGCGTGGGCAGTCGCAGCATTCCCATTATCGGCGTGAACATGGGGCGCCTGGGATTCCTCGCCGGTGTCGGCGTTGACGATTTCGACAGTGTGCTCGACAGCATATACGCCGACAGCTATATGGTAGACAGTCTTGCCATGGTGAAGGTGGAGAGCGATGGTGCCAACGGCGACGAGCGGATTTCGGAATGCGCCCTCAACGAGATAGCCATACTGAAACGCGACAATGCTTCGATGATTTCCATCCGTGCCAGCATCAACGGCGAATATATCGTGACGTTCCATGCCGACGGACTGATAGTGAGCACGCCGACGGGGTCGACAGCCTATTCCTTGTCAAACGGCGGACCGATAATCGTGCCGCACACCGGAATATTGTGTCTCACTCCCGTTGCACCGCATAGTCTCAACATGCGTCCTATCGTCGTTGCCGACGACTCTGTGATAACCCTTGAGGTGGAGAGCAGGAGCCATAACTATCTCGTCGCCGCCGACGGACGTTCCATCAAATGCGGCGAGGGACAGACGCTCACCATACGCCGTTCCCCCTACGACGCACATATCGTGAAGCCCAAGGATTCTACATATTTCTCCACGCTGCGTGCCAAGATGATGTGGGGCGCCGACATGAGGATGAAGAACGAGTAAGCCAATGAGATATTTGAGAAAATTCCTGAAGATACCCAAGAGCCGGTATTCAGCCAGACAGATAATAGGATGGCTGTGGAGGGCATGGCGCGGCAACCGTCTGCAGGCGTCGCTCAATGCCATCCTCGGACTCATCGATGTGGCGATAAGTCTGCTTTCGGTGTGGGCGGTGAAACACGCCATCGACGTGGCGTCGCATGCCGTGGAGGGTTCTTTGTATTGGGCGGTGGCAATCATGGCATTGCTCATCCTCGGCGGATTTGCCGTGAACATCGCTTCGATATGGGTGAAGAACATATTGGGAATAAAGGCACAGAACAGGATGCAGCAGCGTCTGCTCGCCCGCATCCTGCGCTCCGAATGGCATGGCAAGGAGAAATGGCACAGCGGCGACGTGCTGAACCGCCTGGAATTCGACGTCAGCAACGTGGTGGGGTTCCTCACCGAAACGTTGCCAAGCACTCTCTCCGTGTTCGCCCTCTTTCTGGGTTCCTTCTTCTATCTCTTCTCCATGGACCCCGTGCTGGCTCTGGTCATCATTGCCATGCTGCCGGTATTCATCCTCTCGAGCAAGGTGTATATGGGCCACATGCGCAAACTGACACGCCAGGTGCGTAACTGCGACAGCAAGGTGCAGAGCGTGTTGCAGGAAACGATACAGCACCGCATGCTGATAAAGACCCTTGAGAAAGACGACGAGATGGTGGGCAGACTGGAGAACATGCAGGGAGAACTGAGACATAACGTGGTGAGACGCACCAGATTCTCGGTGTTCTCAAACCTCATACTCAATACAGGTTTCGCCATCGGATATCTCGTGGCATTCCTGTGGAGCGCCCTGCGGATGTATCACGGCACACTCACCTTCGGCGGAATGACAGCATTCCTCCAGCTCGTGTCAAAGATTCAAGGACCGGCACGTAACCTCACCAAGCTCGTGCCGGCATTCGTCTCCGTGTTCACTGCTGCGGAGCGACTGATGGAACTTGAAGAGAACCCTCTCGAAGAACAGGGCGACCCCGTGTCGATGGCGATGACGGGTGGAGTGGGAGTGAGATTCGACGACGCCTCCTTTGCCTACGCCGACGGCAGTAGGGATGTGATAGACCATCTCTCGTTTGATTTCCGTCCAAACACCTGCACCGCCATACTCGGAGAGACGGGAGCCGGAAAGACCACAATGGTGAGACTCATCCTCGCCCTGATACAGCCCACCAGCGGCCATGTATACATATATAATAAGGAAAGAGAGCAAGACATCTCGCCTCTCACACGCTGCAACCTCATCTACGTGCCACAAGGCAACACGTTGCTCAGCGGCACCATCCGCGACAATCTGCGCATGGGACGGTTCAACGCCACCGACGAGGAGATGATGCAAGCCCTCGACAAGGCATGTGCCGGTTTCGTGAGAGACATCCCCGGAGGGCTCGATGCCAGCTGCAGCGAGGCGGGCGGCGGACTGAGCGAGGGACAGGCTCAGCGCATCTCCATAGCCAGGGCATTGCTCAGGGAGGGAAGCGTGATGATATTCGATGAGGCTACGAGCGCTCTCGACCCGGAAACGGAAAGGCAGCTCCTCGCCAACCTGCTCCAGGAACGCCGGCAGACCATCATATTCATCACCCACCGCCCGGCAGTGGTGGACTATTGCGACCAGGTGTTGAGGATATGATGGACATCCGACGAACCGCTATGGCGCCTGACGGTCACATCGCAAGTGTAAATTGAAAAGAGAGTATAACATCAAAAAGAGAAAACGATATGAAAATAAAGAAACTATTCATCTTCGTGGCGATATTCCTCGCCGCAGTGGTCTCGTCGCAGGCTCAGAATGCGCCAGACCAGACAAAAGACCTCGACTCGCTCTATGCGCAGAAACTGTTGAAGCCCGGAACGGTGGCTCCCGATTTCATCCTTCCGATGATGAACAACTACAAGGTGCAGCTCTCCGAATTCAAGGGCAAATATGTGCTGCTTGACTTCTGGGCAACGTGGTGTCCGGACTGCCGCAAGGACATACCTGCCGTGAAGGAACTCTACGACAAGTATGGCTCAAAGGTGGAGTTCATCGGTGTGTCGTTCGACGTAGACCACAACCGCTGGACAAAATATGTTGTAGACAACGGGATGAAATGGCGACAGGTCAGCGAACTGAAGAAGATGCGCGATGCCGAAATCTCCAAGGCATACGGAGTGGAGTGGATTCCGTCGATGACGCTCATCGGTCCCGACGGCAAGGTGGTGCTCTCCACTGTAGTGCTGGAGAGAATGGCAAAGGCACTCGCCGACATAGCGAAATAATCCCACACCATTTTCCGCAAGTCTTTCGGCTTGTGAATTTGTTGACTCGTCAAGACAAATCTCCTTGTCAACTCGTTTACTTGTCAACTCGTCAACTTTATAAAAATAAAACTCAAGACATACAGATATGCCAGAATCAAATTTCGTAGACTACGTGAAGATATACTGCCGCTCCGGTAAGGGCGGCAAGGGATCTATGCACCTTCGCCACGTGAAGTATCAGCCCAACGGCGGTCCCGACGGCGGCGACGGCGGTAAGGGCGGAAGCATCATCCTGCGTGGAAACCATAACTACTGGACCTTGCTCCATCTGAAATACCAACGCCACATCAAGGCGGAACACGGCGGCAACGGCGGTAGAGACAAATGCCATGGCACCGACGGCAAGGACGTGTATATAGACGTGCCTTGCGGTACTGTGGTATACGACGCCGAGACAGGAAAGTTCATCTGCGACGTCATGCACGACGGACAGGAAGTGGTGCTCCTCAAGGGAGGCCGCGGCGGACTCGGCAACTACCAGTTCCGTACCGCCACCAACCAGGCTCCGCGCTATGCCCAGCCGGGAGAGCCGATGCAGGAAATGACGGTCATAATGGAGCTTAAACTCCTTGCCGACGTCGGTCTCGTCGGGTTCCCCAATGCCGGCAAGAGCACGCTGCTCTCCGCCGTGTCGAGTGCCCGGCCCAAGATTGCCAACTATCCCTTCACCACCCTCGAACCGTCACTCGGCATCGTGGGCTATCATGACAACAAGTCGTTCGTCATGGCAGACATCCCTGGAATTATAGAGGGAGCGAGCGAGGGCAAAGGTCTCGGACTCCGTTTCCTGCGCCACATCGAGCGCAACTCCCTGTTGCTCTTCATGGTGCCTGGTGATACCGACGACATAAAGAAGGAATACGAGATACTGCTCAACGAGCTTACCAACTTCAATCCCGAGATGCTCGACAAGCATCGCGTGCTTGCCGTGACAAAATGCGACCTGCTCGACGATGAACTCATTGAGATGCTCAAGGAGACGCTGCCGTCAGACCTCCCCGTGGTATTCATCTCGTCGGTGTCTGGAATGGGAATCTCCGAACTGAAGGATGTGCTGTGGAAGGAACTCAACAGCGAGAGCAACAAACTCGCTGATATAATGGCAGAGGATACTCTCGTACATCGCGACAAAGATCTCAACACCCTGCCCGAAGAACTGCGCAAGGAGGGAGAAGACGAAGTGGTGTTCCTCGATGAGGATGATATCGAGGACGTGGAAGACCTCGACGACTTCGAATATGATATGGAGGACGAGGACTGATGCAGAAACCACAACTCCATTATTACGACCTCGACGACAATGTGGTGGCGTTCAGCTCCACACGTCATGGAGGATACAGCACCGGCAGCCACGGTGAGTTCAACATCAACGAGCATTGTGGCGACGATGCCACTGCCATAGCCCGAAACCGTCAGATCCTCTGTGAGGAGCTTGGCGTCGCCGACGCTAATGTCATTGTGCCACACCAGACGCATGGTGTGGAGGTGAGACAGATTGCCGCCGACTTCCTCGCCCTCCCGCTTCCGGTAAGGAAGATGATTCTGGATGGCGTGGATGCCGTGATGACAAATCTGGAGAACGTATGCGTCGGTGTGTCTACAGCCGACTGCATCCCCATTCTCCTTTCCGACTCCAGGCATGGAACCGTGTGTGCCGTCCATGCTGGATGGCGAGGCACTCTGTCGCGTGTCGTGATGAGAGCCGTGGCGGAGATGCGTCTTGCCTACGACACCAATCCCGCAGATCTCAAGGCTGTGATAGGTCCCGGCATCTCCTTTGATGCCTTTGAAGTGGGCGACGAGGTGTATGAACAGTTCGTGGCGGCAAACTTCGACATGCAGGGCATCAGCCGCCAGATGAAGATGAACGGCAGTGAGGAATACAAATGGCACATCGACCTCGTGGAATGCAACCGCCAGCAGCTGCAGCAATGCGGACTTGCCGCCGGCAATATACAGTCGTGTGGTATCTGCACATATTCCAATACCGACGATTATTTCTCTGCCCGTAAGCTCGGCATCGACTCCGGCAGGATATACTCGGCTGTGATGAGAAAATAAAACATCTCGTCAACCCGTCAACTGATATTATCGGCAAAGCCTCAAAGCATTCAAGCTTTGAGGCTTTGCCGATATTTATGACCTCGTTATTGTGTCGCCTTCAAATCCTCATCAAATAGTTTAGTTGTTTTCTGATGTCTTATAGTTAGTATGGTCTTAATATCCTTGCTCAGAGGTCGTTTGATTTGTATCGTTGTAATTTTCTTTGCCAATGCGAGCGTCTTCCTACAAAAAGGAACAACAGAACGGAATACGTCTTTATACCTTGATTAATCTCGATATTTTGGTAGAAATGACTGCAAAAGCTTTAAAATCTTTGGTAATCTTATTTTTTTGCTTATTTTAACAACAAAAGGTACTTGTGCTTTAAATTAATAATTATATTTGCAATGTAAAACATAATTACAGCTTTAAATTGTCGCAAATATTACCTATGTGGTGTCTAATTGGTGTAGTTAATACAGATAAGTTCTTAAAATGTTAAATGTTAAAATTGTATTATTATGAAAAAACATTGGTTCGTTTTGATGCTTGTTTTTGTTGTTTCTACTGTAAATGCTGCAATGTCAAGTATTCAGGGAGCTGCAATTACAGCTAATGTCACAGAAGATAATTTGCTTCCAATTAAGGGGGTTATAGAATCTACAGATGGAATCTACAATCTCAAAAGTTTTGTTGTAGAGGCATCGGAGACAGGCAATTATCACATTGGACTATGGTTTATGCCAGCCAAGTTGCCAAACAACAAATTTACAACATTCAAGGTGTTCGTAAATGACTCTTATGCAGGGAGTGTTACGCCATCAATCGGAAATTGGCAATTTGCCCAATTGGATGGCAATGAATCTATTGTATTGCAAGAAGGTTCCAATATTGTTAGTATTGCCACCGAAGCTCCCGAGTTCCCGAGTGTAGAATCCATAAAAATATCACAAAACAATAGTGATGTGTTTATTTCTTCTTTCGCCTATGACGAATATATAGACGAAATAGCCAACAACTTAACCTACACTACAAGTGCTGAAGAAGAAGTTAGCATGAAATCAGCTGGAGTTACATATTATACAAATGTTCCTCTACGCTATACGTTTTATAGAGTATTCTCTTTTACCAAAGATGAGGAGGTCTTTATTACATCATCGAGCAAATCGGAACATGTCATTGATATGGTTCTCCGCGGAACTCCATATAAATATAAACCTTCAGAATCAGCAAGCACTTTACCTGACCAGCAATGGATAAATCCTGCAATTGCCGATCTTAAACCCATAGTATTTTATACGCCAGCAACATCTGAAGAAATGCAAGGGCTGAATTGGAGAAACCTGTCAGAAAAAGTGATAAATTCATCAACTCAGGCAGCCACAATAAAATTGACAATTCCTGTTACAGGTGTGTATTTAATTAGATTACGTACCAAAGAAAACGGAACTCAGGGAATTGCGGACTTGAATGTTAATGGGAAATATTATTATGAAGATTGCCCCATCTCCTTTACAGCAGTAGATTGTGTTATCCCTGCTGATGGGAATGAATATGCAACAATGACGAATTGTGCATCATCTGACACGGACAATCCTATTATTTTCATACATGGTGCAGGAGCTGATAGGGTAGTCGGCTTCAATGATGATGGACCAGAGGCAAAACTTAGTCAATATAATCTTTCATCAAATGACGCTTATATATCTCAGAAGTACTTTATGCCAACTGAACGCATAAGTGTAAGCAACTATAGTTCACAGAATCCAGTATCAAAATGTAATATACTTGCACGTGTCGAACAGCAGGAGTCATCTCAGGCAATCACACAGATGATGCCAAAGGCTAACTGTTCAACAGAAATTAAAAAACGGTCTAAGTCGGATATTATTAATATAGCCAATATTATCGGGCATGATAATAATCTGAGTGTATCAGCAGACATTAACATTCTCTCTGTTTCCGCATTTAACATTTTAGGAAAACGTATAGGATATATTTCTGCTGATGGTAACAAAATGGAAATACCCATTTCTTCTCTAAATATCTCTCAAACAGGTATATATGTGATACAAGTTGAGACGTCTAATGGTGTATGCTCTCAAAAAGTAATGATTAAGTAACCTTTTATTTTATGGACATGAAGAAACTGATAATGGCATTGTTGCTTTCAATTGCCTTGCAAAGTTATGCTGATGACCACCAGAATTCATCTTCATTTGTAGCAGACGGAGAAATTGGTGGATATGAATATGTCAACTTGGGGCTACCAAGTGGTACTCTATGGGCTACATGCAATGTCGGAGCTTCCTCGCCATACGAGAGTGGCAGTTACTTTGCATGGGGTGAAACGGAAACAAAAGATATTTACACTTGGGAGAACTACAAGTTCTTTAAGAATTATGATTTTGACCCGGCAATTGGCACGTATGCGGTTTTGGAATACATCGGAGAAAATATCTGTGGAACCCAATATGATGCAGCAGCTAAACAATGGGGAAATGGCTGGCGTCTTCCTAATGACGAAGAAACCTATGAATTGCGAATGTATTGCTGGGGTAAATGGACCACTGAAGAGGGCGTGAAAGGTATGAGGATATATGGTCCTAACGAACATAGCATCTTTATTCCTGCTTGTGGCTGGAAATACAAGAACCTTGAAATGACCTGGGATTATGGATTTTACGGTGATTGTATGTCTGGTATAGAAGATGCAGATAACAGGTACTCGCCAAGCAACACATGCAAGGCGATAGAGGTTGGCAATTCAATGATATCACGAGTGACGGGAGTCAAGGCTGTAGGGAGAAATGTTCGGGCAGTTATTAACCCACGTGATGTGACAGGAGGCCTTTCTGTTGGTTCTATGAACGAAACGAAAATATCATTCCATAACAACAAATTCATCATCACAGGAAATGTTTCCTCCACTCGATTGACGCTCTACAGTTTAGCAGGGAAGGTTGTGTTTGAGTGTGACATAACAGCCAACACCATTCCACTCCCTATACTGGAATATGGAATCTATATTTTAAAATTAAGTAGTCCGTATTTTGGAAGTAAAATACAAAAAATTAATATAAAATGATATGAGAAAGATTATATTTGCGCTATTGACATTAGCTGCTATTATTCCAATCTCAACGCTTGGTCAAGACTACTATTATTCCAACGGTGAGAAAGTGCCATTAATAACCAATGACTCTCAGATTGTTGTTATTACGCCAAAAGAGGTAGCAACTTCAATACCTTCTGTATATGGATTAACTCCAAAATCAACGATAACGGATGATGTGCTGAATATAGTTGTTTGTGATATTCCCAAAGTTTTCAATGCGGTCAGACGCGCAAAACTTGTTGCCGAAACAAATTCAGACAGTGTTATTTCTGTAACGTCTTGCTATGAAGATAGATTTGGTACAAAGCTTGTTCAGACAGGTTATATTTATGTTAAGCTCAAGTCACAATCTGACTATTATAAACTCACAGGAGAAACCACAAAATATGATTGTGAAATCGTTAGACGTAATACTTTTATGCCACTATGGTACACTTTGAGACTAAAAAGTAATTCAAATAGAACACCATTAGAGGTGGCTAATGCAATATACGAGTCCGGAAAGTTTGATTCTGCGTATCCAGATTTTTCTTTTGATCCGTTTGAGGTTTCATATGATCCAGATGTTTATTCTCAATGGGCATTATATAATTCCGAATATGAAGGTATAGACATCTCAATAAGCCAAGCATGGGGATATGCTACAGGCAGGGGAATAAAGATTGCCATCGTGGATCAGGGTATTGAATTAACGCATGAGGATCTTGCACCAAACATATATTTTAAAAGTTATGATGCCTACACAGGCGCTTCGCCAAGCGGTGTTTATAATACTGCCTCAATAGGACATGGTACACATTGTGCCGGAATTGCCGCTGCTGTACGAAATAACGGAAAGTTCATAGCAGGGGTAGCTCCTGATGCAAAATTGATATCGGTTAGTAATAATTTTAATGCGTCAAACGCAAATGAGCAATTGGCAAATAGCATTAATTGGGCATGGAAAAATGGTGCTGATATAATCTCATGTTCTTGGCGTGCGCCGGACTCAGATATTATAAGAGCTGCATTAGATTCTGCTATAGTAAAAGGACGAGAAGGAAAAGGATGCATAATTGTGAAATCATCAGGAAATACCGGAGGAGGCATCACATTTCCTGGTTCCTATCGAAAAGAGATTATTGCGGTAGGAAATTTACAGAAGTCCGGAATTATAAACAGTTTATCTTGCCACGGAGATAATTTATTATTATGTGCGCCAGGAACAAACATCTTATCTACAATGCTAAACAATACAACAGCATATAAAACAGGAACTTCAATGGCATGCCCTCATGTGGCTGGTGTTGCAGCTCTTGTTTTGGAAAGGAACCCGAAACTAACTGCAAACAAAGTTAGAGAAATATTAGCTGAAAATACAAAAAAGGTTGGGAATATGCCATATAATACCACGAAACAATACGGAACTTGGAATGAGTATTATGGTTTTGGGCTAATAAACGCTTATAAAGCAGTTATTAATACTCCACGTGACTAAATTTAGTATTTTAATCATAAAATCCGAAGTCTATGAAAAAAATAATATTATTATTATGCATGATAGTGGTTGCGTTGCCAGGTATTGCCTTTGCCGCTCCTATCACACTTAAGAGCAGCACAATGCCAACTCAATTTGTAGAGCCTCTGAAGTGGGTGTCATTGACCTTCGACAAAGCCATTGAGGTATGTAACAATCCTCAGGCGTATGTCAGATGCAATGGCGACATAATTACCAAGACAATCTCTATTGATGCCAGCAACAATGATTCCGAAGGAACGCTTCTTCTGAATTTTGAAACGCAGAATCTGCCAAAAGGAAAAAAATATGAGCTGGTAGTTCCTGCAAGCACATTTATTTATGATACATCACAAACCAATGATGAGATTTCCGTTCCTTTCGAGATACCAGAATCCCTTGGGGATATAGCAGGCATATCTGTAGAAAATGGCAAAGTGGCGTGTACGGAGATGATATCGTGTTATTGGAAACATGAGATACAACCTGTTGGCTCACCGCAATGGATCCTCTATCGAGACGATGTTCCTGTACGGACATACCCAGTTGTCGTTTCAAACGACTGGGATTTGGGTGAAGCGTATGCGTCATTTGAAGAAAAGATAAAATTTGAGAAAGGAGTCAGATATAAGCTTGTACTACCGGCTGGGGCTGTAAGTGCAGAACGTAACGATATTACCAATAATGAGGTATCCATTCCATTCATCGGCACCTATGAAAAAGAAATAGGGCCATTGACATATTCATGGTGCAGCCTGTTTGAAGAGCATCCGTCAGACGCTATAGGTAAAGTCTTGTTCTACTATGATATGCCTATAATGTTGGCAGAATCTCATAGCAAGATACAACTCGTAAGGTTGACAGATAACGAAGTCTGTAAAGAAGTCGTTCCAAATCTGTACGAAGACAATGGGAAATGGATACTTGTTGCAGACTTCGGCAATTACCCATTACTTCCGGAAACCGGTTATTCCATAGTTATCCCAGAAGGGACAATTGTAACAAAGTGTGGAGATGTCATTGTGAATGTCCGCAATGTCATGCCACTAACAAATGAAAATACGGGAGTTTCCCTTTTCCAAAACAACGGGTCATTCATTATCGGTGATTCTTGCTTGGAAATGAATAATTTGCCCAACGGAACAGAGTGGAGAATCCTTTCTACAAATGGGGATGTTGTCAAATCTGGAGTTTCAAATGATGAACGTGTAACAGTTCAAATACAGCAAAAGGAAGTTTACATTCTTTCAATCAACGGGAAATCTCATAAATTTGTAATAAGATAAGTCCTTTACGACGTTTATGTTTTTTTCTTGTCTGGTTCATCACATAAAGAATGACAACTTCCAATAATTTTAGCAGTTTTGCAAAGAGTCAGTGGCTTTTTGTCCACAAATAAAACAACTCGTCAACTGATATAACAACAAAGCCTCAAAGCTTGAATGCTTTGAGGCTTTGTTATAGTGGGATGATGTGATTTAGAGATTGTCGATCACGGTGCAGATGTCACCGAAGATACGGTCGAGCGCTCCCAGTCCGTTGATGTGGTGATGGATGTTCTCCTTCTTATACCATTCGATGAGAGGAGCGGTCTGGTTGTGGTAAACGTCGAGGCGCTTCTTTATCGTCTCCTCGTTGTCGTCAGAGCGTCCGCTCTCCTTGCCGCGCTTCACGAGGCGCACCATCAGTTCGTTCTCCGGAACGTCGAGCTCTATCATTGCGGCAATTTTGTGTCCACGTTCGTCGAGCATCTTCTTCAGAGCCTCTGCCTGTGGGATAGTGCGAGGGAATCCATCGAATATCACTCCCTCATGCTCCTTGCCGAAAGAGTCGTATACGCTGGCGAGGATGTTTACCATCAGCTCGTCAGGAATGAGCTGACCCTTGTCGATGTAAGCCTTGGCAGTCTTGCCCAGCTCAGTTTCGTTTTTGATTTCATTGCGGAGCACGTCACCAGTAGAGATGTGTCCCAGTCCGTACTTCCTGATAAGGAGATCGCTTTGTGTGCCCTTTCCTGATCCGGGCGCACCAAAAATAACAATATTCTTCATTTGCTTTATTTAATGTTATGTTGTTTCCTATTCTTTTACTACGTATATATCTCTGAGGTTTCGTCCCAGTCCGTCGTAGTCAAGTCCATATCCAACTATGAAGTCGTTTGGAATCTCCATGGCGATATATTCGATGTTGAGATTCCTCTTCAGGTTGTCAGGTTTGAGCAGCAGCGTGCAGATGTGTATCTCTGCCGGTTTGAACTCCTTCAGATATTCTATCATCTTCTCCATGGTAAGACCCGAGTCCACGATGTCTTCCACGATGACCACCGTGCGTCCCTCGATATCCTCGTTGAGACCCACGAGTTTCTTCACTTTTCCTGTAGATTCTGTGCCCTGATACGATGTCATCTTCACGAACGAAATCTCGCTCTCTATGGTGAGCATCCTCATCAGGTCGGCGGCAAAAATGAACGATCCGTTCAAGACTCCGAGCAGCAGAGGCTTCTTTCCTTTCAGGTCGTTGCTGATCCTGTCTGCCACGGTTTTCACTCGGCGCATTATCTCCTCCTCGGGTATCAATGTCTCGAAGGTTTTGTCTTTGATATCTATTGTTGCCATAAGAATTATGTTGTTTTTGCGCACAAAAGTAATAAAAATATTCAAACAATAAGTCAATCTATCCAATTAATTAGTATTTTTGCAGATATGAAGATTCTTACAGGCACACAGATACGTGAGCTCGACAAATATACGATAGAACACGAGCCGATAAAATCCATCGATCTGATGGAGCGCGCGGCAAAGGCATTGACGCGCGCCATAACGAGAGTATGGGACGACAACACCAGCGTGGTGGTCTTTGCCGGACCCGGCAACAATGGTGGCGATGCGCTTGCCGTGGCACGCATGATGGGAGAGCAGGGCTACAGCGTGAAGGTCTACCTCTTCAATGTGTCAGGCACCCTCTCCGCCGACTGCAGCGCCAACAAGGAGCGTCTTGCCGGAGCCGCCGGCGTTACCTTCATTGAGGTGACCAACGAGTTCGACCCGCCGGAGCTGCCGGCATCGGTGCTTGTCATCGACGGACTCTTCGGTTCGGGACTCAGCAAACCCCTAAGCGGCGGTTTCGCCTCGCTGGTGAAATACATCAACCAGTCGGAATGCCGGGTGGTGAGCATCGACATCCCGTCGGGCCTCATGACCGAAGACAACTCCTACAATACGCGCACTAACATCATACGCGCCGACTACACCTTCACCCTACAGCAGATGAAGCTGGCGTTCCTCTTTCCTGAGAACCAGCGCTATCTGGGCCGCCTCGGTGTGCTCGACATCCGTCTCAGCGCCGAAGGCATAGAGAAGGCAGACGCCAAATACGAAATTGTGGACGAGAGCTTCGTCCGCACGCTGCTCCGTCCGCGTGGCGACTTCTGGCACAAAGGCGATGCCGGCACCTCGCTCATCGTTGCCGGCAGCTATGGCATGGCAGGTGCCGCAATCCTTGCTTCCAGAGCCTGCTTCCGTTCCGGAGCGGGCAAGGTGATAGCCCACGTTCCGGCACGCAACAACGACATCATGCAGATTGCCGTGCCGGAGGCCATCGTCAGCCGCGATGCCGACGACAACCTGTTCACCGAACCCGTTGCCGACGACAGTTTCGACGCCATGGGCATTGGTCCGGGCATCGGCACCGACGAGGTGACAGCCACGGCATTCATCTCCCAGCTGCGCCGTGCGCAGGTGCCTACGGTGGTAGATGCCGACGGTCTCAATATCCTGGCTTCCCACAGGGCATGGTTCCAGAGAATCCCCGTGGGCACCATCCTCACCCCGCATCCTCTGGAGTTTGAACGACTCGCCGGAGTGCGTTTCAACGATGGCTTCGAACAGCTCTCCAAGGCTGTCGAGATGGCGCAGACCATGCAGATATACATCATCCTGAAAGGTCATTATTCTGCCCTCTGCATGCCCGACGGCAAGGTGATGTTCAATTCCACAGGCAATTCCGGAATGGCGACGGCAGGCAGCGGCGACGTGCTCACCGGTGTGCTCACCGCACTCCTCGCACGAGGCTACAACCAGAAAGACGCCTGTCTGATAGGCACATACGTGCATGGCCTTGCCGGCGACCTGGCGGCAGAAGAGCTGGGAGTGGAGAGCGTTACTGCCGGCGACATAGTGAGGTTCCTGCCAAAGGCTTTCAAACGCCTCGACGACTGATGGCGACACGGTAGTGACCATGGGGCAGGGCTGCTCCCTGTCCGACTTTAGAAAATCCATAATCCAAAACGAAACGACATAAAGAATTGATATGAAGAAATATATGAAATACAGAAATGTGATGAAGGGACTTGTGGCTGCCGTGGCAGTCACCCTTCTCGGTGTTCCACAGAATGCCGCAGCGCAGGACGACGTGCGCACGGTGGACGGTGCATCCTATTATCTGCCGAAGACGGAGCTTCGCTTCTCGCTCCTTGTCGAGAAGGCCACCTTCACTCCCGGCGACCTCGCTCCCTATGCCTCACGTTATCTGAGGCGCGACGATGTGAGTATGGAGCCGTCAACACAATACCGCATCGTGGGCATGCAGCTCTCGCAGAAAGCTGTGCCCGACACCACGAAATTCTTCACGGCGAAAATCGACGGCAAGCACAGCATCCGCACTCTCTCGCGTGATGAGAACGGGGTGCTGCTGGCGGTGAATGCCGAACCGAGGGAGGCGAAGGCCCGCAAACCTTTCGTGGCGGCGCCGAAACCGGCTCCGGTGAACCCTCGCGACTATATGACCCAGGAAATCCTCAGCGCTGCCAACAAGGTGAAGATGGCGGAGCTTTGTGTGCAGGAGATATACGACATCCGCGAGAACAAGAGTCTGCTCAACAAAGGACAAGCAGACTTCATGCCGAAGGACGGTGAGCAGCTCCGTCTGATGATAAACAATCTGAACGCTCAGGAGAATGCCCTGCTGCAGCTCTTCGAGGGCACTACCGACCGTGACACTACGGAGGTGGAGGTGGCGTTCGTGCCCACCCGTGAGGTGGAGAAGCAGCTGCTGTTCCGCTTCTCTAAGTATTTCGGACTGACGGATGCCGACGACCTCAGCGGCAAACCTTATTATATTAAGGTGGAAGACCTTCACAGTTCGCCCACTCTCAACGGCAGTCTGGCAGACCCCAAGAAAGACAAGGACAACATCGGCATCTGCGTGAACCTGCCGGGTAAGATACGTGCCACGGTGTTCAGTGCCGACCGTGCTTTGGGAGCCTTCGAGCTGTATGCTCCGCAGTTTGGTACCACCGAGTCGTTGAGCGGTGAGATGTTCAGCAAGAAGTTCACCTCCCACCTCGTACTCAATCCCGTCACGGGAAGCATCGAGAGTCTTGAGACAGAACCGCTGAAATGATATTCCGCCATACGATGGCAATGATATAGATTGATAGTATATGCCTTTAACCGATTCTCCTTTATCTGGTTAAAGGCATTTTTTCAACATGGGGTGATAATATCGGTGAGCATAGTGCCCATCAGCCTGCGGCGATGGACACGGGTCTAAAATAAAATACTGATATCACAGATAAACCACGGATCAATCATCACGGATTATTTTAGACCTTTTTAGTTTTGGATTAAATCTTGGATTTCCGTGGATTTGCGAGTGCTTGTGGCACTCCCTTTTTCTGAAAAGTACCTGATAACATTCTATCTTGTACATCTCCTATCATACACCCAAAAGGAAGTGCCCCAGCACTTGCAAATCTAACTGAATCCAGACCAAAATCCAAGAATCATTAGCTCAATAATATCAAAAAATATCCGTGAAAGACTAATCCGTGAATCTCTGTGCAATCCGTGTTTCATTTTTTGATTTGTGTCCCTGCTGAAGGCTGGGGACACAACTACAACAACACGGAATAGATATATCTGTGAGTCGATTAGTATCGACTTCTGATTCCTCATCAACTGGAAAGAGTCTGTTATGTTGGCGCTTTGCATCCCCTTACTGACGTTTCTTTCTATGGAAACTTTGGGCACAGTTTTGGGCACTACCCGTGCCCACTTGGGGCAAGGTGCTTGCCCCAAGTGAGTAAGCTGCTTGCCCCACATGGGCAAGCATGTTGCCCATTTCATGAAGCTTTTAAGACAAAATCCAGAACCGACAAGTTGTAACTACAATCAGACAGTCAATGGTATCTGTCCCTCCCCTTCGGGGGAGGCTAGGTGGGGGCTGATGACAGTATGCGGAGTAACTAGTTCCTTCCCTTTGGGAAGGTCAGGATGGGTTTAAGGTCAGGATGGGTTACCCTTTGAGACAGTCATGATACTTCCGTGATACTTCTATGATACATTTCTGTAAAGCAAAGAGAAAAGTCTCATTCCGGTATCTGCTTGCATGTCAGACGATTATGCCCGAATGGAGGCTCGAAAATGATACTTTGATACTTTCCCTGGGAAAAATCATTCATACGATGACCACCTTGCCTACACGTTAACATCGGTTAAAAACGGAAAAAACGTCGTCGTAGAGTGGTGAGTGTCTCGTTTTTTATCATTACATTTGCAAGCAAAGAGAAAAAACACGGGGTGCTGAGAAATTGGCTGAGATTATACCCACATTAACCTGATGCAGGTAATGCTGCCGGAGGGAATTGATATAACCTATAATAAAGCCCCTACTTCATGCGGAAGAGCATGGAATAGGGGCTTTTTCTTTTCCACTCACTTTCAGAGGCATTCCGTTAGAAAATAGATTTGGTCATCAGGCAGTTTTAATGTAATATCTTATAACTGCTTGTGGAAAATCCCCCAACCGGTCATCACGGTTTGACAGGGCTTCCATCGCCCCGTAGGGCACAGCCTTGACAGGTACTAACCATAACTAAGGAAAGCAAATGAAAGTAAACATCAACAACAAAGAGACAGAGACCGCCGCAAAGAGCGTTGCCGGCCTCGCCGAGGAGCTACAGCTGCCGGCAAAGGGAGTTGCCGTTGCCATCGACAACAAGCTCGTTGCCCGTACCGACTGGAGCACAACGCCAGTGGAAGAGGGTGACAACATAGTGATAATAAAAGCGTTCTGCGGAGGATAGCCACATGATGAACAGAGAAGCAAAGGCAAATTTCAGTCTGCAGTTCATATCCCACACCAACGGCAATACCACCTATCTCGACGGTATCAGGATGGCGCTCGAGGGCGGTTGCAGATGGATACAGCTGCGCATGAAGGGAGCCGCCGACAGCGAGGTGGAGCCGATAGCCGTCGAGGCACAGAAAATGTGTCGCGAGGCAGGCGCCACGTTCGTCATCGACGACCGCGTGGAGATGGTGAAGAGGCTGGGAGCCGACGGAGTGCATCTTGGCAAGAACGACATGCCCATCAGCGAGGCACGCCGCATCCTGGGCGACACTTTCATCATCGGCGGTACGGCAAACACCATCGCCGATGTGGAAGACCACTGGAAGAACGGCGCCGACTATGTGGGCTGCGGTCCGTTCCGTTTCACCACCACCAAGGAGAAGCTCTCTCCGGTTCTCGGCATCGGCGGCTACGAGAACATCGTGGCAGAGATGAATCGTAGGGACATCGGCATGCCAGTGGTGGCGATAGGCGGAATAACCACCGACGACATCACCGCCATCATGGCTACGGGAGTCAGCGGCATCGCCGTGAGCGGCACGATACTCCGGGCTGACGACCCGGTGGAGAAGACGCAGGAGATAATGCGGCTGCTGGCAATTCATGAACGGCAGATGCCATAGGCAGACAATATTGATGAATAGATAAAAACAAGGAGAGGTGGCCACTGTCCTGCCCCCTTGGCGGGAAGGACACAGGATGAGGTCCCCCCTCGTCAATTCGTAAAACTTCAAAACAACATACAGAATGGAAAAATTAGTTATCGCAGGAAGGGAATTCAATTCCCGCCTGTTTCTGGGCACAGGAAAGTTCAACGACAACACCCTGATGGCAGACGCCATCAAAGCGTCGGAAACGGAAATGGTTACGGTGGCAATGAAGCGCATCGAACTGGAAGACAAGAACGACGACCTGCTCGCCCACATCACCCAGAACCCTAACATCCAGCTGCTGCCAAACACCAGCGGCGTGCGCGATGCTGAAGAGGCAGTCTTCGCGGCACAGATGGCACGCGAGGCATTCGGCACCAACTGGCTGAAGCTCGAGATCCACCCCGACCCACGCTATCTGCTGCCAGACTCTATAGAGACACTGAAGGCAACGGAGAAACTCGTGAAGATGGGCTTCGTGGTATTGCCATATTGCCAGGCAGACCCCACACTCTGCAAGCACCTCGAAGAGGCAGGAGCAGCCACTGTGATGCCGCTCGCCGCACCGATAGGCACCAACAAGGGATTGAGAATGAAAGACTTCCTCCAGATCATCATCGACCAGGCCACGGTGCCAGTGGTAGTGGATGCAGGTATCGGTGCTCCGAGCCATGCCGCCGAGGCAATGGAGATGGGAGCAAGCGCCTGTCTGGTGAACACCGCCATCGCCGTGGCAGGAAACCCTGTGGAAATGGCAAAAGCCTTCAAGGAAGCCGTGGTATGCGGCAGAAGAGCCTACGAGGCAGGACTGGGAGCCATCAGCGACTGCGCCGAGGCAAGTTCGCCACTCACAGCATTCCTCGACAAATAAACCATATCAAGAATACATAACCTAATATCACACACTATGCCACAAGATAACAAAGCATACGCACAGAGAGAGAAAGCATATATGCAGGGTAAACTGTTCCCGGAAATAAGAGTGGGAATGACAAAGGTGAACCTCACCCCCACCGTGACCAAAGACGAGAATGGCATCCCCCACATGACGCCAAACGCTCCCGTGTATATCTACGACACGAGCGGCCCGTATACCGACCCAGAATACAAGGTGGACCTGAAGAAGGGACTGCCCAAGATGCGCCAGGCATGGATAGACAACCGTCCGGCATGCGAGGGCGGCACCACACAGATGGCATACGCCAAGGCAGGCATCATAACGCCGGAGATGGAGTATGTGGCTATCAGAGAGAACATGAACTGCGAGGAACTCGGCATCAAGACACATATCACACCGGAGTTCGTGCGCGACGAGATTGCCCGAGGCAGAGCGGTGATACCGGCCAACAGAAACCATCCCGAGAGCGAACCGATGATTATCGGAAGAAACTTCCTCGTGAAGATAAACACCAACCTCGGAAACTCAGCCACATCATCAGGCATCGAGGAAGAGGTGGACAAGGCGGTATGGTCGTGCAAATGGGGCGGCGACACCGTGATGGACCTCTCTACCGGAAACAATATCCACGAGACAAGAGAGTGGATTCTCCGAAACAGCCCGGTACCGGTAGGCACCGTGCCTATCTATCAGGCACTGGAGAAGGTGGACGGCAAGGTGGAAGACCTCAGCTGGGAAGTATACCGCGACACGCTCATCGAACAGTGTGAGCAGGGAGTGGACTACTTCACTATCCATGCAGGAATCCGTCTGCACAACGTACACCTCGCCGACACACGCCTCTGCGGTATCGTAAGCCGCGGCGGAAGTATCATGAGCAAGTGGTGTCTCTACCATGAGAAGGAGAGCTTCCTCTATGAGCACTTCGACGATATCTGCGACATCGTGGCGAAGTATGACGTGGCGCTCTCGCTCGGCGACGGACTGCGCCCAGGATGTATCGCCGATGCCAACGACGCGGCACAGTTTGCAGAGCTCGACACCATGGGTGAACTCGTGACACGGGCATGGGACAAGAACGTGCAGGCGTTCATCGAAGGACCGGGCCACGTGCCGATGCAGAAAATCAAGGAGAACATGGAGCGCCAGCTCGACCACTGCCATGAGGCACCGTTCTACACCCTCGGTCCGCTCGTCACCGACATCGCCCCAGGCTACGACCACATCACGAGTGCCATCGGCGGAGCGCAGATAGCATGGCTCGGAACAGCGATGCTCTGCTACGTGACACCGAAGGAGCACCTCGCATTGCCAAACAAGGAAGACGTGCGTGTGGGAGTGGTGACATACAAGATTGCAGCACATGCCGCCGACCTCGCAAAGGGACATCCGGGAGCTATGGTGCGCGACAACGCCCTGTCTAAGGCACGCTTCGAGTTCAGATGGAGAGACCAGTTCCACTTGTCGCTCGACCCGGAACGCGCCATGCAGTATTTTGAGGAGGCCGGACACACAGATGGAGAATACTGCACGATGTGCGGTCCGAACTTCTGTGCTGCCAAGCTGACCCACGACCTGAGGAAATTCAAGAAATGATGGAACTGACTTCAGAACAGAGACGCCGCTACGACCGCCACATCATCCTCGACGGAATGGGACGTGACGGTCAGCGGCGCCTTCTCGATGCCAAGGTGCTCGTGGTGGGTGCCGGCGGCCTGGGTTCTCCCGTGGCGATGTATCTCGCTGCGGCGGGAGTGGGGCATATCGGCATCGTTGATGGCGACTTCGTCTCGGTGGCAAACCTGCAGAGACAAGTGCTCTATACCACCGATGATGTGGGGAGCGGAAAGGCAGAAACCGCCGCAAAGCGGTTGAGGGCAATGAACCCCGATGTAGATGTGGAGGTGTATGAGACGTATCTCAACGAAGACAACGCCACCGACCTTATCCGTCCATACGACTTCGTGGTGGAGGGGACGGACAATTTCGCATCCAAATATCTCGTCAACGATGCCTGTGTGATGCTCGGCAAGGGATTCACCATCGGCGGCATAAACAGATATTACGGACAGGTGATGACACACCAGCCCGGCACGGCATGCTACCGCTGCATCTTCCCCGAACCGCCCGCCGTGGCAGAGGTGGAAACCTGTTCCATGGTCGGCGTGCTCGGTCCGCTGGCAGGCATGATAGGCACCGTACAGGCTACGGAGACGATAAAGGCCGTCGCCGGAATGGGCAGCACGCTCACCGACGCACTGCTCACTCTCGATGCGCTGACGATGGAGTGGCGGCGCTTCGACGTGGGGCGCAACGAAGACTGCGCATTGTGCGGCAAGTCGCCGTCGATAACGACACTGAGGGAATATGCGTACAAACCGTGCGCAAAGAAATGATAACAAGAAAAAGAATATGTTTAGCGAAGAATTAAAAAATATAAGTTGGGACGAGACCACAGAGCGCATCGCTCACATGACCGACAACGACGTGCGCCGGGCGCTCGCCAAAGACCACTGCAACGTTGACGATTTCATGGCGCTGATCTCGCCTGCCGCCACGCCATACCTTGAGACGATGGCAAGGCTCTCTCGCAAATACACCGAGGAGAGGTTCGGCAAGACGATGTCGATGTTCATACCTCTTTATATCACCAACTCGTGTGCCAACTCATGCGTCTACTGCGGATTCCACGTGGAGAACAAGATGGCGAGGACCATACTCACGATGGATCAGATAGAAAACGAGTATAAGGCGATAAAGGAACTGGCACCCTTTGAGAACATCCTGCTCGTGACGGGAGAGAACCCGGCAAAGGCAGGTGTGCCATATCTCGCCAAGGCAATAGACCTGGCGAAGAAATATTTCTCCAACGTGAAGATTGAGGTGATGCCGCTCTCGGCAGAAGACTACAAGACTCTTGCCGACCATGGCATGAACGGAGTGATATGCTTTCAGGAGACATACAACCGCGAACACTATAACCTCTATCATCCGCGAGGCATGAAGAGCAAGTTTGAATGGCGGTGCAACGGATTCGACAGAATGGGACAGGCAGGAGTGCATTCCATCGGTATGGGAGTGCTCATCGGACTGGAAAAGGAATGGCGCACCGACGTGGTGATGATGGCATACCATTTGCGCTATCTACAGAAGCATTACTGGAGAACGAAATACAGCGTGAACTTCCCACGTATGCGGCCGGCGCAGAACGAGGGATTCCATCCCAACTGCTATATGTCGGACAGGGAACTGGCACAGGCTACGTTTGCCATGCGAATCTTCGACCACGACGTGGACATCTCTTATTCTACACGCGAACCGGCATATATCCGCGACAACATGTGTACGCTGGGAGTTACCACGATGTCGGCAGAATCGAAGGTGAACCCCGGTGGATACCATACCTATCCGCAGGCGCTGGAGCAGTTCAGCGTGAGCGATGAGCGCAAGGCATCAGTGATAAACCAGCGGCTCAGAGAACTGGGACGTGAACCGGTGTGGAAAGACTGGGACGCCTCGTTCGACCTCTTCGGCAAACTCGGAAAATAATGAAGACAATAGTAATAACTCTACCACACTTCTTCTCTGGAGAGGCTGCGCAGATAGTGCAGCTCCTCCAGGGACAGGTGGACCTCGTGCATATACGCAAGCCCGAGGCCACGGCAGCAGAAGTGGAGAAGCTGATAAGGGAGATTCCTGCCGGATGGCATGGCAGTCTCGTGCTTCATGACCACCATGAACTTGCCCTGCGGTATTCCCTCCACGGTGTGCATCTGAACAGCCGCAACCCGCTGCCTCCCGAGGGCTGGACGGGGAGCGTGAGCCGCAGTTGCCATTCGCTGGAAGAAGTGGCGGAATGGAAGAAGCGGTGCGACTATGTTTCGCTCTCGCCAATCTTCGATTCCATATCCAAGCGAGGCTATCATTCAGCATTCACGGCAGAGGAAATCAGAGAAGCCCGTGACCGGGGCATCATCGATGACAAGGTGATGGCGCTGGGCGGCGTTACCTTCGGGAAGCTCGACGATGTGTTGAGGATGGGATTCGGCGGCGCCATGATATTGGGCGATGCCTGGAAAGGCGTGTCTGCGGAGCTGACTCCCGTAGCACTGACGATAGCCGGATCCGACTCGTCGGCAGGAGCCGGCATACAGCAGGACCTGAAGACGATGGAATCGGTAGGGGTTTACTGCGCCACGGTGATAACGGCGATAACGAGCCAGAACACGATGGGTATCACTGGTGTGATGCCGGTCGGCGGCAGCGTGGTGGAGAGCCAGTTGAAGGCGGTGCTCTCGGATCTGAACGTTAAGGCGGTGAAGATAGGCATGGTGCCCGATGCCGGGGTGGCGCATGTCATAGCCGCGTCGTTGCGGGAATATAAGGCAGCTCACGACTGCCACGTCGTTTACGACCCCGTGATGATATCAACCAGCGGCAGGAGACTGATGGCAGCCGACTGTCTCGATGTGGTGGTGGAGGAGCTGATGCCGCTCTGTACGCTCGTCACCCCGAATATCCCCGAAGCGGAGTTCCTGGCAGCAAAGACAGGCATAGTCTGTGGGGGCGGCGCTCTGGCTGACGCCCTGCATACCTCGATATTGATAAAAGGCGGACACTCCGACGGAGAGGTACTCGCCGACAGCCTGTTCAATCCCGACGGCAGCAGCCAGAGCTTCAAGTCGGAAAGGATTGACACACGCAATCTGCATGGCACGGGATGCACCCTGTCGTCGGCAATAGCGGCATTCCTGCTGAAAGGACTCGACATCCCGTCGGCAATCCCTCAGGCGAAGGCACTTCTTGCCCACGCCATCATGCGAGGCAAGGATGCCGGAATAGGCAAAGGAAACGGTCCGATATTGCCCGGAAAGCAATAGAAGGGCATCCAATCCGCTTATATTGATGTCATGGCAAACATAAACACAAATGTAGCTATTTTTGGATTAAACGGTGACTGGGTGTGATTAAGCGGTCGTTATTGTGGAATATTGTGTTGACGGTAGGTTGGATGGCCGATATTGGTAATACTTTTTTCCGGCAAATCCTTAAAGATTGTAAAATTAATTTGTTATATTTGCACAATGGAAAAGTAGGAACCATACTACAAGTCAATATCCCCATCACACCGACTCGCCATGACGAATCACAGAAAAACCTACACCGCATTATTTATGGCGCTGCTACTGATGTTTACAGTAGTGGCGGCAATCACTACCTCATGCTCACAAGGGAGAAAAGACAGGCAGACAACCGACACGTTGTCGCTGAAGCGTCTGCGGGCACTTGACGACTCCGTTTCCTTCCGTTCGCCGATGGCAAGGACGATGGCGGAGCAGGGGATGAAAGAGGCGAAAGACAGTGCCGAATACTATGAATACTACATCCGTATGGGCAAGATATTCCTTACGGAATCGGAACCGGATTCCGCCACTGCCGTGACCGACAGGACTCTGCACTTTCTCGAAAAACAGGAGAAAGATGCCCATACGGAAGGAATAATAGGATTTGTCAGAAACTGCAAAGGTGTGGCACTGCATAGTTTCAGACGCCAGCCCAAGGAGGCTATACGCCAGTACCGACTCTCATACGAGGCTCTGATGAGGAGCGACAGAATGGAGACCGCACCCGACGTGTGTGCCAATCTCGCCGATGCCTATTCCTTCGATTCCGACCTGCCGAATGCGGCGGTGTGGTATCGCAGGGCGCTTTTCCTCGTTGACTCCCTCCAGCTGGAACCCACAAGAAACATAACTCTGTATATGGGATTGGGCAGAGTATACATGATGCTCGAAGACTATAAGTCGGCAAAGAAATATCTGGATGCCACAGAGAAGATGTATAATCTCATGAGCCCCGACATGCAGATATATCTCATAACCAGCATAGGAAACTACCATTATTATAAAAAGGAATACAAAGAAGCGCTGAAGCAGTTTGTGAGACTGGAGAAACTGCACGAACGGCTCGATATGGGAAAATCTTACTCGATGTTCATCTGCAAGGTGAACATGGCGGACGTATTGCTCAATCTCAACAGACTGGATGAGGCTGAGAAGTATGTTACAGAGGCAGACACCTTCTTCACAGCATGCGACGATGCCGTGGCGCTGTACTATACACACTCCGTGGAACTGGGACTCGCCATGAAACGGGGTAATATGGCAGAGGCACACCGCCTCGCCTCGCTCGATGATACGCCGGAGAGCGTGGAGCCGGGACTGAAGGCGATACGCAACAAATACAAGCGTGAATACTATGAAGCGACGGGAAACTACCGTATGGCTTTCAAGAACCTCTCAAGAGAGATGCATGAAACAGATTCGCTTGTGAACAACAGACAGCACATGATAGCGGCGGAACTGATGAACAGATTCACGCAAGACACGCTGCAGCTGCACCACCAGATACAGATGCAAAGCAAGGAGAACGACGTGAGGGAGGCGCATTACGTGATAGCCGGTGCCATAGGATCTGTCGCTGTGCTTATGCTCGTAATAGCCTACGGCATCACATATATCCGCAAGAAAAGACTTTCAGAACAGATGAAGGTGTTTACGCTAAGACTGCAGAACGCCAGAAACAGAATATCGCCGCATTTCGTGTTCAACGTGCTGAACAACAGGATAACCACCGCCGACGGAACGAAGGAGGCGGACGAACTGCTGCTGCTCTCGAAACTGATACGGCAGAACCTCGACCTGACGGGAAAGCAGATGGCTACACTCGAAGAGGAACTGGACTTCGTGGAGAACTACGTGAACGTGGAGCGCAAGACCATCGGCGACGACTTTGAATATTCACTCACGCTGGGCGACGGAATAGACAGGAAGGTGCTGGGAGAGTTCATGATACCGTCGATGACGGTGCAGATACTCGTGGAGAACTCCATCAAGCATGCCCTCAGAGGCAAGGCAGGCAAGAAGCTGCTGCATATCACCGTCAGGAGAGACGGGCGCGGAGGAATGACGGTGACGGTGGGCGACAACGGCAACGGATTCGACATCCGTCGCACTGCCTCTACAGGACAGGGACTCGACATCCTGCGCACCACGATAAGCGTGCTGAACCAGAGAAACAAGAGAAAGACCAGCCTTACGGTAAGGAACGTACATGACACAAACGGAAACACATGTGGATGCGAGGCAAGCATAAGCTTTCCGCAGGGACTGAGAGAAATATAACGAACAGATAGAAAGACGAACACTTATGGATATAATAATCGTAGACGACACACAGACGGCAATCGACGCATTGGCAAAGAAACTTAAAAACTATCCCAACGTCACCGTGGCGGGATTTGCCAACAACGGAAAGGACGGACTGGAACTGCTCAAGACGACACACGCCGAGGTGGTATTCCTGGATGTGGAGATGCCCGACATGACAGGCATCGACTTCCTCGGCAGGATGAAAGACGAGGGATGCAAAGACACGCTCGCCGTGGTATACACCGCTTATGGCACCTACACGCTGCCGGCTCTGAGAAACAAGGCTTTCGATTTCCTTATGAAACCAATAGACGGCAACGAACTGGAGACCGTGATGGCACGCTTGGAAGAAGAACTTGAAGACATCAGAGTGGAGCGTGAGCAGCTGAAAGGAAAGGACGACAAAAACATCGACATCGACGATGAGGAAACTGACGACGACTGCTGCAGGGAGAGGGCGGTCACCAGTGCGCTGAAGAAGAAAGACAATAAACTGCTGCTATATACCAACGCCGTGGACTTCAGACTCGTCGAGATACAGGATATCTGTGTGTTCCAATACAACCACGACCTGAGAGTGTGGGAAGTGGTGGCAACGGGATGCGACACACCGATACGCCTCAAGAGATGTGCCAACAAAGACATACTGATGGCGCTCGACGAGAATTTCGTGCAGGTGAACCAGAAATACATCATCAACATAAAATATCTGATGGAGGTGAGAGACAACCAGTGTTATTTCTTCCCACCATTCGACGGCATACAATATATAAAGATAGGTAGGATGTACCGACGCAAACTCATCAAGCGCTTCAGCACCATCTGATAGCATTATTGCCAATATGACACGCATTCTGCAATCTCCGTCTTGAAAAATGCCATTTTAGTGCTCCGAGGATTTAATTTATATCAAATTCATAAAAAAGGAACATTAAAAAGCACTACTTCGCTTTGTTTACCCAAAATAAAGTGCTAACTTTGCCGATGTAACAGATTTTATGAGGATAACAGCCCCATATCCAAAAACTTAAGACAATAACTAATTTATAATTAACGTATTATACTATGGTAAGTTACAAAGAATTAGGCCTGGTAAACACCAGAGACATGTTTAGCAGAGCTATTAATGGCGGATATGCCATTCCAGCATTCAACTTCAACAACATGGAGCAGTTGCAGGCAATCATCAAGGCTTCTTCAGATTTGAAGTCTCCAGTTATCCTGCAGGTTTCTAAAGGTGCCCGCAACTACGCTAACCCAACGCTGTTGCGCTACATGGCACAGGGTGCTGTTGCATACGCCAAGGAATTGGGCTGCAAGCATCCTGAGATCGTATTGCACCTTGACCACGGTGACAGCTTCGAGCTTTGCAAGAACTGCGTAGACCTCGGTTTCTCTTCAGTGATGATCGACGGTTCTTCTCTTCCATACGACGAGAACGTGGCTCTGACAAAGAAGGTTGTAGAGTATGCTCATCAGTTCGACGTAACTGTAGAGGGTGAGCTCGGTGTGCTGGCAGGTGTTGAGGATGAGGTAGCTTCTGAGGTATCTCACTACACAAAGCCTGAGGAGGTTATCGACTTCACTACAAAGACTGGCGTTGACTCACTTGCCATCTCTATCGGTACAAGCCACGGAGCTTACAAGTTCAAGCCAGAGCAGTGCACACGCGACCCGAAGACAGGCCGTCTCGTTCCTCCTCCATTGGCATTCGACGTGCTCGACGAGATTATGAAGAAACTTCCTGGTTTCCCAATCGTTCTCCACGGTTCTTCTTCAGTTCCACAGGAGTATGTTGACATCATCAACGCCAACGGCGGCAAGTTGCCAGATGCAGTAGGTATTCCAGAGGAGCAGCTCCGCAAGGCTTCAAAGAGCGCTGTCTGCAAGATCAACATCGACTCAGACTCTCGTCTCGCATTCACAGCTGCTGTGCGCAAGACATTGGCTGAAAAGCCAGCTGAGTTCGACCCACGTAAGTACTGCGGTCCTGCTCGCGACTTGATGGAGGTTATGTACAAGCACAAGATTATTGACGTGCTCGGCAGCGACAACAAGCTCGCTCAGCTCGACTAATCATAGCACGACTCATCTCTCTCCTGCTGACAACGGAGATTGCAGCGGAAGGGATTGAAAGAATAAGAGGATATGCCGAAGACCTAAAGTCTGAGGCATATCCTCTGTTTTTTGTTTATCTTCATTTGCCGGATAAGTCCAGTTTTAAGCCCCTCTCCCTCAACTGGTCATTAGGGCAAGCCTGGCTTTTGGCATAGACCTTAACCCTCAACTGGTCATTAGGGCGAACTCTGATTTTGGCATAGTTATGAAAACCAGCACCTTGTTGCCTGATGACTGTTTGGGGATAATCAGAACCGTTTTATTATCCACTCTCTGAAAAATCTGTCGCTCACTTGATACGAATCATTGTCGTATGAGATGAAATCGCGTTCTGTCAGAACTTTTATGGCTCCCTGTACCGTGCTTGATCCAAGCTTGTATTTCTGTAGGAAAGCTTGTGAAGTGACTCCGGTGGCATTTCTTTCGTTAGCGATGGCAAGCAAGACCTGCTTCTGCTTAGGCGAAAGTTGGAACAGCAGCGATTCATACACGAACCGATGGTGTGACAAGATGGTTGTCATAACGCTTTTCGCATCCTCTGTGGTGATGGTGGATTCTGATATGGCATGCGTGTAAAGCATATCCCATACGTCGTGGAGCGATGAGTGCCACGTTGCATCCGTTTGTAAGATGTCGTGTCAGTAGGGCTGTTTCTTCTACTCTGTCGCAAAAGTATTCTGGCGACAAATAGCCTTCTGTCAGGAATGGATTGTTCTGTAACATAGTGCTTTGCGAAATTATGGATTTTACGTAACGAAGAATCAATAATGCTCGGGATTCTATAGAAGAGCCGGCAGCTGGAAGAGTTTTATTCCGTTGCTTCCCTTTATGAGGATGTAGAACCCTTCTGGCTTGTTGGCGGCAATCTCAGCCTTCACCTCCTCCACATCGTGGAACTTGCGGAAGTTGCAGTCCGTCTTTCCGAACTCCTCACCCACCAGCCATACATTGTTGATGTCGTTCTCCTTCAGGAAGTCCACCACCTTCTGATGCTCCTCGTGGCTCACCTCTCCCAGTTCTCTCATGTCGCCGAGGATAGCCATCTTGTGGTCCACCTGCATGAGTCTGAAATTCTCCAATGCCGCCTTCATGCTCGTAGGGTTGGCATTGTAGGTGTCGACTATCAGTTTGTTTGAATCCGTCACTTCCAGCTGCGACCTGTTGTTTGTCGGTACATAGTCGCGCAGCGCCGTGCTGATATCCTCTTCGTCCACTCCGAAGAAGTCAGCTATACATGCCGCGGCAAGCATGTTCAACACGTTGTATGCGCCAATGAGATGCGTCTGCACCTCATGCCACTCTCCGTCAGCCTTTTTCCAGCGGAATTTGAGCAGCGGCGCACAGCTCACCACCTCTCCGCATACCGCCAGCGACGAGTCGTCGGCAGTGGTGCCGTATCTCACGAGCTGCAGTCCGTCGGCGATACCCCTGAGATGTTCGTTCTCGTTGTGTATGAACACCTGTCCGCCGTGCTCCCTCAAGAAGTCGTATAGCTCCCCCTTGGTCTTTATCACACCCTCAAACGATCCGAAGCCCTGCAGGTGAGCCTTTCCCACGTTGGTTATTATTCCGCAGTCAGGTTCCACGATGTCCACCAGCTCCTTTATGTCGCCGGGATGACTCGCTCCCATCTCCACTACAGCGATTTCGTGTTCCGGTTTCAGTCTCAGCAGCGTCTTCGGCACACCGATGTCGTTGTTGAAGTTTCCCTGGGTATACAATACATTGTATTTCTTCTGCAACACCGTCGCCACGAGTTCCTTTGTCGTCGTCTTTCCGTTGGTTCCGGTGATGCCGATAATCTTTGTTCCGAGTTTCCTGCGGTGGTAGTTGGCGAGTTGCTGCAATGCCTTCAGACAGTTGTCCACGAGTATGAATCTCTTGTCGTCCTCCTTGGCGAATTCCTTTTCGTCTACCACGGCGAAGGCGCATCCTTCGTCAATAGCCTTCTGTGCGAAGGCGTTTCCGTTGAACGACGCTCCTTTGAGCGCGAAGAAGATGGAGTCTTTCGGGCAGTCGCGGCTGTCGGTAGTCACCACGGGGTGTTGCTCGAAGATTCTGTACAGTTCAGATATTTCCATGACTTTATATCGTTTGTTTAGACATCTGCAAAGGTAATTATTTAAATCGAGAGGAGAGAATCGCAAGGATAAGAATTGCAATTTCAACCTTATTTGTTTTTCTTCCGTGATGCAGTTTGCTTTGTATGCAGCAAGCAGTTGTAAGATCTTACATTCAGTCATAGAATAATTACACAGGACGGTCTGATGACCGATTTGGGTTAAATAAACTCGTCAGCAGACAACAATTGCATGCTTTTGCAGAAGAAAACCATAAAAAACATGTCGGTTTTAAGAATGTGTACTAATTTTAATACCTTTTAAGACTTTCTCATGCATTAAAAATAGAAAATGGCCGTTATATCAATGAAATACAAGCAAGGGCTGTGAAGTTTTGGGTATCTTTACAGCGATAAAGTTTTTATCATGTTCTGTAGTGGACAAGTAGGCGAGCGGATAGATACATAGTTTTTCACGTTTCTACAAACGTCGACAACGCTTTCTGACATATTCAATCAGCCTGTCCCCTCGTCAACTTGTCACATCTACAGTAATGACAATGCGGACTTTATCTTGCTTACATGAATTTAGATAACGTTCCTTTTTATAAATATGTCTATTAATTAGTTGCTTGGCTGGCGCTGTGAAGCGTTGGCTAAGTTTTTTGTATACATACCCGTCTAAGAATTTGTATGTAAAAGGAACAACCTATCTCGATTTTTATTAACTTTGCATAAGTTAAGCTTCGGCTCGGGATAAGAAATGAATGATGGATTCATTTCGTTCTCCTCTCGCCTTGCATTAACTTTGCCAAAGCTAAGCTTCGGCTTTACGATAAAACTGATCTCTTTAAAATTTAATTCAAACACTTAATTCTATGAACAAAAAACTTTTACTAATCTGGACGTTCCTGTTATGCTTCGTGATGGGAATGTCGGCAGACAAGGTGATTGTCTTCAATGAAGGCACTGGAACCGGTGATTCGTCGGATAAGATTACAACGATGGAGGATATCGTGAAATCTGGTTCTGAAAATCTTACCAGCATTACCGATGCTAAAAATGTCTACCTCGCCCGCAAGGGCAGAGGACTCAAGCTCGGAACAAGTTCCAAGCCGGGATCCATGACCCTCAACCTCGCTGCTCCAGCAAAGCCTACAGCAATCAAGTTCAAGGCAATGTGGTATAAGAATACCGAGAAGACATTGAAAGTGGCTGGTACTGAATTTTCGGAATTGACCGGCGAGGTGAGTGAATACTCAGTGACGATGGATGGCAACACCACGGTGAATTCCATCACCATCGCTACTGCCGGAAAGCGCGCCTACATCACTGAGTTGACAATCGTTGAGGGAACAGCCGCTTCGGTAGCCATTCCTACCATCGAGGGAACGACACCGTTCATCGGCACTACCACAGTGACCCTGGCATGCTCTACAGCAGATGCCAAGATATACTACACCCTCGACGGAACCGATCCTACGAATGCAAGCACGGAGTATACCGCTCCGTTCTCTCTCGATGCCACAGCAACCGTCAAGGCTAAAGCATATAAGGGAAAGGATGCAAGCGCAGTGGCAACAATGCAGTTCGTTGCCATCCCTACGGTGGCAAACATCGCCGAACTGACACAGCTTGCCGATGGCACCGAATTCGTGTTTGGCGGTGAGGCTGTCGTTACAGCCGCTCCTACAGCCAAGCATCTCTATCTGAAAGACGCTACCGGCGTTACCTTCGCATACGACGTTGCCGGAGGCTTCACCTTCGAGCCGGGACAGCATATCACTGCCGGATGGCAGGGCAAGGTTTCCTTCTACAAGGGTCTCTTCGAGGTGGTTCCTACTACTGCGCTCACTGCCGTTGAGGGAGTGAAAGACGAACTGACATACGATGAGGTGACACCAGCCGACGTTACACTGGAGAACGCTAACAAGGTGGCAGTGCTCAAGGGCGTTACCTATACCGCACCGGCTGCCGACAGCAGGAATTTCGAAATCAAGAAGGATGAGGCTGCCGTTGCCGGCTACAACCAGTTCGGTCTGACCATCGACGAACCTGTTGCCGGTGCCACATACGACATCCTCGGCGTTATCAGCCGCTACAACGACAATGCCCAGTTCCAGCCTGTAGTCATCACCCGCAATGCCAGATGGATTCAGATAAACAAGGATGTGGAAACAGGAAAAGACCTCGCCGCTGTGGTGGCAGAGGAGACTGAGGCTGTGACGGCTGCCGGCGACAAGGTGGGCAGCGTGACTCTTAACCTCGCTGCCAACGGTGCATATACCGTGAGCAAGGCTATCTCTTCACCGGCTTCTGTCCAGATTCTCGGTGATGCCACGGCTCCTGCCACAATTGACGCCAGCGCTCTTACAGAACCTCTCGTGAAGATAGAAGGCGGCAGCCAGCCGGCTTTCAACCAGGACGGAACGGTGAACGCCGGCTACAAGGGCGTTGACATCGTGGCTGTAAAGAACGTGAAGATCAGTTCGCTCTCTACATCTCTGCTCAACGACGCACAGAAGTCTTACGTCGGTGAGGTAGTGGTAGAGAATGCCAATGTGGAACTCGTGGGCTCTGCCAACGTGTTCGACTTCAAGGGCTATCCTGCTTCTCTCAGCATCAGCAACTCCACTCTCTGGTCTAAAGCTGGACACACAGGACAGCTTATCAAGACCGCCGGCCGAGTGAGAGACCTCGACGGTGACCAGGTGGAATACAAGCAGGCTACTTCTATCACAAACTCCACTCTCTATCAGGTGGCTGTAGGCAAACAGTTCAACAACTTCCAGGGCAAGGGACAGAAGTCTCTCGTTCTGACTCTTAAGAACTCCATCATTGCCAACTGCACACAGGACGGCAATGAGGTGCGCGGATGGCTCGGAGGACAGAACTCCAAAAATCCTACCGTGGTTTATGAGAACAACACATATATCAATGCCGGCGCTGAGCAGACCGGCTGGACTGACGAGACAAAGCAGGGTTCTGACCAGACCGCCACATCACACAACACAGACCCAGGTTTCGCCGATGCGGCAAACGGTGACTTCACCGTGGCTGCCTCTTCGCAGCAGGCTAAATTCCAGATCGGCGACTCTCGCTGGCTCGTGGAATACGTGCCGGAGGACATCACTGCCGAGAAAGCTCTCCTGGCTGAGGAAATAGCTAAGGCTACCGCTCTGCTCGGTGATGCCGATGTGGAGAACAACGAGGATGCAAAGGCTCTCAAGGCTGCCATCGACGAGGCTCAGGGCGTTTACGATTCTGCCGAGACAAAGGCTGAGATTAACGCTGCCATCGAGAAGCTGAAGGCTGCCGAGGAGGCATACGCCATGAGTGTGGCAAGAGCAGAACTGGCTGCCGAGATTCAGAATGCCAATGCTCTGATAGAGGGCAAGGACACTGAGGCCGACGCTGATGCCAATGCTCTCAAGACTGCCATCGATAAGGCGCAGGGCGTTTACGACAACGCTGACGCTACTCTCGAAGATGTGGAGAAGGCTCTCGAAGACCTTAAGGCTGCCGAGGAGACCTACAAACTGACTCTCTCTATCAGTGGCGTTGATGCTGCCGCTGCCGACGATGCCGCATGGTATACTCTGCAGGGCGTTCGTGTGACTGCTCCTCAGAAGGGCATCTTCATCCACAACGGCAAGAAGGTGGTTTTGAAATAACCCCCAAACGCATGAACTTATAAATTCCTCTCTATACAATATTGGGCTGCCATGTGATGGTGGCCCTTT